>Ga0189292_10344_pt1 | contig 16570 bp, 16 predicted proteins | sample UW1oraminimetaG_FD_130317 | JGI IMG/M metagenome (GOLD analysis project Ga0189292, IMG submission 130317) | Marine microbial communities from the Costa Rica Dome - UW179A-orange mini metaG | ecosystem: Environmental > Aquatic > Marine > Oceanic > Photic zone | place: Costa Rica: the Eastern...
GCCAGCTCGATGCCGGAAGTGCCGGGCAGCATCCAGTCGAGCAGGATCAGGTCCGGCTTACGGTCGATGATCAGCGCATGGGCCTGCTGGGTGTTCTCTGCTTCGAGACAGTCATAGCCAGCCATTTCCAGGGCGACGACGATCATCTCCCGGATCGGCGCCTCGTCATCGACGATCAGTATGCTCTTGCCGTTCATGGTCAAGCCTCGGGTCTGTTCTTGTCGTCCGGCATTAGATAACGGAATTATTGCAGTCATGTGACAGGCAGGCGGCAGTGCAGTACCGGGAGCATGGCTCTAGTCCGGTACGTGCGCGCTTAAGCCCGGGTTGCGTAATCCAGCACGATGCCGGCAAGGATCGCCAGTCCCGCCCAATGGTTATGTAGAAAAGCCTTGAAGCAAGCCTGTGGCTTGCGCGATTGAGTCTTCCAGAACTCCCAGGCGAAGCAGCCGGCGGCGATCACCAGCCCGAGATGGAACCACTGACCGAGCTCGAAACGCACGCCAGCGAGGAGAAGACAGAACAGCGCCAGGCCCTGCAGCGTGACGATGATGACGCGGTCCGCTTCGCCGAAGAGGATGGCAGTGGACTTGATGCCGATCTTCAGGTCGTCGTCGCGATCCGCCATGGCGTAGTAGGTGTCGTAGGCCACCGTCCACAGCAGATTGGCGATGAACAGCAGCCAGGCCTCGGGCGGCAGGCTGCCGGTCTCGGCGGTGAAGGCCATCGGCATGCCCCAGGAGAACGCCGCGCCGAGCACCACCTGCGGGTAGAAGGTGTAGCGCTTCATGAACGGGTAGCAGGCGGCCAGCGCCAGGGCGCCGAAGGACAGGTAGACGGTGGTTGCGTTGGTCAGCAGCACCAGGCCGAAGCTCAGGCCCACCAGCACGGCGAACAGCGTCCAGGCCTCGCGCGAACTGACCTTGCCGGTGGCCATGGGGCGCGTCTGGGTGCGTTGCACGTGGCCGTCGAAGTTGCGGTCGGCGAAGTCGTTGACCACGCAGCCGGCGGCGCGCATCAGGATCACGCCGGTGATGAAGATGAACAGGTTCTTCGCGCTGGGCACGCCCTCGGCGGCGATCCACAGCGCCCACAGCGTCGGCCACAGCAGCAGGTAAGTGCCGATTGGCCGGTCCAGGCGCATCAGCTGGATGAAGTCCCAGGCGCGCGGGTGCAGGCGATTGCACGATTGCAGCAGTTTTAGATACATCAGCGGCTCTCCTTGGCGGAAGGGGGCATGCAGAGCGGCGCGCTCAGGGCGTGACGGCGGCGGCCTGCCACAGCTCGGGGAGGAACACCTCGGCGACCAGCACGCCGAGCCGATTCTGGCGGAAGCACGAGCGCCGCGCCCAGAGGCCGTCGACACGGCACGCATCCGGTAGCCAGCGCGCGGGGTAATGACAGGCCTCGAGCGTGCCGCGGGCAAAGGCCGGATCGCTGAACAACAGCTCACCCAGGGAACGATTGCCCAGGCGCTGCAGGTCGAGGCCGGAGTCCTCCAGCTGCGCTCGCGCGGCGACGCTGCGGGCGAACACCCAGGGCTGGCCATGACCGCACAGATAGACCTCACGCACCCAGCCCTCGCTGTCGGCCGGAACGCCGAGCGCGGCGCACTCGTCGGCGCGCAGGGGCTGCCAGGCTTCGTGCAGCGGCGTCACGCTGAACGCGCCATCGGCCAGCTCCGTCAGGCGGCGGGTCAGCGAGCCTTTGTCGACGTAGAGCCAGTCATGCAGAGCGGGATCGAGGGGGGCGGGCAGGCGGTCGGCACTTAGCCAGTCAAAGAATTCGGACACGGCGCGTTCGGGCATAGCGGAAAGATCGGCGAGTCTAGCATGCGACTTGGGCGCGGCACGGGTGCGGCTGTCCGGCCAGGCTGTAGCCGCGCTCGGTAAACGCTACATACGCCTCAGGTCCAGCCTTCCAGGCGCATGGTAGCGCGCACCAGGCGCTGTTCCTCCTGCTCGATCTCCTTGAGGTTGTCGCGAATGCCGTGAATATGGTCGCGCGCGGCGCGCTGAGCCTGTTCCGGCAGGCGTTCGATCACCGCGTGGTAGAGCCGCGAGTGCTGGCGGTCGATCTGTCGCTTCTGCGCCGGACGGTGGTAGAGGTTGTTCACCGAGGCGAACACGGTGCTCAGCATCAGGTCGGTCAGCGACTGCAGCGTATGTACCAGCACCGGGTTGTGCGAGGCCTCGCAGATCGCCAGATGAAACGCGTGATCGAGGCGGGCGTGCTCACGCGGGTCGGCGCCTGCCTCGCCGGTGTGCGCGGCAAGCATCTCCTCATAGCGGCGACCGAGCAGCACGAAATCTGCGTCGGTGCCGCGCAATGCTGCCAGCCGGGCTGATTCGCTTTCCAGCAGGGCGCGTACCTCCAGCAGGTCATAGAGCGTGCGGGGCTGCGATTTGAACAGGTGCATCAGCGGGCTGGCGTCATGGTTTCCGGACAATTCGGCAACGAAGGAGCCACGACCCTGGGAGGTCTCGATGATGCCGCGGCCACGCAGAACACGTAGACCCTCACGCAACGCAGAGCGGGATATGCCCAGCTTTTCGCACAGGCGGCGTTCCGATGGCAGCGCCTGGCCCACCTTCAATACGCCGTCGACGATCAGCCGTTCGATACGCTCGGCGACGACATCGGCGACTTGACGACGGTCATTGTGGTTTTCGTTCTGCATGTCCTTTGTTCTCCCACTGGTAGGACCAGTTTGGCGGGAGTTTACCCTGAATGCCTGAATACCAGTAACAGCGCCGTCTGGATAACTATTCGGTAGTGCCTTTCATCGGGCGACTACAAAAAACTGGTAGGACCAGTTGCTTAGGTCGTGGACTGACGCCCATCTTCAACGTTAAAGATGCGTCATTCCACCGCAGTCGTTCGCGCTGGCTGCAACCCACGAGAACCGGAACCTGCCATGAACATTCTCTACGACGAACGCGTCGATGGTGCGTTGCCCAAGGTCGACAAGGCCGCCCTGCTGGCCGAGCTGCAGGCGCAGCTACCCGATCTGGACATCCTCCACCGCAGCGAGGACCTCAAGCCCTACGAGTGCGACGGGCTTTCCGCCTACCGCACCACGCCGCTGCTGGTGGTGCTGCCCGAGCGCATCGAGCAGGTCGAGACGCTGCTCAAGCTCTGCCATCAGCGCGGCGTTCCGGTAGTCGCTCGCGGTGCCGGTACCGGGCTGTCCGGCGGTGCGCTGCCGCTGGAGCAGGGCATCTTGCTGGTGATGGCGCGCTTCAACAAGATTCTCGAGGTCGATCCCGCTGGTCGCTTCGCCCGCGTCCAGCCCGGCGTACGCAATCTGGCGATCTCCCAGGCCGCGGCCCCCTATGAGCTGTACTACGCGCCGGACCCCTCGTCGCAGATCGCCTGTTCGATTGGCGGTAACGTCGCGGAGAACGCCGGCGGCGTGCACTGCCTGAAGTACGGCCTGACCGTGCACAACCTGCTCAAGGTGGACATCCTCACCGTCGAGGGCGAGCGCATGACGCTCGGCTCCGATGCGCTGGATTCGCCGGGTTTCGACCTGCTGGCGCTGTTCACCGGCTCCGAGGGCATGCTCGGTATCGTCACAGAGGTGACGGTCAAGCTGCTGCCCAAGCCGCAGGTGGCCAAGGTGCTGCTCGCTGCCTTCGACTCGGTGGAGAAGGCCGGGCGTGCGGTCGGCGACATCATCGCCGCCGGCATCATCCCCGGCGGCCTGGAGATGATGGACAACCTGTCGATCCGCGCCGCCGAGGACTTCATCCATGCCGGTTACCCGGTGGATGCCGAAGCGATCCTGCTCTGCGAACTGGATGGCGTGGAAACCGACGTGCACGACGACTGCGCCCGCGTCAGCGAAGTGCTCAAGCTGGCCGGCGCCACCGAAGTGCGCCTGGCCAAGGACGAAGCCGAGCGCGTGCGCTTCTGGGCGGGACGCAAGAACGCCTTCCCGGCGGTCGGCCGTATTTCGCCGGACTACTACTGCATGGACGGCACCATTCCGCGCCGCGAGCTGCCGGGCGTGCTCAAGGGTATTTCCGACCTGTCCGAGCAGTTCGGTCTGCGCGTGGCCAACGTGTTCCACGCCGGCGACGGCAACATGCACCCGCTGATCCTGTTCGATGCCAACCAGCCCGGTGAGCTGGAGCGCGCCGAAGACCTGGGCGGCAAGATCCTCGAACTCTGCGTGAGGGTGGGCGGCAGCATCACCGGCGAACACGGCGTCGGCCGCGAGAAGATCAATCAGATGTGCTCGCAGTTCAACGCCGACGAGCTGACGCTGTTCCACGCGGTGAAGGCGGCCTTCGACCCGAGCGGTCTGCTCAACCCGGGCAAGAACATTCCGACCCTGCATCGCTGCGCCGAATTCGGCCGCATGCACATCCACAACGGCCAGCTGCCTTTCCCCGAACTGGAGCGTTTCTGATGTCCGTAATCGCCAACGACGCCAGCGCGCAGTTGCTGGACCAGGTCAACCAGGCGCTTGCCGCCAACACGCCGCTGCGCATCCAGGGCAGCGGCAGCAAGAGCTTTCTCGGGCGGCAGGCCGACGGTGTGCTGCTCGATACCCGCGAGCATCGCGGCCTCGTCACCTATGACCCCACCGAGCTGGTGGTCACCGTTCGCGCCGGTACGCCGCTGACGGAGCTGGAAGCCGCGCTCGATGCTGCCGGGCAGATGCTGCCTTGCGAGCCGCCGCACTTCGCCGAGGGCGCCACCGTCGGCGGCATGATCGCCGCCGGGCTGTCCGGCCCGCGTCGCCCGTGGAGCGGTTCGGTGCGCGATTTCGTGCTCGGCTCTCGGGTCATCACCGGCCAGGGCAAGCACCTGCGTTTCGGTGGCGAGGTGATGAAGAACGTCGCCGGCTACGACCTGTCGCGCCTGATGGCCGGCAGCTTCGGTTGCCTCGGCGTACTCACCGAAGTCTCGCTCAAGGTGCTGCCCAAGCCGCGCCTGTGCACCAGCCTGCGTCTGGAAATCGATCTCGAGCGCGCGCTGCTCAAGCTCGCCGAGTGGGGCCAGCAGCCGATCCCGATCAGCGCCGCCAGCCATGACGGCCAGGCGCTGCACCTGCGTCTGGAAGGCGGCGAAGGCTCGGTGGGTGCTGCCCGCGAGCGTATCGGTGGCGACGATCTTGACCCCGGATACTGGAACGACCTGCGCGAGCAGCGCCTGGCCTTCTTCGCCGACCCGCGTCCGCTGTGGCGCCTGTCGCTGCCGAACAACACGCCGGCGCTCGGCTTGCCGGGCGATCAGCTGGTGGATTGGGCCGGTGCCCAGCGCTGGCTGAAGTCCGACGCCGACGCGGTGACCATCCGCGGTATCGCCGTCGAGGTCGGCGGCCACGCCACCTGCTTTACCGCAGGCGCCACGAGCAATCCGATCCAGCCGCTGTCGGCGCCGCTGTTGCGCTATCACCGCCAGCTCAAGGCCGCGCTGGACCCGCAGGGGATTTTCAACCCCGGCCGCATGTATTCCGAGGTCTGATATGCAAACCAATCTGAGCGAAGCGGCCAAGCGGTTGCCGCGCGCCGAGGAAGCCGAAAGCATCCTGCGCTCCTGTGTGCACTGCGGCTTCTGCAATGCCACCTGCCCGACCTACCAGTTGCTGGGCGACGAGCTGGACGGTCCGCGCGGGCGCATCTACCTGATGAAGCAGATGTTCGAAGGCGGCGAGGTGACCGAGAGCACCCAGCTGCACCTGGACCGCTGCCTGACCTGCCGCAACTGCGAAACCACCTGTCCGTCCGGGGTGAAGTACCACAACCTGCTGGACATCGGCCGCGATTTCATCGAGCAGCAGGTACAGCGCCCGCTGGGTGAGCGCATCGTGCGCGGCGGCCTGCGTACGGTGATCCCGCGTCCCGGCCTGTTCAAGGCACTGCTGGGCGCCGGCAATGCGCTGAAGCCGTTGATGCCGGCCTCGCTCAAGGATCACCTGCCGCGCGAGATCCGCCCGGCCAAGCCGCGCCCGCAGGTGATGCACAGCCGTCGCGTGCTGATGCTCGAAGGCTGCGTGCAGCCGAGCCTGTCGCCGAGCACCAACGCCGCCGCAGCGCGCGTGCTCGACCGCCTGGGCATCAGCGTCAGCCCGGCGCGCGAAGCCGGCTGCTGTGGCGCGGTGGACTACCACCTCAATGCCCAGGAGGCCGGTCTGGACCGCGCACGGCGCAACATCGACGCCTGGTGGCCGGCCATCGAAGACGGTGCCGAAGCCATCGTGCAGACCGCCAGCGGCTGCGGTGCCTTCGTCAAGGAATACGGTCATCTGCTCAAGGATGACCCGGCCTACGCCGCCAAGGCCGCCCGTGTCAGCGAGCTGGCCAAGGACCTGGTCGAAGTTCTGCGCAGCGCCGAGCTGGAAAAGCTCGACGTGCGCGCCGACAAGCGCATGGCCTTCCACTGCCCGTGCACCCTGCAGCACGCACAGAAGCTCGGCGGCGCGGTCGAAGACGTGCTCACCCGCCTGGGCTACCAGCTCACCGCGGTGCCCGATGCGCACCTGTGCTGTGGCTCGGCCGGCAGCTATTCGATCACCCAGCCGGAGATTTCCCACCAGCTGCGCGACAACAAGCTCAACGCGCTGGAGAGCGGCAAGCCGGAAGTGATCGTCACCGCCAACATCGGCTGCCAGACCCACCTTGACGGTGCCGGGCGCACGCCAGTCAAGCACTGGATCGAAGTGGTCGAGGAATCGATGCAGTAGCAACGCCTCATGGTTCGGGCGCCCAGCCAGGGCGACCAGCGAACAACCGAAATACGAAGACAGGAGAATCGAGATGAAAAGCAAAGCCGTACTGAGCCAGACCGAAGTCGCCACCATCCTCGCCGCCGCCCGTGCCGAAGCGCAGGCCAACGGCTGGGCCGTGACCATCGTCGTCGCCGACGACGGCGGCCATCCGCTGGCGCTGGAGCGTCTGGACGGCTGCGCGCCGATCGCCTCCTACATCGCCACCGAGAAGGCCCGCAGCTCGGCCCTCGGCCGTCGCGAAACCAAGGGTTACGAAGACATGGTCAACGGTGGCCGCAGCGCCTTTCTCTCCGCGCCGGTGGTCTGTTCGCTGGAAGGCGGCGTGCCGCTGGTGGTCGACGGCCAGGTCATCGGTTCGGTCGGCGTCTCCGGCGTGACCGCTGCGCAGGACGCCCAGATCGCCAAGGCCGGCGTTGCCGCCCTGGCCAACTGAACAGACAAGGAGAACGACAGATGACCGAGCGTGTAACCCTGGGCCGCCTGCAGGTTGCGGCCAATCTGCAGCGATTCATCGAAGACGAAGTCCTGCCGGGCACCGGTATCGAAGTCGCCGCCTTCTGGCAGGGCCTGGACGCCCTGGTCCACGACCTGGCGCCGAAGAACCGTGAGCTGCTCGCCGAGCGCGACCGTATGCAACTCGAGCTGGACAGCTGGCACAAGGCCAATCCGGGCCCGATCAAGGACATGGCGGCCTATCGCGCCTTCCTCGAGTCCATCGGTTACCTGTTGCCCGTGCCGGGCGACGTGAAGATCGAGACGGCCAACGTCGACAGCGAGATCGCCACCCAGGCCGGCCCGCAGCTGGTGGTGCCGATCATGAACGCGCGTTATGCGCTGAACGCCGCCAACGCCCGCTGGGGCTCGCTGTATGACGCGCTCTACGGCACCGACGCCATCTCCGAAGAGGGCGGCGCGCAGAAGGGCCCGGGCTACAACGAAGTCCGCGGCGCCAAGGTCATCGCCTATGCACGCAACTTCCTCGATCAGGCCGCGCCGCTGGCCGAAGGCAGCCACGCCGACGCCACCGCCTACCGCGTGCAGGACGGCCAGCTGAAGGTCACCCTGGAGAACGGCAACGTCACCGGGCTGGCCCAGCCTGAGAAGTTCGTCGGCTTCCAGGGCGAAGCGGTCGAGCCGAAGGCCGTACTGCTGAAGAACAACGGCCTGCACGTCGAAATCCAGATCGATCCGAACAGCCCGATCGGCCAGACCGATGCTGCCGGCGTGAAGGACCTGCTGGTCGAATCCGCGGTTTCCACCATCCTCGATTGCGAGGACTCGGTCGCCGCAGTCGACGCCGAAGACAAGGTGCTGGCCTATCGCAACTGGCTGGGCATCGCCCAGGGCACCCTCAGCGAGGAAGTGGCCAAGGGCGGCTCGAGCTTCGTCCGCCGGCTGAACCCGGACCGCGAGTACAGCGCGCCTAACGGTGGTGAGCTGAAGTTGCACGGCCGCTCACTGCTGTTCATCCGCAACGTCGGTCACCTGATGAGCAACCCGGCGATCCTGCTGGAAGACGGCCGCGAAATCCCGGAAGGCATCATGGACGGCGTGTTCACCAGCCTGATCGCCAAGCATGATCTCAAGCGCAAGGGCAATTCGCGCACCGGCAGCGTCTACATCGTCAAGCCGAAGATGCACGGGCCGAAGGAAGTCGCCTTCGCCGACGAGCTGTTCGGCCGCGTCGAGGACCTGATCGGCGTGCCGCGCTACACCTTGAAGATGGGCATCATGGACGAGGAGCGCCGTACCAGCGCCAACCTCAAGGCCTGCATCGCCGCGGCCAAGCACCGCGTGGCCTTCATCAACACCGGCTTCCTCGACCGTACCGGCGACGAGATGCACACCTGCATGGAAGCCGGCCCGGTGCTGCGCAAGGGTGACATGAAGTCCACACCGTGGATCCAGTCCTACGAGCGCAACAACGTGCTGGTCGGTCTGGCCTGCGGCCTGCGCGGCAAGGCGCAGATCGGCAAGGGCATGTGGGCCATGCCGGACCTGATGGCAGCCATGCTCGAGCAGAAGATCGGCCATCCGAAGTCCGGCGCCAACACCGCCTGGGTGCCGTCGCCGACCGGCGCCACCCTGCACGCGCTGCACTACCACCAGGTGAACGTTCAGGCCGTACAGAGCGAGCTGGAGAAGATCGACCTGGCTGCCGAGCGCGATCAGCTGCTTAACGATCTGCTGACCATTCCGGTGGTCGCCGAAGACAAGTGGAACGCCGAGGAGAAGCAGCAGGAACTGGACAACAACTGCCAGGGCATCCTCGGTTACGTGGTGCGCTGGGTCGAACAGGGCGTCGGTTGCTCCAAGGTGCCGGACATCCACAACGTCGGCCTGATGGAGGACCGCGCCACCCTGCGTATCTCCAGCCAGCACATTGCCAACTGGCTGCACCACGGCGTGGTCAGCCGCGAGCAGGTGCAGGAGACCCTGGAGCGCATGGCCAAGGTGGTCGATCAGCAAAACGCCGGCGATCCGCTCTATCGCGCCATGTCCAGCGACTACACTCAGTCGATCGCCTTCCAGGCGGCGTCGGATCTGGTGTTCAAGGGACGCGAGCAGCCGGCGGGCTACACCGAGCCGCTGCTGCACGCGTGGCGCCAGCGCTACAAGGCAGCTAACGGCTGATAGGGCCAGGAATCGCGTGCTGCCTGGAGCCAGGCGCACGCGGTGCAGGACAGCAGCCCCAGGCGCCAATTGGCGTCCGGGGCTTTCGAGCATGAGCGGCACGGTTTCGGCCGGGCCGTTGGGAAGCGCACCGCGTGGGGGCGTTTCATGCGAAGCACCGGGCACGCCCGGACACATTAGAAGCGGTTCACAACAAAAACACAGGGACCCAACAAATGAGTCAAACACTACTGTCCATCCTGGCCTTCGTGCCGCTGGTGCTGGCGGGTGTGCTGCTGATCGGCTTTCGCTGGCCGGCCAAGTACGCCATGCCGCTGGTTTTCGTCCTCACTGCGCTGATCGGCCTGCTGGCCTGGGACATGACCCTCAACCGGGTCATCGCTTCCACCTTGCAGGGCCTGATCCTCACCGCGGCGATCCTCTGGATCATCTTCGGTGCGATTCTGCTGCTCAACACGCTGAAACACTCGGGGGGGGATCAGCTCGATTCGGCGTGGCTTCTCCAACGTCAACCCTGACCGTCGTGTTCAGGTGCTGATTGTCGCCTGGCTTTTCGGCTGTTTCATCGAGGGGGCCTCGGGCTTCGGCACGCCAGCGGCGGTGGCGGCTCCGCTGATGGTCGGACTGGGCTTCCCGGCACTGGCGGCGGTGGTCATGGGGATGATGGTGCAGTCCACGCCGGTGTCATTCGGTGCGGTGGGCACGCCGATTCTGGTCGGCGTCGGTGCGGGCCTGGACAAGACCGGCATCAGCGAGCAGCTGGCGGCGGTGGGCAGTAACTGGGAGGTGTTCTTCCACCTGATCTTCTCGCGCGTAGCGATCATCCATGCGCTGTGCGGGATTCTCATGCCGCTGATCATGGTCAGCATCATGACCCGCTATTTTGGCCGCAACAAATCCTGGACCGAAGGTCTGGCAATCGCACCGTTCGCGGTGTTCACCGGTCTGGCTTTCGTCATTCCGTACGCGGCGGCCGGTGTGTTCCTCGGTCCGGAGTTCCCATCAATGATCGGTGCGCTGGTCGGTCTGGCCATCGTCGTACCGGCGGCCAAGGCCGGCTTCCTGCTGCCCAAGGACACCTGGGACTTCGCGCCGGCGAAGGAATGGCCGTCCGAGTGGATGGGCAAGATCGAGATGAAGATCGAGGACGTGGCCGGCAAGACGCCGATCTCCGTGCCGATGGCCTGGGCGCCTTACCTGGTACTGGCCGGTCTGCTGGTGGCCTCGCGGGTATTTCCCGACTTCAAGGCACTGCTGATGTCGTTCAGCTTCGGCTGGAAGGACATCCTTGGCGAAGCGGGCGTTTCCGGTACGCTGGAGCCGCTGTACCTGCCAGGCGGCATTCTCTGCATGGTGGTGCTGATTACCTTCTTCCTGCACCGCATGAAGGCGCAGGAGCTGGGGGCGGCGATTTCCGAGTCGAGCAAGACCCTGCTCGGCGCGGGCTTCGTGCTGATATTCACCATTCCGATGGTGCGGATTCTGATCAACTCGGGCGTGAACGGCTCTGATCTGGTGTCCATGCCGGTGGCGATGGCGCAGCTGGTGGCCAACAGCGTGGGCGGCATCTACCCGTTCTTCGCTCCGGCAGTCGGCGGGCTGGGTGCCTTCATTGCCGGTTCCAATACCGTGTCCAACCTCATGCTGTCGCAGTTCCAGTTCAACACCGCGGGCCTGCTTGGCCTGTCCGGTGCACTGATGGTGGCGCTGCAGTCGGTGGGTGCGGCGGCGGGCAATATGATTGCCATCCACAACGTGGTGGCAGCCTCGGCCACTGTCGGCCTGCTCGGTCGCGAAGGAATCACCCTGCGCAAGACCATGCTGCCGACGCTGTATTACCTCATCCTGGCCGGCACCATCGGCATGATTGGGTTCTACGTGATGGGCATCAGCGATCCGCTGGCGGGTACCGCAGGCTAAGCCTGGCGGTTTCGCGACGGGCGGCTCAGGCCGCCCGTTTTCATTTGCGGGTTTGGTGCGACGTGCCGTTCTGGTATAGCGTGCGTCGCAGTCGACGGAGCATCGAGGTTAGAGATGAAGAAATGGCAATGTGTGGTGTGCGGCTATATCTATGACGAGGCGCTAGGCGTGCCGGAAGAAGGCATCGCCCCGGGGACGCTTTGGGAAGACGTGCCGGAAGACTGGATGTGCCCGGATTGCGGCGTCGGCAAGATGGACTTCGAAATGATCGCCATCGGCTGATCTCTTTCGCAACGCTTCTCTGGAGAACAAGATCGTGAGCGCACCTGTAGTCATCATCGGCACCGGCCTGGCCGGCTATAACCTGGCCCGGGAATTCCGCAAGCTGGACACCCAGACGCCATTGCTGCTGATCACCGCCGATGATGGGCGCTCCTACTCCAAACCGCTGCTTTCCACAGGCTTCGCCGCCAACAAGAACGCGGAGAGCCTGGGCATGGCCACCGCCGGCGCCATGGCCGAGCAGCTGAATGCGGAGATTCGCATCCATACCCGCGTCACCCGTCTCGACCCGGCGAATCGCCGCGTCTGGATCGGCAACGAGCCGGTGCCATACCGCGACCTGGTACTGGCCTGGGGCGCGCAAACGATTCAGGTGTCGGTCGCAGGCGATGCCGCCGACGCCATCTTCCCGATCAATGACCTGCACGATTACGGCCGCTTCCGCGCTGCGGTCGCCGGCAAGCGGCGGGTGCTGATCCTAGGTGCCGGGCTGATCGGTTGTGAGTTCGCCAATGATCTGCTGTTGGGTAACCACAAAGTGGATCTGGTCGCCCCCAGCGAGCAGGTCATGCCCGGCCTGCTGCCGCTGGAGGCGGCTCAGGCGGTAAGGCGTGGTCTGGAGGGCATCGGCGCACACTTTCATCTGGGTAGCGTGCTAGAGCATCTCGAGCGCGGAGATGGCGGCTTGCAAGCTCAGCTTTCCGACGGCAGCCAGCTGGCCTGCGATCTGGTGGTCAGTGCGGTTGGCCTGCGTCCGCGGACGGAATTGGCTGCCGAGGCGGGGCTCGAGGTCAAGCGCGGCATCGTCGTCGATCGCCTGTTGCAGACGTCGGCAGCACACGTCTATGCCCTGGGCGACTGTGCCGAGGTCGAAGGTCTGAACCTGCTTTACGTGATGCCATTGATGGCTGGCGCACGTGCCCTGGCTAAAACGCTGTTTGGCAATCCTACCTTTGTCAGTTACGGCCCCATGCCGATCACGGTAAAGACCCCTGCGTGCCCGGTGGTGGTGTCGCTGCCCGCGGTTGGTAGTGTCGGCAACTGGACCATAGATGCCCAGGGGAATGACGTTAAAGCGCTCTATCTCGGGCATCAGGGCCAGCTGCTCGGCTATGCGCTGACAGGCGCAGCGGTGCAGGAACGGATGGCGCTGAACAAGCAGCTGCCGCCGGTATTGGCGGAACTACCGCAAATTCTGTCGCTAAAGTCCCCAGGCTGATGCTGTAAGGCGTCCGGCGGGACTGGCGCAGGTGCTAGCGTCGTGCCATTCTCCATGAGTCTGCCCCAGCCTAGAGCTGTTGCAGCGCCTTTAGCGCTGTTCTTGTGAACAGTACGGACACAACAACAAAAACGTCTCAGAGGCTCCCCATGCGTAAACCGGAACTCGCCGCAGCCATTGCCGAGAAGGCCGATCTGTCCAAGGACCAGGCCAATCGTGTACTCAACGCCGTGCTGGATGAAATCACCAACGCGCTGAACCGCAAGGACAGCGTGACCCTGGTTGGTTTCGGCACCTTCGTTCAGCGCCACCGTGGTGCCCGCACCGGGAAAAACCCGCAGACCGGGCAACCGGTTACCATCAAGGCCAGCAATACCGTCGCCTTCAAGCCTGGCAAGATGCTCAAAGACGCGGTCAACTGACGCTGCGCCAACCCGGAGCCAGCGGGCTCCGGGTCAACCTGACTGCCTGGTCCGCCTCGGACCCATTCGTACCCATCCTTTCCCCTGCCGACCAAGCCACTACAATGCGGGCTTTTCTCGTACCGGTCGGACCCTCACCATGAAATTCCGCTTTCTGCTTTGGATGCTTGGCCGCCTGATGGCCAAAGCCAGCCGTACCAATCCTGAGTTCCAGCAGCAGCTGGGCGACAAGGATCTGACCTTCCAGCTGCACACCCTGGACGGCAAGGTCGCCCGGCACTTCGTGGTGAAGGACCAACGCGTCACCAGCAAGCGCGGCCCGGCGAGCGAGCCGGCGTTCTCTCTTGGCTTCAAGGATGCCGCCTATGGCTTCGCCACCATGACGGCGAAGAACAAGCAGCTGGCGTTCATGCAGGGGATTCAGAACAAGGACATCCAGATCCAGGGGAATCCGGCGCTGGTGATGTGGTTTCAGGGATTGATGAAGTACCTGAAGCCTCGTAAGAAGAAGTGACCCTGCCGCGTCACCTTCTCATGTCCGGCCAAGAACCGTAGGGTGGAAAACCGCGTAGGGCGTCCATGCCTGAGCGGATCAGCTTTGACTTGGTCGTAACTCAAATTTAAGTTCGCTGAATGCGTGAGTTGACTTGTGGTGTTGGTTGAATCGTGTCTTTGGCTAGTATTTTTGCGGGTTTTCGTGGCATTGTGTCGACTTAATTGTTGAGCAGGTTGGAGATTTTCAACATGCCGAATTTCACTCATCACGACTTGGCTCTCCTCAATCCAGCCTTCGACTCACCACTTGTCGATGTCTTGAATGAGCTGGAGCACCTACGCCGCTACAGGCTGGCGGGTACGACTCCAGCAAGCCTTTTCTTCCAGCTCAAGAACGTTTTCCACATCCTGGAAAGCCTCGGATCTGCGCGCATTGAAGGCAACCACACAACCCTCGCTGATTATGTGGAAAGCAAGATGGAGGGAGATGACACGGCTACCGATCAACTGCGCGAAATCTCCAACATCGAGAGAGCCATGAGCTTCATCGAGCAGCATTTCAAGGAAGGAGAGGACGTCAGCCTCCATCTCGTTCGAGAATTGCACGCCATTACTGTAGGGGGGCTCGACAGAGAGGGAGACCGGACTCCCGGTCAGCTCAGGACGACCCAGGTTCGCATTGCGCAATCGGAGCACCTCCCGCCGGACGCCGTGCAAGTTGGTGGGTACATGGATGAGTTGGTGGCGTTCATCAACGCGCACGATCCGCAGAAGTACCACCTTATGAAAGTGGCGCTCGCGCACCACCGATTCGGATGGATTCACCCGTTCACCAATGGCAATGGGCGGGTGGTTCGTTTGTTGACGTACCTGATGCTCATCAAGTATGGATTCGATGTCTCCGCCGGCGGTCGACTGCTGAACCCCACTGCAGTGTTCTGCAATGATCGTGAGCGTTACTACGAGATGCTGGGCGAGGCTGATCGCGGTACACAGCAAGGCCTGGAACGGTGGTGTATCTACGTACTCCAAGGCATCCTCACAGAGCTGAGCAAGCTCGATCGGCTGTGCGACTATGGCTACCTTAAAGCCAGAATTCTGCAGCCGGCACTCGCCTTCTCTCGCGAGAGAGAACACATCACCGGCCAGGAGCACTCAATTCTTCGTCGACTTCTGGACACTGACAGCGGCGTGGCGAAGTCTGGAGACCTAGCGGATGCGATGCCGGACCTGAGCGGGCCGCAGCGGACCTATCAAATCAAGAAACTGGTGGACAGACGAATGCTGGTCCCGATTCAGCCCAACTCCCGTCAGTACACACTGGGCTTCACGAACAACTACCTGCTTCGGGGCGTCATTCGTACGTTGACGGCCGAAGGCTTTATTCCTGAGCCTGTCGTAGCGGCACGGCCATAAGTGGCTGCCTATTAAGGCTAGCTGCCTGGTTCTCTTGGGGCGGCGATGAGTTCGTTAGAAGCTTGCCCCTCCCGCCAATCCCTCGCTTCCTCCTTCAACCAATCCCGAAACGCCACCAATCCCGCCGAATCCACTTTGCGCTCCGGAATCATCAGGTAGTACGCCCGCGTCTCGCTGCGATAGGCGTGCGGATGCGCCAGCACCAGCCGCCCCTCGGCCAGTTCCTGCTGGATCAGGAACGGCGGGATCAGCGCCACCCCCATGCCATGCTCGGCCGCCTGCGCCAGCATGGAGAACAGCTCCAGCCGCGGGCCGGTCATGTCGCGGGCGACTTTCAGCCCCAGCGAATCGAACCACTGCCGCCAGGCATAAGGCCGTGTGGTCTGCTGCAGCAGTGGCAGTCCGGCCAGGGCCTGGGTCGTAAACGGCTGACCGTCGCGCAGCAGGGCGGGGCTGCAGACTGGCTGCAGGTCTTCGGGCATCAGGTAGTGCGCCTCGGTACCGGACCAGTCGGCATCGCCGAAGTAGATGGCAGCATCGAACTCGGTATCGGCGAACAGAAAGGGCCGGGTGCGGTTGGTCAGGTTCACCGTGATCTCCGGATGCAGCGCCTGAAAATGCCTGAGGCGCGGCACCAGCCATTGGGTGCCGAAGGTCGGCACCACGGCCAGCTCTAGGCTCATCGCGCCTTGCTGGCCCATCACCGACAGCGTGTCGCGCTCCACCGCGTCCAGCTGCGCCGCGATGCGGCGGGCGTAGGACTGGCCGGCGGCGGTCAGCTTCACGCCGCGTCGCGAACGGCGGAACAGCGCCAGGCCGAGGAATTCCTCCAGCCCGCCGATCTGTCGGCAGATGGCGCTCTGGGTCAGCGCCAGCTCGTCGGCCGCGCGGGTGAAGCTTTCGTGGCGGGCGGCGGCCTCGAAGGCGATCAGCGCGGCGGTACTGGGAATCTTGCGGCGCATTATGCAAAGACCTCACGGGATAAGCCTGCTAATGGACGAAGAGCTTATCTCGGAGTGAGGGAAACGCACAGTTTGATGCGAAATCCTCGTTTGCGACGCGCTGTCGTGGCGCCTAGGATCAGCTCATACCGCCCGCGCGCCCGCGGTGCCGAAGACAACAAGAGGAGCCCCCGAATGGCCGGCAAAGCAAGCTTCAACTGGATCGACCCGCTGCTGCTCGACCAGCAGCTGACCGAAGAAGAGCGCATGGTGCAGGCCAGCGCCGCGCAGTTCGCCGCCGACAAGCTGGCGCCGCGGGTGCTGGAAGCTTTCCGCCATGAACAGACCGATCCGGCGATCTTTCGCGAGATGGGCGAAACCGGCCTGCTCGGCGCGACCATTCCCGAAGCCTACGGCGGCAGCGGGCTGAACTACGTGTGCTACGGCCTGATCGCCCGCGAGGTCGAGCGCGTTGATTCGGGCTACCGCTCGATGATGA
>Ga0189292_10345_pt1 | contig 16552 bp, 15 predicted proteins | sample UW1oraminimetaG_FD_130317 | JGI IMG/M metagenome (GOLD analysis project Ga0189292, IMG submission 130317) | Marine microbial communities from the Costa Rica Dome - UW179A-orange mini metaG | ecosystem: Environmental > Aquatic > Marine > Oceanic > Photic zone | place: Costa Rica: the Eastern...
GATCCTGCCGAGCTCGTACACCCGCTCAAACCCCCCCACAACAAGCCTCTTGAGGTGTAATTCCGTGGCGATTCGCAACGTCAGCGGCAGGTCCAGAGCGTTGTGATGGGTTTCAAAGGGCCGCGCATCTGCCCCACCCGGCTGGCTCTGGAGAACGGGCGTCTCAATCTCCAGGAAGTCGCGATCATCCAACCAGCGCCTGATGGCACTCACTGTTAGCGCACGCCGCCGGAACGTTTCCCGCGCCTGAGGGGTCACGATCAGGTCGAGATAGCGCTGTCGGTAGCGCTTTTCGACATCGGCAAGTCCATGCCACTTATCAGGCAAAGGCTGCAGCGATTTGGTGAGCATGCTCCACTCGGCCACTTTCACCGAAAGCTCACCGCGATCAGTGCGGCGAAGGATGCCCCGCACACCGATCAGATCACCTGCATCCACAAGCGCCGTGATCTGTGCAAACGACTCGCCAAGAGTCGACTTCTCTAGAAACAGCTGGATCGTGCCGGTCTCATCGGACAGGGTAAAGAAAGCCAGTTTTCCCATCACCCGTCGCGTCATTACCCGACCAGCGACGGACACGTTGAGCTCCCGCTCTTCCCCATTAGGCAGATCAGCGTGGGCTGCCTGCAACTGAGCCATCCGATCGGTTGGATCGAAATTCAGGGCATAGGGCTCTATACCCTGATGCCTGAGGGCCTTCGCCTTGTCCAAGCGGGTCTCGCGCAGTTCAGACACGGAATAGAACTCACATGGGCGCCATCCTGCCGTTCGATGGTGCCGGCAAGCGAGGAATGGGCGTCAAAACGTCAGCAGGACGATCTCAACTAGCGATTGCAGCAGGAGCGTTATCGCCCATCCTCTGAGAGGAATAACCGATGCCACGCACCGTAAGAATTAGTTCAGGGTTGCGCGGATCAGGTTCAAGCTTGCCGCGCAGACGAGCCACGTAAACGTCGACCACTCTCAAGTCCGCAGCACGGCGTGGCGGATAGCCCCAGAGCTGTTCAAGAATTTCTGCACGGGGAACAACATGCCCTGGATCCCTGAACAGAAGCTCTAGAAGGCTGAATTCGGTATAGGTGAGTGAAATGCGCTCACTGCCGCGAGTGACCTGGCGACGGTTGGTGTCCACCACAAGATCGCCTACGCGAACAACTCCTTGGCCTGTGGGCAACTCCCGAGGTTCAGCTGCCGCTGAACCTCGACCCACGCGACGGAGAATCGTGGCAATTCTGGCTTCCAATTCCTTGGGACTGAAAGGTTTGGGCAGATAGTCGTCTGCACCGAGGTCAAGGCCAGCAACACGCTCGGAGATGGCTTCAAGGGCTGACAAGAAAATAATCGGTACGCAGGATTCAGCCCTCAGACGTCGACAAACTGCGAAACCATCGAGTTTCGGCAGCATCACGTCGAGGACCACCAGGTCAGGCGATTCACGATGGAAAACTTCAAGAGCTTCCTCGCCATCTTCTGCACAAACAACGCGATAACCGGCTAGCTGAAGCCGCATCACCAAGACGCGACGTACCGCTGGCTCGTCATCCACAACAAGCAAAGTGGCTTTAACGGACTCTGGAGCTCCCTGGAGAGACCCATCGCCATCAAATTGGTGGGATGGGACTTCGGGCATACACTCCATCGGGTAAGAATTGCAACCCTACAGTTCGACGGGAACCGATCGAGCTCTGGGATCCAAACCGGGAACAGGTTTTGGCTTCTTTTAAGAATTGAAGCAGTAGCCAGCCAGTGATTTCAAGGCCAACGGGCACTGGCGTAACGGTTCCATTGCTGCTCGGCTTCAAGTACGGCCTGATCACTGCTGATCTGACCCAACATGGCTCGCTGCAACTGGGTGTAGATGATGCTCTGCAGGCGCTTCACCCCCGGAGTCGCAGGCACAAGCACCCGGGCGCTGTTCAAGGTCTCGGCCGACAACAAACGCGCGTCACGGATTTGTGCTTCGGCCGCATCCGATGGCTGCTCAGCCTCAAGCTCGGCACGAATCACAGAAAGCGCTTCAAGAGAAGACGGCAGCACCCTCGCCTCGCGGGCGAAACGAGCCTGATTGGTTCCGTTGGTCAGAAACAAAGCCAGGGCAACAGCATCCCCAGCCTGCTGACTCTGACGAGGCACGGCCAGCGTCATCAAGGCCACATTCGCCGTACCGTCCGAGCCAGTCAGAGGGGGCTGAGGCGAAGTCACAGCAGCCACACCTGGGGCATTGGTCTGAATGCTGCGTAGAAACTCAGCACCGCTGGCGAGCAGGGCAAGTTCACCGCTCTGGTACAGCTCAATGGCCCGCCGTTGGCCCTGACTCACCACTTCCCGAGGCAACAAGCCGTCGCGATATAGATCAGTCCAAAAAGCAAAGGCTTTGCGGCCGGCTGGCGTATTGAAAGCGGCTCTCTGACGAGCATCAAGAAGACTCACGCCCATCTGCACGAGCGACTCCAAAAGCTCTGCGGAATCGTCGGGAACAACGGTGACAAAGAGACCGTAACGACCAGTGCGCTCTCGGATTCTGCGGGCATACGAAGGCACCTCCGCCCATCGACGCGGGGCCCTGGTGAGACCGGCTTGACGCAGCAGGTCAGCGTTGACCAGGCTTAAACGAACGGTCAAATACCAGGGGATGGCGATCTGACCCGCTTCAGGATCCCTTGCCGCCTCCCAGACCGATGGCAAATAGCTCTGCTTTGCACCAGGCGGCAAAAGAGGTGTGAGATCAGTCAGGCCACCCTTGCTGGCCAGATTGGCCGCAAAAGGGGGATTGAGGTTCACCACATCAGGAGCAGTGCGTGCAAACACAGCCGCCAGCAGCTTGCGCTCCACCGATCCCCAGGGAAGGTCTGTCCATCGCACCGGTGCCTCGGGATGGAGCGTGTCCCAGGACCCGAGCACGCCATTCATGTAGGGATTGAACTTTGGCGCCAGCTGCAGCGTCCAGAGCTGGAGAGTCCCCTCAGGAGCCGAACCAGGACGACAACCCCAGATGAATACCGACAGACCGGAGAGAGCCAGGCCGGCGAGAAACCGTCGCCTTCGCAAAGAGGTAATCATGCTGGTGCTCGCCGTCGCCACAAAAGCAACTGCCAGGATCCGACTAACGGTGCCAGCAGTCCCGTGATCAAAGCTTGGGCGATAGTGGTATGCAGCGCCCACGACTGGATCAGTCCATCGGATGGTCCCAGCACAAGCCATTGGAGCCATAAAGACAGACCCAGCACAAATGAGCCGATCCAGGCAAGCAATCCCAGATTGAGGCTGCGCTGAATCGGCGGGCCACGGCGTCCTAGGCGCCCCCACCACCAACCCATCAAGACAAGAGCAGGGACCTGACTGACATCCCCGAGGCTCAGACCATCCAGCACAAGCCCAATCGCAGCTCCTGCAACCGCACCGGCAAGCGGACCATCCACCAAAGACCAGGGAAGCAACCAGAGAATCGCCCAGCTAGGCGGAACACCATCCAGGTTGATCCAGGAGGGTGCTGCCATCTGCAAACTCGGCACCAGAAGGGCAGATGCCACACAGATGGGTTGTCGGTGCAGGCGCATCATCCGTCAGCGCACCTTCACCTGAACCCAATCGATGGCATCCGGCGGGGCGATCAGCTGCACGAGAGCGGTTGGTGCGGGTACCGATCTGGCATTGAGCGACTGCACCACTGCCACAGGCAGATTCGGGGGCAACAAAGTGCTGGCTGGAGAAGTACTGACCAGATCACCTGGACGGACCTGGATGTCTTTGTCGAGAAACTGCAACTGTGGCCGGGCTGTTCCAAGGCCCACCAGCAGCCCATGCTGCTGGGTGCGCGGCAGCCAGACACCGATGCGACTGCCCGGAGCCGTAAGCAGTCGGACGTTGCTGGTGGTGGGTGTCACGCTCTGGACCCTGCCGACCAGACCTCCAGGGCCGATCACGGCATCATCCTTCGACACGCCTTCAACAGAGCCTTTGCCCAGCAGCAACTGCTGCCACCAGCCCGATGCTGTGCGTGAGATCACTGCAGCCTGAAGCCAGTCTCCGGATGACTGTTGATCCAGCGCCAAAAGCCCTCTCAGGCGTGCATTGTCCTGTTCCAAAAGCTCCAGACGGGAGAGCTGCTCCTGCTGTTTGGCAGTCTCAATCCACTCGCGCTGCGCAGAGCCTGGCCAAAAGGGCCGGCTCAACAAGGCGAAGGCATCAGCAAATCCAGCCCCTTTGCTCAGTCGCACCAAGCCAAGAGCCAGCAACAACGCCAACCACGGCCACAGCCGCTGGATGGAACGCAGCCTTGCCCCCTGAGGCCTCTGGGAGGAGCCCATGGCGATCAGAGAGCGGCAGCGGATCGAACAAACTCAGGAGTGTCGAGCACCCTCTGCAAACGCTTGTAGTCCTCAAGAACCTGACCACAACCCTTCACTACACACAAGAGTGGCTCCTCGGCGATGTGGGTGAAGATCCCCGTCTCATGGCTGATCAAATCACTGATGCCACGAACCAATGCTCCGCCACCGGCAAGCATGATTCCACGGTCGACGATATCTGCGGCAAGTTCGGGCGGAGTGCGCTCGAGGGTGCGCTTCACAGCCTCCACAATCACGTTCAGTGGCTCAGCGATGGCCTCACGCAGATCCCCTGCCTGCAACTGAATGGTGCGCGGAAGCCCTGATAAGAGATGAAGGCCGCGCACGTCCATCACTGTTTGATCAAACTCATCGTCGGGGAATGCGGAACCGATGCGAATTTTGATTTCCTCAGCGGTGCGCTCGCCAACCACAAGGTTGTGCACTTTCTTGAGGTAGACGCCGATGGAGTCACTGATTTCGTCTCCAGCAACCCGAACAGATTCACTGAGTACTGTTCCACCGAGACTGAGCACCGCCACCTCGGTGGTGCCGCCGCCGATATCCACAATCATTGTGCCGACAGGCTCTGTGACCGGTAAACCGGCACCGATCGCAGCAGCGACAGGCTCATCAATCAGGTGAACTTCACGTGCTCCTGCAAGACCTGCCTCACGCACGGCACGACGCTCCACACCGGTGACCCCACTGGGAATACCCACAACAAGACGAGGGGCCACAATCCCGCGGCCTTCATTACCTTTCTGGATGAAGGTTTTCAGCATCTGCTCAGCCGCATCGAAATCGGCGATCACACCATCGCGAAGGGGGCGAACAGCACGGATATTTCCAGGCGTGCGGCCCAGCATCAGCTTGGCCTCGTCCCCGACGGCCATGGTCACGCCGCGTTCGAGATCAAGCGCCACCACGGAGGGTTCCTGCAGAACGATCCCCTTGCCCGAGACGTAAATCAGGGTGTTGGCAGTACCCAGGTCGATGCCGATATCGCGGGACAGCTGGAAACGGCGGAACAGCACTGGCGAGAACACATTTCGGCGAATCATAGGGGCAGTTTCAGGCCCCATCTGTTACAGATTCGTTTGACGGTGGAACTTCTAGAAGGCAGCCACGACAACCGTCAGTTTTGACAGCCGTGGCGCATCATTGACCCACAAACAGGAGAGATTCAATGGGTGTCAACTCCGTGACTTTGGTTGGCCGTGCCGGCCGAGATCCAGAAGTAAGGTATTTCGAATCGGGAAGCATGGTGGCCAATCTCACCATCGCCGTGAACCGCCGCAGCCGCGACGACGAGCCCGACTGGTTCAATCTTGAAATCTGGGGAAAACAGGCTCAGGTGGCAGCGGACTACGTGAAGAAGGGATCCCTGCTAGGCATCATCGGCAGCTTCAAACTGGATCGCTGGAACGACCGCAACAGTGGAGAAGAGCGCAGCAAACCAGTGGTTCGGGTTGATCGGCTTGAACTTCTGGGCTCGAAGCGAGACAACCAGGATGCTGGCGGCAGTTTTGGTGGCGGCAGCCCCAGCGAAGAGGAAGTTCCCTTCTGATGTTGGTCTAATCAGGTGAGTCCGCCATCAATCGGCGGACTGACGACGCCTCCAAATCCGAAGTGCCACCCAGATAGCCCCTGCCAGCACAGCGACCACCAGCAGCACCTTGATCACCTTGCTGACCGGATCGATCCAGGCCTCCACATTGCTGTAACCCTCACCAAGGACAATGCCGGCAACAGTCAGCAACAAGGTCCAGATCAGACTGCCGGCAGTCGTCCAGATCAGGAACGGCGTAATCGGCATTAATTCAATGCCAGCAGGCACTGAGATCAGAGTGCGAATGCCTGGCACGAGACGCCCCCAGAACACCAGAGCAGTTCCATATCGGCTGAACCAACGGCGACTACGAGACAACTCCTCAGGGCTTATACCGATCCAGCGACCATGACGACTCAGCCACTGCTCGATGCGTTCTTCATTGATCAGACGGCCAACGCCATACCAGGGCAGAGCTCCGAGGACGGTGCCCAACAAACCTGCAATCACAACAGGAACCAACTGCAGCTGCCCTTGCTGAACATAAAAACCTCCAAGAGGCATGATTAGCTCGGAGGGAATCGGGGGGAACAGGTTCTCTAGGAACATAGCCGCAAAAATTGCGGCATATCCCGCCCAGGGATTGGACTCAACTGCCTGGCCAATCCACTCAGGCAGCTGTGAAACAAATTCGGTGAGCCCCATGGACCGTGCTGAAGTCGAGGCAAGTCTTCCATGAAGTGGTGCATCCGATCTCGCTTGAGCACAAAAACGGAGCTCAACAATGAGCAGAGTGGCTTTTGTCGCCAACTCTTGGCTCAAAACTCAGGCCGACAAATGAAACAACTTCACTGAGACTGCTGAACAGATTCTTTTTAACGTCATCATTTTTGAGTTGGGCAATCGCAGTCATCAACACGCTGGCGCGATTCAGACGAAAGAGCTGACACTCCGATCGTCCAAAAGCCCAAATAGAAGCTCTGCTTCAGCAAACTGGACAGACAAAAGCTTCATCACTTCAAGCGATCAAGCCAGCAAAAGCAACTGAGAAAAGTTGATGGAGATACTTTGTACACTGAAAAGACTCTCAGAAGTTAGAAAAATCTGGGAAATTCATTGTTTATGTAGTCATCGGGATAATCCTGATCTCATCAAACCAATCAGTGCCTGGTCAGGTGCGAGGACGTTTCGAAGCGAGTTTCGGGTTGAGCTGCAGCAGCAAATCGCGATCTCCAATGCGTTGCAGTGAAAATTCACTTGTGCAGATCGCATCGATAGATGGTTCACATTGATCTGATCCTGAGGTTTTCAATTGACTTGGCCTGCGTTGCTCAAACTGCAAACCATGTAGCCGCAGCTGAGTCATCGAAAATGTGGTATTGCCATCCAACAAAGGCGGAATCAATCGATCAATCAGTGGGAATTTCTTCGCCGTATTTTGCAAAACTGGGGAGCGGGGCATTGTGCCTTCCACCGCCAGGGCGCGCAGGTGTTTCTCAGGTGCGCGAGCTTGAAGCACGGAGGCTGCGCCCACGATCCGCGATAGACGACTCTGCTCAAAACGACCCTGAGCAGCAAAAGCATGGCCGTAGGCATATGACACAACCACCATCAGCCAGATCATCGGGATCACTCCAAGTCTCCAAAGAGGACGTTCCACCAGTCGCGACAGCGCCAGCAACTGGAGAATCACGCTGGTGAGCAGCGGACCGAAATAGAGCAAAACACGCGGATGTCGCACAAACGATTCGCTTAACAGCAGCATCCCTCCAGGCGCAACAAGAGCCACCAACAACAACGCGGTCACAGCGCTTAGAGCCACCTTCCAAGATCTCCACTGGATCACTAAAGCCACGTAGACAAAGCCAAGCAGCAGAAAAGGCAGCACGAGGGGCCAATGGCCAAAATCTCTCAGCAACTGCTGCAATGGCTCAATGGCGGACTTGAATACTTCCAGCGGCAAGGAAGCATCCAACGGCTTCAATTCAGCCGAACTGATGGCATAACCATTGAGCCTGTGCTCAAAAAACAGGGCAATCAGTAAGCGATAAGTGCCATACCCACCGGCATAAACCAGTGCACTCATCCAAAGACGTCGAGGCAGCGAAAGCACCTGCCAGGGCCGATTCAAGAGATCCAGCGCAGAAGCAACACAGAGACAACCGGTCATCACCAGAAATCCATTGGCTCCTGGTTGATAAAGATTGAACGACAACAGCTGCAAGATCCAAGCTCCGGCCACGACGCGCCAATGGCTGTTCAGATTCACAAGCAATGCAGCTGTTACTGCACAGGCCAGAGACACCGCCATGAACAAGGAATCGAAGCCATACGACATGGCTTGCAACGCATAGGGCTGCGCCATCAACGGCAGGCTGGCAAGAGCCGTCCAGAGCGGAGAGCGAACGCCATAAGCGCGGGCGCAAACAACTCCAACAGCGGATAACACAGCGATGGCCAGCAGTGTGTAAAGCGGAGAAACTGCCGTGGCAGGACGACCGAAATTCAGCCACTCCACCAAGACATCAGCGCCGGGGCGGCCTACACGCACCCATGAAAGACGTCCATCCATGGCCCGCTCGAGGTCATCGACATAAAGATCGACCCCAAGAATCAACGGCAATAGCATTATCAATCCCGCCACAAAAGCAGCCGACCACTGACGCTGCAGTGCAGGCTCCTGGAGAAGTCCAGACCAATGATCAAAAAATCTTTGTTGTGCCATTGCTCAGACAATGAACATGTAAAAAGCCAGGACGCGCAAGCACCCTGGCTGAAAGGAAAGACACAGCAGTGCTGATCAAGAGCTGATCAGTAACGATAGTGATCTGGCTTGTAAGGGCCTTGAACCGGCACATTGATGTAATCGGCTTGATCCTTGCTCAGCTCGGTGAGCTGGGCACCGATGCGACCCAGGTGCAGACGAGCCACCATCTCGTCGAGATGTTTCGGAAGAACGTAAACCTCCTTTCCGTACTCTTTGCCCTTGGTGAAGATCTCAATCTGAGCCAACACCTGATTGGTGAAGGAGTTACTCATCACGAAGCTGGGGTGGCCGGTGGCACAACCCAGGTTCACTAGACGCCCTTCTGCCAGAAGGATGATCTTGTTGCCGCTGGGCAGGGTGATGTGATCGACCTGGGGCTTGATGTTTTCCCACTCATAATTCTTGAGTGAAGCCACATCGATTTCATTATCAAAATGACCGATGTTGCAGACAATCGCCTCATCCTTCATCTTCACCAGGTGCTCATTGCGGATCACCTGATAGTTGCCGGTGGCAGTTACAAAGATGTCCATCTCTCCGACGACATCTTCCAGACGGACGACGCGATAACCCTCCATGGCAGCCTGCAGAGCACAAATGGGATCCACCTCTGCAATGCACACCGTGGCACCCAGTCCACGCAGGGACTGGGCCGAGCCCTTGCCCACGTCGCCGTAGCCAATCACCAGCGCTTGCTTGCCAGCCACCATTACGTCAGTGGCGCGCTTAATGCTGTCAACCAATGATTCGCGGCAACCGTAGAGGTTGTCGAATTTGCTCTTGGTCACCGAATCATTGACATTGATCGCAGGGAAAGGCAACTCGCCACTCTTCTGCATCTTGTAAAGACGAGCCACACCTGTGGTGGTCTCCTCAGTGACGCCCTGAATCTGGGCTTTGGTACGGCTGTAAAAACTGGAATCCTGTGCCAGCTTCTTTTTGATCGAGGCGAAGAGGTAGGTCTCTTCCTCATTGGAGGGGTTGTCGAGAACTGTGATGTCCTGCTCGGCCTTGCTTCCCAGCATCACTAAGCCGGTGGCGTCGCCACCGTCGTCCAGAATCATGTTGGGGGAGCCGCCATCACCCCACTCGAGGATGCGGTGGGTGTATGCCCAATACTCCTCAAGGGTTTCGCCCTTCACCGCGAACACGGGGATTCCCTTGGCCGCAATCGCCGCCGCCGCATGGTCCTGCGTCGAGAAAATGTTGCAGGAAGCCCAACGCACATCGGCGCCAAGCTCGACCAAGGTTTCAATCAGAACCGCAGTCTGAATGGTCATGTGCAGTGAACCGGCGATGCGGGCTCCCTTCAAAGGCTTTTCGCTGCCGTATTTCTTGCGCAATGCCATCAAGCCAGGCATCTCGGTCTCGGCGATATCGAGTTCCTTTCGGCCGAAATCAGCCTGATTGATATCAGCAATAACGCAATCGACGCCAAGCTTCAGCTCAGCCGCGGACGTGGGCGCTGCCACCATGGTTTGTGTGCTCCCTAAGAGAATGTGGAGTTGAATATCTGCGGAGACGCCGAGGCTTCGGGCTCGCTGATTAAGCAATCTACCGATTGGAGCTGGATCCTGAAGGACCTGGAGGCCACCCGTGCTCTGGGCAGGTATCTCGTGCAACAAGCTGAACGTCCATCATTACTGCTGCTCGAAGGCACCCTCGGTGCAGGCAAAACCTCTCTGGTGCAAGGCATTGCCTCTGCTATAGGAATCGATGAACCGATCACCAGCCCAACCTTTGCCCTTGCTCAGCACTACCCCCAGGGCAAACCACCACTAGTTCACCTGGATCTCTACCGGCTGGAGTTGCCAGCAGTTGCCAATGACCTGTTCCTTCAGGAAGAGGAAGAAGCTGTGGGGATGGGCGCCATCCTGGTTGTGGAATGGTCGGAACGACTGAGCTTGGACCTTCCGGATGCCTGGCGACTGAAATTGTCTTACCGGAGCGAAGGAGGCAGGCTGGCAACCCTGAACAAAAGCGATCAGTTTGCTGCTGGCTGAGAAGCCTTTTGAACAAAGAATCAGATCAAAGACCAGAACATTCAAGAATGGAGTTGATCGAGAAACTCCATCACCATGCTTGGCAGAGGCTGCGGATCAATCGCCCCTGCACCGGAACAGACGAGTGCACCACAGGCGGCCGCATAGCGCACAACCTGTTCCACAACCGCAGAACTGAGCTGAAGTGGCTGGCCAGTTGAAGGGGTCAGTGTCACCAGTTGATGCAGCAGTCCTGCCGTGAAAGCGTCTCCAGCACCAGTGGTGTCAACAATCTGAGACGGTGCCAGAACCGGCATCGAACCGCGATGGCCGGCCATACACCAACGGACCGGCTGACCGCCATCGGTCACCAGAACATCGGGCTGCTGCGGCAACGAAGCACTGATCTCCGCGGGGTCACTGCTCTTGAACAGCCACTCGGCTTCTTCCCTGGCCAGTTTGATCAATGCGGCTTTCTCAAGAAAGGGTTGGATCAGAGCCAGCGCATGCGGGGAAGGACCTGCAACCGGGTCTGCAGACGGATCCCAGAAAGTGGGGCGCCAGTTCACATCGAGGGCAATCCGCACTCCGTCCCGTTCGGCCTGACTGACCGCAGAGCGCAGGGTTGCCGCAGAGGCCTCTGTGGCCAGAGGGATGGTGCCGATCAAAAGCCAGCGAGATTCCTCTGCCAGAGCACACCAGATCGGATCAAGACCGCTCTGATTCAAGGCCTGATCGGCAAAGCCTTCGCCGCGGTCGCCAGCAAATCCCTGAAAGACCCGTTCACCAGTGGAATCGCGGCGCACCAACACCACCCGACTGGGCCGTTGAGGATCAATCTGCAGGCCGCGCAGATCAACACCGCGGTTGGCCAACATCTCCTGAAAGTTATTGCCGATGACATCGGCACCCAGTCGACCGATGAAGGCGACCGGTGTGCCAAGACGGGCCAACGCGCAAGCCACGTTGGCAGGAGCGCCACCCAGACGGTCGTGGCAATCCAGTGGCGCAGCCAAGGCAGGATCACACCCCAGTGGTCCGAGCCGATCCACGAGGGCCTCACCAAGACACAGCACCTGCGGAGCGGAATCAGACATCAGATCTGCAGCGGCTAACAGCAGCGTGGCCAACAATTCCACCAACGTCAGGCAGCGCAATCGCTGTTCAGCGTTAAGGCCCGTTCAGTGATCCAGCAACGAGCAGAACATGCAATCAAGAACCTTCAGCAGTACTCCTCAGGCAAGGTGATTAAGCAAGACGCTCACGCAGTGCGGCGATGATGCGCACATTGGCAGCAGGGAAGGGGTAATCAGCCAGGTCGGAGGGCTTCACCCAGCGCACCTGCTGACTGGCCAGGGGTTGGGGATCTCCTGAAACCAAACGACAGAGATGAACTTCAAAGCGCAGCTTTTTGTGGCTGTAGGCGTGATCCACCGTTATCAGCCTGTCATCAACACTGACTTCAATAGCCAGCTCTTCGCGCAACTCGCGGCGGATGGTGTCTTTGATGGCTTCATCAGGCTCCTGCTTACCGCCTGGAAATTCCCATAGACCGCCAAGCAGTCCCTCGTTCAGGCGCTGATCGATCAGAACCTCACCATCGTCATTCAGGACCACACCCACACCAATCACCTGGAAGGGGATGTCACGTGGTGCCTCTTTCACGGGGTACTGCTGAGGGGAACCGGAAGCGTAAGCAGCGCACTGTGCATACCAGGGACAAACCTCACAGGCAGGACGACGGGGAGTACAGACCGTGGCACCAAGATCCATCAGTGCCTGATTGAGATTGCGGCTCAGGCCTGGAACGGCATCAATCAACCCTTCACTCCAGGCCCAGAACTGACCCTGCGCCCGCCGGGGAGGCTCGGAATGGGCATACAACCTGGCCAGCACCCGACGAACATTGCCATCAAGGATGGCCAGAGGGCTGTTGAAAGCCGAAGACAGGATTCCAGCGGCTGTGCTGCGGCCGATGCCGGGCAATGCCAGCCAGGTCTCGGGGTCGAGAGGCCAATGGCTGAACGGCGTGGAATCGTTCACATCCCCTGGATCACGGCGCAGTTCAGCGAGCAGCAACCGGGAAGCAGCGTGCAAACGACGTGCTCTTGAGTAGTAGCCAAGGCCCTGCCAGAGCAACAACACCTGCTGTTCCGACGCCTCGGCAAGCACCTCAAGCCTGGGGAAAGCCTGCATCCAACGCAGCCAGTAAGGAAGCACCACCTGCAGCTGGGTTTGCTGCAACATCACCTCGGCGATCCAGCACTCCAGGACATTGAGAGGTTCATGGGGTTCAGGCCATTTGCCGTCCTTGGTGAACATCCACGGCTTCAGCGCAGGGTCCTTGCGGCCGTGAACCTCCCACCAGGCCAACAGCTCACTAGCCAAGCCGGAGGTCCAATCAGCTGGGTCTCCTACACCACCCAAACCCGAAGCCTGGGCATTAGTCGTACACAACTGGCATGCCCGCTGCAGGTGGCTTCATCAATGCTTTGACCTCTGGCTGTACCGACCGCTTGAACCGCTGCCACTGAGGGCTCAGCAGAATCTGTGTGACAGCAGCTTCACCAAGCCGCTGACCCGCTTCCACGTCACTCGGGTAATGCATGCCGCACGTCACGCGAGCCGCCATCCCCTGATGCCCAACCGCCAGCAAGCGCTCTCGACGTTCCGGCAGCAGATCTGCCAGGAGCAAGCTAGTGCTCACATACCAAGCAGCATGGCCACTGGGATAGCTCTGCGAAGACTCAAGCGGGAGACAAGGTTTGAGATCCGGATGGGTCAGGAATGGTCGTGACCGGGCATGTGCAACCTTGAGCTGGTTTTTGGCCTCATCAACCAAGTGCACAAACTGAGGCACACCTGCTGCGATGCGTGGCGCTGTTTTCTCAAAATCCGAACCAATAGCCGCTTGGAACCGACCGATCTCCCGACCGAGATAGGTCCATGCATGGCCCACCAACTCGGAATTACGCGCAAACTGCTGCCAGCGCAACACCGCTAGATCCCGTTTCAATCGATCACTGCCCTGAAGAGGTGGCTTCCCGACCACATCAGCCAAAGAAGCCAAATTCAGCGCAAGTCCATCCGCGGGATTCGCTCTTGCTGGAGCCATTGTGCCTGCGCACACACCAGCGACCAACGCCCAAGCGAAGACAGAAACCGGAATCTTCACTGATGGTTGCCGAGCGGTTTGTCCCATCACTCAAACCTATTCACTCCAAGGGTTGATTCTGTTGCGGGAGCTCTGAGCAGATTCAGAACGTGGTGGAGAAAACCATGGTCCGCCGCAACGCACAAGCATCGCTGGGGCTTGACCCTTCAAAGCCTGCAAGACTCGCAAAAGAACAGGCTGCCGAGGTCTGACATACCTCCGACGGGTCGTTGCAACTCTGCTGAAAGAAGCAGAATTCTGCGATGGCATCATGCCTCAACTGATTTTCCACATTGATGTAAATAGGAATCGCATCCAGGGTCTCGCGCAACTCAGGCCATTGACTGTCAACCCACCTATGAGGCCATGCCAACAAACAAGCTGTAAAAACAGCGCTTGTTTGCGAGCAAAAGAGTAAGGATCGCGAGAAGCCTGTGCTGCATTGGCTTTTGCCTGAATGCAAAAGCAACACTTCACAAGCAGAAACCATTCACGCACCTGTCCTCAAGGCATCAGAGACTTTTCCCCTGGCTCAGCCAAAAGCCAAGCCCGAAGCTGAGATCTGCTACTGCAGTCCTGTGGAAAAACTGTGCAAAACATTCTGATCAACTCGAAAATAATCTCTGCTCACGTTTGCTGATCAATCCCAATCGGATCAAACCGAATCATCTATTCCTTCTTGCCCGATCACCGGCTACCAGAAATGTGCACGCATGCCCTCTGATGCAGTGCGGAGTGAGCAAAAACAGGTAACGTCCGGCCTATCCGAGTGGGATTCTGTGCGGCGAACCGTGTTGTGCACTCTTGCCGCTGTGGCACTGGTCACAGGCTGCGGCAAGCCCAAGCAAGCTGCGCGATCGATGCTGACGGTGCAGACGGCAACAATCAGCGACGCCACCTTTGAACCCAACATCCAGGCCATCAGCATGTTGGAGTCCACCACCACTGTGGCTCTCATGCCAGAGACGGAGGGCCGCGTGGTTCAGGTGCTCGCCAAGGAGGGTCAGCAAGTCAAAGCTGGTCAGCCGATTCTCGTGCTCGACAACGTGCAGGAAAGCGCTGCCTTGGATGCTGCCAAGGCACAAGCCCTCACCGACAAGCTCAATGCCGAACGGTACGAATTCCTCTTCCAGAACGGAGCAACCTCAGCCGAACTGCGTGACCAGTACGCCACTCAGGCGATCACCTCACGCGATCAGGCACGCACCGCGGCAGCAAACCTGGGATACAAATTTGTGCGCTCACCGATCGACGGCGTCATCGGCAACCTCGACAAGGTGAAACTCGGCGATTACATCGAAGCCGGGCAGGACATTACCGGCATCGTGAATAACTCAAACCTGTGGACCTTGATGGAGATCCCAGCCACCCAATCAGGAGAAGTGGCGATCGGCCAGACCGTGAAAGTGGTCTCACAGAGTGACCCCCCTGTGCAAGGAGAGGGTTCGGTTGTGTTCATCTCCCCCTACTTCGGGACGAGCAGTAATTCCAGTGCCCCCAACACCGTGCTCGTGAAAGCAGAGTTCCCCAATCTGACCGGGCAGTTGAAGACCGGACAATTCGTGAAAAGCGCAATTATCACTGGACGCAAGCAAATTCTCGCTGTGCCAGTGCAGGCCGTGATGATGCAGGCGGAACAACCTTTCGTTTACAAGTTGATTCCGCTGAGCAAAGCACTGCCAGGGATCAAAGCCTCGGCGAATGTTCCAGAAGCTACAAAGAAAACACTGGAAAAGCTTCCCCCCGCAACGCCAATCGTGATGCAGACCAAGGTGAAGCTGGGTCAACTTCAGAACAATTTCTACCCCGTGCAATCGGGGCTGAACCGAGGAGACAGTGTGGCGGTCAGCAATACCAGTCAACTGCGCAGCGGGATGCCGGTGAAGGTGGCGCCTGCCGGTTCAACGAAGAAGGATTAACCAGCGATGTCCTTCTCAGACAAGTTTATTAAACGACCGGTTCTAACAACGGTCTGCAGCATTCTGATCGTGCTGGTGGGTGTGATCAGCATCCCTACTCTGCCAATCGCCAACCTGCCTAACATTGCTAATCCAGTGATCCAGGTTAGCTCTGGATATAGCGGTGCTAATGCGGAGGTAACCGAGCAGGCCGTCACCAATCCACTGGAGCAACAAATCAACGGCACTCCCGGGGTCAGTTACATCACCTCCAACAGCGACATGGAGGGAAACAGCTCGATCAGTGTCTATTTCGATGAAACAACAGACATCGATATTGACCAAGTCAATGTTCAGAACAGGGTGAGCCTGGCGCTGCCTCAGCTGCCCAGCCAAGTGTCGGACACGGGCGTGTCAGTGAAACAGAGCACCCCTTCCATTCTGTTGGCATACCAGGTGGGTTCTAGCGAGGGCCAGTTCGATATCAGTTATCTCAATGGCCTGATCTACGAGCAGCTTTACTACCCGCTGTCGAGGGTCGAAGGCGTTGCAACGGTGACGGTTTACGGCGGAGCAACTCCTGCCTTCTGGCTATTTGTGGATCCGGACAAATTGACTGCCAATGGGTTAACTTCCGATGACGTGATTTCGGCAGTCAAGGCACAAAATAGTTTGGCGATCGGCGGATTGATCGGAGGACCACCAGCCTCAGGAGATCAGACATTCACCTATCCAATCGTTGTTGAGGACAACGGCAATCTGATCACGATCGAACAGTTCGAGAATCTGATCCTTAGCCGTACAGAAACTGGAAATCTTCTCAAGCTCCGTGACGTCGGAGAAGTGCGCTACGGGACCAACACATACACCA
>Ga0189292_10346_pt1 | contig 16490 bp, 18 predicted proteins | sample UW1oraminimetaG_FD_130317 | JGI IMG/M metagenome (GOLD analysis project Ga0189292, IMG submission 130317) | Marine microbial communities from the Costa Rica Dome - UW179A-orange mini metaG | ecosystem: Environmental > Aquatic > Marine > Oceanic > Photic zone | place: Costa Rica: the Eastern...
TGCGCCACGATGATCATGATGCCGGCGGCGATGTTCGAGCGCTTGTCCACGCCGAAGGCCGCGATCACGCCCATCATGATGGGCACCACGGCGGCGCTGCGGGCGGTGGCGCTGGGCACCACCAGGCTCAGCACGATGGTCACCGCGATACATCCGATCAGGATGCGGCGCGTGCTGGTGCCGACCTTGGACAGCGTCACCAGCGCGATGCGCCGGTCCAGTCCGGTGAAGGTCATGGCCGCGGCGATGAACAGGGCGCCGGTGACCAGCGCCAGCGCCGAGTTGGCGAAGCCGGTCAGCGCCATGCTGATGGCGGCGGAGGTGCCGTACAGCACCTGCGGGTCCTTGATGGTGGGCGCGGTGCCCAGCAGGAAGGCCATCAGCGTCGTGATCATGATCGCGCTGGCTTCGTAGGACACGGCTTCCGTGATCCACACCACCACCGCGAACGCCAGGATCGCCAGCATGCGATGGCCGGCGACGGGCAGGTCGGCCGGCAACGGCAGCATCAGCACGCCGATCATGACGAGGAAGCCGGCGACCAGGCCGATCGGGATTTTTGTTTTCTTGGGGGCTTGCGAGGCAGGGACAGCGGTTTCCGCAGTCATATCCATCTCCGGTTGAGGTCAAACTGACGGCACCTCGTCACAGCCCTGGGCTGGATCAAAACGAAGTGCCGACGCTACAGAATGATCGTGACGGCATTGAGGAAAACCCGTATTGATGCATATCAATTCGAGGGACAATCGTGCTTGTCGGAAAACCGATCCGGAGATTATGCTCGTCGGCCGGCGAAAATCGCAACCCTGTGAATGTTGCGTAAAAACAAACAAATAACGCAAGCGCGGCCGTGCGGGACCGCTAATTCGTTCGGCTCATGACGCGAATCAGGTCAGCCCAGCGCCAGGCGCAATTGCTCATCCAGGTGCAGCGTGGGCGCCACGCGCCAGCCGCTCTGGGCATAGCGCAGCCATCGTCCCAGCACCAGGTGCGTCAGCAGGCTGGCATGCGCGGCCACGTTGGCCTCGGGCGGCAGGCCGCCATCGGTGACGGCGATGCGCAGCGATTGCTTGATCGACGCCTCGATGCGGTCGTTGATGTGGTTGATGCGCTCTTGCAGCCGGTTGTCCTCGGTGACCAGGGCGTCGCCGGTCAGCACCCGCGTCATGCCCTTGTTGCGTTCCGAGAACGTCAGCAGCATCGACACCGTCTGGTGCGCTTGCGACAGGCCGTAGGGTTCGGCCATGGCGATCTGGTTCACCAGCGTGAAGATGCTGGTCTCGATGAACTCGATCAGCCCCTCGAACATCTGCGCCTTGCTGGCGAAATGCCGGTAGAGCGCGGCTTCCGAGACCTCCAGGCGGGCGGCCAGCGCCGCCGTGGTGATGCGCGAGGCGTGCGGCTGCTCCAGCATCTCGGCCAGGGTCTGCAGAATCTGGGTCTTGCGCTCGCCGGGTTTGCTCGCCATGGACGGGTCTGGTGGTACGCAGGCAGGGGTGGGGGAGGGGCGCTAGCCCCGCAAGGGACGCCGGCGCAGTAGCAGATCACTGACGCAGTTTACCCGCAAGTCGACATACGACGGCCGCTGTGCGCGGCCGCGTGAAAACGGCGTTCCCGGATGGAACACGTGCACCGTGCGCAGCCCCGCGCGGCGGGCGCCGCGCAGGTTGGCGAGGGTGTCTTCGACCAGCACCGCCTGGCGCGCCGGCACGCCTTCGCGCGCCAGTACGTAGCGCAGCAGCGCGGGCGAGGGCTTGGGACGGAATTCGCCGTGCAGGCGCATGTGCTCGATGGCCCACAGGCTGTCGAACTGGCGTAGGATGCCCAGCCGCCGCAGCACGGCGCGCGCGTAATGCAGCGGCGCGTTGGTCAGCAGCACCTTGCGGCCGGGCAGTTGGCGCAGCTTGTAGGCCAGCGCCTTCTCGGCGCGCACCAGCGGGTTGACGTCGAAGTCGTGGCTGCGGTGCAGGAAGGCGTGCGGGTCGACGCCATGGTGGCGCACCATGCCGATCATCGTCGCGCCGTAACGATGCCAGTACTGCTTGCGCACGGCGTTGGCGGTGTCGACGTCGACATCCAGCGCCTCGGCCACGGCCATGGTCATGCCGTGGTCGATCCGCGGAAAGATGGCGTGGGAGGTGTCGTGGAGCGTGTTGTCCAGATCAAACAACCACAGGCGCCCGGGGGCGCCTGTGGCAGTGCGGCGCGAGCGGCGCTGGCGCACCGCCGGCCGCAGCAGGGTGCGCAGCGCTCGCATCAGTGCGAGCTGATCATCGTGCCAACGCCTTGGTCGGTCAGGATTTCCAGCAGCAGGCAGTGCGGCACGCGGCCGTCGACGATGTGCACCGAGTTGACGCCGTTCTTGGCGGCGTCGAGCGCGGACGAGATCTTGGGCAGCATGCCGCCCGAGATGGTGCCGTCGGCGAACAGCTCGTCGATGGTCTGGGCCGACAGGCTGCGCAGCAGCTTGCCCGCCTTGTCCAGCACGCCCGGGGTGTTGGTCAGCATCAGCAGCTTTTCGGCGCCCAGCACTTCGGCCATCTTGCCGGCGACGACGTCGGCGTTGATGTTGTAGGCGGTGCCGTCCTCGCCGTAGCCGATGGGCGAGATGACCGGAATGAACTGGTCGTCCTGCAGGGCCTTGACCACCGCCGGCTCGACCAGCGTGATGTCGCCGACGAAGCCGATGTCGATCGGTTCGGCGGGATTTTCCTTGTTGGCCATCAGCTTCTTCTGGGCCTGGATCAGTCCGCCGTCCTTGCCGGTGAGGCCCACGGCCTTGCCGCCGACCTCGTTGATCATCATGACGATGTCCTGCTGGACCTGGCCGCCCAGCACCCATTCGACCACTTCCATGGTCTCGGCGTCGGTGACGCGCATGCCCTGGATGAAGGTGCCCTGCTTGCCGATGCGGCGCAGCGCGTCGTCGATCTGCGGACCGCCGCCGTGCACCACCACCGGATTCAGACCCACCAGCTTGAGCAACACCACGTCATGCGCGAAGCTGCGTTGCAATCGCTCTTCCGTCATGGCGTTGCCGCCGTACTTGACCACGATGGTTTTGCCGTGGAATCGTCGGATATAAGGCAGCGCTTCGGAGAGCACCGCGGCTTTGACAGCAGGAGACGAGACGGCAGCAGGGTCGGGGGTGTCGGTCATGGCAGCTAAGTCGGCAATAAGTAGGGTATGAAAGTTAGAGGTTGAAAGCCTGCGCCGATGATGGCGCGATGGCATTGCCCCCCGTGGGGGCGTGGGGTCCGGCAGTAAAAAATGCCTGCACAGGAACGCGTTGGCAACGCGGTAGCGCAAGCATACGACGGATTGTAGTCCGCGCAGGTTCCTTATGCTTTAAACCCATGTTCATATGCCCGACAAATAACCGGCATTGGGGTAAATTGGGGGCGTTTTCGCAACGGAGCGCCCCTCATGAGGGGGATTCTCCACACCGGCTGGGCATTTGCCCCCAATTTCTACCTATAAAAGAGGCAACTCATGCGTTTGAATTTCGTCCGTTCCGCCCTGGTGGCGTCGGCTCTCCTGGTGGCGGCCACCGCCGCCCACGCCGAAAAGATCGTGGTGGGCGCCACCCAGGTCCCGCACGCCGAGATCCTGGAAGTGGTCAAGCCGCAGCTGGCCAAGGAAGGCGTGGAACTCGACATCAAGGTCTTCAACGACTACGTCCAGCCCAACCTGCAACTGGCCGACAAGCAGCTCGACGCCAACTTCTTCCAGCACAAGCCGTACCTGGACACCTTCAACAAGGACCGCAAGGCTACGCTGGTGCCGGTCGCCCTGGTGCACGTCGAACCCTTCGGCGGCTACTCCAAGAAGATCAAGACCCTGGCCGAGCTGAAGGACGGCGCCATCGTCGCCATCCCTAACGACCCGTCCAACGGCGGCCGCGCGCTGGTGCTGCTGCAGAAGCAGGGCATCATCAAGCTGAAGGATCCGTCCAACATCCTGGCGACCGCCGCCGACGTGGTCGAGAACCCCAAGAAACTGAAGTTCCGCGAACTCGAGGCCGCCATGCTGCCGCGCTCGCTGGATGACGTCGACCTGGCCCTGATCAACACCAACTACGCGCTCGAAGCCGGCCTGGTGCCGACCAAGGACGCGCTGTTCATCGAAGGCGCCGACTCGCCCTACGCCAACATCCTGGTGACCCGCGCCGACAACAAGGACGCGCCGGGGATCAAGAAGCTGGTCAACGCGCTGCACTCGCCCGAGGTGAAGAAGTTCATCCTCGACAAGTACAAGGGCGCCGTGGTGCCGGCGTTCTGATCGCGACGCGGGCCTGACTCCGCCGCCGAAACCGCCCGCGCATGCGGGCGGTTTCTTTTTGGGCCGGGACACGGCGTCGGGTACGGGCAGGGGCCGCGTGGCCTGGCCCCGGGGGCGGCGCCGGCGCGTTGGGGCGAGACCCAATGAAAACCGCCCGGCAAGCGGGCGGTTCTGAACAATGGCGGGGCGGGATCAGCCGGCGGCCAGGGCCTTTTCGACGGTGGCGTGGAATTCGGCCACGTCGTATTCACCCAGGTAGCGCTTGATAATGTGTCCCTGCTTGTCGATCAGGAACGCCGTGGGCGTCAGGCGGATGTCGCCGAAGGCGCGGGCGATGTCGCCCTTGGTGTCCAGCGCCACCGGGAACGGCAGCTTGCGGCTTTCGGTGAAGTTCAGCACGAAGTTGGGCGGATCGTAGTCCATGGCGACCGCGATGGCCTCGTAGCCCTTGCCCGCGTACTCGTTGTAGGCGGAGATGGTCTCGGGCATCTGCTTGACGCAGGTGACACAGCTGGTGGCCCAGAACTTCACCAGCACCACCTTGCCGCGCAGGTCCTGCATCGAGAAGGTCTTGCCTTCCAGCGTGGTGAAGGTGACGTTGGGCGCGGTCTGCGCCGGGCGCATGACGAACCAGGCGCCGATGCCGACCGCCACCAGGACGGCCAGGGCTACGATGGCTTTTTTCATTTGATGGGCATGGCCTCTACGGCGCTGCCACCGCTGGGCGCGCCGCCGCCGCTGCCGGCGGCATTCGGGTCGCTCTCGATGGGGGCCTTGGTTTCAGTGGTGGTCGACTTGCTGCCGCTGTTCGACAGGCGAATCGCTTCCTCGCGGCTGATGGTCTCGAACAGTTTAACCACCTTTGCGACGCCGCCGAGATCCGCCACGGCGTTGGCGGCGTAGTCGCCCTCGGCCTGCGTCACCTTGCCCATCAGGTAGACCACGCTGTGGTCGGTGGTGACGGCGATGGTGCCCGAGGGCACGTACTTGGTGTTGAGCAGGGCGGTCTTGGCCTTGGAGGTGAGCCAGGTGTCGTTCGAACGCACGCCGAAGGACGCGATCGGGCCGACGGTGAGCTGGTTGATCACCTGCTTGACGTTCTCGACGCTCTGGGCGATGGCGGTGGCCTGGGACTTGGCTTCCTCGGTGGGCACGTCGCCGGTCAGCAGCAGGTGGCCGCCATAGGCCATGGCATTGACGCGCGCCGTTTCGCCCAGCTTCTGGGAGATCTGGCTCTGGGCCTTGAAGGCCATGTTCTGGTCTTCGAGCTGGATGCCCGAGGTGCGGCGGTCGGTCACCACCAGCGCGGTGGTGGCGGCGGCGCCGCCCACGATCAGGGGGGCGCAGGCGGACAGCGACAGGGCCGCGCCGGACAGGGCCGCGGCGAGCAGCAGGGGGCGGGCGGCGGTTCTGACGTCTGAAATCATTCGGTGTCTCCAAGCAGAAGAGCGTCAATGCCGTCGCAAAGCGCATGCAACAGCAGTATATGGACTTCCTGGATCCGCATGGTGCGATCGCTGGGAACACATAGATGGACGTCCATCGGCGTAATGAGTTCCCCCATGACGCCGCCGCCCTTGCCGGTCAGGGCCAGCACGTGCATTTCACGGCTGGCTGCGGCCTCCATGGCGCGCACCACATTGGGCGAATTGCCGCTGGTGGAGATGGCCACCAGCACGTCGCCGGCCTGGCCGAAGGCGTTCACCTGGCGTTCGAACACTTCGTCGAAGCCATAGTCGTTGCCGACGGCGGTCAGGATCGAGGTGTCGGTGTTCAGGGCGATGCCGGCCAGGGGCAGGCGTTCGCGTTCGAAGCGGCCCACCAGCTCGGCGATGAAATGTTGCGCGTCGGCGGCCGAGCCGCCGTTGCCGCAAGCCAGAATCTTGCCGTTGTTGGCCAGGGCGCCAAACAGCACGTCCACCGCGATCGCCAGCGGCTCGGCCAGCACGTTCATGCTTTGTTCGTACGTGGCCATGGCGTCGCGAAAGTGCGACGTCATTCGAGAGGTCATATCCATGGCCGCGATTATCTCACGGGCGGGCCGGAATCAAGCCAGCGCGAACGCCGCGCGCAGCCACCGGACCTGGCCGCCGTCGAACACCACGGCGTCGAAGCGTGCGGCGGGCGTGGCGCCATGCCAGTGGCGCAGGGCCAGGGTCGGCAGCCAGTGCGCCGCCGCGCGCGCCAGGCGCGCCTGCTTGTCGCGGCCGATGCTGGCGGCCGCGCCGCCATAGGCGCCGCCCTGGCGCGAGCGCACTTCGACGAACACGAGGACGTCGCCGTCGCGCATGACCAGGTCGATCTCGCCGGCGCGGCAGCCCAGGTTGCGGGCCAGCAGCACCAGGCCGGCGGCCCGCAGCAGGCGCAGGGCGGCGTCTTCGTGGCCATCGCCGATACGCTGGCGCGGCGAGCGCCGCGGAGCCGGGCGATCGTCGGCGTTGGCGCGCGTCGAGGCGCGCCGGCGCCGCTTTTGCGCGCGGCGGCGCGCCGCCAGGGCCAGCTCGAAAGCGAATGTGTCATCCGGCATGCCAGTTCCGAAACGGGGGACGATGGCGGCTACACTGGCATGGTTTTCCGCGTAAGTAGGCAGCAATGAATCAAAATGTCTCATCCCCGGTGGCCGGCGACGCCTGGACCCGCGTCGCTGAACGCGTGGCCGGGCAGCATTGGCCCGCCTCGACGCTGTATGTGGTGGCCACACCGATCGGCAATCTGGGCGACCTGGGGCTGCGCGCCTGGCATGCGCTGCAACGCGCCGACGTGATCGCGGCCGAAGACACCCGCGCCAGCCGCACGCTGCTGGACGCCTGGGGCGTCAGCACGCCGCTGATGGCGGCGCACCGGCACAACGAGGCCGCGGCGGCGCAGGCGATCTGCGAGCGTCTGGCCCAGGGCCAGCGCGTGGCGCTGGTGTCGGACGCCGGCGCGCCCGCGGTCAGCGATCCCGGCGCGCGCGTGGTGCGCGCGGTGCGCGAGGCCGGTTTCGCGGTGGTGCCAGTGCCCGGTCCCAGCGCCGTGATCGCCGCGCTGATGGGCAGCGGCGTCACCACCGACGAGAATCCCGCCTACGCTTTCGCCGGCTTTCCGCCGTCCAAGGCCACCGCGCGCCAGCGCTGGCTGCGCACCTGGTGCGCGCTGCCGGCGCCGGTGGTGATGTTCGAATCGCCGCACCGGCTGGCCGCGACGCTGGCCGATCTGCTGGAAGTCTGCGGCCCCGCCCGCCTGCTGACCGTGGCGCGCGAGCTGACCAAGCGCTTCGAGGAGATCGCCACGTTTCCGCTGGGCGAGGCCGCCGCCTGGCTGGCGGCCGACGCGCACCGCGAGCAGGGCGAGTTCGTGCTGATCGCGCATGCCCAGGCCGGCCAGGAGGCCGATGAAGACGCCGATCCGCGCGCCGACGCCTTGCTGGACGCGCTGCTCGAAACCCTATCGGTGCGCGACGCCTCGAAGATCGCCGCCAAGGTCACCGGCCTGTCGCGCGACGTCCTGTACAACCGGGCCCTGGCCCGCAAGAATTCGTAAGCCCATGATCTACACCGCAGAGACCCGCAAGCGTCCCGGCGAAGCCGCGGAGCCGATCGTCTACCGTGACATCCCCACGCCGCTGGGCGAAATGCGTCTGGTCGCCAGCGCCAAGGGCCTGCGCGGCGCCTGGTTCACCGACCAGACCCTGCTGCCTTCGACCGAGGGCTGGACCCGCAGCGAATCCGATCCCATCCTGGAGCAGGCACGGCGCGAGCTGGATGAATGGTTCGCCGGCCAACGCCGCGAGTTCGAGGTGGCGCTGGATCCGGTCGGCACGCCGTTCCAGCATGAAGTCTGGCGCGCCTTGTGCAAGCTGGATTTCGGCCAGCTCGCCAGCTACGGCGAACTGGCGCGCACCGTGGGGCGGCCCAAGGGCGCGCAGGCCATCGGCGGCGCCGTCGGCCGCAATCCCGTCATCATCATCATTCCGTGCCATCGCATCATCGGCGCCGATACCTCGCTGACCGGCTTCGGCGGCGGCCTGCCGCGCAAGCAGGCGCTGCTCAAACATGAAGGCAGCGAGTACCTGAGCCGCAATCCGCGCGCGCGGCGCGTCTGTGACGGCCAGGCGCAACTGCCGTTCGAGCAGCCGTCGTTCGACTGGCCGCCGGGGCCGTAGGCGGCGGGCCGCGTTATTGCGCGGCGATGCTGGGCGTGATGCCGATGCGGTCGGAAACCAGCTGCACCGCGTTCAGGGCGCTCTGGCGATCCGGATAGGGGCCGATCTTGACCCGGTACAGGTTGTTCGATTGCTCCACGGCCGCGGGCGGCGCGCCTGCCGCGCCCAGCTGCGTGTTGATGCGGCTGACCAGCGACTGCGCGTTGGCCGGCTGGCTGAACGCGCCCACCTGCAGATAGACATTGCCGATGCCGCCGGCCGCCGGTTGGCGCACCGGCGCACTGCCCGGCGCGGGCGCCGGTTGCTGCGCCAGCGGTTGCGGCTCGAGCGCCACGGGGGCGGCCGCCACGGGCGTGGCCACCGGCGTCGAACCGGTCGCCGAGGCGGGCTCCGGGGCGGGCCCTTGCGAGGCCCATCGGCGGATCTCGTCCTGCTGGATGCTTTCCACCACCACCTGGCCGCTGCCCGGCCCGATGATGCCCAGCTTGTAGGCGGCCACGTACGACAGGTCCATGATGCGGTCGCTGTGGAACGGCCCGCGGTCGTTGACCCGCACGATGATGGTCTTGCCGTTGACCAGGCTGGTGACCCGCGCATAGCTGGGAATCGGCAGCGTGGTGTGGGCCGCCGTCATGGCGTACATGTCGTACGGTTCGCCGATCGAGGTCGAGTTGCCGTGGAATTTCTTGCCGTACCACGAGGCGATGCCCTGGCGCTTGTAGGGCTGGCCGGTGGTGTCCGGCACGTAACGCTGGCCGAACACCACGTAGGGGCGGTTGGCGCCGCTGGCGTAGGGCTCGATGCGCGGCACCGCGTCCGGCACCTGGTCCAGGTTGGACGGCGGATTGGCGTCCGGGCCGTCGTCCTTGTAGTACCCGCCGCCCTTTTTACGTCCCCCGGTGGAAGAGCAGCCGGCCACGGCAATGGCCAGCAACAGCATCATCAGGATATGGAGCGGACGGGACAGGATCATGCGGATTCGTCGGGCAGTTGGGTGCGATGGCGCACCAGCAGCGGGTCGTGGTCGGCAAAGCGCTTGGCCAGTTGTTCGACCACATAGACCGAACGGTGCTGGCCGCCGGTGCAGCCGATGGCGACGGTGAGGTAGTTGCGGGTGTCTTGCGTGTACTGCGGCAGCCAGCGGTTCAGGAAGCCGGTGATGTCGTCGATCATCAGCCCCACCTGTTCATAACCCGCCAGCCAGGCGGCGACGGGTTCGTCGCGGCCGGTCAGCGGACGCAGGTTGCGGTCGTAGTAGGGATTGGGCAGGCAGCGCACGTCGAACACCAGGTCGGCGTCGCGCGGCACGCCGCGCTTGTACGCGAACGATTCGAAGGTCAGCACCAGCGGCGCGCGGTCGGCCTGGATCAGGTCGCGGATCCAGGCGCGCAATTGGCCCGGCGTCAGCTCCGAGGTGTCGATGACGTGTTCCTGCTCGCGCAGCGGCGCCAGCAGTTCGCGTTCGAGCGCGATGCAGTCGGTCAGCGACGGCGCGGTGCCGCCGCGTTGCAGGCGGTCGGTCAGCGGATGGCGGCGGCGGGATTCGGAATAGCGCTGCACCAGGGTGTCGGTGCTGGCGTCCAGGAACACCACGCGCAGGCTGGTGCCCATGGCGCGCAGCGCGGTGACCACATCGGGAAGTTCGGCCAGTTCGCCGGGCGAACGCACGTCGATGGCGACGGCCACGCGTTCCAGGCCGTCGTCGCGGGCGTTGGCCACGAACTCGGTCAGGAACCGCACGGGCAGGTTGTCGACGCAGGTGTAGCTGGCGTCCTCGAGCATGCGCAGGGCAACGGACTTGCCTGAGCCTGAGATGCCGGTAACGAGGACGACTTTCAACATGGACATGATTGTGGCACGCTTTTCCAGGAGGATGCCGGCGGGTTGGCATCTGATATGGCCGTAAACTGCGAATCTGCGCCTGTACTGCCTGGCGGGACCCGGCGTAAGCTTGGGTACCCGCACACACGACCGATTCATCTACGCGCCCCGCCGCCATGCGCTTTCGGGGTTGGAATTCGACTTAGTGTTAACTGATCCTAGATGTTAGCCTTCATTTCCTTTCGTAGTGTTTCACTGCCACGGTTCCGGGCAAAATCCCGCCTCCTGGCCGCCGCCGTTGTTGCCTTTTCGACAGCGCCCGCGTTGGCCCAGGACACGCCCCAGGCGCTGCAGCCCGGCACCATGGCGGCGCGGGTGGCGGCCTGTACGGCCTGTCATGGCGAGCAGGGCCGCGCCGGCGCCGACGGGTACTACCCGCGCCTGGCGGGCAAGCCGCAGGAATACCTCTACCACCAGCTGCTGAACTTCCGCGACGACCGGCGCCAGTACCGGCCCATGGCGCACCTGTTGACGGGCCTGCCCGACGCCTACCTGCACGAGATGGCCGCCTATTTCTCGGCGCAGCACGTGCCGTATCCGCCGCCGGTGCGCGCCGAGGTCTCGGCCGCCACGCTCGAGGCCGGCCGCAAGCTGGCGCTGTCGGGCGATGCCGCCCGTGGCCTGCCGGCCTGTGCCGCCTGTCATGGCGCCTCGCTCGGCGGGGTGCTGCCGGCCATTCCCGGCTTGCTGGGCCTGCCGCGCGACTACGTCGGCTCGCAGATCGGCAGCTGGAAGAACGGCCTGCGCCGCGCCGCCGCGCCGGACTGCATGGCGGACATCGCCCACAAGCTCACGCCCGAAGACATCGGCGCCCTGGCGGCCTGGCTGTCGTCGCAGCCGGTGGCCGACACCTATGCGCCCGAGCCCGCCGGCGCTTTGCGCCTGCCCGCCGAGTGCGGCAGCCAGGCGCAACGTTGAGGGGCCGCCGGATGAAACTGATGAAGCGAATCCTGGGCGCCTTGCTGGCGCTGGCCGTGATCGCGCTGGGCGCGCTGTATTGGCTCGGCACGCGCGACGACGCCAGCACCGGCGCGGCCGTGGCGCCGGCCGATCCGCAGCAGCGCATCGAGCGCGGCCGCTACCTGGCGCTGGCCGGCAATTGCATGGCCTGCCACACCGCGCGCGGCGGCCAGGCCTATGCCGGCGGCACGCCCATCCCGACGCCGTTCGGCACGATCTACGGACCCAACATCACGCCCGACGAGAAGACCGGCATCGGCGCCTGGAGCGCGGACGATTTCTGGCAGGCGCTGCACAACGGCAAGTCGCGCGACGGCACGCTGCTGTACCCGGCCTTCCCGTACACCGAATACACCCGCGTGACGCGGGCGGACGCCGATGCGCTGTTCGCCTACCTGCGCACGATCACGCCGGTGAACCAGCCCAGCCGCGCGCCCGATCTCGATTTCCCGTACGACCAGCGCCTCCTGCTGGCCGCCTGGCGCGCCCTGTATTTCCGGCCGGGGGTGCAGGAAGCCGATTCGGGCCAGTCGACGCAGTGGAACCGCGGCCGCTATCTGGTCGAGGGCCTGGGCCATTGCGCCGCCTGCCACGCGCCGCGCAACAGCCTGGGCGCGACGCGCGCGGCCGACGGCCTGGCCGGCGGCATCATCCCGATGCTGGACTGGTATGCGCCGCCGCTGACCAATGATCCGCGGACGGGCCTGGGACGCTGGTCGGCCGAGGATATCGCCGCCTTGCTGCGCACCGGCATGGCGGCGCATTCCAGCGCCAGCGGTCCGATGGCCGAGGTGGTGCTGGGCAGCACCCAGCACCTGACCGAGGACGATGCGCTGGCGATGGGCGTGTACCTGAAGTCGTTGCCGGCGACCCCCGTGGCGGCACGGCCGGCCACGCCGGTCTCGCCGGCGGCCATGGAGCTGGGCGGCAAGATCTACCGCCAGCAATGCGTGCAATGCCACCAGCCGCAAGGCGAGGGCAGTCCCGGCGCCTGGCCCGCGCTGGCGGGCAATCCGACGGTGACCGCGCCGTCGCCGGTCAACGCCATCCGCATGGTGCTGGACGGCGGCTTCGCGCCCGCCACCGCGGCCAACCCGCGGCCGCACGGCATGCCGCCGTTCGGCCAATTGCTCAATGACAACGATATCGCGATGCTGGTGTCCTACATCCGCAACAGCTGGGGCAACGAGGCGGGCGGCGTGATGCCGCTGGAGGTCAAGCGCGCCCGCGCCGCCTCGACCCGCAACTGATCAGGACGATCGCGCGGCCGCGCGCGCCATCTCGCCCAGGACGCGGATGGCGTCGGCCTGGGCCTCGTCCCAGGGGTGGCCGTAGTTCAGCCGCAGCGCGTTGCCGAACCGGCCGCTGGCCGAGAAGATCGGGCCGGGCGCCACGCTGATGCCGCGCGCCAGCGCCTGCCGATGCAGGGCCAGCGCATCGACCGCCGCCGGCATCTCCAGCCACAGGAAAAAGCCGCCCTGCGGCCGCGTCACGCGGGTGCCCGCGGGAAACTCGCGCGCGATCGCATTGGCCATCAGATCCTGTTGTGCCTGCAGCGTTTCGCGCAGGCGGCGCAGGTGGCGGTCGTAGCCGCCTTGTTCCAGGTATTCGGCGATGGCGCCCTGCGCCGGGCTCGACGCCGACAGCGTGGACGACAGCTTCAGCCGCTGCACGCGCTGCGTATAGCGGCCCGCGCTGGCCCAGCCGATGCGGTAGCCCGGCGCCAGGCATTTGGAGAATGAGGAGCAGTGCAGCACCAGGCCCTGCTTGTCGAAGGCCTTGGCGGGCACCGGCCGCGTCGCGCCGAAATACAGTTCTCCGTAGACATCGTCCTCGATCAACGGGATCTGGTGGCGCGCCAGCAGTTCGACCAGTTGCCGTTTCTTGTCCTCGGGCATCAGGCTGCCCAGCGGATTCTGGAACTGCGTCATCAGCCAGCAGGCCCTGGGCGCGTGACGCTGGATCGCGGCTTCCATCGCGCCCAGGTCGATGCCGGTGCGTGGATGCGTCGGCACTTCCAGCGCCTTCAGCCCCAGGCGCTCCAGCGCCTGCAGCGCGCCGTAGAAGGTCGGCGCTTCGACGATGACCGTATCGCCGGGCTGCGTCACCGCCTGCAGGCACAGGTTGAGCGCTTCCAGCGCGCCGTTGGTGACCACGATGTCGTTGGCCGGCACGTTGATGCCGGCGATCAGGTAGCGCAACGCGATCTGCCGGCGCAGGCCTGGGTTGCCGGGCGACAGGTCCTCCATCGTGTCCAGCGGATCCTGGCGCTTGAGATGCGCCGACATGGCCTGGGCCAGCCGTGGCAGCGGGAACAGCAGGGGGGACGGAAAGGCGGAGCCCAGCGGCGTGACGTCGCGGTTGCGCACCGAATCGAGGATGTCGAAGATGCGTTCGCTGATCGCCAGTTCGGTCGATTCGCCGTCGGGGCAAGAGGTGTCGGGTTCCGGCGGCAGGCTGTCGCCGCGCGCGTTGACGTAGTAGCCGGAGCGGGGGCGGGCGCGGATCAGGCCGCGCGCTTCCAGCAGGTAGTAGGCCTGGAACACCGTCGACGGGCTGACGCCGCGGCTGGCGCAGGCGTCGCGCACCGACGGCAGCTTGTCGCCCACGCGCAGCACGCCGTCGCGGATGGACCTGGCGATCTCGTTGGCGAGTTTCTCGTAAAGGCTCACGGTGCCGCGCGGCGACGCGCGTTCACTTGCTGCTTTGCAGGATCGCCATCGCCTGGCGTTCCATGAATTCGCCCAGGGTGTCGATGCCGCGCAGCTTGAGGATGGTGTTGCGCACCGCGGCTTCGACCAGCACCGCCAGGTTGCGGCCGGCGGCCACCTGCAGCATGACCTTGCGCACCGGCAGGCCCAGCATGTCCTGGGTGATGTCCTGCAGCGGCAGGCGTTCGAACTTGTCCTGCGCGGTGGCGCGCACCAGGTGCACGATCAGCTTCAGGCGCATCTTGCGGCGCACCGAGGTCTCGCCGAAGATGGTGCGGATGTCGAGCAGGCCCAGGCCGCGCACTTCCAGCAGGTTCTGCAGCAGCTGCGGGCAGTGGCCTTCTATCATGTTGGGTGCGGTGCGCGAGAACTCGACCGCGTCGTCGGCCACCAGGCCGTGGCCGCGCGAGATCAGTTCCAGCGCCAGTTCGCTCTTGCCCAGGCCGGATTCGCCGGTGATCAGCACGCCCAGGCCCAGCACGTCGAGGAACACGCCGTGCACGGTGGTGGTGGGGGCGAGCTTCTTGCCCAGGTAGATGCGCAGCAGGTCGATCAGCTGCGCGGCCGCCACCGGGGTGGACAGCAGCGGCACCTGGTGCTGGTCGCACTGGTCCACCAGGTCCTGCGGCGGCGTGAGGCCGTCGGCCAGCAGGATGGCGGGCACGCCGCCGATCAGCAGCTCGTCCATGTGGTGCATGCGGCGGCGCAGGTCGAAGCGGGTGTAGTACGCCAGCTCTTCCTGGCCGAACACCTGGATGCGCGACGGGTGGATCAGGTTGAGGTGGCCCACCAGGTCGGCGGCCGCCATGCCGTCATCGGGAATCGCGCGGTCCGCGGCCCCTTGGCCGGAAATCCAGTTGAAAGGGATTTTGTCGGCGTTGTCGTCGACGAGTTCCTGCACCGTGAGCATGGCAGCGTTTCCGCGAGGGGTCAGAGTTGGCCGGTGGTGAGCATCTTGTGGACGACGGCCGGGTCGGTCTCGGTGGCCAGCGCTTCTCGCAACGCCTTGTTCGACATGAGCTGCGCCAGTTCCGCCAGGATATCCAGGTGCTGCTGCGTGGCGGTTTCGGGCACCAGCAGACAGAGCAGCATCGATACGGGCTGGCCGTCAGGCGCGTCGAACGTGATGGGCTGCGCCAGGCGGATGAAGGCGGCAAGCGCCTGCTCCAGGCCCTTCACGCGGCCGTGCGGCACGGCCACGCCCTGGCCGAGCGCGGTCGAGCCCAGGCGCTCCCGCGCAAACAGGCTGTCGAACACGAGTGCGCGTGCCAAGCCGTGGTTGTTTTCAAAGAGGAGGCCAGCCTGTTCGAACGCGCGCTTCTTGCTCGTGGCGAGCATATCGAGGACGACGTTGCCGGCGGGAAGGATGCGCGACAAATGATTCATCAGGTCATTATAGGGTTATATGACGCACTGCAAAAAAACGCCGGCCGGGGACATCCGCGTCGTGGTCTGAACCCTCCTGGATCAGGCCGCCGGTCCCGGGACGAGAGCGACAGCATAGACCGATAGCGCGGGGTTGTGGGCATTCTTCTCGCGCAGGCGGGTATACCAGTACGGTATGGCGTTGGTGCGCGGCGCGGGTTTGCAGGCGGGAAAAGGCGATCCGCGGGCGTGTGCCGGCGAATGGGGGACGGGAGGTGCGGGGAGGGGAGGGAGTTTGCCGATGCCCCGGCTGGACGATACGTCTAGCGGGACACCGGGACTTAGGCAGGATTCAAGAATCGCTGTTTAGCTTGGCTCGCACGGCGAGCGGGTCATGAAGCGCGGTGTTACTGGGTTGGCGAAAGATTCGCCGCTTGCCGCTTCACGGACTCTGCCGTGTGACTTCGTACCTTGTCCTTGTGCTTGATGACCTGACGGTCGACTTTGTCAGCAAGAAGGTCGATCGCGGCGTAGAGATTTTCATCGGTTGCTTCACAATGAATGTCCTTGCCACTAAGACGCATGGTGATTTCGGCTCTGTGCCGCAGGGGCTCTACTGAGAGCATGACCTGGGTATCGATGACGTGATCGAAATGCCGCAGCACTCGCGCCAGTTTGTTCATGACATATTCCCGGATGGCCGGGGTGACGTCGAGGTGACGACCGCAGATGCTCAGGTTCATAGTGTGCTCTCCTTCTAAAAGAGGAAAAAATGGTGCGCGGAAGGCGCGGTTGGGGTCGTTAGGCGTTCTCCTTGTTTGAGGGGTTCGTTTGATACTAGTGTATAGACTCGGGCCGATAAAACAAGCTGACCTAACGCAAGTTCATGGCATTTTCATGGCGACCGCCCAGGGGCGCGCCCGGGCCCGCGCGGGGGCCCTGGGACTTTCCCCTATCCGGGGGTGTTACATGCGGAAGTGTTCGCCCAGGTAGACGCGGCGCACGGCCGGATCGCCGACGATTTCGTCGGGATGACCGTCGGTCAGCACCTTGCCTTCGCTGATGATGTAGGCGCGGTCGCAGATGCCCAGCGTTTCGCGCACGTTGTGGTCGGTGATCAGCACGCCGATGCCGCGGCCCTTCAGGAA
>Ga0189292_10347_pt1 | contig 16437 bp, 14 predicted proteins | sample UW1oraminimetaG_FD_130317 | JGI IMG/M metagenome (GOLD analysis project Ga0189292, IMG submission 130317) | Marine microbial communities from the Costa Rica Dome - UW179A-orange mini metaG | ecosystem: Environmental > Aquatic > Marine > Oceanic > Photic zone | place: Costa Rica: the Eastern...
AATTGAAAGCCTATCTGACGCCCACGCATCTGCAAGCGCCGGATAAAGTGCAAGACACATGGCGTCTCGATCAATGGTCTCCATTGCCCGCCCAAAGGCTGACGAAACCTGAAGCAGGTTCACCATTCGGTGGATGTCCGCACTCGTGTTCTCACCAGCTGCATGAAACAGCGCTGGCGAAAAGAACATTGCATCCCCTTTCTCCAATGGGAGTTGAACATGATGCTTTTCGAAATAGGCGCGGAAATCATCCCGCCGCCATGCTGCATAGCCGGGTCGGTAGAGTTGTGAGAACGGCAGCAGTTTTGTCGGACCGCTCTCAATAGGAATATCACAATGCGCAATGCCGCCCTGCAAGGTCATCAATGGCGATAGGTCATGGACATGGGCCGGATAGGTCGCGCTGATTTCAGCAGTCTGGAAGCCCAGGTGGTAATCGCGGTGCGCTTGTTGCGCCTTGCCACCCGGATGGACAAGATTGACCTGGGCCGTCATTTGATAGTTTGGCCCAAGCCAAGCTTCACAAGCCGCATCAATGGCAGGACAGGCGAAATAGCGTACAAAGGTTTCCGGGGCTTTCAAAGCCAGCTTCTGAAGGGAGTTCCAGATCCGATCATTTGCACCAGCCGCTGCAAAATGATCTGCGCCGCCGCCATGCTCTTCTTTTTCTTCTGCGATGATCTGGTCATAGGCATCTGTTGCCGCATCGATCGCTTCTAGGTCGGGACACGCGCCTTTTAGAACAAAGCAGCCTGCCCCACTGTGCAAGATGCGCGCCCATTCGGACAGTATGGTCCGCCGACCTGTGGGGTCGCTTAATGCGTTTTCCAGCTGGGACGCGTCATAGACCGGGACATGCTTTGGTGCGCCGATTGCGTGCGGGATTTCGTCAGCGATGACCTCGCGCGAGACGAGCTCTTCAAATTCCTCAAGCCTGCATGTGTCAGCATCGTAGTACCCTGCCGGATATGTGTTGGACTTCAACATTGCGCTCCTCCATTTGGTCTGAGCCTAGCCAATGTATGGCTTGCCTGATCGAGCAAAACACATCAAAAAACCATCAATGGTACATCTATTTCCGATCAAAGAAATCGCTCGTCAATCTGGATTAGGCACAGCAACCGTGGACCGCGTGCTGAACAATCGCGCACATGTCAGTGCGCCGACGCGCGACCGGGTCAACGCGGCAATATCAGAGCTTTCGCGCCAACGTTCGCAGCTTGCAGCACAAGGCCAAAGACTGTTTGTCGACTTTGTCATAGAAGCGCCTTCGCGGTTTAGCACGGAGGTCAGACGCGCAGCTGAAGCCGTCCTGCCTTCCGTCGGGGTTGGTGTCTTTCGACCACGGTTCTGGTTTCAGGAAACCATGTCTGATGACGAAATGATTGCGCACCTCAAGCGGATTGCAAGGCGTGGCAACCAAGGCATCTGTCTGAAAGCCCGCGATGTGCCAAAGATTAACGAGACCGTGGATGCGTTGGAAAACAAAGGCATCCCCGTCATCACCATCGCGACGGACCTGCCGAGTTCATCGCGCAGTTGCTATGTGGGGATAGACAACTTTGCTGCGGGCAAAACCGCGGCGTTCTTGATGGCCAATGCGCTCCCACCGGGCAAAGCCACGGTACTGGCAAACATCTCACAAGACAGCTTTACGGGCGAAGCTGAACGTTACCACGCATTCAAGCGTGAATTCCAAGATTTAAGACCCGATAGCAAAATCGTTGAATTTGGGGGCAGTGGTGGTCTCGCGTTTGCTGTAAGTGAGACCCTTGGAGCGGTTCTTCAAAACCCCGGCAAACTTGATGGTGTCTACTCGATGGGGGGAGGTAACGCATCAATTCTCGCACACCTGCCCAATGAAACCGCAAAGAAATTGGTCTTCGTTGCGCATGATCTCGACGCAGAGAACCGCACACTTCTGTCGCAGAAAAAACTGACATACGTGCTACATCACGACCTGGAGAGCGACATGAGAAATGTTTTCTTGGCCTTCGCAGGCTGCCATCGTCTGAGGCCAAAACTCGAAGGCACATTGCAAAGCGCGCTTCAGATCATAACGCCCTACAATATTCCGGTATCAGCTAGTCGGCGTCCCGCTGTGCAATCCAATCGTGGTCGGGATCATTTTTAAAGCGCCACTTTCTAAGCGGGCCAGCCATGACATTCAGATAATACATCTCGTAGCCATACGGCGCCGCGCAGGGATGATGCCCTTTGGGCACAAGCACTACATCACCGTCTTTGACCGCCATGGTCTCATCCAGCGACCCGTCTTCGGTATAGACACGCTGCACACCAAAGCCCTGCGACGGGTTGAGGCGATGATAATATGTCTCTTCGAGGTAGGTCATGTTGGGATAGTTGTCCTCGTCGTGCCGATGGCTGGGATAGGACGACCAGTTGCCTGCTGGGGTAAAGACTTCGGTTACAAGCAAGCTGCCCGCTACGTCGCGCCCTTCCATCGCAATATTGTTGATGAAACGCGTATTCTGGCCTTTGCCACGTTGGGTCAACTCAATCCCGTCAGGGCCGAGCCTCTGCACGGGATAATCACCCAGCGCAGGGGCTGTGCAAACAGCCAAGACACAGTCCGTGGTTGCCTCAGCAGACCAGTCGGTGTCACCAGGCACATACGCACAGTGCGGCGCTGTTTTTTCAAAAACCGAGATCCGGTCGCCCATTTCTCCAAGATCGACACCGCCCGCGCTGATGCGGGCTTTGCCTTCAACGAGCACAAGGATAACTTCGCGATCTCCGGTGTTTTCTTCGACACGCTCGCCCGGTTTCAGATGATATAGACCGAAGCCAACATAGCCCCAGTTCGCCGTTTCAGGCGTAATATCGTGCACCTTGCCATATAGCGCGGTTGGCCCGCGCAGAAGATCAGTCATTCTCAAAACTCATAAGCTGGCTTTCGATCAGGACCGATCATCGTCGAGGTCGAAAGCAAGGAAGAAAACGTAGCTCGCATAGGCGCATATACCTCCAACCAGCACGGCCCAGAATGGATTGCCTTGCGTGATTTCTATGACCGTCCAAAACACAAGAACACTGACAAGCACGACGCGTCGCCAGACAGGCCGAAAGAAAGGGTGGCGCAAGTCAAGCGCCGGATTTGGCCGTCGGCTCATCGCGCCACCCCTTGGATCAAACCGTTCCGCCGAGCGAACCTTCAAGCGTGGCCAATTCCTGCCCCCCCGCCATCATGTCTTGTAGCTCTTCCGGCGTGATCTGTCCGCGCTGCGCAGTTCCAAGCGTCTGCCCCCGGTTTAAAACAGTAAAGCGGTCGCCCACGGCCAAAGCATGCCGGACGTTGTGGGTAATGAAGACAACTGCGACACCCTGTTTGCGCACCTTGTCAATCGTAGCCAGCACGTTGGAGGTTTGACGGACACCCAGAGCGGATGTCGGCTCATCAAGGATCAAAACTTTCGCACCAAAGTACACTGCGCGACTGATAGCAACCGTCTGGCGTTCACCACCCGACAATGTCCCAACTGCCTGATCGGGACCGCGAAGGTTGATGCCCATCTTGCGCATCTCTTCCATGGTAACTCTGTCGGCCAAGTCCTTGTCGAAAAATGACAGGCCCGCGATCTTTTTCACAGGTTCGTTGCCCATAAAGAAGTTCCGGCTGACTGACATCAGAGGTATCATCGCGAGGTGCTGGTGAACGGTCGCGATCCCTGCCTCCATGGCATCACGGGGATCGTTGAAGTTCATTGGCTGACCATCAAAGATGATTTCCCCTTTTGTTGGAGTGTGAACGCCGGACATCGTTTTGATGAAGGTCGATTTGCCCGCACCGTTGTCCCCGAGAAGACAATGACATTCACCGGGATAGACATCGATCGAGACGCCTGCCAAAGCGATGACCGCACCAAAATGCTTTTCGATGTTCTGCATCTGGATGATGGGCGCGTGTGTGGATCGGGTGTTCATATCAACGCTCCCCCGTGATCATGCGACGAATGTAGGTATTTAGGATCACGGCCGCGAGAAGGATCACTCCCAGGAAAACCCGGAAGAGTGAGCTTTCGACGCCCGCAAAGAAAAGGCCCTGCTGCACGACCCCGAAGATCAATGCGCCAAGGGCGGCCCCCAGAACTGAGCCGTATCCGCCTGTCAGCAATGCGCCCCCGATAACCACGGCGATGATCGCTTCGAACTCTTTCAAAAGGCCCCGATCGGCACCGGCTGATCCGAACTCCATAACCTGACATGTTGCAAAGACGCAGGCGCAGAATGCGGTGAACATAAACATCAGCATTTTAACTTTGTTCACCGGAACGCCAGAGTTGCGCGCCGCTTCCGGATCGCCACCCGATGCGAAGATCCAGTTGCCAAATTTTGTCTTGGTTAGAAGAACATGGCCGAAGATTACCAGGAGGATTGCCCAGACAATCAGCATAGGAATGCCGTCAACCACTGGGTCCCCTGCCCGCGTGCCACGCTGGAATGTTGCGATGATGCCTGCGTCGCCCATCCAGTTAAAAACATTCCCAAAGATCTTCCCCCCAAAAACCGAGGCCAACGGATCACCTTCTGCGGCTTCACGAATACCGCCAATGATCGTTTTGCGCTCAATTGTCTGAGGCAGGAAGATTGTGAAACCGCGCAGGATGAAGAGAAAGGCAAGCGTCACAATAAAGCTGGGCAAACCGGTACGGATTACGATGAAACCATTCAGAGCCCCGATCGCGACGCACAAAGCGAAGGTGATGATAATAGCGAGCCACATAGGATACCCCAGTGTGACACCAAGAATGGCGATTATCATGCCAGCAAAGCCGATCATGGATCCGACGCTCAGGTCGAACTCACCTGCGATCATAAGCAGGCAAGCGCCAACGGCAATGATCATAAATTGTGCCGAAACGATAGACCAGTTCATCACGCCTTGGCTGTTGAACATGCCACTGTCAAAGGCAAACAACAGAAAGAACGCAAAGACGGCGATCGTTCCGACGATGCCGCCAAGTTCTGGTCGGATCAGCGCCTGCCGGAAGGAGGATATCTCCTTTATCCGCTCGTCTGTTGAATTGGATGAGGTGTCGGACATGACCAGCGTGCTCCCCTTCGGCAGTCATTTAGATGGAATGAGGGCGGCGCCTGCCTCGCAAACGCCGCCCTCGATTTCTATTAGCGGAACTCACCCGCGAAGGCTTCAACCTTCTCAAGCCCGGATGCGGTTACGAAACCTGGGCCAGAGTTGATGTTGTTGCCTGGCAGAACGCCGTAGCGGTGGTAGTTTGCCAGAACCACAACAGGCAGGTACGCCTGCAGGAAGGGCTGCTGGTCGATGCCCCAGCTGATAACGCCCGCCTTGATGCCTTTCACGATCTCGGCGCCGAGGTCGAAAGTGCCAAAGTAGATGTCACCGGCCATACCGTTTTCGTCCAGCGCCAGCAGAGTTGGATCTGCCGAGGTTGGGCCGAGGGTCAGAACAGCGTCAGTATCTGGGTTCGCTGACAGGTAAGCCAGAACACGGTTCTTGATCTCTGCAGGGTCTTGACCGGAATCGATCATCTGGTTGCCCAGCTCGACGCCCAGACCGTCTGCGAAGCCTTGGCAACGCTCGGTCGAAGATGGCGAGGAGATGTAGTGGTTCACGCAGAGGAACGACCCAACGCCGTCACCGGACGCACGAAGACCAGCTGCGTAACCTGCATCATACTCAGGCTGACCGACATACATCAGCGCGCCAACTTCACGGGCCTGTTCAGGTGTACCGGAGTTCATGATGATCACGTCGATGCCAGAGGCAACTGCATCCATGATCGGGCCCTTCAGAACATCATAGTCCGACAATGTCGTGATGATCCCGTTCGGGCCAGAGGCAGCGGCCTGCTCGATAATGCGGGCCATGTCAGCAAGGTCACCAGTAGGTGGGTTGCGGTACTCAACCGATACGCCCATCTGATCGCCTGCAAGCGCGATACCGTTCTTGATGGTATTCCACCAGCTATCGCTGTCCGGAGCGTGGCTGACCAGCACGTAGCTGAGGTCATCACCATGACCGCCCGCATTCGCAGCAAACGGTGCAGTGAGCAGCGCCGCGCCAAGCGCGAGCGACTTCATTACTTTCTTCATAAGGTCCTCCCAGACTCACATTCTTTGCGGACGAAGGTCTATCTCGTCCGCTTCCGAAGCAAAGCACAGGAAAAATTGAAATGCAACCGGTTGCAAAAATTGAATTCACTTTTCAGCGCCATTCACATATGCGTTGAACAAACACGAGGAAGTCCGCGTGCCGGTCACACTGAAAGAGGTTGCAGCGAAAGCAGGCGTTTCGCGTTCGGCGGTATCGCGGACGTTCACGGAAGGCGCATCGGTATCGCTGAAAACGCGCAAGAAGGTTGAGAAGGCCGCAAACGAGCTTGGCTACAGCCCCAACGCGCTTGCCTCTTCGCTCACCACCGGACGAACGAAGCTTATCGGTCTGATTTCAAATAACTTTCATAATCCGCTCTTTCTGGAAGTATTCGATCTGTTCACCAGAAGCCTGCAGGATCGTGGTCTGCGTCCACTACTCGTAAACCTGTCCGATGAAACGGATCCGGGCAATTCATTGCGGATGTTGCGACAATATTCCGTGGACGGTGCAATCGTGGCCTCGTCGACACTTTCGCCAGAGTTTTCAAAGGCTTTTCGGGATGCGCGCATCCCTGTCGTCCACTCTTTCGGTCGCTTTGCAAATGCGCCCTATGTTCACGTCGTTGGAATCGACAACGTAGAATGCGGTCGTATGGCAGCCCGTTCGCTGATTGCGCGTGGCTATCGTAGGATTGCCTTCATGGGCGGACCACGCGAAGCAACATCAACAATCGACCGTCGCACTGGTTTTCTTGAGGTTGCCAACGCGTCAGACGGTATCGAGGTGAGCGAAAGCTATGCCACCGCGTATTCCTTCGCAGCTGGCCGAACGGAAATGCAGCGTCTGCTGAAGCTGGACCGGGCAGAAGCCTATTTTTGCGGGGACGACGTACTGTCCATCGGCGCATTGAGCGCAATCGAATCGGCAAACCTGCGTGTTCCAGAGGATATCGGGGTAATCGGACTGAACGATATGGAGATGGCCCGTTGGGAAAACATCAACCTGACCACGATACGACAGCCAATCTCCCAGATAATCTCAAGTTCAATCGAGCTCATTGTGGCCGCCCTGGATGATCCAGAGCGCCATCCCGAAGCACGGCTTTTTGCCTGTGAGATCGTCGAGCGCGGGACGCTTCGCCCCACGCAGTAGATATTTATGGTTTAAAGCCTTGTTATGTCTGGAACATTGGTGGGCGTGCATCCACCCACTGACCTGCATTATTTGCGGACGCCACTGCTGCATAAACAGCAGCCATTGACCGAAGACCATCCTGAGCGAGCGGCAGCGCACCCGCGGTTTGCCCTCGGATCACGGCGGCGAGGTCGACATAAATGTTTGCTACAGCGAGCGGGAAACCTTCCGGATGTGCGATGGCGACACGACTGAGACGCGAAGCTTCGTCTGACAGTCCTGCCTCGCCCTTCTCCATGATCTGCGCTCGCCCACCCACGGGCGTAAAATACACTTGATTGGGTTGCTCAGATGCCCAGCGAAGCCCGCCGGTTTCGCCAAACACCTGGATGTCAAAGCCATGCTGGCGTCCTATCGCAACTGACGACGTCCACAACCGACCGACTGTCCCGCCAGACATGCGGAAATTAACCATCGCATCATCTTCAAGCTCGCGGCTTGGAATGGTGGATGCAAAATCTGCCGATAAGCTCTCAACTTCGTCGCCTGTTACGAAACTTGCCATATGCATGGCGTGAATGCCGCAATCGGCAAACTGCCCGGACACGCCTGCCATCACAGGATCATAGCGCCAGCGCACGCGCGGATTATCTGCGTCTGTCGCGTCCCCGTGATGACCGTGGCTGAAGTTCGCAACAACCAGACGGATCTTTCCAATCTGACCGCTCGCCACCATCTGGCGCATCTCGCGGACCATGGGATATGCAGAATAACAATAGTTTACGGCGCAAACCTTACCCGATTTCTCGACAACCCTGACGAGTTCTTCCCCTTCTTCAACGGTCATCGTCATGGGCTTTTCGCAAAGCACGTTGAAGCCGGCTTCCAGAAACGCCTTCGTGATCTCAAAATGCGTGCTATTGGGCGTGGCAACTGTGACGAGATCAACGCGATCTTCACGTACGCTCTCGCCATCGAGCATCTCTTGCCAATTGGCATAAGCACGGTCCGATGCGACACCCAGACTTTGCGCGTACGCCTTGCCCTTCTCGGCATCAATATCAAGCGCACCAGCGGCCAGAACAAAGTTGCCATCTGCCTGTGCACCCAGACGGTGTGCCGGTCCGATCTGGCTGCCTTCGCCACCACCGACCATACCCCAGTTTAGCTTTTTCATGTTCTGAACCCTTTACACAAAGCCAATGGAATTAAGGAACGCACGATTGGCGTTGGCATCCCCGAGAGGATCGGTGTCCGGCAGGGTCGGATCACAATCTTGCTCGACGGTGCACCATCCTTCAAATCCGTTCTCAATCAGAATGTCGCGGACACGTTTAAAATCTACATCGCCTTCGCCAAGGTTACAAAAGATGCCTTGCCCGCATGCATCGTAAAATCCAGTTCCGCGCGCAATGACATCTGCCTTAACCTTGGGGTCTATATCCTTGAAATGCATATAACTAATGCGGTCTATATAACGCTCCATAAACGAGACGGGATCAAATCCTGCATAGGAATGATGGCCGGTGTCGAAACAGATCTTCAGAATAGTCTCATCCACCTCGTCTAAGAGACGAATGAGCTCTGGTTCAAAATCCATGAACCCCGCAGCATGCGCGTGGATGCCAACGGTCAGCCCGTACTCCTCCGCGCCCATTTTCGCGACATGTGCGATGCGGTCCCGGTAGGCCGTCCATTCCGCATCATCCATCCGCTCGGCATCATTGGCGCGTCCAGCCGTCGGGGCGCGACGCGGGGAAATAGAGTCAATCAAGACGAGATGTTGCGCACCGTGGGCTGTTAACGCTTTGCAGGTCCGTACCGACGCATCCAGAACATCGTCCCATTTATCAGGATCATGGAAGGGGCGGAACACAACCCCACCGATCAGTTCCTGGTCGAATTCGGCAAGCGCCTCTGCCAGAACAGGTGGATCCTCGGGCATGAAGCCCACGGGACCCAATTCAATTCCCTTGTACCCTGCCTCAGCGTTCTCACGCAGGACATCACGCCAGGCTGGATTGCGCGGATCACCGGCAAATTCCACACCCCAAGAACATGGTGCATTCCCTATTCTTATTGTCACGAGCGGTTCTCCTTCAAACGCTCTGAACCGGGGCCCACGCCCCGTTCAAGTGAGACTTCCTTGTGGCTTCCACCACACGAGACACGGCCAAGCCGTCTGCAAAACTGGGCCAGCGGGTTTTACCGTCGGCGATCGATTCAAGAAAATCGCGGGCTTCTATGATGATTTGATCCTGGTATCCAGTCCCATGTCCCGGCCCCTGACAAAATGGCAGGTAATCCGGATGGGACGGCCCAGTCAGGATTTTTCGGAATCCACGTTGGGAATCCGGCCCTTCTGCCATATAGAGCCAAAGTGCGTTCTGGTCTTCCTGATCAAACCGGATCGCGCCTTTTGTTCCCGTTATTTCATAGGCATAGCCCATCTTCCGACCAGTGGCGACACGGCTGAAATACATATGCCCCATTGCACCGTTCTCGAACCTACACATCATCTGGGCATGATCATCATTGGTGACAGCGACGCCTCCGCGATTGGCATGGACGGTTTCGATCTCAGCCATCACTGATGAGATCGGCCCCATTAGTGCCAAGGCTGCATTGATCATGTGCGGGGCCAGATCGCCCATCGTGCCATTTGCGTCGCCTTCAGTGCGCCAGGTGGCAGGCAGCTTTGGGTCGGCGAGAAAATCCTCTGTGTGCTCGCCCCGAAACCAGGTTACGTCCCCGATCGTGCCTTCTGCCAGAAGCTGATGGGCAAACTGAGACGCAGGCGTGCGAATATAGTTAAACCCAATCATGTTCACACACCCGGAAGCTTCCGCCGCGGCCACGAGCGCTTCAGCGTCCTGAAGAGATGCTCCGAGTGGTTTCTCGCAGAAAACGGGTTTGCCCAGCGAAAAAGCAAGTTCAGCCGCTTCGCGGTGCGTTTCTTGGGGTGAGGCAATCACAACCGCCTCTACGGCCGCGTCACGAACAAGCTCTTGCCAGTCATTGGCGGCGCGCTTGAACCCGAACTGATCGCGATATCTCTCAGCCGAAGCGAGAGACGAGGCCGCAACCATTTCGAGACGCGGACGCAAGCGGGTATTGAAAACTGCCCCGACAGCGGCATGCGCAACAGCATGGGCTTTGCCCATATAGCCGCCACCCAGGATGCCAATCCCGATCTCTTTCATCGCTCCCCCTCGAAAAACAGATTGCAACCGGTTGCAACACGCGTATCTTTTATCCAACAACACCGTCAAGCGCGATGGCGTGGATTCGGGAAGAAAGTGAAACCTCGGGGGGAGGACTTGCGATGAGCGAGACGACAATCCGTCTAACCACGGCACAAGCCATCATTCGGTATTTGAATGCTCAGTTCATCGAAATCGACGGCACACGCGTCAGACTCTGCGGGGGCGGCTTCGGTATATTTGGGCACGGGAACGTAACCTGCCTTGGCGAGGCGCTTTATGACCATCGTGATACCCTGCGGCTTTATCGCGGCCAGAACGAACAAAGCATGGGCTTTGCCGCAGCGGCCTATGCCAAATACCACCTCCGCCGTCGCTTTATGTTCTGCACAGCCTCTGCCGGACCCGGCACGGCAAACTTGCTAACCGCCGCCGCCCTGGCACATGCCAACCGCTTGCCAATGCTGATGCTGTGTGGGGATACGTTTCTGACCCGGCTGCCTGATCCTGTGTTGCAGCAGCTGGAGCATTTTGGGAACCCTGCCCTTGGATTGAACGACGGCTTTCAGGCGGTTACACGATATTGGGATCGCATCACACATCCCGCTCAGGTCATCCAGTCTTTGCCCGCCGCACTGGCTATGATGCTGGACCCTGCGGATTGCGGACCGGCCTTCATTGCTTTGCCGCAAGACGTGCAAGGATGGGCTTATGACTACCCCACAAAGCTGTTCGCGGAAAAAACGCACCGCATTCGGCGCGTGACACCCGATACGGAAGAGGTTGCAGACGCCGTGTCTGCGCTGAAATCCGCAGAGCGTCCTGTCATCATCGCAGGCGGCGGCGTTCAGTATTCTGGAGCCGTCGCTGAGCTGACCAAATTCGCCGAAGATCATCAGATCCCCGTCATAGAGACCATCGCGGGTCGCGCCAATTTCGTAAATGATCACGACCTGAATATCGGTCCTGTGGGCGTTACGGGCTCTGATTCTGCAAATGCAGTTGCGGAAGCCGCCGATGTGATCCTTTCAGTTGGGTGTCGCTTGCAGGACTTTACCACCGGGTCCTGGACCGCGTTCGCAAAAGACGCCCAGATCGTATCCCTGAACGCCGCGCGCCATGATGCGGGAAAGCACATGTCCCTGCCCGTTGTGGGGGACGCGAAGTTGGGCATCAAGGCCATCGCTGCGGGCATGGAGGGCTATACAGCCCCAAGCTCATGGACGGGCTTTGCGCGCGATGAGCGCAAGAAATGGAATGCCTATGTCGCCGAGAACGTCAAACCCGGCAATCGGGCCAATAGCTATGCGCAAGCCATCGGTGTTGTGAATGCGCTCTGTGATCCCCGCGACCGGGTCGTTGCCGCTGCAGGCGGGCTCCCGGCGGAGGTGACCGCAAACTGGCGCACGCTGGATATCGGGACTGTCGATGTCGAGTTCGGGTTCTCCTGCATGGGTTACGAGATTGCAGGCGGATGGGGCGCACGGATCGCCCAATCGGAAGATGAGCCTGATCAGGATACGATCGTGTTCACAGGCGATGGCTCCTATCTTTTAATGAATTCAGACATCTATTCGTCTGTTCTAACACAGAAAAAAATGATCATCCTGGTGCTCGACAATGGGGGTTTTGCGGTCATCAACAAACTGCAAAACAACACCGGCAACGAGAGCTTTAACAACCTGATCTCTGACGCCCCGACCGTGCCTGATGCCTTCGCCGTGGACTTTGTGTCTCATGCAGCCTCCATGGGGGCCAATGCCGTTTATGCAGACAATTCCGACCAGCTGGCCGAAGCCTTTAAGGCCGCAAAGGCTGCGGACAAGACAAGTGTCATCGTGATGAATGTCGATGCCTATGAGGGATGGACCACCGAAGGACATACCTGGTGGGAGGTTGGCACGCCGCATGTGACGGAAAATGCGAAAGTGCATGAGAAGCATCTCGAGATTGAAGCAGAGCGCGCCAAACAGCGCCGGGGCGTGTAATGGACGTTCTGACTGGCATAAAGAAAAACAAGTTCGTCGTGGTCGGACGTGTGGGCATGGATCTGTCGCCCGAACCCGCCGGAAGTAGCATCGAAGAGGCGCAACACCTGATGGTGGCGATGGGGGGCTCTTCGGCCAATATCGCTGCTGGATTGGTCAAATTCGGAGCCAGCGCATCCCTTGTGACCCGTGTGTCCGATGATGCAGTCGGACGATACTGCGTAAAACAACTCGCAGCTTATGGCGTGGATGCGACCCATGTGACACCTATCGCCGGGGAGTTCCGAAACTCCCTCGCGCTTTACGAGAGCCGCGTACAGGATCACAACTCGGTCATCTATCGCAACGGCGCCGCGGATTTTCAGATGTCGATCGAGGATGTCGAGGCGGTAGACTACAGCCAGTTCGGCGCATTGATCACAGCAGGCACAGTGTTTGCCGCCGAGCCCTCGCGAACCGCTGCATTTCGCGCATTTGAATTGGCCCGGGAGGCCGGTCTGCCAATCATCTTTGACGTCGACTACAGACCCTATAGCTGGCCATCGCCCAAAGTGGCCGAAGACGTGTTGTCCAAAGCTGGTGAGTTGTCAGATATCATCGTCGCAAACGATGAAGAGTTTGGCTTCATGGCAGGCGGGATTGAGAAGGGACTGGCGAAGGCACGGTCTTTAGCAGAACGCACAGCCAGCATAGTAGTCTATAAAATGGGCCATTTGGGCGCGATTACATTTGCAAACGGCGAAGAAACCCAGACGGGCATTTATAAGGTCGATGCGCTCAAGCCGACAGGTGCAGGCGACAGCTTTATGGCCGGGTTCATTGCCGGGCTGGCAGAGGGGCGCGAGATGAACGACGCCGTCATGCGCGGATCAGCTTGTGCCGCTATTGTCGTGGCAAAGCCCGGCTGCGCCCCCGCGATGCCAAACACAGAGCAACTCAACGCGTTTCTGGCGACCCACCCTGGGCCAAGCGCACCACAGACTGTGGAAGGATAGGCCATGCATATCGCGCCCTATGACAACGAGAACAAACCGATCGTGGACGTGAATGATGATCTCGTCCCGTTGAACTACTTCAATATCGTAAAACTCAAGAAGGGCGAAAGCTTTGGCTACGCCGTGCCGGGCTATGAGACCTGCATCGTTCCCGCAACGGGTCTTCTGAATGTTGCGGTTGGAGGCTTTGAGGCAAAGGACCTTGGCGGACGCGGTGTTGATGTCTGGGACGGCGAGCCTGAAGGCGTCTATGTGCCCACGGGCGCGGACGCCAAGTTTTCCTGTCTTTCAGACACAGCAGAAGTTTTCATTGCAGGTGCAAAGTATGATCAGGTTCTCGAGCCATTTGCGGTGCGCGCAGAAGAACTGGACCTCGTCCAATACGGGTCTGACGACACGAAAACGCATCGCAAGATCAAGCATATCCTAGGCCAGAAACAGCATGATCGCGTTGGACGTTTGTTGGTGTCGGAACTTTTCACAGTTGGCGCAGGCGGGTGGTCTGGATTTCCCAGCCACAAACATGACACCGACAATCTGCCGGACGAAACGCGTCATGACGAGACCTACAATTTTCGGTTTAAACCGAATTACGGCTCAGGGCTTCAGATGCTTCAGCGCGAGGACAATAAACCGGGGGATGCGTATCACATCGTCGATGGCTCAACGATCTGCATCGATAAAGGCTACCACCCCTGTTCCGTTCTTCCGGGGTACGAGATGTACTACTTCACGATCCTTGGTGGTCTGAGCCAGCGCAGTCTTGTTCAGAACTTTCAAGAAACCCACAAAGAACAGCTGCATACCATTCCCGGAATTCTCGACATGGTGGCCAAGTTCAAATGACGCTTGCGACACTTGCAGACGTACTGCAGCCCGCCCTCAAAGGTGGCTACGCGGTTGGCGGACTGGTCACGCTCGGCTGGGAAGATATGCGGGCTTACACTGACGCCGCAGAGGCCGAAGGTCTGCCGGTAATCCTACAGGCTGGCCCGTCTTGCCGTGCCCACACCCCATTGCCAATCCTAGGAAAGATGTACCGTATCCTTGCAGAAAGTGTCTCAGTTCCGGTCGTTGCCCATCTCGATCATGGCTATACCTTCGAAGAGTGCAAAGAAGCCCTGGAAAGCGGCTTCACGTCTTTGATGTTTGATGGCTCCCGCAAACCCCTGGCACAAAACATCGACGAAACCGCTCGCATCGCTGAAATGGCGCATTCTGCTGGAATTTCCTGCGAGGGTGAGATCGGGTTCGTGGGCTACAGCGAAGGTGAAAACTCCAAAGGCACTGACCCGGAGGAAGCCGCCAAATTCGCGAAGGAAAGCGGCGTGGATGCCATGGCAATATCCGTGGGCAACGTTCATCTTCAACAAAACCATGAAGGGGGGCTCGACGAAGCGCGCATTGCTGAGATTGAAGCGATGAATGACATCCCGCTTGTGATCCATGGTGGCTCGGGCGTCCCCTTGGCTCAGCGCACGAAACTCGCGCGCACGACAAAGATCTGCAAGTTCAACATCGGAACAGAGCTTCGCATGGTGTTTGGCGCGTCAGTCCGAAAAGCATTGGCCGCCGACGCGTCTGCATTTGACCGCGTCGCACTATTGAGACAGGTCGAACCCGACATTCAGGCCGCAGCCCAAACCGCAATCCGCGGCATCGCTGCCGCCTGACACAAGATCAAAGGACACGCTGATGATTTCTATTGGCCTTCTGGGATGCGGCCGCATTGGTCAGGTTCATGCCCTTAGCCTGTCCCGAATTCATGGCGCCCGGCTGACTGCCGTCGCCGATGCTGTTCCTGCCGCGGCTGAAACGCTCGCGAAGGCGTATGGCGCAGAGATACGCACTGCCGAACAGATCATCGCGGCAGACGACATCGACGCTGTAATCATCGCAACCCCGACCACGCTGCATTACGAGCAGATCCATGCTTTGGCCGCGGCTGGCAAAGCAATCTTCTGCGAAAAGCCCATCGATCTGAGTTCTGAACGTGCCGCCGAATGCATGGTCGCCGTTGAAAAGGCCGGCGTTGCCTTCTTCACTGCATTCAATCGCCGTTTCGATCCAAATTTTGCGCATCTGCAAGGCCAGCTTCGCTCAGGCGCAATCGGGGAAACCGAGATGATCGTCATAACCTCGCGAGACCCCTCCCCGCCTCCGATCAGCTACATCGAACAGTCCGGCGGTCTTTTTCGGGACATGATGATCCACGATCTGGATATGGCGCGCTTCTTGCTGGGCGAAGACCCTGTCGAGATTTACGCGACCGGCTCGTGCCTTGTCGACCCCGAGATCGGGGCTGCAGGCGACATCGACAGCGCTGCTGTCACGCTGAAGACCGAAAGCGGCAAAATCTGCATGATCACCAATTCCCGGCGGGCAACCTATGGGTACGATCAGCGGATCGAAGTACACGGCTCTGACGGGATGCTGCGTGCTACCAACAAGCTGGAACATCTGGTCGAACAGGCAGGCCCGGACGGGTTTACAACCGCACCCAATAAACACTTCTTCCTTGAGTGCTACGCAGACGCCTATATCGCTGAGATTGAGGCCTTCATCGAAGCTCTTGCCTCAGGGAATACGCCGAAGCCCGGCATTTCCGATGGCGTTGCTGCACAGCGCCTCGCCGATGCGGCGGCAAAGTCGCTGGAAACAGGAACGCGGATCGCTTTGTAGTCAGCCGACGCAGGTGCGAATTGCGCCCCAACCAGGTGCGCCGTACCTGCTAAACGCCTTTGGCCTTTAAAAGTGCCCTCAGATACGCTGGAGCCGCCAGGTCGGAACAAGCTCCGCCTTTTTGGAATATTCGCCGGCATCTACTCCGGCAAACATCCCGTCACGCTCTACCAGAATGGTGCGCCAACCGCGCGCAGCAGCGCCCAGAATATCAGTGTGCAACGTATCTCCGCACATCGCGATCCGGTGAGGTGGAATCCCAGACAGGGACGCTTCGGTCATCTCAAACACTTCCGGAAACGGCTTGCCGAAAAATCTGACGTCAGTTGCTCCCA
>Ga0189292_10348_pt1 | contig 16420 bp, 13 predicted proteins | sample UW1oraminimetaG_FD_130317 | JGI IMG/M metagenome (GOLD analysis project Ga0189292, IMG submission 130317) | Marine microbial communities from the Costa Rica Dome - UW179A-orange mini metaG | ecosystem: Environmental > Aquatic > Marine > Oceanic > Photic zone | place: Costa Rica: the Eastern...
ATGCCGACGGCTCCGAGCCTCGAGGCGGGCGACGTGCTGCACGCCAGCGGCAAGCCCTACGTGACGGCCAGCGCCGCGCGCCAGCGCGCCGAGGAGCTGGGAGAGGGGGCGCAGGTGCTGCGCTACGAAAACGGCTTCATCGTGCGGCCTGCCGCCGCGGCGGACCCGCAGGTCGCTGGCGCCGCGCCGGCGGCTGTCGAGGGCGCCAGCAGCGCCGAGGGCGCGCCGGCCACCGCGGACGCGGTGAGTGCTGATGGCCAGGCCTCGGGCTTCGCGCCGCGCCAGCAGGTCTACCTGCGGCAGAACGGCCGCGAGCTGCCCGTCGAGTTCCTGGGCGTGGAGAGCAACGCCGCGACCGCGCGCCCCGGCGGCGAGCAGCTGACCCGGATCCGAACGGCCGACGGCCGCGGGCGCTTCGTGCGGCTGGGCGAACTGTACGCGGAGCCCATGGCGGGCAACTCGCTGCGCCAGGCGATGGACGGCCCGGCGGCGCTCGAGGGGCCGGAAGCCTTGCCCGTCTTGGACGGCCCCATCCAACGCGAGGCATTGCCGGCGCCGGACGGGTACGCCGCTGGCGAGGGCTTCGTCGCCCGTGAGTCGTGGCGCATGCCGGCCAATGCGCCGCGCGGGATCCGCAACAACAACCCGGGCAACATCCAGAAGGGCGTCGGATTCGCCGGCGAAATTGAGGGTAACGATCCGCGTTTTGCCACGTTCGACTCGCCCGAGGCTGGCATCCGCGCCATGGCGGTCAATTTGCTCACCTATCAGCGCCAGCACGGCCTGGACACTGTGCAGGGCATTCTGAATCGCTGGGCACCGCCGTCCGAGAACCAGACGGGCGAGTATGTGCGCGAGGTGGCGCGCGCCATCGGCGTGGATCCCAACCAGCAGCTGGACCTGAGCGACCCCCAGACGTTGACCCAGCTGACGGCCGCGATCATCCGTCACGAGAATGGCATGCAGCCGTACACGGCGGCCCAGGTAGAGGAAGGGGTGGGCGCCGCACTGGCAGGGGCGCCAGCGCGCCGGGCGCTGCCGGCGCCGGTGTACCAGGTCGACGGCGAGGGTGTGGCGGCCACCGCCGGCCAGCGTGACGCCGAGCTGGCGCGCCAGGCCGCCATGGGCATGACGCCGGACGTGATCGCCGCCGGTGAGCGCCATCCTGGTGCCGCAACCGATGCCGCCGCTCACGAGGCCGCCACGTCCCCCGCGAACGACAGGCCGGAGCCGACCGACGCCCAGAAAGAGGCCGGCAATTACAAGGTCGGGCACACGCGCATCGCAGGGCTCGATATCTCGATCGAGAACCCCGAGGGATCGGAGCGCCGCGGCACGTCCCCCGACGGCAGCGCCTGGGCCAACAAGATGGCCGGGCACTATGGATACATCCGCCGCACGAAAGGCGCCGATGGGGACCAGGTCGATGTGTTCGTCCGGCCCGGCACCACGCCCGATTTTTCGGGGCCGGTGTTCGTCATCGACCAGGTTGATCCTGCCGGTGGTCGGTTCGACGAGTCCAAGGTGATGCTGGGCTACGACACCCGCGAGGACGCCGAGCGCGCCTACCGCGACAGCTACACGCCGGACTGGCGTGGCATGGGCAAGGTCACCCAGATGGACGTGCCCACCTTCAAGCGCTGGATCGACGAAGGCGATACGACGCGGCCGGCCGCCGATTCCGGTCTGGGTACGCTGGTGGCCGAGCCCGACATTACCGCCAAGGGTGGCCGGCCCTTCCTGACCCGTGGCGCGGCCCAGCGCGCCGCCACGCTGCACGGAAATGCTGACGTCGAACCGGCGGAGGGTGGCTTTGTGGCGCGCCCACGCACCGGCGAGCCCCCGCGCGAGGCGCCGGCACCGTCCGCGGCCGACTTCGCTCGTGGCGCGCGGCGCGACTTCCTGCAGATGGTGCGCCAGGCCGGCGGCATCCGTCCCGAGCTGGCCGCCGATATCTACGGCGATCGCGCCCACCTGGCGAATCGTCGGGTGCCGGGCCTGTTCCGGCAGGGCGGGATGGACGCCGATCGCCTGGTGGAGGCGATGCAGCAATCGGGTTACCTGCCGATGGATGGCGACACCGTCGACCTGGCGGGCACCGCCATGGATCGCGTGCGCGAGGCGATGGAAGGCGAGGCCGTCTATTCGCTCGAGCAGATGGACGAGGCCGCCCGCCGCGCGTATGCTGAACAGCAGGCCGAGCGGTTCAGCGATGCCAAGGATAAAAACAAGCTGGCCGAGGATCTTTTTGGCGCGATCGACGCCATGCCGGCTGACACGACCATGCAGGAGCTGGCGGCGCAGTTCGATGCCGCGGTCTACCTGAGCGAGCAAGGAATTACCGATGTCCCTACCCAAGAAGCCATTATCGAGCGGGCCTCAATCCAAGCCGACGAGGACCCCGGCGTCTTCGAAGCCGCAGTTAAGTCCCAAGCAGCAGCGCTTGGTGGGCGGGACGATGGCAATACTCAACGCCCTGCGCAACAGTCAGGAACGGGAGGCAATGGAGCAGGCGCAGGTGGTGATAGCCAAGGCAGCCCGCAAGGACTGACCCTCGAAAGCCCGACGCCTGACGGGCTACGGGCGGCGGCCAACGAGCAGGCCGCCCAGCAGCAACAAGCCACCATCGAGGCCCGTGAGGCCGACCGGCGCGCCGCGGCCGATGCCGCGCGCGACGACTTCGCCCTGACTGGCAGCGACCGGGCCGCCGACCAGGCGGCAGCGCGGGGCCAGCAGGAACTGGTGCCGGCGGCTGCCGTGCCCGCCATCACCGCGCAGGAGCAAGGCGCGCCCGCCGCCGCTGATGCGCCGACTGCCCGCCCCGGCGGCCGCATCGAAGATTTCGGCGAGACGCTGCAGGGCGCCCGCAAGCACTACGCCGAGCAGTACGCCGAACGTATGCGCCAGGCCGAGGCGCTGCCGATCCGCGATCATGCGCTGGCCGAGACCTGGCCGGAGCCGAGTTACTCTAAGCTCCTCGAGGACGGCGCCGATCCGTTCCTGGTGGCGCTGGTGCACGCCAGCCGCGACGAGGTGCCCAGCAAGCCGCGCAAGGGGTGGAAGCTCAAGGGCTGGGCCGACCAGGTGCAACGGCTGCGAGAATTCTCCGGCGAGCTGCTGGGGGGCGGGATCAAGGGCGCCGACGTGCGCGCCATCCTGGACAAGTCGCAGGACCTGCGCGACGTCTACGGGCGGGCCCAGCTGTACGAGGCCGTAGGGCATGACCGATCCCTGCGCGGGGTTTCCCTGCGGTCGGCCGACTACAGCGTGTTCGCCGGCGAGAGGTTCGACTCGCCGCGCCGGATCTGGACGGTAGAGCGTAAGGCGTCCACCGGCATGGGCAACTGGCCGGAGATCACCGCCAAGGGCGACAGCGCCGCGGCGGCGATCGCCGACTTCAAGCGCGCGATGGATGAGCTGGCGGGCGAGCCCGCGCCGGCGCGCGAGGTGCGCTTCGATATCTACTCGCGTCCGCGCATGCCCGGCTTCTACATCGGCAAGAAGGTGGGCCGGACCTACATCGACTTGCAGCACTTCGACGACGTCAAGGCCGCTCGCGCCTATCTGGCCGACAACAAGAAGCAGCTGACCCAGCGGCTGGACGAGCTGAAAGACGTTCCTGCGCATCGGCGCGAGACGAACGCGCCCCGGGTGGGCGTGGACCACCGTGATGGCGGTGACGTGACGCCGGCGCAGTTCAGCGACGCCTTCGGCTTTCGAGGAGTGCAGTTCGGCAACTATGTCGAGGGCGGCCGCCGCCAGGCGGATCTGAACGAAGCCTACGATGCCCTGATGGATCTGGCTGGTGTCATCGGCGTGCCGGCGCGCGCGCTGTCGCTGAACGGCGAACTGGGCCTGGCCTTCGGCGCGCGCGGCGCTGGCGGCAAGGATGCGCCCATGGCCCACTACGAGCCTGGCCAGGTGGTTATCAACCTGACGAAGAAGCGCGGCGCCGGTTCGCTGGCGCATGAATGGTGGCACGGCCTGGACAATTATTTCTCCCGGCGCGGCGGCTCGTCTGCCGGCTACGCCTCGGAGTCAGGGAGCGCAACCACCGGGATCCGGCCGGCGATGGCCGAGGCCTTCGGCGCGCTCAAGCAGACGATCGGCCTGATCGGTATGCGGGAGCGGTCGCGCAAGCTGGACGAGCGCAAGGCGAAAGACTACTGGTCCACCGGCCGGGAACTGTCCGCGCGGGCCTTCGAGAGCTACGTCATTGCCAAGCTGGCCGACCAGGGCGCCGCCAACGACTACCTGGCCAACGTGGTGCCGGAGAAGGCATTCGGCGACGAGCTGGCCTACCCGTACCCGACCGCAGCCGAGATCCCGCAGATCCGGGCGGCGTTCGATCGCCTTTTCCAGACGGTGGAGCAGGTGCCCGGTGACGGCGGGCGGATTGGCCTCGAGAGTCGGGGCGACGGCGGGCAGGGTGTCGACCCGGCCGAGGCGCGGCGCCAGGCTTCCGACTTCATGGGCAAGCTGCCGGGCGCAGCCGCCCTGCGCGTGACTGTGGTGGAGCGCGTCGATCAGATCCCCGAGTGGGCGAAGCCGTCGGCGCTGGCAGAGGGTGCGTACTATCCGGCTGGCGACGGCGGCCGGATCTACCTGGTCGCGGAGAACCTGCCCACGGCGGAACGCCTGCAGCAGGTGCTGGCGCATGAGGTTGTCGGCCACTTCGGGGTCGAGGCGCTGCTGGGCGACCGCTTCCGTGACGTGCTGGCCGACGTGCGCCGCCTGGCTCGCGCGCCGGATGGCGCGCACATCCCGCGCGACGCGGGCCCGGACCATGCGCACTATGCCACCTTCGAGGCGGTGACGGCACGTTATCCGGACTACTCGGCCGCCAACCGCGCGCGGGAAGTCCTGGCGCGCATGGCGGAGCAGGGCAAGCGCCCGGTGTTCCTGGAACGTCTCTACGGCATGATCCGCGCCGCGCTGCGGCGGCTGGGCCTGAATCTGCAACTGAACAACGCCGACATCCGCAAGATGGTCGTCGACGCCGGCCGGTTCCTGCAGCGTGCGCCGGCGGCGCGCGTGAGCGCCGGCATGCAGGAGGCGGCGGCTTCGATGGCGGCAAGCCGCGGGAGCGATGCCGGCGGGGCCAGCGTGACCGTGCTGACAGGGCAGGAGCTGGGCGCGCCCAATCAGGACGCCAAGGAGCTGCGCGACGCGGCGCGGGCCTGGGCGACGGACAATTTGAAGGGGAAGGATTTCGTGAACCGGGCGACCGGTTGGAAGGTGCAGGTCAGCCAGCGCGGCATCAAGGAGTCGCTGTCGCGCAGCGCCCGCATCAGCAAGATCCAGTCCATGGCGGCACTTCCTGGCCTGATCGAGCAGGGCATCCTGGGTCATTCCGAGGCCAACCGCAACAAGCAACGCGACCCCTTCACCAGCCAGGTGCATACGCTCTATGCGCCGGTCGAAATCGCGGGTCAAGACTACCTGGCGCGCCTGGTCGTGAAAGAAAGCGCCAACGGCCACCTGTTCTACGATCACGACCTGTCCGACGTCGTGGAAGCAAAGCGCCCCGACAACACGTCCGCCGTAAGCATTCCCGCTTCCAAAGCGGGCGCAGACCGGACGCCGTCAGGGCGAGCCTTTACGGTAGAAGATATCGCGGCGATCGTCAACAGGGAGGGGCGCGCCGGCTGGGTGTTCGACCCCGGGGCCATGGAGTCCCGCCGTCGCCAGGAAGAAGCCCCGCCCGCCGCGGGGCTTCGTTCTTCTAGCCCTCTGGAATCCCGCGCAGCCGCGGCGACCGCCGGCGCGCCGGCGGCGCAGCCGGGCGCGGCCCGCGAGCCCAAGCGCGGCGCCAAGGTCGAGCGCCCTGGCGAGACGCTGTCGGATATCGAGCGGCGCCAGCGCAACAAGTTCCTGGGGAAAATCGGTGCCTGGGCGGAACAGGAACCCATCAAGGCGCGCCTGGCCAAGGCGTCCGATCGCTGGCAGGCCAAGCTGGTGCAAGGCATCTTCGATCAGTTCGCGCCGCTCAAAGGGATCAGCGCCACTGCCTACATGCAGGCGCGGCTGTCCAAGGGCGCCGACGGTGCCGCCGAATATCTGGTGCGCCATGGCGCGGTCAAGCTGCAGGATGGCGCGTTGGACACCGCCGGCGGCAAGGGGCTGGCCGAGATCCTGGCCGACCTGAATGGCGAGCACGATCATTTTATGGCCTGGATCGCCGCCAACCGCGCGGAGCGCCTGGCCGCCGAATGGCAGGTGCGGTTCGACAATGGCGTGACCGAGCGCTTCTCCAGCGAGGCCGCGGCGCGCGCCGAGGCGGCGAAGTGGCCCGGCGCCAAGGCCGAGCCCGCGTCGCGCGAGCGGCTTTTCTCGCCCGAGGATATCGAGGCCGGCAAGCGTCTGGAGCAGGGCAAGATGGCCGACGGCCGCGACCGCGCCACCGTCTACCGGGAAGCCCTGGGCCAGTTCAACGAGCTGCAGCGTTCCGTTCTCGACGTGGCGCAGGAGGCGGGGCTGGTCGATCCCAGCTCGCGCAAGCTGTGGGAGAGCGAGTTCTATGTGCCGTTCTACCGGGTGATGGAGGATGACGCCACCGGCACCATGGGGCCCGGCCAGATCGGCGGCCTGGTGGGCCAGCACGCATACAAGCGCCTCAAGGGCGGCACGGACAAGCTGGGCGACCTGGTCGCCAACACGGTTTCCAACTGGTCGCATCTGCTGTCCGCCAGCATGAAGAACCTGGCCGCACAGGGCGCGCTGCAGGAGGCGGAAAAGCTGGGTGTCGCCACGCGGGTGCGCCAGGTCGAGCGAGGCAGCGTGCGCGCTATGTTCGCCGGCCAGGAACGCCACTACCAGGTGTCCGATCCGATGGTGCTGAACGCGCTGACGTCGCTGCATTACGTCGGTTCCAATGACCCATTCACCAAGGCGGCGCGCAAGTTCAAGCACGCGCTGACGGTGGGGGTGACCATCAGCCCGACCTTCCGCGTGCGCAACTTGCTGCGCGACACGATCCAGGCCATGGCGATCGACAGCAACCTGTCCACCAATCCGCTGCGCAACCTGGTGGAAGGGTGGAAGGCGACCGGCGCCGAGAGCGACACTTGGCGCCGGCTCATGGCTGGGGGCGGGGCAGTGCGCTTCGGATCCTTCAACGACGGCAACGCCCGCAACGTGAAGCGCCTGGTCGACGAGCTGGGCGCTCATCCCGACGACGTCATCACGTCGCCGGCTGGCATGGGCCGGACGCTGCGCAAGGCTTTCGACTGGTACCAGGAAACCGGCGACCGGTCCGAGACGATCAACCGCGCGGCGATCTACCAGCAGGCGCGCAAGGCTGGCCGCAGCCACCTGGAGGCCAGCTACGCGGCGCGCGACCTGATGGACTTCACCGCCGGCGGCACGTTCTCGGCGGTGCGGATGCTGTCCCAGGTGGTGCCGTTCTTCAACGCCCGCCTGCAGGGCATGTACAAGCTGGGCCGCGGCGCAGCCGCAGACCCTGCCCGGTTCGCCGCGGTGACGGGTGCTGTAGCCATGGCGTCGGCGCTGCTGTACTTGGGCATGAAGGACGACGACGACTACAAGCAGCTGCCGGACTGGGCGCGCAATTCGTTCTGGATCACGAAACTGCCGGGCACCAATCATTTCGTCTACATCCCCAAGCCGTTCGAAATCGGCGCCCTGGGCAGCGTCGTCGAGCGCGGTACCGAGCTGGCTCTCGGCGGCGAGGATTTCCGCCTGCGCGACTTCGGCCGGACGGTGGGCGCCATCCTGAGCGAGCAGCTGTCGATGAACCCGGTTCCGCAGCTGGTCAAGCCGGCCATGGAAGCCGCGTTCAACTACGACTCTTTCCGCGAACGCGACATCGACAGCGTCGGTCAGCAGCGCCTGCCGGCCGGCGATCGCTTCACGGCGTCGACCTCGGCCGGGGCGGTGGCGCTGGGCAAGGCATTGGGCCTGTCGCCGCAGCGCTTGGAGCACCTGGTGCGCGGCTACTTCGGCTGGCTGGGCACGCAGGCACTGAACGTGTCGGACCACCTGGCGCGGCCGCTGTCCGGCCTGCCGGAAAACCCGCGCCGCGACCTGAGCCGCCTGGATAACTGGTTCGTCGTGGGCGATTTCGTCAAGGAGTCGGACCCGCGCTCGAGCAAGTACATCCAGCGGTTCTACGACGAGCAGCGCGAGGTCAACCAGGTCTACGCCGCCTTCTCGCAGGCGCGCGAACTGGGCGACCTCGATCGCGCTCGCGAGCTGGCCGGCGACGACCGGATGCATCTGCGCGCGTTGTTCAAGGCTGCCGACAGCCAGCTGCGAGACGTCAACCTCAAGATCAAGGCGCTCGAGCGGGCCAGCATCCCGGCTGACGAGAAGCGCACGCAGCTGGACCTGCTGTACCGCGCCCGCAACCGGCTGGCCGCGCTGGCCGACCAGCACGCCCGCAGCGCGCGCCCCTGACGCCAGCCTTTCCGATTCACTTGCCGCGCGCCCTCAGGCGCGCTTTTCATTGAGGAGCAACCATGCCCGGATTCAACCTATCGGCGCGCAGTCTGCAGCGCCTGGATGGGGTGCACCCCCGACTTGTCGAAATCGTCAAACTGGCGATTCAGCGCACCGCCGTCGACTTCACTGTCGTCGAAGGGGTGCGCACGGCCGAGCGCCAGCGCGAGCTGGTGGCTCAAGGTGCCAGCCAGACGCAGAACAGCCTGCACCTCAAGCAGCAGGATGGCTTTGGCCACGCCGTCGACCTGGCGCCCCTCGTCAGCGGCGCGATCCCGTGGAGCGACTGGGAGCAATTCCGCCTCCTGGCCGATGTGGTCAAGGCCTGCGCGGCCGAGCTGGGCACGCCGGTGGAATGGGGCGGGGACTGGAAATCGCTCAAGGACGGCCCGCACTTTCAGCTGCCGCGCGGCTGGAAGGCAGCGGCATGATGACGGCAGGCGCGAAAGTAGCCGGCCTGCTGGTGGGCTGGCGGGGCTATGCCGCAGCCGCAATCTTGGGGGCTGGCGTCGCCTGGACCGTACAAGGTTGGCGCTACGGCGAGCAGTTGGCAAGTCAGCGCGCGGCACGGTCCGATGAGGTGGCCGAAGGCCAGCGGCAGGCCCGCGAGATTCTGGCGCAGCGTCATGCGGCCGTCGCGGAAATCAACGAACGAAACGCGCGTGCCGAGTGGGCCGCCTATGGAGGGATGCGCAATGCGCAGATTCAAGACGAAGGTTTGCGGGCTGATGTTGACGCTGGGCGCCAGTGGCTGCACGTCCGTGCCGCCTGCCCCACTGCCAGCCGTGGAGTGTCCGAAGCTGGCGCCGCCGCCGGCGTGGATCATGGAGCCCGCGCCGAACTTGATACCGCTGCTCGATCGGATTATTTCGCCCTCCGGGCGGGCATCCAGCAACTGACGGCGCAGTTGGAAGCGTGTCAGGCGCGATTGCGCTAGCCTCCACGTGTCACCGTTGCGGGGTTACCGAAATGGGGCTGGCCGATCAGCTTTTGCACTTCCTGTACAAAGTTGGCTGTATCCAGAAAGTAGTTCGGATAGGCCTTCTTCAAGCTCTTGATCGGACCTGCGGAGACGAGTACCACCTCGAGCCGTTCTCCATCCTGAACCCGCTTTTCCGCTTCCGTATAGGCCTCGGTTGCTTCGTCCAATTGAGTGGAGGAGAAGGGGCGGACACGGACCTTCCGGTCCGGGATGTTCAGGATCACAAGGTTGTATGCAGCGTTGGCGTTCCCTGAGACGTCGATATTCTGGGCCGCGACACTGAATCCTTGTAGTTTGGAAATGACTGACAGTTCCTGTTCCATGCCCCTGATGATCTCGACAATGTCGCGCAGAGAACTGTTCTCGTATCCTGGGACACCAGGGCATTTTTCAAGAATGCAGAAGGCAGCGCTGCACACCCTCAAGTATTCACGGTATTTCTCGTCGCCTGCCCCGACTTTGAGTCCCTGATTCAGAAAGGTGCTCATCGTCTCTACTGCCGTTGCCCAGGAGTGTTGGAGCTTGGTGCGGATCTGCAATTCAATCTGAAGCCCGTCGTAGAAGGGCACGGTGGGGTTCTTGTATTTGAATACTTGATGCAGCCCTCGATATCCGTCATCTTTCGGGTTGGAAATATAGTCCTTGAACGTGCCGAACGTGTGCTGGAAGCGCCGCTCGTTTGCCTTGTAAGACTGGTGCAGCTTTCGAACCATTGCGACGCTCGGCATCACGGCGCGTAAGCCGCCTATGTCCTGCATTCGAGCAAGCTCCATCCCAGGGTTCCGCTGCAGCTTATAGATGATGGATGGTGTCCGTTTCAGGCGCTGCGCCACCAAAGTCTGCGCTGTTGTGATTGTTTTTATCTTCGCGCGCAGCGTCGCCTGAAAGGTGTTTATTGGGTAGCTATGGCATGCGCGCCAATTGGACAACACATCCAAGGCGTCAAAATATTCTTGGCTCTCAGCCACCACGATTTGACCAGACAATATGTGGCCGGCGCGCGTGACGGCTTTCCTGGAGAAGGCAGGGCGTACAGCGATCATGACAGTTTCTTGCCTATATGTATCTCCATATGTATAGCTGTAATTTCATCCCTGCACAAGGAGCGCTTGTGATGGGCGGCTCTAAAGGAAGTCAAGCGTCATTTGCTATCCCACTGCATCCACCAGCCTTGGTAGTAGCGCACGCCCGCAATCTCCTCGAACCCCACCACCATCATGCCCCGGTCGGAATTAAACGTGAGCAAACTGGGTTCTAGCAGGTCCGGGATGGCGCTGGGCACGGTGGCGCCGAACTTGGCCAGCGCCTCCATGGTCATGCGTGGAACGTGGCGGTTCAGCCCCTTGTGAAGCATCGAGTACATGCGGACCGTTCCGACAATGGGCTGGCCTGGATCGTTGTCGCGGCGGCGCTCGCCGAGGTGGTGTGTGCGTAGCACGCTGCACTGGAATTGCACGATCTTGCCTGAAAAATACTGTATGGACATACAGTGTAAGCAGTCCTAGAATTCGCGCAATTCGGCCCCCATTTCGGCCGAAAGGGGACGGAGTATGGCCGACGCGGCAGACTGGCAACAGCGGGACGATTACTACTGGGCAGGGCCTGGCGGGTGGACGATCTGTCGGGTGTTCGTCGACGGGCGCTGGCAGCATGAGGTATGGGCAGCGAACGGCACGCGGCACGGCATGGAGCCGACGCTGGCCAAGGCCATCCTGCTCTACGACAAGGTCAAGGCCTGAAGCCTATTTTTCCATTGGCGTCGCCACCAGCCGGTCGGCCGGGAAGGGCACCAGGAAATCTCGTGTCGCATCCGCCGGCGCGGTGAGCCAATCGCCGTAGGCGCCCTCGGGCAGGATCACGACCATCCGCTTCTCCTTGCCGGCCTGGTGGTAGTCGCAGAACAGCGGATCCTGGTCGGCGTTGATGGTGAGCATGGTGTAGCTCTCCTGCAGCTGGCCGGCGGCGTCGCGCCAGCGATCCCACAGGCCGGCGATTCCCAGCGGCGCGCCGTCGGCCCGGGTGAACCGGGTGGCCACCGCGGCGCCCGACCGCCAGTCGGGTTCGAAGATGGCGTCGGCCGGGATGATGCAGTGCTGGGCCCGGCGCCAGGCATTGCCGAAGGTGAAGGACTTGGCCGCCGTCTCGCTGCGGGCGTTGAAGGTCGACAGCTTGCCGGCCTTGTCCAGGCCGTCCGCCTTGGTCATGGCGCTGATAAGGCCCCAGCGCCCCACGACCGCCTCGCGCTCCGGCACGGCTTCGTCGCCGGCGTCATGCTCAACCGGCCGCCGGATGAAAACGCCCGGGTAGCGGGGCCACATGTCGTACTTGCTGCCGGCCGGCTTGTTGGGCGCGCCGAACTTCTTCAGCAGCAGCTCGGCGTCCTTCAGGGTCTGGTAGTGGCTGCACATGACACCCTCCCATAGGAGAGGATAAGTATGCCGGCAATCTACCGGGACGGGCGGACAGATTCCTGGTGACGACTAGCGCCATGCGACTCAGCAGGATCGGGTCCTGGGGATTGTGGCGAGACGTGCAAACCTATAAGCTCAACGATTCCGTCCAAGGATGCCTCATGCCCAACAATTACACCTTTCAAAACGACGATGGCAGCTTCAATTTGGAGAAGCTCTTCGAGCGCCGCCCAGGGCTTCTGGAAAGTCTTCAAGGCAAGACGATTGCCGTGAAGATCATGCAAACCCGTAGCTCCACGGTTGCCCAGGATCTGGGGTTTGCAGGCCGCAATATCCAAGACGCGCTGTCTGTCGCGCTCCAGGCTCAGCCTATCAAGGGCGGCGAGGCTGTGGCACTTGTTCCCGAGGGTGGCCAAGCTATTTACTTGCATAACTTGTCCATCGAATTCGAGGGCAAGGCGATCAATCCGGATTGTTGAACGTCAATCTGGAACGCCAGCTTTACGCCAAATGGTCTGGAGGGCCAGGAAATACGTGATTTTTCTGTCCCCTCCTTCGCACCAACCCTATTCGGATGGTGATTGGCGCCGCGCCGACACTGTCCCACGACCCCGAGACATGCTTGTGTCTCGGGGTTTTTTCATTTTGCTCCCTTTGGAATGTCCTTATTAATCAAATGGTTGATAAATCGGTTGATCAATCGGTTGATTAATCTTGATGGGGCGGATGGGTTGAATGCCGCCGGAGCGGCACGGCGGCCGACAGAGGCAGGATAGGCCCCGGACTAACGCGTCTGTACCGCGGCGTCTGTACCGCATTTCCCTCGCTTGTTATAAAGAGGCCTCAGGCTTTTCTTGTCGAGCGAGGGTAAATTGTTGTCGATTCAATCACTTGGCCGCGGCGCATTGATGTTGTTGCTTGCCGGGCTCGCAGCAGGCTGTTCTTCCTCCTCCCCCCTGAATGTCTGGTCGGCGCCGGCGTCGTCATCCGGTCCCGATTCGTCGCGCGTCAGCCTCGAATGCCGGGTGAGCCGCAGCAGCTGCCTGTATGACGGCAAGTACGAAGTGGGCGAGCGCGATTACGCCGAGGACGAGGCCAAGCGCCTGAACCGCGCCGAATTGGACAGACTGCGCCGCGCCGCCGGCAATTGATGGGACATGATGGCCGGCGCGGCCTAGCGCGCCGCGGCGTGCAGCCGGATGCGGAACGTCGCCTGCGGATCGTTGAAGGCGCTGGCGCTGTCGGCGCCGATGTCGATGCGCGCGTTGCCGGCGTTGGCGTATGACTTGTTCGAAAAGTGCTTCACCACGTCGCGGCCGGCGGCGATGTCGGCCAGGTGGATCGCCGGACTGAAGTCGACTTGCCCATGGCGCAGATCGGCGGTCACGCCGACCAGCGCCCAATGGCATACCCCCTTGCCGTAATAGTCCTCGCCGCGGAAGCGGTCGAGCAGGATTTCGGCGCGATAGCCGCCATCGGCGGCGGGCTCGAACGCGACGGGCACGCGTTGCTCCGGAACGACCGTGGCGCCGGTGACGGCGGTCAGCGGCACGCAGTCCGGATTCTCGACCCGGTAGTCGGCGTGGCCGTCGATGCGCTCGAAGGGGCCCGGCGCGCCTTCGATGCGCACGCTCAGGTCCACCCGCTGGCGCGCTTGCGGGTCGGGCTGCGCCACGACGTTCGCGGCCAGCGCGCAGGCCGGAGCGGACAGGGCCGCCATCAACGGCAGGGCAATCGGGACGAGGCGGCGCGTCATGGCGTTCAGCGGGCCGGCTTGGCGGCGGCCAGCGTTTCGTACTGGTCGATCTGGCCGACGTCGACCCAGCCGGCCGCGCAGTCGCCCTGGTAGTCGCCCGCCTTGGTGCGTTCGCAGGCCTGGCCGCGCTTGGCCTGTTTCCAGTCCACCGGCAGGTCGGCGTCCTTGCACAGGTCATTGCCGCGGCAGGCGGGCACGCTGGTGGTGGGCACGGCGATCACGTAGTGGCGCTGTTCCTCGCCCTTGCGCACCATGGCGGGAATGCAGACGAACTGGCGATCCATCACGTGGGCCACAACCTTGCCCTGGCCGTCGACGCGGTCATTCAAATCAACGCCGCCGTCGGCGGCGATCGAGCCGAACGCGGCGCCTTCGCCGCAGTTGTCCAGGTACATCACGGTGTAGCCGTCGGCGCTGCATTGCGCGCCGTTGCCGCCGGTGGCGTGGCACTCGATTTTCGAGGTGGGCGTCATGGCGGACAGCTTGGCCTGCGCGGTGGCGACGGAGGTGGCGGGAGCGGCCAGGGCGGCGCCGGCGCAGAGGCTGGCGGCCAGGGCGGCGAACAGGCGGGGCAGGGAGATCGTCATGGGTGTTTCCATTGGGTGATTGGAGAACAGGGTAGGGCAGGCGTGGATCAGGTGGCGGCGGTGGCGGGGGCTTGCGGCTTGCCGTAGAACACCCGCGCGCAGGCCGCGCCGCTTATCAGTCCGGGCAGGCCGCCCAGGAACAGCGGAAAGCCCAGTTCAGGCAGGGTGTAGTCGCGCACCGCAAAGCCCAGCAGGAAAACGAAGGCGTAGAGACCGCCCAGCAACCCCGGCCAGCAATACGAGCGCCATGACACGGCGGCGGGGCGGCAGGCGCCCGCCACCAGGCCGCACAGCAGCGCGGGCACGCCGCCGTACAGGTACGACCAGGGCACCAGGAAGATCGACGTGAACAGCGCCTCGACGCTTATCGTGGAGATGGCCATGAACAGCGCGAAGACCAGGGTGCCTATCGGCGGCCCGAGCGCGGCGAACAGGGCGGCGCCGGCGGCGGCCGAGCGGGCCATGTCGCCGCGCGTCTTGCCGGCGGGTCGGCGCACGATGCGCCACGTCAGCACGCCCAGCGATGCGGCGGCCAGTACACATACGGATAACAGCAGCACAGCGTGGTTTCTTATGCGTCGGTGGGTTTGTTGGGAAACAGGTTCAGCGACAGGATGGCGTCGGGATACGTCGCCAGCAGCATGCCGGACAGGTGGCCATGCAGGGCGCCGAACAGCGGCCAGGTCAGCGCTTCGCTGCCGGGCAGCAGGTCCAGCAGCATCAGTTGGCCGGTGCGCACGGTGCCGACGAAGTAGGCGCGTTCGTCATGCTGGCCGGTGGGCGTGGCGCGGTAGATCTTGGTGGCGCGGCCGCTGTCGTCCTTGCGCCAGCTGTTGCCGCTGGTGGTGGTGCGGGCGTTGATGGGGGCGATGTCCGCCTGGATGGTTTCCCAAAGGGTGCGGGCGTTGGCGGCGTATACGACGATGGTCATGGTGGGCGCTGTCCTGTGCGAAAAACGGGGAACGCGAGGCCGAGCACCGCAAAGTTACCAATCCCGCCGCGACACGGCAAGCGCCGGCGCGTCGTGCCGTTCAGTCGCCCGCCAGTTCCCGCAGTTCGGCGGCGCGGCTGATATTGAGCAGCATCGGGCAGTACTCGTACATGGGCGAGCCGACATGCGCCCCGGCCAGGTCGCACTGGCCGTTGCGATAGACCAGCCAGGCCTTCTGGGTCTGTTCCAGCTTGGCCGCGTCTTGCGGGAAATCGCTGGCCAGGCGCGCCTGGATCCGCGCGTAGAGCGCGTTGATTTCCCGCTTGGCGGCCGCCGAGACGCCTTCCGCGCAGGCGCCCACGGTGCCGTTGTTGGTGACGCCCGCGTCGCGCAGGCAGCGGTCGTACTGGCCCATGTAGTCCGGCGTGGAGGCGCCCAGTGCCAGGGCGGGAGAGAGCAGCAGGGAGAGCGCGAGGGCGTGTCGGATCATGGCGGCGTGGATTGGAATAATGGGCAACGCGCACCGGGATATCTGCGCGTGGGCCAAGCATACCGCCAGTCGCCCATCGGCGTTTTCCTGGCCGGCGCCGCGCCATGCCCAGGGGGGGCGGGCGGTGTCCGCGGCAAGCTGTTCGGCCTAGCCGCATTGCATCATGGCCCGGGCGGTGATCGTCAAGTACTGTCAAGAATCAAAACGAATTTGCATTGTTTGAAAGTCGCAATTCGCGTCGCGGGCTACCGTCGGGTTTTCTGTTGCGGAGGCAAGTCATGTATCCCCTATCGAAGCGCTGCGGCGCGGAATTCTTCGGCACCTTCTGGCTGGTGCTGGGCGGTTGCGGCGCGGCGGTGCTGGCGGCCGGGTTTCCGCAACTGGGCATCGGTTTCGCCGGCGTGGCGCTGGCGTTCGGCCTGACGGTGCTGACCATGGCGTTCGCGGTTGGCCATATCTCCGGCGGGCACTTCAATCCCGCCGTCACGGTCGGGCTGGTGGCCGGCGGCCGGTTCCCGGCGCGCGAGATCCTGCCGTACGTGGTGGCGCAGGTGCTGGGCGCCATCGCCGCGGCGGCGGTGCTGGCGGTGATCGCCGACGGCAAGCTGGGCTTCGACCTCAAGGGCAGCCATTTCGCCGCCAACGGCTACGGCGCCTATTCGCCCGGCAAGTACTCGATGGCGGCCGCGCTGGTCACCGAAATCGTGATGACGGCGGGCTTCCTGTTCGTGATCCTGGGCGCCACCGCCAAGCGGGCGCCGGCCGGCTTCGCCGCCATTCCCATCGGCCTGGCGCTGACGCTG
>Ga0189292_10350_pt1 | contig 16307 bp, 19 predicted proteins | sample UW1oraminimetaG_FD_130317 | JGI IMG/M metagenome (GOLD analysis project Ga0189292, IMG submission 130317) | Marine microbial communities from the Costa Rica Dome - UW179A-orange mini metaG | ecosystem: Environmental > Aquatic > Marine > Oceanic > Photic zone | place: Costa Rica: the Eastern...
ATCGGTGCTGGCTTCGCCTCGGTCGCCCAGCGCGGCACCGAGCATCGTGACGAGCTGACGCCGCAGGGTTTCCTCTCCAACAACGCAGGCGGCATTCTGGGCGGCATTTCCAGTGGACAGCCGATCATCGCCCACCTGGCGCTCAAAGCCACGTCCAGCATCACCACGCCAGGCCATTCGATCGATGTCACCGGCGCGCCGGTGGACGTCATCACCAAGGGTCGCCATGACCCCTGCGTCGGCATTCGTGCCACGCCGATCGCCGAAGCCATGATGGCCATCGTGTTGCTGGATCACCTGCTGCGCCATCGGGGGCAGAACGCCGATGTGCAGGTGACGACGCCGGTGCTGGGCCAGCTTTGAGCCGCAATCGACAGGCTGCGATCCGCATGCGGTTGGCCTCGACGCCTCCGCTTGCGGCCTGAAGTCAGCCGCGTATGAATGCTCCGTTGCCGTACTGGCGCCTGTCCGGCTTCTATTTTTTCTACTTCGCCTTGCTCGGCTCCACGGCGCCGTTTCTCGGGCTGTACTTCGATCATCTCGGCTTTTCGCCGGAGCGGATCGGCGAGCTGATCGCCATTCCCATGCTGATGCGCTGCGTGGCGCCGAATCTCTGGGGCTGGCTGGGCGATGCCACTGGCCGCCGGCTGGAGATCGTTCGTCTCGGTGCGCTGTGTACCTTGATGTCCTTCGGGCTGATCTTCTTCGACAAGAGCTTCGCCTGGCTGGCGCTGGTGATGGCGTTGCATGCGTTCTTCTGGCACGCGGTACTGCCGCAGTTCGAAGTCATCACCCTGGCTCACCTACATGAGCAAACCCAGCGCTACAGCCAGGTCCGGCTGTGGGGCAGCATCGGTTTCATCTTCGCGGTGGTGGGGCTTGGGCTGCTGTTCCAGCAACTGAGCCTCGACCTTTACCCGACTGCGGTAGCCTTTGTGATGATCGGCATCGTGCTGAGCAGCGCCTGGGTGCCCAACGCCCATCCGCAGCAACGTACCGAGGTGGCCGGGCAGGGCGGGTTTCTCGCCCAGCTGCGCCGACCTGGCGTGCTGGCCTTCTACGGCTGCGTGGCGTTGATGCAGCTGGCCCATGGGCCGTACTACACCTTCTTCAGTATTCACCTTGAAGCGCTGGGCTACAGCCGCAGCTTCATCGGGCTGATGTGGGCACTGGGCGTGGTCGCGGAGATCCTGTTGTTCTTGGTCATGGCGCGCCTGCTCGAGCGTTTCTCGCTGCGCCAAGTGCTGCTGGCCAGCTTCCTGATTGCCGCGCTGCGCTGGGTATTGCTCGGGCAGTTCGCCGAGCACCTCGCCGTGCTGCTGATCGCGCAGCTGATGCACGCCGCGACCTTCGGCAGTTTCCACGCCGCCGCCATTCACTTCGTCCAGCGCAGTTTCGGCCACCGCCAGCAGGGCCAGGGTCAGGCGCTGTATGCCAGCCTGTCCGGCATCGGTGGAGCGCTCGGTGCGCTCTACGCGGGCTATGCCTGGTCCGGTCTCGGGCCGGGCTGGTCGTTCGCCATCGCCAGCCTGGCGGCGCTAGCCGCAGCCGCTATCATTGCCTTCCGTTTGCAGGAGGACCGCGCATGACTGCTACACGCCAGCACCTGAGTCAGGCGATCATTGACGCAGGCCGCTTCTTGTATGGCCGTGGTTGGTCGCCGGCGACCAGTAGCAACTACTCGGCGCGCCTGACCAGCGCCGAGCTGCTGCTGACTGTTTCCGGCAGGCACAAGGGCGAGCTGACTGCCGATGACCTGCTGGCCGTGGACATGCACGGCAACAGCCTGGAAGAGGGCAAGAGGCCGTCGGCGGAAACACTGCTGCATACCCAGCTGTATCGCTGGAAGCCGGAGATCGGCGCGGTGCTGCACACCCATTCGGTCAATGCCACGGTGCTGTCCCGCGTCGCCTTGGCCAATTCGCTGGTGTTCGCCGATTACGAGCTGCAAAAGGCCTTCAGCGGCATCTCAAGCCATGAATCGCAGGTGCTGGTGCCGATCTTCGACAATGATCAGGATATCGCCGCCCTGGCCGCCAGGGTGCAGCCGTGGCTTGACGAGTATCCCGATTGCGTCGGCTACCTGATTCGCGGCCACGGCTTGTACACCTGGGGCGAGACGATGAGCGATGCGCTGCGACAGATCGAGGCATTCGAATTTCTGTTCGAATGCGAACTGAATATGCGTGCCCTGCAGCCCAGATAAATTCCTGCCTGCCCGGTAGCGACCGGTCAGACGACCTTTTCGGAGAGCCGAACATGAGTGTCCTCAGCGTCTATCACGAGACCCGACCCGATCAGCCGCTCAAGGTGCTGACCCACCTTGAAGACATCGCCCCGACGCTGGCCAAGGTCGGTGTGCAGCTGGAGCGCTGGGAGGCCAGCGCTGCAATCGCCGCCGGAGCTAGCCAGGAAGAAGTGATCGCTGCCTACCGGCCGCAGATCGACAAGCTGATGGCCGAGCGTGGCTACGTCACGGTGGATGTGATCAGCCTGACCCGCGATCACCCGCAGAAGGACGAACTGCGCGCGAAGTTCCTTGATGAGCATCGCCATGCCGAGGACGAGGTGCGCTTTTTCGTTGCAGGGCGTGGGCTATTTACCCTGCATATCGAGGACATGGTCTACGCCGTGCTGTGCGAGAAGAACGATTTGATCTCCGTGCCCGCCGGCACGCGCCACTGGTTCGACATGGGCGAAGAGCCGCACTTCGTCGCCATCCGCCTGTTCAACAATCCGGAAGGCTGGGTCGCCGAGTTCACCGGCGAGCGCATCGCCGATCAATTCCCACGGCTGGATGACTGAGATGCCGATCAGGGCGATCCTCACCGATATTGAAGGCACCACCAGCTCCGTCAGCTTCGTTTTCGACGTGCTGTTCCCCTATGCCCGCGAGCATTTGCCGGCGTACCTCCGTAGCCACGCCGGTGAGCCCGCGGTCGCCGCGCAGATCGAGGCGGTGCGCAGCGAAAGCGGTGAGGCCGATGCCGATATCGAGCGTGTCATCGATATCCTCCTCAGCTGGATTGCCAGCGATCGTAAGGCCACCTCGCTCAAGGCGCTGCAAGGCATGGTCTGGACCCAGGGCTATCGAGCGGGGCAGCTCAAGGGGCACGTCTATCCCGATGCGGTAGCTGCGCTGCACCAGTGGAAGGCGCAGGGACTCGATCTGTACGTCTATTCGTCCGGCTCGATCCAGGCACAGAAGCTGATCTTCGGCTGCTCCGAGGCTGGCGACCTTACGGCGCTGTTCTCCGGCTATTTCGATACCACCAGCGGGCACAAGCGCGAGGTGGCTTCCTACCAGCGTATCGCCGAAGCCATCGGCGTGGCAGCTGCCGAGGTGCTATTCCTCTCTGACGTAGTTGAAGAACTCGATGCCGCGCAGCAAGCCGGCATGCGTGTCTGCGGGCTGGGACGCAATGGCGGTGTGCTCGGTGAGCATGAAACCGTCGCCAGCTTTGCGCAGATCGACCCCCGGTACTAGTGAGGCGCCGGGCGATTACTGAACCCTGCCGTCGCGCTGGCATCTTAGATTAGGTACTCACCCAAACAGGAGCGTACCCATGGGAGACGCCTTCGGCGGTATTTTCGGCCTGCTCATCCTGCTACTGGATATCTGGGCGATCATCAGCATCATTCGCAGTGACAGTACCAGCGGCAAGAAAGTGCTCTGGGTTCTTTTGATCGTACTTCTGCCAGTACTCGGCCTTATTATCTGGGGAATCATGGGGCCGCGCGGCAATCGCCCTGACTCGCGCGGACCGTACCGGTAGCCGCTGATGGAAAGTCTGAGCGGACCATTGGCAATTGCGGTGCTCGTGCTGGATATCCTGGCCATCGCTTATGTGTGGCGTAGCCGTATCGAGTTTGGCCGCAAGGTAGTCTGGTCGTTTGTGATCCTGCTGCTGCCCGTGGTCGGCTTGATCATGTGGGCAGTAGCAGCCGGGCCGTTCGGCAAGGCGCGGCTGTGACGTATGTGGCGCAGCGGCCTGCTGATCGGTCTGTTGGTCTTTGGTGCCGACCCGCTTCTGGCTGACGACGCGGCGGCATGGCAGGCACTGCGCGAGGGCCGGGCCGTTCTGATCATGCGTCACGCCAGCGCTCCTGGCCTGGGCGACCCTGAGGGCTTCGTTCTCGAAGACTGCAAAACTCAACGAAATCTGAATCAGCAGGGCCGCGAAGAGGCCCAGCGCTGGGGCGTAAGGCTGCGCGAAGCAGGTCTTGGCAAGGTGAGACTGTTCAGTAGCCGCTGGTGTCGCGCGCTCGAGACTGCCGACCAGATGACGCTCGGCTCGGTCGAGCCATTGCCTGCCTTGGATTCGTTTTTCGCATCTCCCGCTAATAAGCAATCTCACACCGCAGCGCTGCGCGAGGCCGTCGAGCAGTTGCAGGCCGATGAGGTGGCGGTGCTGGTCACTCACCAGGTCAACATCACCGCGCTGACGGGAATCTTCCCGCAATCGGGAGAGGGATTGATCCTGGAGCGTCCGCTGACGACTCCGCCCAAGGTACTGACGCGCATCGCGCCGCCCTAGCCAACCTTGTCCCCTTTGGAATAGTTGTCCCAGATATGGATGGCCGCATAGGCGCGCCACGGACGCCAGGCTTCGGCGCGTTCGGTCAGCGCCTTGGCGGTGATGCCTTCTGCACCCCACAGTGGCGCTTTCAGCAAACCGAGATCGGCTGCGGGAAAGGCATCCGCGACGCCGAACCCCCTTAGCGCGATGTACTCGGCGGTCCAGGGCCCGATCCCCGGCAGTTCGCAGAGTCGTCGCACGAGCGCATCGGCACCATCTTCGACATGCAGCTGCAGCGCGCCTTCGGCGACGGCGGCAGCCAGGCGGCGCAGCGCCTGGGCTCGTTTGGATGGCATGCCGATGTTTTCCAGCGGGTCATCGGCTATCGCTTGTGCGCAAGGGAAGAGCAGCTCCAGCCCCGATGGCGGGTCCTGCAGCGGCTCGCCGAGGCGTTCCACCAAGCGTCGCGTGATGGTCACCGCCGCCTTGACCGTGACTTGCTGGCCGACCACCGCCCGCACGGCCTGTTCGAACGGATCGTAGGCGGCGGGCAGGCGCAGGCCGGGTTGCACAGCGATCAGCGGCCCTATGGCGGGATCGCTGGCGAAATGCGCGGCGATGGCTTGTGGATCGGCATCCAGGTCGAACATCTTGCGCACCTGGCTGATGAGCGGTTGGGTGGCGTGTCGCAGCGAGGCGCTGAGCGTCAGTTCGAGCGCTGGGCGGTCATCCAGTGTGCGCACGCCGAGCCAGCCGCGAGCAGCGCCCAGGCGCAGCGTGCGTGCATAACCGTCAGCGTCCAGTCGCTCCACGCCTGGCAGCAGACGCAGGGCAAAATGGCGGTGGAATTGCTGCCAGTCCCAGGGTTCGAGGTAAGGCAATTGGATGGTTTCGGTCATGACCAGACTCTAGGGGCTACCCGTCGCTTTGTCGTCCCGAAGTGTGCTTTTGCTGCCTGCGGTTCCCGCTGTCATCTTGGCCAACGTAGAATGCGCCTCTTTTCGTTGGGCAGGCTGTATCGCCCGTCACGCCAGACAGCTATCAGGCACCGGAGCGCTGCTTCGGGCGCCGGCCAAGGGAGACACCCCCATGAGCGACTTTCAGGAAACTCTCTACGAGGGATACGGGCAGCGGTTCCAGGTCGACAAGCTGCTGCACGAGATGCGCACCGAGCATCAGCATCTGGTGATCTTCGAGAACCCGCGCATGGGCCGGGTGATGGCCCTGGACGGCGTGATCCAGACCAGCGAAGCCGACGAGTTCATCTACCACGAGATGCTCGCCCACGTGCCGATCCTGGCCCATGGCCTGGCGCGCCGGGTGCTGATCATCGGTGGCGGCGACGGTGGCATCCTCCGTGAAGTGGCACGTCATCGCGATATCGAAAGCATAACCATGGTCGAGATCGACGGCGCCGTAGTGGAGATGTGCAGGGAGTTCCTGCCGAATCATTCCGCCGGCACCTTCGAGGACCCGCGGCTGAATCTGGTGATCGATGACGGCATGCACTTCGTGGCGACCACCGAAGAGAAGTTCGACGTCATCATTTCAGACTCCACCGATCCCATCGGCCCGGGTGAAGTGTTGTTCTCGGAGAACTTCTACCAGGCCTGTCGCCGCTGCCTGAACGAAGGGGGCATCCTCGTTGCCCAGAACGGTGCGCCATTCATGCAGCTGGGCGAGCTGCAGACCACCGCAAGGCGCGTGCAGGGATTGTTTGCCGACTGGCATTTCTACCAGGCGGCCGTGCCGACCTACATCGGCGGTGCCATGTCCTTCGCTTGGGGGGCGTGTAGCGCCGAGAGCCGCAAGCTGCCGCTGGAAACCCTGATGCAGCGCTTCGCCGGCAGTGGCATCGTTACCCGGTATTACAACCCGCACGTGCATATTGGTGCTTTTGCGCTGCCGCAGTACGTGTTGCATGCGATTGCCAAGCCCAGCAACGACTGATCCCTGACTCGCTGGCCGCGTGGCAACGCGCGCCAGCCTGACCCACGGCCCGCCCGGCAACGGTGCGGGCCGTTTTGCATCCGGCAGATGCGTTGAACTGCCAGGAGTTCTCCAGGCTCTACTGGAATAAGGTCGCGAGCTTTGGGCTGTGCTAGGCGTCATGTCATTAAGCCCTCGCAGTTGGCTCCGCAGCCTGCTAGCTTGTCGTTGTGGACATTGTCCACCGCGTTACTTCGATTAGCTGTTGCGACTCCCGTTTGCCCGATGTCTTGATGACGGAGCCGATCTCCCGCTGAGCTCGTGGCAACTCCATCCAGTATGAGAGGAGGCTGATTCATGAGCACCACCTTCCACGAGGATGTCAGCAGCACCGTTCTGCGCCGGATGAAGGAGGGCGGTTTCGATTTTGCCCGTGTGCATCCCATCGAGTTCTACGCGGTATTTCCCGAGCAGGACCGTGCCCAGCGAGCCGCGCAGAATTTCCGCGGCGAAACCATCAATACGCAGGTATTTCCGCGTGAGGACGGAAACTGGAATCTGCAGATCAGCAAGGTGATGTATGCAACGTTCGACGGCATCGGCGATTTCGAGCAGGATCTTGAGTATCTGGTCGAACCCCTTGGTGGGGTGCTCGATGGCTGGGGCGTCACTCAGGAGCTCGAAGGTCAGAGAGCCTGATCCTCACTCACTCCCTTTTGAAACCGCTCTGAAGTGCCTGGTCCCAGGGAGGGACCGGGCCAAAGCGATTTTTCAGAAACTCCAGCAAAAGTCGGCTCCGCGAATCCGCTTCGCGTGTCAGCCTGAGTGCATAGATCCCGCTCGCTTCGGGTGGCGGTAATCCCCCTTCGCAGAACAGCGGCAACAGCTCACCGCGCAGCAGGTAATCGCTGATCAACCAGGTTGGTAGATGGGCGATGCCAAGTCCGCCCAATACCCCGGCCAGCAACGCCTCCGCATTGTTCGCCACCATACGCAGTCGGCCAGGTCGTAGCAGCTGCGGTCGCCCGCCACGCTCGAAGCGCCAGGCGTGCGGCGGCGCCAGGGCATCCCAATCCAGCCCCTCGTGTTCGGGAAGTTCTTCGGGCTGCAACGGCATGCCGCGGCGTTCGAGATAGGCTGGGCTCGCGCAGACGACGCGCACCATCGGTGCCAGCGGTGTGGCGACCAGCCGGGTGTCGGCCAGTGGGCCTATGCGTAGCACCAGATCGACTTCCCCCAGATGCTCACCCTGCAGGTCGACGAAACTGTCGATCAGACGCAGCTGAATATCGACTCCAGGATAGGCCTGGAGAAATTCGGCCAGTGCCGGTGCCAGATGACGTCGACCGAACGGGGCGGGTGCGTCGATCCGAATTCGGCCTTCCGGCGCGCTGTCCAGCGATGTTGCCTCCGCACGGGCTAAATGCAGTTCCTGCACGATTCGTCGGGCACGCTCGGCAAATGCCAGGGCAGCGGGCATCGGTCGCACTGCATGGGTGCTACGACTGAATAACTGACAGCCAAGCGCCTGCTCCAGTGCGTCGACACGTCGAGCCACGGCCGAAGGTGTCAGGCCATGGCGGCGCGCGGCGGCGGAAAAACTGCCCGCGTCGAGCACGTCGATGAATAGGCTGAGTTGGGCGGAAAGTGCGTCGGGCAACATCGGAGGGTTCCTTGCTTGTGCGATTTGCGCAAAGCCATTGTGCGTGGCTATGCGTACCCGCGCCAGCGACGGCGGCGTACGATGAGCGCCCATTTCATTGGAGTGCTGGCATGCTGCTCGATATCGCTTTGAACGTCCTGCTGGGGCTAGCGTTAGGCACGCTCGGCGGATTGTTCGGTATTGGCGGCGGGCTGATCGCGATTCCGGTGCTGGGCGTGCTGTTCGGCCTGGACCAGCAACTGGCGCAGGGCACGGCGCTGGTGATGGTAGTGCCCAATGTGCTGCTCGCCATCTGGCGCTATCACCAGCGCAATCGCATCGATTGGCGCCATGCTCTTGCGCTGGGCAGCGCCAGTTTCGTCTTTGCGATCGTCGGTGCGGCCGTTGCCGTGTCCTTGGACCCCGGGCGCATGCGCCTGGCGTTCGTCGGGTTTCTCCTTGCACTGGCGGCGTACACGTTATTGCGGGTGTTTCTACGCCCGGCACCCGGTGACGGTCAGCTGCGCCATCCCTGGCCATGGCTAGGCCTGCTTGGTGCAGGTGCTGGAGCTCTAGGTGGTCTGTTCGGTGTTGGGGGAGCGGTCATCGCCACGCCGATCCTGACCAGCGTGTTCGGCACCTCTCAGGTGGTCGCCCAGGGGCTCTCGCTAGCGCTGGCGGCGCCGAGCACGGGCGTCACCCTGGTCACCTACGCGCTGCATCATCAGGTCAACTGGCTGCTGGGCTTGCCCTTGGCCGTTGGCGGATTGCTCAGCATCAGCATGGGGGTTCGCCTAGCCCATGCGTTGCCGGAACGGCTGTTGCGTTTTCTGTTCAGCATTTTTCTGGTGGCCAGCGCGGTGCTGTTGGTACTGGAGAGCTGATGCCCTCAGTTCACCAGGCCGACGAGGGCGCCACCAACGGCGCCACCGAGCACCACGAGCCAGGGTGGCAGTTTCCAGTACATCAGCGCGGCAAGGGCGAGCAGGGCCAGGACGAAGTGTTCCGCTGCCTTGATCGCGCTGGTCCACACCGGATCGTAAAGCGCCGCCAGCAGCAGCCCGACTACCGCCGCATTTACTCCCGCAAGTGCCGCCTGAGTGCGACGATTGCTGCGCAGCCGCTCCCAGAACGGCAGAACGCCGATCACCAGCAGAAACGATGGTGCAAATACGGCCACCAAGCACAGTGCAGCGCCCAGCCAGTTGCTGGGCCCTACATTCATCGATGCGCCGAGAAAGGCAGCAAAGGTGAACAGCGGTCCCGGCACGGCCTGTGCGGCACCATAACCGGCCAGAAAAGCATCATTATCCACCCAGCCTGACGGCACTACTTCCGCCTGTAACAGAGGCAACACGACGTGGCCGCCACCGAACACCAGCGCGCCGGTACGGTAGAACGCATCGACCTGTGCCAATGCCTGGCTGCCCGTGCCGCTGGCGAGCAGCGGCAGTACCGCCAGCAACGCAAAGAACAGGACCAGTGCCCCCAATGCAGTTCGCCCTGTGACCGCGACCGGCAATGCAGAGGGCGACTCTGTGGCGGCTGGACGGAATATCAGCAGGCCAAGCAAACCGGCCGCAACGATGACGCCAACCTGGCCCCAGACGAACGGAAGCAGCAGCACGGCGCTGGCCGCAGCCAAGGCGATGGCCACTCGCGGCCCATCAGTGCATAGCGTGCGCGCCATTCCCCAGACCGCCTGCGCCACCACGGCGACGGCTACGATCTTCAGGCCCTGAAGAAGTCCGCTGGGTAGTTCATCACCCCAGTTGGCGATGCCAAGCGCGAACAACGTCAGCGCGATTGCCGATGGCAGGGTAAAGCCCGCCCAAGCTGCCAGCGAGCCGCGATAACCGCCACGCAACAGGCCGATCGCCAGGCCAACCTGGCTGCTGGCTGGTCCGGGGAGGAATTGGCAGAGCGCAACGAGGTCGACGTAGCTGCGTTCATCCAGCCAGCGGCGTCGCTGGACGAACTCGTTGCGGAAGTAACCGAGATGTGCGATCGGCCCGCCAAAGGAGGTCAGGCCAAGGCGTAGAAACACCAGGAAAATCGTCCAGGCGTCGAGCCGGGCGGTTGCCGAATCAAGGTGTGGGTCGGTAGGCATGCAGGTCCGTCGATGAGTAGATCTAAAGGGTCGAGTCGGGCAGGCAGTCTAGCCGGTGAAGGTGTCAGTTGGGTGACAGGGGCTGCGTCGTAGTGCTGTTGCGTGGCCAATCGTCGGCAACGAGAAATACCCGCTCCCGTTCCAGCCAGGCGCCTGCGTCATCCGGTTCCAGGCGTGCCAGCAACTGAGCTCGTGCGGCGGCCGGTCCGCTGGCCAACCAGTCGGCGAAACAGCTGGTGTCCCAACGCTGCGCAGCCGGGATGCGCGCTGCCGCTAGCCATGCACTGCGCTCGATAGGCTGCCAGACCGCTCCGGGTCCTTCGGCCTCGTAGGCCGGCCAGTCAGACTGACGTAGCCACTGGCCACGCAAATGGTGCGGATTGGCCCCGAGTGGCGGCGAGCAGCCGTTCGGCCAGGGCTGGAACAGATAGCCACCCAGCCAAAAACTGCTCTGTACTGGCCTGCCGGTGAGTTCGGAGAGCACAGCCAGTGTCGCTGGCTGGCTGCACAGCGGCAGCTGGTGCTGGCACATGTGGACCAGCTTGAGGTCGAGGCGGTCATGGCTGCCAGGGCCGAGCCAGTGCGCGTGTTGGCTGCCATCGCCCGGTCCGAGCCCCAGGTAGAACTTCACGGCCAGCTCGAGATGGTGCACGCCCTGGTCATCGCAGAACAGCAGGTCCAGCTCGCCGAGGGTACTGCCGTTCTGCCGGATCGGAAGATTGGCGGCGAGCAGCTGGATATCTGGCGCTTGGGACAGCGCGTACTGCCACAGCCGCTCGTAATACAGGCCCAGCCTGCGAATGCTGTGCAGCGACAGCCAGGCTTCGAGGATGGACGGCTCGGAATCCTGACGCAGCAGCCAGTCGCCTAGCAGTCCCGGCTCACTGTTCCAGCGGCTTGCGCTCAACGGATGACGCTGACACTGCGGCGCCTCGCTCAGCAATGGCGGTGAAAGAACCGTCCAGGCGAGATCGCGCACCTGCGGATGCTGGAGGCGGCTGGGGAGGTCGGCGAGACTGCATAGGTTCATGGGTGCAGCATAGCTGTCGGTTTGCCGATGGTCCGGCGTTTCGCTGATAATCCGCTGCAGCTGAACATGCCACCGGCCAGAGGCTCTAACGCCTGTGCTGGAAACCAGGCGTATCGCCGATGCGATCTCGCCAGCGTGCTGCGTGTTATTTTCGCGCATTGCAACTGCCCGCAACCATCTGCCCAGCCACACCAGGGAACGTCAATGGAGCAATTCCGCAATATCGGCATCATCGGCCGCCTGGGTAGCTCCCAGGTGCTGGATACCATTCGCCGGCTGAAGCGATTCCTCGTCGAGCGCCATTTGCATGTGATTCTCGAAGAGAACATTGCCGAGGTGCTGCCCGGCCATGGTATGCAGACCTCTTCACGGCAGCGGCTGGGCGAATCCTGTGACCTGGTGATCGTGGTCGGTGGCGACGGCAGTCTGTTGGGCGCAGCCCGGGCGATGGCCAAGCACCGGGTGCCGGTACTCGGCATCAACCGTGGCAGCCTCGGCTTTCTCACCGACATCCGCCCGGATGAGCTGGAGGAGAAGGTCGCTGAAGTACTCAACGGTCAATACACTCTGGAAAACCGCTTCCTGCTCGAAGCCCAGGCGCGACGCTTCGATGAGCCGATCGGCGAGGGCGATGCGCTCAACGATGTGGTGCTGCATCCGGGCAAATCCACGCGCATGATTGAGTTCGAGCTGTACATCGACGGCCAGTTCGTCTGCAGCCAGAAGGCCGACGGCCTGATCGTGGCGACCCCCACCGGTTCCACTGCCTACTCGCTGTCGGCGGGCGGGCCGATCATGCATCCGCGATTGGACGCTATCGTCGTCGTGCCCATGTACCCGCACACGCTGTCGAGTCGCCCGATCGTGGTCGATGGCAACAGCGAGCTGAAGATCGTCGTGTCGCCGAACATGCAGATATACCCGCAAGTGTCCTGCGACGGCCAGAACCACTTCACCTGCGCGCCGGGCGATACCGTGACCGTGCGCAAGAAGCCACAGAAGCTGCATCTGATCCATCCTCTGGACCACAACTACTACGAAGTCTGCCGAACCAAGCTGGGCTGGGGTAGCCGCCTCGGCGGGGGCGATTGATGCTGCTTGATCCCGAGCGCGGCTACGACCTGATCGGTGATGTGCACGGCTGCGGCCGTTCGCTGGCGCGGTTGCTGGATTCGTTGGGCTACCGATTCCAGGGTGGCGTCTGGCGCCATTCGCGGCGACAGGTAATCTTCCTCGGCGACATCATCGACCGCGGGCCGCACATTCGTGAGGCGTTGCATCTGGTCTACGACATGGTCGACCGCGGCCATGCCTACTGCATCATGGGCAACCACGAATTCAATGCACTGGGCTGGTACATGCCGGCGCCGCCGGGCAGCGGACGCGATTTCGTGCGCGAACATTCGCCGCGTTTCGCTCGGCTGCTGCAGGACACCTTCCAGCAGTTCGAACCCTATCCCGAGGAATGGAAAGCCTTTCGTGATTGGTTCTACGGCTTGCCGCTGTTTCTCGAAACGGAACGCTTCCGCGTCGTGCACGCCTGCTGGGACAGCCACGTGATTGCGCGCCTGCGCCCGTTCCTCACCGACGCCTGCATCAATCCGGCGATCCTGCGCGAGGCCGGCCTGCCGGGCACCTTCATCTGCCAGGCGCTGGATCGCCTGCTGCGCGGTACCGATATGCCACTGCCCGAAGGCATGACCCTGACCAGTGAGGAAGGCTTCGTGCGGACCTTCTTCCGCACCAAGTTCTGGGAAGAAAACCCGCAAACCTACGGTGACGTGGTGTTCCAGCCCGATGGCCTGCCGGACCATGCGGCGCGCATGCCCTTGTCGCAACAGCAGAAGAATCGGCTGTTTCTCTACGGCCCGGACGAACCGTTGCTGTTCGTCGGTCACTACTGGCGTCGCGGCCGTCCCGGGCCGCTTCGCGACAACCTGGCCTGCCTGGACTACAGCGCGGTGAAGAACGGCAAGCTGGTGGCCTATCGACTGGATCGCGAAACCCGGCTGGACCCGGCCAAGTTCGTCTGGGTCGATGTGCAGGCGGTGTTCCAGTGAGCGTCTCGGTGGCCGAAGCGTTGCGCCTGCCTTTGACGGAGGACCTCAGCGGCTTCATCGCCCTGTTGCGTCGCCTGCGGGTGCCGTGCCGGGTCTCGGAGGAGGGCGATCAACAGGTGCTGCGCGTGCCGGTTGAGGTCGTCGAGCAGGTTCGCGACCTGTACGCACGGCATCCCCATGGCGATGACAGTGTCGTCCTCGAACAACCCCGGCGCCGCGGCGGCGGTTTCGTCGCCGCCCTGCGTGCCAGCCCGCTGACCGCGGCAATATTGGTCATCACCCTGGTCGTCGCGGCTATTACCCTGCTCGGTGAGAATTTCGCGACGATCCGCTGGCTGAACTTCGTCGACTTCCGGGTCGATGGTGAATACGCCTATTTCACCTCGCTGGAGCAGACGCTCGCAGCCGGGCAGTGGTGGCGGCTGATCACGCCGATCTTCGTGCACTTCGGCATCCTGCATCTGGCGATGAACAGCATGTGGTTCTGGGAGCTGGGGCGGCGCATCGAGGCCCTTCAGCGCGCCTGGATGCTGTTGGCGCTGACGTTGCTGTTCGGTCTGGTATCCAACTTCGCCCAGTATCTGTTCGGCGGGCCGGGCATCTTCGGTGGCCTGTCCGGCGTGCTCTACGGCCTGCTGGGGCATTGCTGGCTCTATCAGAAGCTTGCCCCCAACGAGGCCTACCGGCTGCCACCCGGCGTGGTCGTGCTGATGCTGGTGTGGCTGGTGATCTGCCTCACCGGCGTCATCGAGGTGCTCAGTTTCGGCGCGCTGGCCATCGCCAACGCGGCGCATGTCGGCGGGTTGGTTGCCGGTTGCGTCACCGGTGTGATTGGCGGTGCCCTGGCGCGCCGTCGGCGCCACCGCTGAGGCTTTTCCCTAAAGCTCAACTGCCCGGTAGAATGGCCGCTCGTTTCCCTGGGAGCAGGCCATGTCGACCTTTATCCAAACCGCCGAAAACATCACCCCCGAAATCTATGCAAGCCTCAAGCAGGCCCTCGAGGTCGGCAAATGGGCTGACGGCCGCAAGCTGACCCCCGAGCAGAAGGAGACCTGCATGCAGGCGGTGATCGCCTGGGAGATGAAGAACCTCCCGGAAGAACAGCGCACCGGCTTCATGGGTGGTCAGGAATGTGCTTCCAAGAGCAAGAAGGCCGAGCCGGCCATCGACACCAGCCTGTTCGCTCCCGCTTCGGGAACCCGCCACTGATGCTCGAATTGGGACGTGGCGCGCTGAGCAAGATGTCGATCCAGCTCGGCGCACCGGCGCAGTATTCCTTCCGCCTGAATGACGAACTGGTGCCGGTCAATCCGCTGATCGGCAAGACCCTGCGGCTGGAGTACCTTGGCGCAATCAACTGCACCCATTGCGGGCGCAAGACCAACAAGAGCTTCAGCCAGGGTTACTGCTATCCCTGCTTCAAGAAGCTGCCGCAGTGCGATGTCTGCATCATGAGCCCGGAAAAATGCCATCACGACTTCGGCACCTGCCGTGATCCGCAGTGGGGCATGGACTTCTGCATGACCGACCACGTGGTCTACCTGGCCAACTCTTCGGGGATCAAGGTAGGCATCACTCGTGCTACACAATTGCCGACGCGCTGGCTCGATCAGGGCGCTAGCCAGGCGCTGCCGATCATGCGGGTCGCCACGCGTCAGCAGTCGGGCATGGTCGAAGACCTGCTGCGCAGCCAGGTTGCGGATCGCACCAACTGGCGGGCGCTGCTCAAAAGTGACGCTGAGCCGATCGATCTGGTCGAGATGCGCGAGCAGATTTTCGACGCCTGTGCCGATGGCCTGCGCGAGTTGCAACAGCGCTACGGGCTGCAGGCGATCCAGCCGGTTGCCGATGCCGAGGTGCTGGAGATTCGCTATCCCGTGGAGGCCTATCCGACCAAGGTGGTCAGCCTCGATCTGGAGAAGACGCCAGTGGTCGAAGGTACGCTCAGGGGCATCAAGGGCCAGTACCTGATTCTCGACACGGGCGTGATCAATATCCGCAAGTTCACCGCTTATCAGGTCGCCGCCAGCGCTACGGCGTAGGGTGGATAACGCTTCGCTTATCCACCGATTGTCGCCGCCCGCCAACCGCAGGCTCAGGGATGAACAGCCGGGGAAATATCGCGCGCAAAAGCCTGCGCCGTTTTCCACCCTATAAGTCCGCTGCGACTGACGCTAAGCTCGAACTCATCCGCAGCCCTGTGTAAGGGCCGCAATCCATCGCACATTTCGCTTGAAGCTAGTTGCTTGAAGCTCAGCCGACGAGGTTTCCATGCGCACCGAACAACCGAAAGTCATTCATCTGAAGGATTACCAGGCCCCCGAGTACCTGATCGATGAAACCCACCTGACCTTCGAGCTGTACGAGGATCGCACTCTGGTCCACGCCCAGTTGGTGATGCGCCGCAATCCCGAGCCCCCGGTCGGCAAACTGCCGCCGCTGGAACTGCACGGCCAGGAACTCGAATTGCTGTCCATCGCGCTGAACGACTGCGCACTGGGCGCAGGCGACTACCAGCTCAGCGAAGACTGCCTGACCCTGCAGCCGGACAGCGACAGCTTCGTCATCGACACTTCGGTGGTGATCCATCCGGAAACCAACACCGCGCTGGAAGGGTTGTACAAGTCCGGCAGCATGTTTTGCACCCAGTGCGAGGCCGAGGGCTTCCGCAAGATCACCTATTACCTCGACCGCCCGGACGTGATGAGCAAGTTCACCACCACCGTTAGCGCCGAGCAGAAGGCCTATCCGGTGCTGCTCTCCAACGGCAATCCGATCGCCAGCGGCAGCGAGGGCGATGGCCGGCATTGGGCGACCTGGGAAGACCCGTTCAAGAAGCCGGCCTATCTGTTCGCCCTGGTGGCGGGTGACCTCTGGGCCATCGAGGACAGCTTCACCACCATGAGCGGGCGCAACGTGGCGCTACGGATCTACGTCGAGCCGGAGAACGTCGACAAGTGCCAGCACGCCATGGACAGCCTGAAGAAGTCGATGAATTGGGACGAGGAGGCCTACG
>Ga0189292_10351_pt1 | contig 16277 bp, 13 predicted proteins | sample UW1oraminimetaG_FD_130317 | JGI IMG/M metagenome (GOLD analysis project Ga0189292, IMG submission 130317) | Marine microbial communities from the Costa Rica Dome - UW179A-orange mini metaG | ecosystem: Environmental > Aquatic > Marine > Oceanic > Photic zone | place: Costa Rica: the Eastern...
CGTGACCCGCCCGTTGGAGGTTTGGCACCGGAGACGCAGAAAGCGCTGCTGCACCGATGCCTAGACGACAACGCCTCTATTGATGCCTTTCGACAGGCACTTGCCGCGCAGGCTGACCGGAGATCCGCGTCGTCCTAGCGACCATATAGACAGGTTTGTGGCGCGCATCGCTCGCCCGTCACAGATCAGGCAACAGTTGGAAAAGCTGTACCGGTTGTCCTGTTTGACGTCCCAGTATGTGTCGTCACCGGGAACCCAAGCCCCTCCTATTAATCGAGGGTCTTCAATGGTTTTAAACGCTTGGGCCGGAGCAGTAGAAACGCCGTGACCGCGATTGGGATCAGATTCCAACCAATCCCGTTCAGAAAAGCCAGACGATAATCACCGGTTTCATCGTGGATCCAGCCGGACATCCAGCCACCAAGAGCCATGCCCAATATTGTGGACATGATCGCAAGGCCCACCAGTTTCCCGGCCTGACGCGCGGGCAGATATTCACGCACGATCAAAGCGTAGCTTGGAACGATGCCGCCCTGGCTCAAGCCAAACACAAGCGAAATGACATAAAGCGGGACCAGCCCGTTCCACGGCAAAAAGAGGCACAAGGCGACAAGCTGCGCGCTGGCCCCGACGAAAAGCGTCCACACGCCACCAATTTTGTCCGACAGCGCGCCAAAAGCGACGCGACTGACCACGCCACCGGTCAGCATCAGCGAAAGCATGCCAGCGCCTGCGGCTGCGCCGTAACCCAGATCGATGCAATAGGAGATGATGTGAACCTGCGGCATAGACATCGCCACGCAGCACCCAAGTCCGGACATAAAGAGCAGCGACATCAAAACGCGTGGGGGCAGGCCTGTTCTTTTTACGCGCTGGGATGCGGCGGAATCTGCGCGTACCAATGTATGTTCCGTGACCCGTCTGCGCAGCGTCAGCGACAAGGGCAGCATCACACACACGCAGGTTCCTGCGATAACCCAGGCGGCGCCGCGCCATCCAATGACGGGAAGGAGGGGGGCAAGAACAATGGGCCAAATCGCGCCCGCCATGTAATTCCCGCTTGCAGCAAGTGCGACCGCAAGCCCGCGCCTTTTTTCAAACCAATGGGATAGGTCCGCGATCAGAGGTGCAAATCCGGTTGCTGACGCTGCCCCGACAACGAATTGCGCGACGCTTAATATAAAAATTGATGGGGCAAGGGCGCTCACTGCGTATCCTAGAGCAAGCACAATGCCAGCCCCCATCATCACCAGCGTAATGCCAAAGTGATCCACCCAACGGCCTACGACCAAATTGCCAAGGGCAAAGCCCAGCATCGTGGCGACAAAGGTCAGAGACGCCTCGCCACGAGACAGGCCAAACTCGGCCTCGAACTCGGGTAATAGCACTATGATTGCCCAAATGCCGACGCCGCCCACAGTCGCCAGTATCAGCGAACACGTGAGCCTGCGCCAAGCATAAAGGCTGTCCACATCAGAGACCATCTCGGTAAGAGAGGTCTCCTCCGATCTCACTCCGCAGCCTCGGCATAGGCCTCAAGCGGTGGACAGGTGCACACAAGGTTGCGATCTCCGAACACGTTGTCGACACGGCTGACCGGTGGCCAGTATTTGTCGATACGGAAAGCCCCCGCCGGGAAACAGGCCTCTTCCCGGGTGTAGGAATGTTGCCATTCGCCCACGAGGTCTTCGACCGTGTGCGGTGCATGCCGAAGGGGGCTCTCTTCAACCTCGAGCTTGCCTTCCTCGATCTGAGCAATTTCGTCCCGGATCGACAGCATCGCATCGCAGAAGCGATCGAGTTCCGCTTTGGTCTCCGACTCCGTTGGTTCCACCATCAATGTCCCAGCGACAGGCCAGCTCATCGTTGGGGCGTGGAAGCCATTATCGATAAGACGCTTTGCGATGTCCTCCACGGTAACGCCAGCGCTTTCGGCAAACACGCGCGTATCGAGAATGCACTCATGCGCAATCCAGCCATTTTCGCCGCGATAGAGGATCGGGTACGCACCCTCCAGTCGCTTTGCGATGTAGTTTGCGTTCAAAATCGCAGCTTTTGTTGCCTGCGTAAGACCTTCGCCGCCCATCATCAGGCAAAAGGCCCAACTGATAGGCAGGATTGAGGCCGATCCGTACGGCGCGCCCGACACCGGCCCTGTACGCCCACCTGTTTCAGGATGGCCCGGGAGGAACGGTTCAAGATGCGCTTTCACACCGATGGGTCCCATGCCGGGGCCTCCACCACCATGCGGGATGCAGAAGGTCTTGTGCAGGTTCAGGTGGCTAACATCTGATCCGATCTCGCCGGGTTTGACCAAGCCAACCATCGCGTTCAGGTTGGCACCATCCATGTAGACTTGGCCCCCGTGATCGTGTGTGATCTCGCAGACCTCGCGGACGGTCTTCTCAAAAACGCCATGGGTTGAAGGGTACGTGATCATGCAGGCTGCAAGCTTGTCGCCCGCGGCCGCGGCCTTATCGCGGAAGTCTTCCAGATCAATGTCACCATTCTCGGCCGACTTCACGACCACCACCTTCATGCCTGCCATCTGGGCAGAGGCGGGGTTTGTGCCATGGGCGCTGGTCGGGATAAGGCAGATGTCCCGTTCCGCCTCGCCACGCGCGGCATGGTAGGCCGCAATGGTCAGCAAACCTGCATATTCGCCCTGTGCGCCCGAGTTTGGCTGCAGGCTCATCGCGTCATAGCCCGTGATCTGGCAGAGCTTTGCCGACAGGGCCTCGAACATCTCGTGATAGCCTGCCAGCTGATCAACCGGAGCGAACGGGTGCAGCAGCGCAAAGTTGCGCCAAGTGATTGGCATCATTTCTGCGGCCGAATTCAGCTTCATCGTGCACGATCCCAAGGGGATCATCGCCCGATCAAGTGCCAGATCCCGGTCCGCGAGCCGACGCATGTACCGCATCATTTCAGTTTCCGCCCGGTTCATGTGGAAGATCGGGTGTTCCAGATAGGTGCTTTTACGGATCAGGGCGTTGGGCAGGCGGTACGCGACCTCATTGACGTCGAGCTTCCGTTCAATCCCGAAGGCGGCCCAAACCGCTTCAACGGTTTCAGGCCGGGTACGCTCGTCCAGCGTGATCCCGATCCGGTCATTGCCGACCTTTCGCAGGTTCACACCTTGCGCAATCGCATTCTGCAGGACCACGCCTTGTACCGCGCCAACCTTTACGGTGACAGTGTCGAAATAATCTGTGGTCTCGACCTCGAACCCGGATTCCTGCAGGCCCCGCACCATCCGTACGGTTTTCCGATGAATGCGTTGGGCAATGGCACGCAGGCCTTTGGGCCCGTGGAAGACGGCATAGAAAGACGCGATAACCGCCAGCAGGGCTTGCGCCGTGCAGACGTTTGATGTCGCTTTTTCGCGCCGAATATGTTGTTCACGCGTTTGCAGCGACAGCCGGTACGCGCGGTTGCCCCGGGCATCGACCGATACACCGACAATCCGTCCGTGCATCGCACGCTTATAAGCATCCTTGCACGCCATGTAGGCCGCGTGTGGACCACCGGCTCCCATCGGAACCCCGAAGCGCTGCATCGATCCAACGGCGATATCGGCGCCCATTGCGCCGGGTTCTTTGAGCATGGTTAGCGCGAGCGGATCTGCGATCACGATCCCCAGCGCTTTGTGCGCATGAAGGGCCTCGATCTCGGCAGAGAAATCGCGCAAACCGCCATACGTGCCGGGATACTGGAAAATCGCGCCAAACACTGTTGATGCATCCAGATCTTCCGGGGCGCCTATGATAACTTCGATCCCCAAAGGCGCCGCGCGTGTCTGCATGACCGCGATATTCTGCGGATGACAGTTTTCATCCACGAAAAACGCCTTTGCTTTCGACTTGGCGACCCGCTGCGACATGGTCATTGCTTCCGCGGCGGCTGTCGCTTCATCCAGAAGAGAAGCATTTGCCACATCAAGCCCGGTCAGATCCGTGACAAGCGTCTGGAAGTTTAGCAAGGCTTCCAGACGGCCTTGCGAAATCTCTGGCTGGTAGGGCGTGTAGGCCGTGTACCAGGCGGGATTTTCAAGAATGTTCCGCTGGATCGCGGGGGGGGTCATTGTGCCGTGGTAGCCTTGCCCGATGAGCGAAACCAATACCTTGTTCTTGCCCGCGACCGCTTCCATGTGGTGCAGCATTTCCCGTTCGCTCATGGGCTTGCCAAAATCGAGCGGGGTGGTTTGCCGGATTTCCTCTGGAACAGTCTGGTCAATCAGAGTGTCGAGACTTTCGACGCCCAAAACCTCGAGCATATCGGCCATCTCTTCGGGTGAGGGTCCAATATGACGGCGGTTGGCAAAGTCATAGGGCAGGTAATCACTGGGCGCATAGGGCATGAGAGTCTCCCACTAAATCAACGGATCAGTCGATGAAGTTTTTATATTCTGCTTCGGTCATAAGGCTGTCGAGTTCGCTTGGATCCGCCAGCTTCATCTTAAAGAACCAGCCCCCGTCCAGCGGATCTTCGTTCACCAGACCAGGCGAAGCTTCCAGCGCATCGTTGATTTCAACGATCTCGCCATCGAGCGGAGCAAGAATATCCGATGCGGCCTTCACAGATTGGATCACGACGATCTCGTCGCCCTTAGCAACTTCGGTTTCGGTTTCGGGCAGTTCGATGAAAACGATGTCGCCAAGTTGCTCAGCTGCGTGTTCCGAGATCCCGACGATTACGATGCCGTCGGCTTCAGGTTTCAGCCATTCATGTTCTTCAGTGTACTTCATGGTTTGCTCCTCAACGTTTGTAGTTTGCGGGACGGAAGGGAAGGGGTGTGACAGAAACGGGCAGGCGTCGCCCGCGCAAATCTGCCATCAAGGCTGTGCCGGGTTCTGCCATTTCGGCAGGAACGTATCCCATGGACATGGGGGCTTGCAGGGATGGCCCGAAACCACCTGATGTGATTTCGCCGATGGGATCTGCGGCGTCGGCATCTGCAAAAAGTGAGGTTCCCGCACGCATTGGGGCGCGACCTTCCGGGCGTAGGCCAACAAGTTTTTGCTCCGGCCCGTTTTCAAGCTGCGCGAGAATTCTGTCGGCCCCGGGGAACCCACCTTCGCGATCACCGCCTGTCCGCCGCACCTTTTGGATGGACCAGCCAAGTCCGGCTTCGACCGGCGTCGTATCTGGCGTAATGTCTTGTCCGTGCAGTGGAAGTCCGGCCTCCATCCGAAGACTGTCGCGTGCGCCAAGACCACATGCCACAACACCCGGGGTGTCCAGCAAGCGACGCGTCAGCGCTTCGGCGTTATCTGTTGCGACCGAAATCTCATACCCGTCTTCGCCTGAGTATCCTGAACGTGTCACCCAAAGCGCGCCAAATTCGCTTTCGAACACCGCGCAATCCATGAACTTCATCTCGACTGCACCCTGTGCAATTGGGGCAAAGGCGGCCTCTGCTGCGGGACCTTGCAACGCAAGCAACGCACGATCTGCAATCACCTCAATTTCGCAGCGGTCAGAAAGATGCTCGCGCAAATAGGCAATGTCTGCGTCTGCATTGCCAGCATTCACCACCAGAAAGAAATGATCGCCGCGATTGGCCACCATCAGATCATCGCGAATCCCGCCCTTATCGTTGGTCAGGACACCGTAGCGTTGCCGTCCCTCAGCAAGGCCTAAATAGTTTGCGGGGATCAGGCTCTCCAAGGCGAGCGCGGCATCAGAATTCTTTTTGCTTAGGGCTCTTATGATAACCTGGCCCATATGGCTGACATCGAAAAGTCCGGCTGTTTCACGCGTCGCAAGATGCTCGGCCATAACACCCGGGCCGTATTGTACTGGCATTTCCCAGCCTGCAAAGTGCACCATTTTGGCCCCAAGGCTGGTGTGCAAATCGTAAAGGGGTGTTCTGCGCAATCCCATCCGATGTTCTCCCATTTAGGCGCCATCGGCTGATGCTTCAGGCACTAAAAACCGACGCAGCATGCGCCGATCATTCGTGCCCTCTCTGTCCGGTTGCCTGAGATCGTTATCCCGTCGGCGGAGGCTCAAAACCTCACTCTCCAGAGTGTTATTCGCGCGATGGTCCTTGGGCCTGAGAGATTACCAGGGCGGTTGCTCCTTCGGCACTGCTTTCGCAGATTCTCCCGTCGCTTTTTGTTCGCTAGCATGTGACGCCAAAACTGCAAAGAAATTTGTTTGGATAACCGTGAAAATGGGAAAAACACTATGCGCCAATTGAGAAATATATATCCTTAACAGAATATTACCCTTCGGCTTTCATCTGTTTTAGGGACTGTGATCAAAGCTTTCCGAGGCGTAAAATCGAGGCCTTACGGCACAATCCTGGGGTCTAATCGACCGATAGTCCGCTGGGAACAGTCTCCGGACGCCCCATGGGACGGGTCAACGCGGTTTCGCCGGTCAGGGCGTTCAGGAACTCTAGAATATCGGCAATCTGGTCCTCACTAAGGGATTTGGGCTCGATGTCTAACTTCGCTGCATGGCGGGCCACTTCGAGACGGTCGGATTGAATGATAAAATCAATTGCCTTCAGCCAAGGTGCCTCCGGGAGTTTTGCCATATCGCGTGACCAGGACGCGAGGCTCGCTTGCGGATCAAGATGGTGCCTTACGATGCCTTCAAGTGTTGGATACGCTCCATTGTGCCCATAAGGCGCGGTCAAGGCCACATTGCGCAAGGAAGGTGTACGGAAGCGATACGCATCTTCGATCCGGTCACTTTCGCCGACACGCCCAACATCGCGCGGGGTAGGGTCATGTAAACGTGCCCGCCCGGGACCAAATTGCGGAAGCGCCAAGGCATGAAACAACTGGTCGGTCATCAGTGGGCCTGAATGGCAAATTGCGCAGCCAGCCTCACCGTAAAAGAGCTCCATTCCACGATGCTGCGCGGGGCTCAAAGCGGCATCCTCACCTGTGAGGTATGCATCAAACGGACTATCATGGTTGGCCCATTCAAGACCGATGAACGCTGCGATCGCATTTGCGATATGCGTGACCGTAACGTCCTCGGACACATCGACATCGTCGAAAGCCCTAACGAACATCTGTCCATATTCCGGGATCGTACGCACGCGTTTGGCGACGATGGGCCAGCCCAGATCAATGCGATCCGCAACCGCGCCTGTCACATCGTTTTCACCAACATTGCCGGCCATTTCGAACTGAGCCGTCATCGGGAAAATGGCTTGCGCTGCCAGTAAACTGTTCAGACCGTCAGGCAACCATTCCTGCGCGGGACTATTGAAGCCATTCTCGTAGTGGTCCCCGATTTCCAGTCGCCCATCATGAAACATCGTATGCACGGAGCGGTGCCCGAGATTCCACAGCGCAGGCGCATTCCGAGGCACGCGCTTTCGGATTGCATGATCGCCTGTTCCTGCGGTGCGGTCTGGGCCGACCCCTACGCCGCCTTCACCGATGCCAAGGCTCAGGCCATCTCCGCCTGCGTGATCATGGTGATGACAGGTGCCACACGAAATATTGCGATTGCCGGACAAGATCTTATCGTAGAAGAGGAGTTGACCGATCCGTGCCTGATCTTCGTCAAAGGTGATGAAATCATTTGCGCTGATCGGCGTGGGCAGCTCTGCAAGCGCAGGCCCGGCAAGAAGGAAAAGAGCGATATGAAATACACGTTTCATGCGGTGATCTTGGCGCTTTTTGGAGCGCTTTCAAGCCCTGCTTTGGCGGATCTGGAGGTTGCACGCGACCTTATGGAAGAAAATAGGTTCGCAGAGGCCCTGACCGAGCTCTGGCCTGCCGCACGATCAGGTAATGCCGAAGCTGAAGAGCTGATCGGGATCATGTATGCCTTGGGTCTTGGGGTCGAACAGGACTATCAACGTGCCTTTGACTGGTATCTTCGGGCGTCCATGAAAGGTCATCCTGGCGCACAGTCCGGGGTAGGGTGGTACTACGAAGTTGGATTGGGAATGCCCGAACCTGACCTGGTGCGCGCTTATATGTGGTACACATTGTCAGCGATCGGTGGAGACCCGGATGCTGCAGATTCCATGGAACAGGTGATCCAGAAAATGACGCGGGCAGAGATTGATCAGGCACTGATCATGGTTGGAGACTACAAAGTGTGGCTTTACCCGTTCCGTTAGACCAGTAATCGACGCCGAACCACGTCTAAAACCTAAGTCTGAGTGCAATCTTTACGCGAACCGCCCGTAACCTTTGCGCTCACGGCGGTAAGAGAGAAGTTCACAAAAGACGTGACGCCCAATGCGCTGCCGCAATCTGTCGGTGACGCTGCTATGGGGTGTTCTGTTAGGCGCACTTCTGCTCGTTTGGATGAGACGCGGTTTCTTGACCTTTTTGTTCTCTTGTCGTTGCTGGGCCATGCAGCATGCCATGTATAAGACACGGTGTACGGTGAAGTTTAGGTGCGTGCTGGGCCGAGCATGGCTACGCCGCTTCAAAAAATCCAGCGGCTTCGTTCCCGCTGAGCGCACGGTGCAAGAAACAAGGCGTATACAAAACAAAGCGCCCTCGGGCTGTAAGCCAGAGGGCGCTTGCAATGTAATCTGTTTTGACCTGTTCGTCGGCGTCAGGCTTAGGCTTTGTCTCCAGCGACCTTTGCAGGTGCTGCTGTTTTTGGTGTCGGACGGTGCGCGGTCCGTGGTGCCGCAGCAGCGGTTTTCACACCTGCTCCAAGCGGGTCATCCTGGCGCTGAACCGAACCTTCAAAATGGGCACCCGATTCGATTGCTATTGTTTTGTGGATGATGTCGCCTTCAACTTGCGCGGTCGACGTTAGCCGGACCTTCAAACCCCGAACCTTCCCGACGACGCGCCCGTGTACGATGACATCATCTCCGAGAACTTCTCCGCGGATTGTCGCCGATTCACCAACCGTCAGCAGGTGTGCGCGGATATCGCCCTCGACCTGGCCTTCGACTTGGATATCACCCGTGGTCCGCAAGTTCCCTGAGATCGTCAGATCAGCAGAAATAATTGAGGGCGAAACTTTTGCGCGCGGAGCAACGACAGGCGAATCTCCTGCACCGGGGCCTGATCCAGCGCCAGCAGGACGTGTTATGCCCTTCTCCGCCAGTTTTGGGCGTTCAGGTTGTTCCGAGGCTGTTTTCGGCCCGGGTTCGTTGATGCGTGATTTAGAAAACATTTTGGCCTGCCCTAATGAAGGTCATCGGATTAACGGGTGTGCCGTTCAAGCGTACTTCGTAATGAAGGTGTGACCCGGTTGAACGGCCGGAGCTTCCCATATCACCAATTCTATCCCCACGCGAGACCCTTTGGCCCTGAGATACGCGAATGCGCGACAAATGGGCGTATCGGGTCGTGTATCCAAACTCATGCTGAATCGTGATCATGCGTCCGTAACCACCGGCCCATCCCGCCTGAATGACAACACCGTCGCCAGCAGCAAGCAACGGGGTGCCAACTGGCGCTGCAAAATCGGTGCCGTTGTGCATCCGTCGACCGCCCGTTTTTGGGTCACGACGATATCCAAACCCGGATGTGAAGCGGTAGGATGACTGCACGGGCTGATAAAAAGGAAGCATGTCGGTTGCCATGCGGTGTAAGTTTAACTCGTCGAACTTGCTTAAGATCGTATTTGCGCGTTCAGCGAGAGGGTCCTGAAGGTCTTCGCCGTTCGGACCGCGTGTTGATACTGACAAAGGAACAAGCGGGCCACCTTGGCCAGTGTATGTCCGACGCACGGTCTCGATGATACGGTCAGCAGGCAGTTCCGCTTGCTGTAATACTTGTTCAAGGGGCTCCAGCGACGCGGTCGCGGCTTCTTCAAGGCGGTCCAAAATGCGCTCGGTGCGTTCTTCGGCAAGTTTCGCGGCGTAGATAAGCTCTTCAACTTCTTGTTGGGCCGTCTCCGCATGCTGAGCTACAGTATCGCGACCTTCGGCGGTCTGCATCAAACGATCCGATAAGGCCTCAATAGTCGCGACTTTGGCTGCGAGCATTCCGGCTTGCGTGTTCCGTGTCCCTGTCACTTGTTCAAGTTCAGCAATAACGAGTTCGGCACGGTCTATCGCGTCATCCCGCTCACGCATCGCGGTCTGAAGTGTCTCGTGAATGGCGTCGATGCCCGTTTCCAATTCGGAACGGCGCTCTTCGCTCTCAAGCAGGCGCTGTTGCATTGCAGAGATCTGAGCCATCGCAATGTAAAAGCGTTCCTGAGCTTTCCGCGCTTCTTCGGCACGCGTGTCACGCTCCAAGGACAGGTCGTTCAAACGAGCGCCGTACATGGCTTGCTCACGGAGGGCCTGATCACGCGCAGATCCGGAATTCAAACTGTCCATCAACAAAACGGAGGTCGAAAAGATCGTCCATCCAAGAACAAGGGCCGATCCCCCCAGAATGCCGACCTGTGTTCCGGTCGACAGACGCATGAATCGCGTTCCGTCATCTGATTTAAGAAAGAGCCGCTGTTCGGGCAGGATGTCCTGCACCTTCTGAAGAAGCCGTGCTACCACCGGTGTTGGTCCTTGATTCTCGTCCCAGGTGTCAGCGCGCAATGATCCCCCGCGCCAGACTAGTGATGACTTAGTCCAGAAGACGGAAATCGCGCAAGGAAATAGAGCAGCAAAATGACCTCACTTTGGCGGGTTTGCGGTTTCCTGCCGAAAATTTCCTCGTTGTTGGAAACAGACAAGCGGTTATTCGCGCATTGTTTCCCTGCTTTCCAGGCCATTTATCGCAGCGGCGCTTGCCTTGAATTCAGGCGTGTTCGGTCAGCGGCCAATAAAAATCTGGTGGAAGTCCGGCCTCTGCGCGCTTTTCGGCATTGAACGGTGGTTTGAGTGGTCCGTGGAAATAACGTTTGACCAAGGCATGAAACGTTTCTTTCGGATCCACGTTGTGCCGCCCGCATAGGAAATGAAACCATTTCGATCCGTAGGCCACATGGGCTACTTCTTCTTCGTAAATCACTTCAAGCGCTGCCACGGCCTGCGTGTCCTTTGTCTTGCGAAACAGCTCAAGCATCTGAGGTGTTACATCGAGACCCCGCGCTTCCAGAACCATCGGAACAACGGCCAGGCGTCCCATCAGATCTTCCGTCGTGTCTTCAGCAGCACGCCACATTCCAGCATGCGCAGGCAGGGCGCCGTAAAAGCTACCCTTGCTCTCTAGGCAGTCTGATAACATTTTGAAATGTTTGGATTCATCGTCTGCTGCGGATACCCAGTCATCGTAGAACCCAAAGGGGAATTCAACATCCGCAAAGCGTGCGATGACATCCCAATGAAGGTCAATTGCGTTGAGTTCGATATGGGCAACGGCGTGGAGCAAAGCAATTCGCCCCTCCAGTGTTCCGGGTTTGCGCTTTGGCACATCCCTCGGGTCGAGCAGCTCCGGTGCGTCCGGTCGCGAAGGCCGCAGCGGCGGCTGTTCGCGCCCCAAGGGCATTGGCGCACCAGCTTCGCGCGACGCGCGCCATTTTCTCGCGCAGGCTTGGGAAAGCTCTGCTTTCCCGCGTCCATCCGCACAGGTCAGGACTGCAACAGCGCAGCCAGAAAGCGTATTAGGCAGGGCACGGGTCAAAGCGTTTTAACGGCTTCCAAGACCGCTTCCGCGTGCCCTGGTACTTTTACCTTGCGCCAGATTTCTCGAACAACCCCTTCACCGTCTATCAGAAATGTCGAGCGTTCGATCCCCATGTAGGTTTTGCTATACATTTGCTTTTCGACCCAAGTGCCATACCGCTCGCAAACGTCCCCGTCTTCATCCGACAGAAGTGGAATGCTCAGGCTGTGCTTTGAGACGAACTTATCATGCTTCTTCACTGGGTCTTTGGACACACCCAGAACCACGGCACCGGCGGATTCAAACTCATCCATCATGGCTGTGAATGCCAATGCTTCCTTCGTACACCCCGGCGTGTCATCTTTTGGATAAAAGTAAAGGACAACCGCTTTGGGTTTCAGATCATTGATTTTTACGTTCTCACCACCGTCACGTGGCAGCGAAACCTCGGGTGCGGTATTGCCAACTTCGATCATGAAACTTGCTCCTGACAGATTGCTTTTGTGGCAAGGATAGGGTGTCTCAACGCGAAGGGAAGACAAACCGAGCAGATGGTCGACAACGAACCCAAAAAAGCATCAGAAGCAAGCGACGCGGCGCCATCGCGTCGCGGCCGTGCGGTGCGTCGGAGTGTTTCATTCGTCGTGCTTCTGGCAACGATTGCAATGGTTCTCGCGCTTTTTTTGCTGCGTCCGCAGGGCGTTGAGCTTCCGGATATCGCCCGCAAGCAACTGGAAGCTGCCATTACCGAAGTTCTGCCAAAGGGAAGTTCTGTTCGTTTGGGCGCGGCCAACCTTCGCCTGTCTCGAAACACACAGCCTGTTGTTCGGCTCACCGATCTGGTTCTGACAGATGCCAACCAGAACCCTGTCGCAAACTTACCAGTCAGTACGATAACCTTGTCGCGTCTTGATCTGGTGCGTGCACGCGTGGTCCCGACCGCGATTGACGTCCGTCGTCTCTTATTGCTCATCGATCGCGATGAATTTGGCGCGTTCCAGATAAGTTTCGGCGATGGCGGAGCGCTACCGCCCATCACAACGCTCGCCGATTTGATAACTCTGATTGATGATCTTGTGACAAGACCACCGCTCTCGGACGTTCAACGTATTACGCTCTCCGACTTGCGCCTGCTCATCAATGATGCGCGCGCTGGTCGATCCTTTGATTTCAGCGATGGCGAGATTGAGCTGACCCAGTCCGAAACGCAGTACACGGCCCGATTGTCAGTGGATCTTCGAGATGAATACGGGCTGGCATCCTCTGCAAATGCGGCTCTGCGTCTGACTTCCGAGAAGGGCGTACCCTCCGCCACGCTCCACGCAACGCTAACCGAGGTTCCCACGTCGGTAATCGCTGCGCAGTCGCCCCGTTTGGGCTGGCTGAATGCGTTGGCGGCACCCGTTTCTGGTAGCATGCGCGGCAATACCGATAGTGAAGGCTTGTTGGGGGACGTTGCTGGTACGCTTGAGCTCGGCAATGGGCAACTTAATCTGCCAACCACCGACATTCCCTTTGAGGGCGCCAAAGCCTACCTGACGTTTGATCCCGAGTATCAGCGTATCGCCTTGCGGCAACTGGATCTGATGTCTGACACTCTCGCGTTGCAGGCCAGCGGCCATATGGACCTAATTTGGCCCGATATTGAGAACCGCGGGGCTATGGAAAGTCAGTTAACGCTGACCGACCTCAAACTGGACCTGCCGGAGGTGTTCATCGCGCCGATCGAGTTTGAACGCATCGAAGCTGCGATGCAATTTGTTCCTGCCGAGGGCGCTTTGAGCGTTGGGCAGCTACAGGCGTCAACTGGTGATATGTCCATTTCCGCAAACGGACGTGTGACGGCAGATCTGGAAGGCCGGTTAAGTTCGCAATTCGACGCCTACATCGCGGAGCTTGACCCTTCGGATGCTCTCGCCTTCTGGCCGATCAACTTTGCGCAGAAAGCATACGCTTACTTAAACAAAAGCCTGATTGACGGTGTGTTCACCAACATGCGCGCGGCCGTTCGTCTGTCACCGGGTGCCTCTCCAGAGGTCGGCCTCACATCAGAATTCCACAGCGTTACGCACAAATTCCTGCGCGATCTGCCGCCTGTTACCGATGCAGCTGGTATTTTTTCGATGGTCTCAAACCGTTTGGCTATTTCAATTGAACGCGGCTCCATTTTTCAAAACGGTCGGTCCGTCTCTGTCGCAGGGACGCACTATGTGACCCCAAACACGCGTCAAAAACCGGGGCGTGGTGAGGTCGATCTTCGCGTTAACGGTCCTGTTCCGGCGATGTTGGAGCTGCTTTCGCTTCCGCCGGTGAACTTGAAGCTTGCGAATTTACCCTTGGATGGGCGCCTTATGGCACAGGCTGACATCCGCTTTCCGACCGGACGACCGCTACAACCCGGGGAGGCTGAATGGAGCGCCTCGGGCACTTTATTTGATCTGCAGGGTGACGGTCTCATGCAAGGACGATCGCTGCGGTCTGAGCGTATGACCTTTGCGGCTGCTCCGGAGACGGGACTGGAGGTCGCAGGTCCCATACTCGTAGACGGAGCCCCTGCAGACATCACTCTTACAACTGGTTTGTCCGCTAATGACGCTCCCGGTGCGGATGTTTCTGGTATTCTGCAATTATCGCCAGATACGATTTCGTCTTTAGGGCTGGAGCTTGGGGGCGTTTCGGTATCAGGATCCACACCCGCATCCTTTGATCTCGAAATTCGGCCTGATCGCGTTCCAAGCCTTTCATTATCATCGGATTTGGAAGGGCTCGCCATATCTTTTCCTGCGCTGAATTGGTCGAAACCCGCAAATCGTTCTGGTTTGTTTAATATGAACGCAACCCTTGGGCAGGTGGTAGGTATCTCGCGGCTTGCGGTGTCGGCGCCAGGACTGGAACTGGAAGGGCAGATCGATCTTAATGATGAGGGCGGTCTGAATGAGGCCAATTTCACCACGTTGAAGGTCTCAGATTGGCTTGACAGCACAGTTCGGTTGCGAGGGCGCGGTACTGGCCGGGCACCCGCAATCACCGTCGAAGGGGGGCGCGCTGGTTTGCGGGGCCTTGTTGCACTTGGCGCTGGGAATGGCACAGGAACCCGTGGTCCAATAACCTTTAATCTCGACCGCTTTGACCTGACCGATGGGCTTTTCGCAGCGCCTCTTCGAGGCGAGGTGAGTGAAGGACGCGCAATAGTTGCACGCTTTGAAGCTGCGTTGAACGGAAGCGGACCTGTGGAAGGCACCTTCACAGCACCAGCAGGGCCTTTGAGTTCGGAACTTGTCGTCCGTTCCGGCGATGCCGGTCGTGTCCTGTCGTCTGTCGGGGTCCTGAAGAACGCGCGCGGCGGGCGTATGCTTTTGAACCTGAAACCACGCCCTGGTAGTGCACCCAGCGGACAGAATTGGGCTTGGGATGGAGAGCTTCGTGTGAACGACATCCGCGTCGTAAACGCGCCTGTTCTGGCAGAATTGTTGTCTGTCCTTTCAATCGTGGGGCTTCTTGAGCAACTGGGAGGAGGTGGCATCGGGTTTTCCGATAATATCGTAGACATCTCGTTGACACCCGCCGGTATCACGCTGCGAGAAGGCCGTTCCATTGGTCCCTCGATGGGGATCACGTATGAAGGGGCAATTTCTCCGCGTCAGGGTCTGATCGATCTTCAGGGCGTTATATCGCCCATTTATATCGTCAATGGCATTGCAGGTGCTCTGACAAGCCGACAGGGTGAAGGGCTGTTTGGTTTTTCCTACCAACTCACGGGCGCGCTGGCGCAACCGCAGGTTGGAGTGAACCCGCTGTCGATCCTCGCGCCGGGATTTCTGCGAGAAGTGTTCAGGCAGCGCCCCTCAGAACTCGATTAATTCACAGATTTCCTGAAGAAGACCCTGTCGTACCCGTCGACGTGATCCCGCCCGGTTTCAACATATCCCAAATTTGGATAGAGCCGCAGGTTCGACGTCATATGCACGTTTGTATAGAGCACAACTGCGTCTAATCCGCGGCGCGCAGCAAGCGCCTCGCAATATGCGATCAAGGCTCGACCAATGCCCTTGCCTTGCGCCTCCGGTGTTACGCCGACCGCATCTAGCGCCAAGGCAGTCCCGTCTGGGAACGCGCTCAAATACCCAAGCACCTCACCGGCTTCTTCGTAGACCCAGAGTTCCTCGCGTTCCAAGTGTGCTTGGTGGTCGGCCAGCGCAGGGGCAGCCGGTCGTCCGATAAGGGGAGTATAAGGTGCGTAAGCCAGCGAAGCGATCTCGTGCGTTGCCGCGATGTCTGACGTCTTTGCCTTGCGTATCATCGTGCTGACGATAGAGCCGCACAGCCTGCATTGACAAGTCAGATCGGGTGTCCCATCTGCGCTGCGCACCTTGGAAGATTTTCTAAATGAAACTCGACGATTTTGATTTTGACCTACCAGAGACGCTGATCGCAACGCGGCCTGTGCGTCCTCGATCTTCCGCACGGATGCTTCTCGCCCGGGGATCAGAGATTTCTGACAAAACAGTCATTGATCTGCCAGACATCCTGTCGCCGGGTGACCGGCTGATCCTGAACGACACCAAAGTGATCCCGGCGCGTTTGTTTGGCGTCAGGGAACGTGACGGCATCCGCGCTAAGATCGAAATCACACTTATGGAGCCTGACGCGAAAGGCGGATGGCAAGCGATGGTCAAACCGCTCCGAAAGCTAGCGGTTGGCGATACTTTACTGTTTGAAGTGGGGCTGCAGGCAAGCGTTGAAGAAAAGACCAACGACCGCGCACGGGTAATTTTC
>Ga0189292_10352_pt1 | contig 16229 bp, 15 predicted proteins | sample UW1oraminimetaG_FD_130317 | JGI IMG/M metagenome (GOLD analysis project Ga0189292, IMG submission 130317) | Marine microbial communities from the Costa Rica Dome - UW179A-orange mini metaG | ecosystem: Environmental > Aquatic > Marine > Oceanic > Photic zone | place: Costa Rica: the Eastern...
CGGCGGTGTGGGCCGGCCTGCCGCTGCTGGCGGCGATCCCGCTGCTGATTTACTTCCACCGCGCCGGCCTGCCGCTGTCGTTCACCGGGGCCTATTTCGAGGCCATGTCGGGACTGACGACCACCGGCGCGACCGTGCTGACCAATCTGGATGCCTTGCCGCCGTCGATCAACCTGTGGCGCGCCACCCTGGTCTGGGTCGGCGGCATGGGGATCCTGGTGCTGGCGGTGGCGATCCTGCCGCTGCTGGGCGTGGGCGGGCACCAGGTGGTGCGGGCCGAGACGCCCGGCCCGATGAAGGACGAGCGCCTGACGCCGCGCATCGCCAGCACCGCCAAGGCGCTGTACGCGGTGTACTTCGCCTTTTCCATCCTGTGCTTTCTGGCCTACCGCGCGGTCGGCCTGTCCTGGTTCGAAGCCTGGTGCCACATGGCCACGACCATGGGGCTGGGCGGGTTCTCGACCTGGGACGACGGCTTCGCGCACTTCGATTCGGTGGCGGTCGAGATGGTGGCCATGGTGTTCATGCTGATCGCCGGCATCAACTTCGCCACGCACTTCAATGCCTTCCGCCAGCGCAGCGGGCGTGCCTACCTGCGCTGCCCGGAGGCGATTCCGTACCTGGTCGTGGTGCTGGGCGTGGGGCTGGTGATTTCGGTGTTCCTGTACGTCAAGGGCGTCTACCAGGAGCCGCTGGAGGCCCTGCGCTACGGCATGTTCAACACCATTTCGATGGCCACCACCACGGGCTACGCCAATACCGATTTCGCCCAGTGGCCGCTGTTCGCGCCCCTGACCATGCTGCTGCTGTCCGGGTTTGCCACCTCGGCGGGGTCCACGGGGGGCGGGATCAAGATGATCCGGGCCATCCTGCTGGTCAAGCAGGCGCGCAACGAGCTGGTCACCATGTTGCATCCGCATGCCGTCAGCCCCGTGCGGGTCAACGGCCGCGCGGTCGAGGCCCGCACCATGTCGTCGGTGCTGGCTTTCATGCTGTTCTACGGCCTGTCCATCGCTGTCTTCACCAGCCTGCTGCTGCTGTCCGGGCTGGACCCGATCACGGCCTTCTCGGCCGTGTTCGCCAGCGTCAACAACACCGGCCCCGGCCTGGGACCGGTCGGGCCCATGGGGAATTTCGCGGTGCTGTCGGACTTCCAGATCTGGGTCTGCACCTTCGCCATGCTGATCGGCCGCCTGGAGCTGCTGACCGTGCTGGTGCTGTTCACGCCGATCTTCTGGCGCAAGTAGGCGGCGTCGCCCGCATGTCCGGGGCCTTGGACGTCGGGCCGCAGGCCCTCGGGGACGGATTCAATTCATAAGGGATAACCCTGATTCGGGTTATCCCGCCCACACTGAAAAGCCGCGCCCAGACTGCGCTCGCGGGCCGCCCGGTCCGGCGAGCCGCGCCGTCATTACGTTGTGAGTGCTCGCTCACTTTGTTCTAGAGGGCAAAACCGAATGCATCGTGATGTTGCACACAAATGTCACGATTTTCAATCGTTTTGCCACAAACATGCGGCTATTATGCGTTCACAAGCCGCCGTCTAGCGCCCCCCGGGAAGTTGCCGGGCTTCAAGGTCGAACGGCGCACCCCCTCATCAAACATCCGAAGGAGTCCGAGATGGAACAGATCCCGTTCATTTCGTCGGCCCCCAACACCCTGGGCATCGAACTCGAGCTGCAACTGATCGACCCCCGCAGTTTCGACCTGACCGCAGCCTCTGACGAGCTGCTGGCCCAAATGGCCAACCACCCCATCGCCGATCGCGTGAAACCGGAAATCACGCGCTCCATGATCGAACTGAATTCCTCGGTGCACGAGCACCCCATGGGCCTGCTGGCGGAAATGCGCGAAATGCGCGATGCCCTGGTCGAAGCGGCCGACGCCGTGGGCGTTTCGGTGGCCGGCGGCGGCGCTCACCCATTCATGCGCTGGCAGGAACGCTCCATCTCGGATACCCCGCGCTTCCAGTACCTGGCCGAAATGTATGGTTACCTGGCGCGTCAATTCACGGTGTTCGGCCAGCACATCCACCTGGGTGTGAAAAGCGGCGACGAAGCCATCAAGCTGCTGCGCCGGCTGTCGCCCTATGTGCCGCACTTTATCGCGCTGTCGGCCTCGTCGCCGTACTGCGAGGGCGTCGATACCCTGTTCTCGTGCTCGCGCCTGAACGCGGTCAACAGCTTCCCGCTGGCCGGCCACATGCCGGCCGAGGTCAAGGACTGGTACCAGTTCGAGGCCCACATTGCGCAATTGCGCGCCTATGGCCTGGCCGAGAGCATCAAGGACCTGTACTGGGACATCCGTCCCAAGCCCGAATTCGGCACGGTGGAAATCCGCGTCTGCGATACGCCGCTGACCGTCGAGCGCGCCTGCCAGATGGCGGCCTTCGCCCAGGCGCTGGCGGTGCTGCTGATGCGCGAGGACGATCCCAGCGACAAGGCCTGGCTGTCCTACCGCAGCAACCACTTCCAGGCCTGCCGTTTCGGCCTGCAGGGCAGCTACGTGACGCCGGACGGCCAGCGCCTGCGCCTGATGGATCACCTGCGCGCGCTGTTCCAGCGGCTGATGCCGGTGGCCGAAGAGCTGGGGACCGGCGACATGATCGCGTCGCTGCGCGACGAGGCCATGCGCAGCGGCAATGATTCGCGCTGGCTGCGCAGCCAGTTCCATCGCCTGCGCGACCTGCCGCTGGTGGTGGAATCGATGTCGCAGGCCTGGCGCGGCGAGTCCGCCCAGGCCGCGCCGGCCGAGCCGACCGCGGTGTTGCGGCGGCGGATCCGCGCCACGTCCGAGCCGATGCAGCCCCTCTCGCCGGCGGAACCGGGCGTCACCGCGCCGCTGCCCGAACGCCTGCACTAGGCGCCAGGCCTTTCCGGGCCCATCCGCCCCGGCTGGCCGTCCCGTTTCGGGGGCGGCACGCCGGGGCGTCTTGTTTCAGGGCGTGCCGCGCTGGCGGCCGCCGATGGCGCTGACCGACAGCCGGGTCTCGCCGGCGGTGCCGCGGTGGGTGGCGGCGCGCCAGGCGTGGCCGTAGGCCACTTCGATGCTCAGGGCGATGACGCCGTCCGGGCGGCGCTGGGCCTCCAGCGCGGCGCACAGGCGCGCCCGCCAGTCGCGCCCGACCAGGCCGCCGCGGCGGCCGGCGGCGGGGTTGCCGCCCAGGGCGCGCACGTCCTGCAGCAGCTTTTCCGGGGTGCGGTAGGTCAGCGTCAGAATCTCCTGGTCCATGACCGGATCGGCGAAGCCGTTTTCCACCAGCAGGTCGCCGAAGTCATGCATGTCGACGAAGGCCGGGGTGGCGGTGCGCAGTCCGGCGTCGTCCAGCGCCTGGCGCAATTCGCGCAGCGTGGCCGGCCCCAGACAGGAAAACATCGCCAGCCCGCCGACCTTGAGGATGCGGCGCCATTCGGCCAGCACGGCATGCGGTTCGCGGTGCCAGTGCAGGGCCAGGTTGGACCACACCAGTTCCAGCGATTCCGGCGCCAGGCCGGTGGCGGCCAGGTCGGCGTTGACGAAGCCATTGGCCGGACCGCGCCGCGCCAGCTTGCCGATCCAGGCCGACAGGCCGGCCGGGGCGTGGCGCTTGCGGGCGATCTCCAGCAGCGGCTCGCAGTTGTCCAGGCCGGTGTAGGCGGCTTCGGCATAGCGTTCGCGCAGCAGCGCCAGGTTGTCGCCGGCGCCGCAGCCGGCGTCGAGCATGGCCTGGGGCTGCACGCGGATGTACTGCAGCCTGCCGAGCATGCGGCGGGCGACTTCGCCGTACAGGAACTGGGCGTCCGACAGGTCGCCACGGCGGGCGAATTGGCGCGGCACGTCGGCGGCGACGAGCGGGAGCGAGGGCGGGGTGGCGGGTGCGGGCAGGGACATTTTGGTCGCGCCCGGGGCGGCGCCGCGGGCGGATCATGATTTCATGGGGGATGGCTCACATTATTGCCCATCCCGGCCGCGGCGGCCGATTGTCCCTACAGGCCATGGGGCGGCGGTTGCTGGCCCGGGTGCCCTGCGACTGCCCGCTGTGCGGGGCGCGGGTCGGTGGCGCCCGCCTGTGCGAGGGCTGCGAAACCGACCTGGCCGAAGCGTCGCTGGCGCCGCGCTGTCCGCGGTGCGCCCAGCGGCTGGCGCCGGACGCGCTGCATTGCGCCGACTGCCTGGCGCGGCCGCCGGCTTTCACCGGCACGATCGCCGCCTTCGACTACGAGCCGCCCGCCGAGGTGTTGATCCGCCAGCTCAAGACCCAGCTGCGGCTCAGCGCGGCGCCGGTATTGGCGCGGCTGCTGGCGCATGCGGTGTGGTCCGAGCCGCCGCCGCACGCCTTGCTGCTGGCGCCGGTGCCGTCCAGCCGCGCGTCGCTGCGTCGGCGCGGCATGAATCCGGCGGCCGAGATCGCCCGCGGCCTGGCGGCGCTGCTGGGCTGGCCGCTGCTGCGTGGGGCCTTGCGGCGGCGGCGTGAAACGCCCCGGCAGACCGCCCTGGGGCGCCGCGCCAGGCTGAGCGGCGCCCGGGGCGTGTTCCATTGCCCGCGCGACCTTTCAGGCCGCCATGTCGGCTTGGTGGATGACGTCATGACCACGGGCAGTACCGCGGATGCGGCTGCTCGCGCGTTGCTGGCCGCGGGCGCGGCCAGCGTGACGGTGCTGGTCGCGGCGCGCACGCCGCGCACGGGCTGACGCCCGGCGCCGGCGCGGGGGCTGCGCGCCATGCGGCCTCGCGGGCCGGGGCGGCCGTCCAAATCGGCGACAATCGCTGCTGCGCGGCCAAGGCCGGCCGCCCGTCATTCAACGTCTTTGCATCCGTCCGCCATGTTCCACGTCATCCTCGTCTGCCCCGAGATTCCGCCCAACACGGGCAATGCGATCCGCCTGTGCGCCAATACCGGCGCGCAATTGCACCTGGTGCGCCCGCTTGGTTTCGAACTGGACGATGCGCGCATGCGGCGGGCGGGGCTGGACTATCACGAGTGGCAGCCGGTGCGCGTGCACGACACGCTGCAGGAGGCGCTGGCGGATACGGGGGCGGTGGCTTCCCACATCTATGCCTTGACCACGCAGGCGCAGCGCAGCGTGGGGGATGTGCGGTTCGAGGAGGGGGATGTGTTCGTGTTCGGGCGGGAGAGCGCCGGGTTGTCGGCGGAGCACCATGCGATGTTCGCGCCGCAGCAGCGGTTGCGGTTGCCGATGCGGGCGGGGCAGCGGAGCTTGAATTTGTCCAATGCCGTGGCGGTTACGGTGTTTGAGGCTTGGCGGCAGTTGGGGTATGAGGGGGGGACTTAGGTTCTTTAGGCGCGAGTGACGGGGCAGGCGGGGGATGGCGGGGCTACGATTGCGGTCCGGAGCCTTCGCTCCGGACTTGCCTAGGCGGGCCCCCCCCTTCGTCATCTTCGTCACAGCCTTCGGCTGTTCCTTCAGATTCCCTCGGGCGCATCTACACGCCCCGCCATCCCCCGCCTGCCCCGTCACTCGCTCGCGTCGTGACTTGACCGCGGGTGGTGGGGCGAGTTGTTTGCTTGGCGTTTTTGCCGGCAATCTTTGGGGGAGAGGGCTTGCGGGCTTAGTCCAGTGACAGGTTCAGCTTCTGGATGACTTGGTCCCAGCGGGCCTTTTCGTCCTGGATGCGGACGGTCAGGGCCTCGGGGGTGGAGGCGGCGGGGGTGAAGTATTGCAGGGCCATCTGCTTGCGGACCGCGTCGCTGTTGATGATGCGGTTCAGTTCGCTGTTCAGGCGCTCGATGATGGGCATCGGCGTTTCGGCGGGGACCAGGATGGCGTTCCAGGAGATGGCTTCGAAGTCGGGGTAGCCCTGCGAGGCCATGGTGGGGACGCCGGGCAGGGTGTCGCTGGGCTGCAGGCTGGTGACGGCGAGGATCTTGACCTTGCCGTCGCGGGTCTGGGGCACGGCAATGGCGGGGACCATGAAGCCGGCCTGGATGTCGCCGCCGATGATGGCGCTGATGACCTGCGGGAAGCCGGCGTAGGGGATGTGCGCCATGTCGATGCCGGCGCGTTCCTTGAACATTTCCATGGCCAGGTGGGCCGAGCTGCCGGGGCCGACGGAGCCGTAGTTCAGCGAGCTGCCGTGTTCCTTCACCATGCGGACGAAGTCCTGCACGGAATTGACGTTCTTCAGGTTGCCGGGCACGGTCAGCACATTGGGGCTGGTGCCGACCAGCGTCACGGGCGCCAGGTCCTGCAGCGGGTCGTAGCCCAGCGTCTTCTTGTAGAGCGTGGGCGCGGTGACCAGCGGGCCGTTGATCGTGTAGAGCAGGGTGTAGCCGTCGGGTTTGGCCTGGGCGACGATGCGGGTGCCGATGTTGCCGCCGGCGCCGGTCTTGTTGTCGATGACGATGGGTTGCCCCAGCGCCTGCGCCAGCGGTTCCGAGATGGTGCGCGCCAGGATGTCGGGCGATGAGCCGGGCGGGAACGGCACCACCATGTGGATGGGGCGGTCAGGCCAATCGGCGTGGGCGGCGGCGGGCAGGATGGCCGCCAGGCTCAGGCAGAGGCCGCGCAGCAGGGGGCCGACCCGGAACGTGCGGGTTTGCGTCATGAAGGATGTCTCCTGGGTGTCGTGCGTCGTGTTGTTATGAGGACGGGGATGGGGTCCGGGAGCGCGGGCGGTGTCAGCCCGCGTTGCCGTGTTCGTCGCGGGCGTCGCGCGCCAGCAGAGTGGATACGGCCGTCATGGGCGCGACGCCGTCGAACAGCACGGCGCATACGGCTTCGGTGATGGGCAGTTCGACGCCGATGGCGCGGGCGCGTTCCAGCGCGGCGCGCGCGCAGCGCACGCCTTCGGCGGTGATGCCGCTGGCCAGGATGTCGGCCAGCTTGCGGCCGGCGCCGATTTCCAGGCCGACGCGGCGGTTGCGCGACAGTTCGCCGGTGGCGGTCAGGACCAGGTCGCCCAGGCCGGTCAGGCCGGCGAAGGTCTCGGGCTGCGCGCCCAGCGCGACGCCGAAGCGCGTCATTTCAGCCAGGCCGCGGGTGATCAGCGCGGCGCGGGCGTTGGTGCCCAGCGCCAGGCCGTCGCCGATGCCGCAGGCCACGGCGATGACGTTCTTGAGGGCGCCGCCCATTTCCACGCCGACCAGGTCGCCGCTGGCGTAGACGCGCAGCGCGGCGCCGTGCAGGGCCTGGGTGGTGGCGGCGCGCAGGGCGGCGTTGTCGCTGGCGACGGTCAGCGCCACGGGCAGTCCCTGGGCGACTTCGCGAGCGAACGACGGACCCGACAGGACGCCGCCGACGGCGCCGGGCAGGGCCTCGCGCACGATTTCGTGGGGCAGCCTGGCCGTGTCGGCTTCAAAGCCCTTGCAGGTCCAGACGATGGGCGTGTCTTGCAGGCCCAGTGCGGGCAGGCGGCGCGCGAGTTCCGCGCAGGTGGCGGCCAGGCCGGCCACCGGGACGCCGAGGATGATCAGCCCCGCCGCGCCGTCCTGTTGCAGGCTGCGCAGCGTGGCGTCGAGATCAGGGGTAATCGTCAGTGCCTGGGGCAGGGCGATGCCAGGCAGGTAGCGCGCGTTTTCGTGGCGGGCGGCCATGTCGGCGGCCTGCGCCGGATCGCGCGCCCAGAGTACGGTGGGGTGGCGGCGGCTCGCGGCCGCCGCCAGCGCGGTGCCCCAGCTGCCCGCGCCCAGGACGGCGACGCGCAGGCTGGGCGGAGTGGGCTGGTTCATGGGGCGCCGCGGTCTGCCTTATTGGCGGGTGGCGCTGGCGGGCAGGATGATGCCCGAGTCGCTGCCGTTGCCATTGGCGTTGCTTTGCTGTTGTTGCAGTTCCGCCAGACGCTGTTCGTACAGGGCCTGGAAGTTGACTTCGGTCAGGTGCAGCGGCGGCATCGAGGTGCGGGTGATCGCGTCGGCGATGTTGGCGCGCAGGTACGGGTACAGCATCGTCGGGCAGACAATGCCCAGCAGCGGATCGAGCTGCTCTTCGGGGATGTTGGCGGCTTCGAAGATGCCGGCCTGGGTGCCCTCGACCAGGTACACGACCTTGTCGTTGATGCGGGTGGTGACGGTGACGGTGACCGTGGTCTCGAACACGGTTTCGGCCAGGCGCTGGCCGCCCACGGTGATGCTCACTTCAACCTGGGGCGCTTCTTGCTCCAGGAAGACGTGGGGCGCGTTCGGCATTTCCAGCGAAAGGTCTTTCAGGTAGACGCGCTGCAGATTGAACGAGGGCGCGTCGTTGCCGCCTTCTTGCTGGGTGTTTTGGTCTTGATCAGCCATGAGTGTTTCCGTTGGTGGGAGGGGCAAAAAGGGGCGTTAGCCGTTGAGCAATGGGGTCAGGCCGCCCGAGCGGTCCAGCGCCATCAGGTCGTCGCAACCGCCGACGTGGGTATCGCCGATGAAGATCTGCGGTACCGTGCGCCGGCCGGTGCGTTCGATCATGCGATCGCGCTGGCCGGGCTCGCGGTCGATCTGGATGATCTCCAGGTCGGTCACGCCGCGCTGCTCCAGCAGCGCCTTGGCGCGGGCGCAATAGGGACAATAGTCCTTGCTGTACATGACAACTTTATTCATAGGCGCTCCAGGCGGATTCTGTCGATAAGATGGGGGCGCGTCGCCCGCGTTCAACCCTTCTGGGTGACCGGCAGGCTGGCGGCCAGCCAAGCGCGCATGCCGCCATCGAGCGGCACCACGTCGGCGAAGCCCTGCGCGCGCAGCTTGGCGGCGGCGCGGGCGGAATCACGGCCATTGTCGCAAACCACGACCAGCGGCTTGTTCTTGGGCAGCGAGGCGGCCTTCTGTTCCAGATCGGCGGCCGGGACGCTGCGGGCCTGGGCGATGTGGCCGGCCTGGAACTGTTCAGCGGGGCGCACGTCGACCCACACGGCCTGGCGCTGGTTGACCATCTGGATGGCTTCCGTGGTGCTGACGGCCGAGCCGGTGCGGCCCTTGCGCAGGGCGGGAATGGCTAGCATGACGCCGGAAACGACGGTTACGGCGACAATGAAGATGTTGTTTTTATCGAGCAAGAATTGCAGAAGGTCCACGGGGCATCCTGAAGGGCGGCGTCTAGCCTGGTAAGGGCGAACCCTGAAGCGCCGCGCCGCCAAATTCACGGGTGCGCCGGGGCAAAATCAAGGGCAAAATCGCTCAATTATAAAATGAGCGCATTCCGCAACTTTAACCCGCGTTACAAGCGTGCCAAACCATGCATAAACTCGTTCTGATGCGCCACGGCGAAAGCCAGTGGAATCTGGAAAACCGTTTCACCGGCTGGACTGACGTCGACCTGACCGAAACCGGCCGTGAACAGGCCCGCAAGGCGGGCGAATTGCTCAAGAAAGAAGGCTACACCTTCGATCTGGCCTACTCGTCGGTGCTCAAGCGCGCCATCCGCACCCTGTGGATCGCCCTGGACGCCATGGACGCCATGTACACCCCGGTGGGCGTGAACTGGCGCCTGAACGAGCGCCACTACGGCGCCCTGCAGGGCCTGAACAAGGCCGAGACCGCCGCCAAGTACGGCGACGAGCAGGTGCTGGTCTGGCGCCGCGCCTACGCCATCGCGCCCGAACCCCTGGCGCTGGACGACGAGCGTCACCCGCGCTTCGACAGCCGCTACGCCAAGATCCCGGCCGACCAGCTGCCGGCCACCGAGTGCCTGAAGGACACCGTGGCGCGCGTGCTGCCGTTCTGGAACGAGTCCATCGCCCCGGCCATCCGCGCCGGCCGCAAGGTGCTGATCGCCGCCCACGGCAACAGCCTGCGCGCCCTCATCAAGCACCTGGACAACGTCTCGGACGACGACATCGTCAACCTGAACATCCCCACCGGCCAGCCGCTGGTGTACGAATTGGATGATGACCTGCGTCCGATCCGCCACTATTATCTCGGCGATGCCGCCGAGATCGAGGCGGCCATGGCTGCGGTCGCAGCCCAGGGCAAGGCTAAGAAGGACTGATATCCATGGTGCGCATGGCGGGGTGGTTGTTGGCGGTCATGCTGGCCGGCGGGGTGCTGCCGGCGGGCGCCGCGCCCAACGATCTCGCCGGCCGCCAGTCCGAAGCCGAGAAACAGCAGGCGCAGCTGCGCGACCGTATCGAGAACCTGCAAAAGGACATCGATACGCGCGAAGCCGCCCGCAAGGAAGCCGCCGACGCCTTGAAGCAGTCGGAATCGGCGATTTCCCGAATCAATCTGCGCCTGAAGGAACTGGCCGAGTCCAGCCGTCAGGCGACCACCGACCTGTCCGGCCTGGAAAAGCAGATCACGGCCCAGCAGGCCGTGCTGGCCAAGCGCCGGGTCGAGCTGGCCGACCAGCTGCGCACCCAATACACCAGCGGCCTGTCGCCCTGGACCGCGCTGCTGTCCGGCGACGATCCCCAGGTGCTGGGCCGCAACCTGGGCTACCTCGACTACGTGTCCCAGGCCCGCGCCCGCGCCGTCGAGGCGCTGCGCGCCGACATCGACCGCCTGGCGGCCCTGCAGGGCCGCGCCGACGCCCGCCGCGCCGAGATCGAGAAGCTGGTGGCCGAAACCTCCGAGCAGAAGACCGCCCTGGTCGCCCAGCAGAAAGAGCGCGGCACCCTGCTGGCGCAACTGGAAGGCCAGATCGCCGCCCAGCGCGCCGAAGCCAACAAGCTGGGGCGTGACGACCAGCGCCTGTCGCGCCTGATCACCGACCTGGACGCGGCCATCGTCAAGCAGGCCGAAGAGGCCCGCAAGGCCGAGGAAGCGCGGCGTCGCGCAGAGGAAGCGCGCAAGGCCGAGGAAGCCCGGCGCGCGGAAGAGGCGCGCAAGAAGGCCGAAGCCGATCGCCGCGCCGAGGAAGCCCGCAAGAAAGCCGAGGCCGACCGCAAGGCGGCGGCCGACAAGGCCACGGCCGACAACGCCCGCCGCGACCGCAACGCGCGCGAGGCCCGCGAGGCCGCCGAGGCGCGCGAACAGGTCGAGGCCGCGTCGCGCCAAGGCCGCGGCCCGGTGGTCGTGGCCGATCCGGACGCCGCCGGCCTGCGCCCGGCCGACACCCGCCATCCGCGCCTGACCGGCCCGGCCGAGACGCCGGCCGCGACAAAACCCGCGGATCCCCCCAAAAAGACGGAACCTGTCGAGGAAGAAGCCGCTCCAACCCGTAGTGCGTCGACCCAGCAGACTCCGCGCGCCGCCCCGGTGGGCGGCGGCAACGGCCTGCGTCACGGCCTGGCCGCGCCGGTGCGGGGCCAGGTGCAGGGACGCTTCGGGGTCGACCGCCCGGATGGCGGCGTCTGGCGCGGCGTGGTGCTGCGCGCGGCCGAAGGCACGCCGGTGAAGGTGGTGGCCCCTGGCACGGTGGTCTATGCCGATTGGCTGAGGGGTTTTGGCAATCTCATCATTGTGGATCATGGCCAGCAATATTTGACCGTCTATGCTTACAACCAAAGTCTGCTCAAACGGGTGGGCGATTCCGTCGCGACGGGAGATACTATTGCTACGGTAGGCGCAACCGGCGGCCAAGTGGAATCCGGCCTATACTTTGAAATTCGCCATCGCGGCGCTCCTGTGGATCCAGCCCAGTGGCTGGCCCAGTAAAGCCAAAAACCCTCAAGGGCGAAAACCATTCGGGAAGTGTGCATGAGCACTCGCAAGTTTCGCGGTTTCGGTCTGATTGCCATCGGTGCGGTGGCAGGTGTCTTGCTCAGCGTGGGCGTGACGGCTGTCGCCCAGCGCGGCAGCCCCTTGCCGCTGGATGAACTCAGGCAACTGAGCAACGTCTTCGCCGCCATCAAGAACAACTACGTCGAGTCGGTGGACGACAAGACGCTGATCGACAACGCCATCTCCGGCATGGTGTCGAACCTGGACCCGCACTCCGCCTACCTGGATGCCGACGCGTTCCGCGAAATGCAGACGGCCACGCAGGGTGAGTTCGGCGGCCTCGGCATCGAGGTCGGCGCCGAAGACGGCTTCGTCAAGGTCATCTCGCCCATCGAGGACACCCCCGCCGCACGCGCGGGCGTCATGGCCGGCGACCTCATCATCAAGATCGACGACACGCCCACCAAGGGCATGTCGCTGAACGACGCCGTCAAGCTCATGCGCGGCGCGCCCAAGTCGCCCATCACGCTGACCATCATGCGCGCCGACCGGCCGCAGCCGATCGTGCTCAAGATCGTGCGCGACATCATCAAGGTGCGCAGCGTGCGCAGCAAGATGCTGGACAACGGCGTGGCCTACGTGCGCATCGCCCAGTTCCAGGAAAAGACCGGCGTCGACCTGGCCAAGCAGCTCAAGGACCTGGGCGCCAAGGAAGCCCCCAAGGGCCTGGTGCTCGACCTGCGCAATGACCCGGGCGGCCTGCTGACCAGCGCCATCGGCGTGTCCGGCGCGTTCCTGCCGGCCGACGCCCTGGTGGTGTCGACCGACGGCCGCACCCCCGACGCCCGCCACAAGTACCTGGCGACCCCGTCGGAATACGCCCGCGGCGAAAGCAACTACCTGTCGGGCCTGCCGGCCTGGACCAAGACCGTGCCGATGGTGGTGCTGGTCAACGTCGGTTCGGCCTCGGCTTCCGAGATCGTGGCCGGCGCGCTGCAGGACCACAAGCGCGCCAAGGTGCTGGGCAACCGCACCTTCGGCAAGGGCTCGGTGCAGGTGATCCTGCCGCTGTCGGAAACCACCGCGGTCAAGCTCACCACGTCGCGCTACTTCACGCCCAGCGGCCGTTCGATCCAGGCCACCGGCATCGAGCCCGACTACGTCGTGGCCGACACCGCCGACGGCGACCTGTTCCGCCTGCCGCGCGAAGCCGACCTGCAGCGTCACCTGTCGAACCCGGGCACGGCCAACGAAGTGAAGTCCAACTCGGACCAGGACAACGTCGACGTGCCGACCAAGGTGTTCGAGTTCGGCGGCAAGGATGACTTCCAGCTGCAGCAGGCGATCAACCTGCTGGCCGGCAAGCCGGTGCAGAAGGGCTCGGCCCGCGCCCAGGCCAAGGCCGACGCCAAGCCCGGCGCCGGCAACGCCCAGCGCATGAAGATCACGCCGACCGGAGTCGAGCCCAGCAAGGACAAATGAACGACGAGCAACTACTGCGCTACGCCCGCCACATCCTGCTCGACGAGCTGGGTATCGAAGGGCAGGAAATACTGCTGGCGGCGCGTGTGCTTATCGTAGGGGCGGGTGGACTGGGTTCGCCCGCCGCGCTCTACCTGGCCACCGCCGGCGTCGGCGACATCACGCTGGCCGATGACGACGTCGTCGAGCTCAGCAACCTGCAGCGCCAGATCCTCCACACCACCGCGAGCGTCGGCCGGCCCAAGGCCGAGTCCGGCCGCGACATGCTGGCCGCCTTCAATCCGCAGACCCGCGTGCATGCCCGCGTCGAGCGGCTGCAGGGTCAGGCCCTGTCGGACGCCGTGGCGCAGGCCGACCTGGTGCTGGACTGCACCGACAACTTCACCACCCGCCACGCCATCAACCGCGCCTGCGTGCAGCATCGCAAGCCGCTGGTGTCGGGCGCGGCCATCCGCTTCGACGGGCAGGTCAGCGTCTACGATCTGCGCGACCCCGAGGCGCCTTGCTACCACTGCCTGTTTCCCGAGGCCGATGACGTCGAAGAGGCCAATTGCGCCACCATGGGCGTGTTCGCCCCGGTGGTCGGCATCATCGGCAGCATGCAGGCGGCCGAAGCGCTCAAGCTGCTTTCCGGCGTGGGCGAGAGCCTGTCGGGGCGCCTGCTGTGGCTCGACGTGCGCACCATGCAGTGGCGCAGCGTCAACGTGCAGCGCGATCCCGAGTGCGCGGTTTGCGGGACCCGTGGGCATTGATCCGTCCGCCCCGTGGATATTCTGTCCCCGTAAAATCTGCATGTCATGATCCGTGCGAACAATATTAAAGGTTTGAAATACCTGCTATAACGCCAGCCAGCCTTCCTCTCATGGCAGGCAGCTTTGGACGTATCGGAGTGGAAACAGGATTGAGCTTCAGCCTGCCGAAATGGCGGCTGACCCGATGGTTGACGGATTCCGGGCAGGACACGCCTGCGGACATCCGCGCCGCGCTGATTGCCAGTCTGTTCGGCACCCTGCCCATCTTCGCGGGCGGCGTCATCAATACCCTGATGATCTCGGGCGTGGTCGCCTGGCGCCGGCCCGAGCCGCTCTATATCTCCTGGCTGGCCCTGGAGATCGTGCTGGCGGTGGTGCGGGTCACCATCCTGCGCTCGGCCTTGCGCAACGCCGCCCGGGGCGGCAACACCCATACCGACATCTATATCGTGCTGGCGCTGCTGTGGGCGTTCAGCGTCGGCTACGGGGTCTTCGTCACCTTCCTCAACCATGACTGGCTGGCCGCCACGCTGGCCGGCGTGTCCTGCGGCGCCATGGCGGGCGGCATCTGCTTTCGCAACTACGGCGCGCCGCGGCTGGTGGCCGCGATGATCTTCCTGAGCCTGGGGCCGATGTGCCTGGGCGCGCTGTTCGCCGGCGAATACGTCACCGCCATCGTCTTCATCCAGATCCCGTTCTACCTGGTCAGCATGAGCATCGCCTCGCAGCGGCTGCGCCGCATCCTGGTGTCCACCATGCTGGCCGAGCGCGAGAACGAACGCCGCGCCAGCCTGGACGCGTTGACCGGCCTGGCCAACCGCGCCGGGCTGGAAGCGGCGCTCGAACGCATCTGCGCCAGCGCGCGCGGGCAGGACAGCGCCGCCGCGCTGTTCTACATGGACATGGATGATTTCAAGATCATCAACGACACCCACGGCCACGCCGCCGGTGACCATGTGCTGAAAACCATCGCCCAGCGCATGCGCGCCATGCTGCGGGTGGACGACGTCGCGGCCCGCATCGGCGGCGATGAATTCATCGTGCTGGCCACCGGCATCGACGCCACCGCCGCGCTGCGCCTGGGCAACCATCTGCTGCGCGATGCCATCCAGCCGATCACGCTGGCCGACGGCACGCGGGTCAGCGTGGGATTGTCGATCGGCATCTCGATCATTTCCGGCGCCGACCGCAAGGCGCAGTCGGTGCTGGATTCGGCCGACGCGGCGCTGTACCGCGCCAAGGCGCAGGGCGGCCGCCGCTGCGCGGTCGCCGGCGCGCCCGACCTGGACGAAGTCCGCGAGACCGGCGACGCCGCCGCGACGGCCTGAGGGCTGGCGCCTCAAGCCGCAAGCCCAAGGCACGACACATTCCCCCGGTTTCTTCAAAGTTATCAGATAACCTGAAAAGTCTGCGCTATACTCGGCCGCTATGCTGACCAAGAGCCTCACCCTGACCGAACAGGTCGCCCGCCAGATCGCGGGCGATATCGCCCATGGCGTCTATCCCGTGGGCGCCAAGCTGCCGGCCGGCCGCGTGCTGGCGGAACAGTACGGCGTCAGCGCCGCGGTCATCCGCGAGGTCACCGAGCGCCTGCGCGCGCAGGGCCTGGTGCAGAGCCGCCAGGGATCGGGCAGCGTGGTGCTGGCGCGCACCGGCGCGCAGGGTTTCCAGGTGCCCGCCGACATCGCCGTCAGCCGCGAGCAGCTGGCCAGCGTCTACGAACTGCGCATGGAACTGGAAGGCGGCGCCGCCGCGCTGGCGGCCGAGCGCCGCAACGCCGCCGACCTGGAGGCCATGGCCCGCGCCCTGGCCGACCTGGAACATCACCAGCACCATCCCGAACACGGAGTCGAGCACGACATCGCCTTCCACCTGGCGATCGCGGCCGCGACCCACAATCCGTTCTACCAGGACCTGCTGCAGTACCTGAACCTGCAATTGCGCCTGGCTGTCAGCACCGCGCGCGCCAACAGCCGCCAGCTGGCCGGCATGACGGACGCCGTGCACCACGAACACGTCGCCGTGTTCGAGGCCATCCGCGACCGCGATGCGCCGCGCGCGCGTCTCATGGCCGAACGCCACCTGCGCCAGGCGGCCAGCCGCCTGCGCCTCGATTCCCTCTTTCCCGCCTCCAGGCAGACATCATGAGCCCAACCGACATCGCCCAGCGCCTGGTCCAGGCCCTCGGCCCCGACACCGTCTTCACCGCCAGCGAGGACATCGCGCCCTGGCTGTCCGACTGGCGCGGCCTGTACAACGGCCACGCGCAGGCGGTGGTCCGTCCGCGCACCACCGCCGAGGTCGCCACCTGCCTGGCGCTCTGCAACGAGGCCGGCGTGCCGGTGGTGCCGCGCGGCGGCAACACCGGCCTGTGCGGCGGCGCCACGCCCGATGCCGCGCCCGTCAACGTCGTGCTGAGCCTGGACCGCATGAACGCGGTGCGCGCCATCGACACCGTCGCCAACACCATGGTCGCCGAA
>Ga0189292_10353_pt1 | contig 16221 bp, 15 predicted proteins | sample UW1oraminimetaG_FD_130317 | JGI IMG/M metagenome (GOLD analysis project Ga0189292, IMG submission 130317) | Marine microbial communities from the Costa Rica Dome - UW179A-orange mini metaG | ecosystem: Environmental > Aquatic > Marine > Oceanic > Photic zone | place: Costa Rica: the Eastern...
CCTTGTCGGCGATGGCGTCGCGCAGGCCGGCCAGGTCGACCAGCGCGGTCTGGCCGAGGATGTCATGACAGACCACGCGGGCCGGATACCACGGGAAGTCCAGGTCGCGGCGGCGTTCGATCAGCTGCTTGAGCGCGTCGGTCAGCAGCGCCGGATCGCAGCGGCGCACCAGGTTCTCGGCGTGCACGCGCGAGGTGTAGGGCAGGCGGTCGTAGGCGCCGGGGGCGATGGCGTCCACGGCGGCGCGCGCGTCGAAATAGTCCAGGCGGGTGCCTTGCAGGGGCTTGCGATAGGATTTGTTCATGCCTCGGTGCGCTTCAGGTTGCCCTGAGCGATCTGTTTTTCAATGTTGAGACGGGATGCGCGGATGTGGCGGCGCATCAGGAGTTCAGCCAGCTCGCCATCGCGGTCGGCGATGGCGTCGAGAATGCGGTGATGCTCGGCATACGACTGCCGCGGGCGGTTGGGAGTGGTCGAGTACTGGATACGGTACATCCGCGCCAGCTGGTAGAGCTCGTCGCACAGCATGCGGAACAGCATCTGGTTGCCGCTGCCCTTGACGATGCGGTAGTGGAAATCGTAGTCGCCCTCCTGCTGGTAATAGCCGGTGCCGGCCTGGAAGGCCTCGTCCTTTTCGTGGGCGTGCAGCACTTGGCGCACCTGCTCGACTTCGGCCGGCGCCATGCGCTCGGCCGCCAGGCGGCAGGCCATGCCTTCGAGCGATTCGCGGATTTCGTAGAGTTCGGCCAGTTCCTGCGGGCTGAGCGAGACCACGCGGGCGCCGGCGTGCGGCACGCGCACCAGCAGCTTCTGGCCTTCGAGCCGGTGCAGGGCCTCGCGCAGCGGGCCGCGGCTGACGCCGTGGATGCGCGCCAGTTCGGGTTCGGAAATCTTGCTGCCCGGGGCGATCTCGCCTTTGACGATGGCGGACTGGATCTTGCGGAAGATGTGTTCCGCCAGGGTCTCGCTATCGCCCGATGCGGCGCCGGGAAGCGTCAGCACTTTGCTCATTGTGTCAACAATCCAGGGATTTTCAGGGTGAAAACCCGTTCTAAATCGCCATGGGGCGATTGATTGTCAACAATTTACCTTCCGTCTGATCTTGGTGCAAGCACTGTTGGCGGGCTTTGCGTGACAAACGTAATGTTATTACATATCATTTACGTCGACCCGCGCCGCGCGGGTCGGTTTTTCTTTCGATCCTTGCCGGAGTGCCGCATGAAAGTCCTTTCCTCCCTTAAAGACGCCAAGACCCGCCACCGGGACTGCCAGGTGGTCAAGCGCCGCGGGCGCATCTATGTGATCTGCAAATCCAATCCGCGCTTCAAGGCGCGCCAGGGCGGGGCCAAGAACAAATAGGCGCGCGCCGTGGAACCGAAAGTGCTTGAAGTCGCCGTGGTCGGCGCCGGGCCGGCCGGCATCGGCATGGCCGTGGCGCTGCGCCGCCATGGCGTGAACCGGCTGGCGGTGATCGACCGGCATCAGGTGGGGGCCTCGTTCCTGTCCTGGCCGCAGGAGACGCGTTTCATCACGCCGTCGTTCTACAGCAATCCGTTCGGCCTGGCCGACCTGAACGCCGTGACCGAGACCAGCTCGCCGGCGCTGACGGCCGGCATGGAGCACCTGGACGGCCCGCGTTACGCGCAATACCTGGCGCGGGTGGCGCAGGCGCATGACCTGCCGCTGGCGCTGGACTGCGAGGTCTCGGCGCTGACGCGCGGCGCGCGCGGCGAATTCCAGCTGCAGACCTCCAGGGGCGCCGCGCTGGCGCGGGCGGTGATCTGGGCCACGGGCGAATACCAGTACCCCGATCTGCGGCCGTTCGCCGGCGCGGCGGACTGCCTGCATTACGCGCAGGTCGATAGCTGGTCGGCCTTCGAGGCCGGTGAATACCTGGTGATCGGCGGCTATGAAAGCGGCGTGGACGCGGCGGTGAACCTGGTGGCGCGCGGCGCGCGGGTGCAGCTGCTGGCGCGCAAATCGACCTGGGACCCCGCCAGTGCGCACGACCCCAGTCTGTCGCTGTCGCCCTACAGCCGCCAGCGGCTCTACCAGGCGCTGGACAGCGGCCGGCTGGAGATCGCCTTCGGCGTCAATGTGCTTGAAGTGCGCCGGCTGGCGGCGGGGTTCAGCGTGCACGCAGAAGACGGCCGGGTCTTCGCCACTGCGAACGCGCCGATCCTGGGCACCGGCTTCCTGCGCGGCGGCGGCGCGCAATTGATCCGCCCGTGCTTCGACTGGACGCCCGACGGCCGGCCGGTGCTGAGCGCGCACGATGAATCGACCCTGATGCCGGGCCTGTTCCTGGCCGGGCCGCAGGTGCGCCAGGACCGGCGCATCTATTGCTTCATCTACAAATTCCGCCAACGCTTCGACAGCGTGGCGCGCATGGTCGCGCAGCACCTGGGCCTGCCGCCGCTGGAGGCCGAGCGGGCCGCCGGCGCCTGGGGCCCATTCGGCAACGCCGATTGCTGCGACGAGGCCTGCGAATGCTGACGGCGGCGGGTGGACGCGATGCGGCCCGACGCCATTGAATCGACCGAGGCCGTGGTGGTGCTGGCGGGCCTGGAGAACGCCGGCAAGTCGGCGCTGTTCCGCGGCCTGACGGGCCAGGCGGTCGGCGACGAGAGCAACGTGGCCGGGTCCACCGTGGCCTGCCGCGAAGCCGCGCTCGATGGCGCCGCGATGCGCGTGGTGGATACGCCCGGCGTGCGCCTGCGCGGCGACAGCGCCGCCACGCGGCTGGCCCTGGCGCGGATGGCGCCGGCCGCCGTGGTGGCGGTGGTGATGCGCGCCACCGATGCGCCCGACCTGATGCGCGAGGTGCTGGCCGCGTTGCATGGCGCGCACCGGATCTGCGTGGTGTTGACGTTCGCGGACAAGTGCGATGACGCGCCGGCGCTGGCGGCGCGCTGCGGCGCGGCGCTGGGCGTGCCGGTGGCCATCATCAATGCGCGCGCGCCGGCACCGCGGGAATTGGCGGCGGTGCGCCATGCCCTGGCCGGCGCGGTGGCCTTGCCCGCGCTGCCGGCCAGGCCCGTGCTGTGGCACGCGTCGCTCGCGCGCCGGCCGCAGCGCACGCCGTTCGAGCACGCCGGATTGGGCCCCTGGTGGGCGCTGCTGGCGTTGCTGTCGAGTTTCGCGCTGCCGGTGTACCTGGCCTACGGCCTGTCGGGCTGGTTGCAGCCGCTGGCGGACGCGGCGCTCGTCGAACCCTTGACGCGCGCCCTGGCCGGCGCGCCGCCCGCATTGCAGACCCTGCTGGTGGGCGGCTACGGCGTCGTCAGCCTGGGGCTGTATTCGTTCATCTGGGCCTTTCCGGTGGTGGCGCTGATCGGCCTGGCGATGGCGCTGACCGAGGAAAGCGGCCTGAAGGACCGCATGACCGCGGCGCTCGATCCCGCGCTCAGGCATATCGGCCTGAGCGGGCGCGACCTGGTGCCGGTGCTGTCGGGCTTCGGCTGCAATGTGGTGGCGACGTTCCAGAGCCGGGCCTGCTCGGCCTGCACGCGGCGCGCCTGCGTCAGTCTGATCGCGTTCGGCTCGGCCTGCAGCTACCAGATCGGCGCGACGTTATCGGTGTTCGGCGCGGCGGGACGGATGGGGTTGTTCGTGCCCTATCTGTTGCTGCTGTTCCTGGTGGGGGCGGCGCACACGCGGTTGTGGCATGGCGCCTTGCCGGCCGAGGCCGCCGCGCCGCTACCGGGCAAGGCGTATCTGCAATGGCCCTCGTGGCGCGGCGTGACATGGCGCCTGCGCGCGGTGGTGGCGCAGTTCCTGAAACAGGCAATGCCGGTGTTCCTGCTGATCTGCGTGGCGGCCTCGCTGCTGGACGGACTGGGCGCGTTGCAGGCGCTGGCGTCGCTGCTGCGCGCGCCGATGGCCGCGCTGGGCCTGCCGGCGGACGCGGCGACAGGCGTGGTGTTCTCGATCCTGCGCAAGGATGGCCTGCTGGCGTTGAACCAGGGCCAGGGCGCGCTGCTGGCTCGGCTGGATGCGGCGCAGATGTTCGTGCTGGTGTGGCTGGCGTCGACCTGTTCGGCCTGCCTGGTGACGCTATGGACGGTTGGGCGCGAATTGGGCGCGCGCCACGCCTGGGGCCTGGCCGGGCGCCAGGCCGTGACCTCGCTGGTCTCGGCCTGGCTGCTGGCGCAGGCATTGACCTGATTGCCCGGAGAAACGGAAATGATCCCTGAAACGTACGCGCAGTGGCATCGCTGCATCACGGTCGACTGCGGCCTGGCATTGACCCCGGCCTTCATTGCCCAGCGCCTGGCGGCGATGGCGGACGCGCAGTCCGAGGAGAACCTGCGTTTTCGCCGGCTCTACGGCGACGCGCATTGGCAGCGCGTGCAACGCTGGTTCAAGCTGGCGAACGATCCGGCGGCCGCGTCGGGCGCGGCCGCCAGGCAGGGCGCTCAGGGGCCGGTGTCCGGATAGTTCGGGCCGGCGTCGTGGAAGCCGCCGCTGCTGTAGGGGTTGACCGCGCCCGGATGCGGCGGGCCGCCGGGACCCAGGGAGGAACAGCCGCCCAATATCAGCAGGGCGGCCAGCAGGGCGAGTGTGCGTGTGGCGGTGGCTTGCATGGTTATCTCCGGCGGCTGCCCCTCGGCGGCCGCATACAGCGTATGGGTGTGGATCCAGTTTACGCCTGGCGCGGCCCGCCGGCATCGTCCGACGGGCGGGTCGGCATCAGCGTCGCGGCACGATGCCGTGGGCGGCCATCAGGGTCAGGTTGCCGCCCAGGCGGGGATCGTCGAAGGGGCCGGCGGCATGCAGGGCGCTGAAGGCCGGCGTGTTGGGCGCGTGCAGGCGGTAGAACTCGATCCAGCCGCTGAAGCCATGCGGCTTGCCGTCCTGCTGCGCCACGCCGGCGTGGCGGGCGAACCAGGCGCTGTCGAGGTAGCCCTTGGCCACGCGCCGCGCCAGCCGGCCCAGGGCGCCTTCGCGGTAGGCATACCAGTCCTGGCCGCTTTCATCGGCGAGCTGCGCCATCATCACCAGCGGCGCGGCGGCGTAGTCGTGATAGTGCAGCGCGCGGGCGCCGCGCGCCATTTCCATGGGCAGGCTGCCGTCGGCCTGGATGTCGTCGACGCCTTTCCGGTAGATCGTCTGCGCGCCGCGGCGCAGGCCGGCGTCGTCGTTGGCGATGGCGGTGGCCAGGATGCCGACGCCGGTCCAGTAGTAATGGTTGTTGCGCTGGTGCCGGGGGTCTTCCCAGTAGGCCAGGTTGGCGCGCGACAGCTGTTCGAGCCAGGGCCCGATGATGCCGCGTTGCGCCGGCGTGGCCAGCGGCAGCGTCTTCAGATAGGCCAGGGCGGCGGCGCCATGGGTCCATTGGCGCAGGTAGTCGGCCTGGTCGTTGTTGCCGTGGATCATGCGGCCGAGCATGGCGCCGTCCTTGGCCCAGGATGCCAGCCACGTCAGCGCGCATTGGCCGGCGGCGGCGTCGCCGTGGGCCAGGTAGGCGTCGGAAAGGTCGGCGACGCGGCGGGCGTAGTCGTTCAGCGGCCGGGTCTGGGCTTGGTTGCGGGCCTGCAGCGCGGGGTCGATCTGCGAGTGGGCGGCGTCGGTGTAGTAGCCGGTGCCTTCCAGGTCGCGCGGGCCGGGCGGCGGCGCTTCGCACGGCTGCGGCGCGGCCAGCGCCTGGGCGCCCAGCAGGATCAGCGGCAGGCATGCGGCGTAGCGCCAGCGCGCGGCGGCGGGCCGGGCGCCGCCACGGAAGGGGGAGGAAAGAGAACGCATCGCGGGTGCCTTTGCCCGGTCGGGCCGATTGCCGTTCACCCGCCTGCCGGGGGGCGGTGGCGACCGCCGGCCTGCCGAAGGGCGTGGTGTGGTGAATCGACCGCGCGCCGGGCGGAAAGTTGCACGGCGCGCCGCGTGTCGGTCGGGCTTCAGGCGGACGTCAGGCGGGACGGCGCACGCGCGCCTGCTCGACGCACCACGCCAGCCGGGGATCGCCGGCGGCCATGATGTCGGCTTCCACGTCCAGGCGCAGGCGCGGCAGCAGCCGGCCCAGCAGTTGTTCACAGTCGCGCCGCAGATAGCTGGGCTCGCCGGTGAGGCGGCCGATGACGCGCAGCAGGGCGGCGTCGCGCGCCAGCACCAGCAGCCGATAGCGGCCGCCGGCGGCGGGGCGCAGCAGCCAGGCGCCGGTGGCGATGCGCAGCAGCGGATCGAGCGTGTCGGCCAGCTTGCCGAGCTCGGCGGGCGACAGGTCGTGCGGATCGTAGCCGTCCGCCGCGTTCGCGCGCGCGGGCGATCGTTGCAGGGCGTCGGCCTGGCGGCGGTAATCCTCGGCCCGTGCGCGGTCGCCCTCGCGCAGGGCCGCCAGGCTGAGCTGGCGCAGGCTGGGCAGCTGTTCCGGGCCGGGCGGGTCCGCGGCGCGGCGCCAGAGGTCCGCGGCTTCCTGCGGGCGTCCCTCGCGCAGGCGGCAGCGCGCCAGCTGGGCCAGCAGGGCGGGATGGCCGGGCGCATGCCGCAGGCCGTCCTCGGCCAGCGCGGCGGCGCCCGCGATGTCGTCGTCCAGGGTGTCCCGCAGCCAGGCGCAGCGCGCGGTTTCATCGGCCGACAAGGCGCGGATGCGGCGTTTGCGCAGCAAGTCATGGTACTGGGCGGTGAGCGCTTCGCGCTCCTGGCGCGCCTGCGCGGCCTCGTCGGCCGATTGCGCCGCGCAGCGCTCGTCCAGCCGGGCGGCCAGGGCCGCACGTTGCGCGGGCAACCAGGCCTGGGCCGCGTTGGGGGCGGCGCGGCGCCACGGCAACGGCCGGTCCGGATCGGCCGCCAGCGCGGCCAGGCGATCCGCCAGCGACGGGTGAGTATCGCCGTCGCCGGTCGTGGCGCAGAGGGCGGCGTGCAGCCAGACGCGGGCCTCGGCTTCGTCGGCGGGCGCCGCCAGCGCGTCCCGCGCCGCCAGCGCCGCGTAGGGCCGCGGCGGATCGCTGGCGGCGAGCAGCGCCGGCCAGGCGCCGCGCAACGCCCGCCATTGCAGCGCCATCGCCGACAGCGCCTCGGCCATGGCGGGTTGGCCGCAGACGCGCGCGGCCTCGGCATCGGCCTGGACTTCGCACTGCCGGGCGAAGTCCAGGCTGACCTGCAGGAAGCGCGGCACGTACCAGGCCACGAACAGCCGCAGCGGCGCGTTCGACAGGCGCCGGCGCCGATCCAGCCGCTGGCTGACGTCCTGCCATTGCAGGCGCGCGAAATACACGCGGCTGGCGTAGCGGCCGTGGCGTTGCGCGATGTGGGCGGTTTCATGGGCCAGGATGGCGCGGCACGCGGCCGGCGACAGCATTTCGAGCAACGGTTGTCCCAGCCACAGGACGTTGCGGGTCCGGCCTCCCAGCGTGCGGTGCTGGCGGATGGCGGCATTGAATTCGCCGTCCAGATAGACCGCGTCCAGCGGCGGCGCGGCCAGGGCGGCGCGAAGGCGGTCGAGTTCCTCGAACAGGCCGGGCGCGTCGTCGCGGCGCAGCGGCACGCCGTCCTCGGGGTGGTCGGGGGCGGCGCTGAACGGTGTCCTGAGCATGATGACGCCCGACACCAGGGCAGGCAGCGTCAGCGCCACGCCGAGGACGGCGGCGGCGCCGGGCAGCGACGCCCAGGCCAGCAGCGGCAGCGCGCACAGCGCCGCGCCGGCGGCCAGCAAGGCGCCATCGCCCAGGGCCAGCCAGGCGCCGATGCGCAGTCGTTGCAGGGTGAAGCGGGTCATGGCGTGACGAAGCCTCCTAGTCGCCGGCCCGGCGCCGCAACTGCGCGTCGATAAAGGCGAGGATGGCCCGGGTTTCGTCATTGTCGCCGCCGACATCGGTATTGATCTGCCCGTGGTTGCGCGCCACCGGCAGCACCTGCGCCTGGCCGCCGTGCGCCATCAATCGCTGCGCGTAGTCGCGCGAACGCTGGCACGACTGCGGCCGCAATGACGAGCAGACCAGCAGCGTCGGCGGATTGGGGCCGCTCAGTTGCGCGGCGGGCGAGGCGGCGCGCCAATAGGCCGGATCGTTGCCGAATGCCTTGTCATAGAACGGCGCGTGCTCGGCAGCCATGATGCCCGGCAGGTCGAAGGGCGTGCCGTCCAGGATGATGTTGGCCAGCCAGGGCCGGGCGCCGGTGCGCTCGCGCAGCGGGGCGTCGGCCGCCAGCAGGGCCTGCAGATGGCCGCCCGAGGAGTGGCCCATGATCAGGATGCGCGCCGGATCGGCCCGCCAGTCGGCGGCTTGGCGCTGGATCCAGGCGAGGGCCAGGCCCAGGTCCTCGGCCTGTTCCCGCGGCCCCGCGTCGGGCAGCAGGCGGGTATTGACGGAGACGACCACGAAGCCCAGCGGCTGCCAGCGCGCCAGCTTGCCCTGGATGAAATCGGGTTCGGCCTTGTCGCCGTGCAACCAGGAGCCGCCATGCACCAGCACCAGGATCGGCGCCAGGCCGGGCGTGGCCGATGAGGCGGCGGGAAGGTGGACGTCGGCCAGTTGCGCCGACGCCGGGCCGTAGCGCTGGTCCTTGAGCCCGGCGGCCCAGCCCGCGGCGGGCAGCGCGCAGGCCAGCGCAAGCAGGCAGAGCAGACGGAGAAGCGGCATGGCGGGCCCGGGATGATCCATGAGCCGGCTACTGTAGCCCGGCGGGCCGGTCCGTGGCGAGCCGGCGGGGTTTCATGGCATGCTGCCGGGCGTTGGCGCGTTTGCGCCGTCTTTCCCATTGTTCGGCCATGTCCAGATTCCTGCGCGGGGTATGCGATCTTCTGTTGCTCGTGGCGGTCGCCGCGCTGTACGGCGCCTGCCTGACGGCGAAGCTGCAGACCGGCGCCTATGGCCTGGCGATTCCCGACGCGCCCTATACCTACGAGCGCGCCGATTTCCTTATCGATGCGGTGTTCGCCGGCCTCGTCGCGCTGGCGGCGTTGATCGTGGCGGAACGGCTGTGGCGGCGCCGGGCGCTGGGGCGCGGACGCGTGGCCGTGACGTTCGTGGCGGCGTTGCTGGCCATGTATCTGGGCATGCCCGATCCGCGCGTGTTCGGCAATACCTGGGCCCGCTGGGAGTCGACCTTCGAATTGTTCCTGCACCAATGGGATATCGTGCTGCCGCTGGCGCTGGCGGCAGCGGCGGCGCGCCGGATGTGGCGCGCGCCGCGGCGGTCAGCGTGACAGCCTGCGATCCAGTTCCAGCACGGTCTGGTACAGCACGCGGGTGCCGTCCAGCAGTTGCGCCGGCTCGATCCATTCCTCGGGGCAGTGGCTGCGCCCGTTCAGGCAGGGGATGAAGATCATGCCGATGGGGCCGGTGGGCGCCATGTAGACGGCGTCGTGGCCGGCGCCGCTGGGCAGGCGCATGTTGGCGTAGCCGAGCTGGTCGGCGGCGGCCTGCACCGCGTCCATCACCAGCGGGGTGCAGTCGGTGGGCTGGGCCCGGCTCAGTGGCACGAAGCCGGCGGTCAGGCGCAGCGCCTTCAGGTCGGCGGCCACGCCGGCCATCAGCGTTTCGGGGAAGGCGTCCAGCACCGCGTTGCTGTCGCTGCGCATTTCCAGCGTCAGCTCGACGCGGCCGGGCACGGCGTTGGCGGCGTTGGGCGTCATGGCGAGTTTGCCGACGGTGGCGACCACGTAGTGCGGATTGCCGCTGGCGGCGCTGGCCTGGCGGCTGGCGGCGTCGATGATGCGGGCCGCGCCCACCAGGGCGTCGCGGCGGATGTCCATGGGCGTGGTGCCGGCGTGGTCGGGCTGGCCTTCGACCGTGATCAGCACGCGGCGGATGCCGACGATGTTGGTGACCACGCCGATGGGCAGCTGGCGGCTTTCCAGCACGGGGCCCTGCTCGATGTGCAGCTCGACGAAGGCGGCGGTGCCGTCGGGGCCACGCAAGGGCTGGCCCAGCGCGACCGGATCGCCGCCGATGCGGGCGATGCCCTGCGCCAGCGTCTCGCCGTCGGCGTTGCGGGCGGCCAGCATGTCGGCGCTGAGCTGGCCGCTCAGGGCGCGGCTGCCGACGCAGGAGATGCCGTAGTCGCTGGGCTCTTCCGACAGGAAGTCGATGACCTCGAAGGGATGCTCCAGTTCGATGCCGTGTTCCCGCATCGTGTGGGCGACCTCGATGCCGGCCAGCACGCCGATGATGCCGTCGAAGCGGCCGCCGCTCATGACGGTGTCGCAGTGCGAGCCGGTGGCGATGGGCTTGCGCTGCGCGTTGCGGCCGGCGCGGGTGCCGATCAGGTTGCCGCCGGCGTCCAGGCGCGTGGCCAGGCCCGCGGCCTCGAATTCACCGCGCAGCCAGTCGCGCGCTTCGAGGAACAGCGGCGAAAAGGCGCGGCGGGTCCAGGGCTGGTCGGGCAGGGTGTAGCGCGACAGGGTCTCGACGCGCGACCACAGGCGTTCGGCGTTCAACGGAGGAAAGGACATGGCCATGCCGTTCATGCCTTGCGCGGACGCAGGAAGCGGCCGTCGCCCTTGTTGTTGACGATGCGGCGGCCATCATAGACCTGCTGGCCGCGGCACCAGGTGCCGGCCACGCGCACCGTGAACTCGCGGCCCTCGAACGAACTCCATTGCACCGCCGACAGGCTGGTGGACGGGTCGTAGGCGTAGCGCTCCGGCGTCAGGATGACGATGTCGGCATCCTTGCCGACTTCCAGCGTGCCCTTGCGGTCGTCCAGCAGGAAGTGGCGCGCGGGGTTGTCGCACAGCTGGCGCACCACCATCGACGGCGAGATGCCGTGTTCCTCGCAACCGGTCCAGAAGGCCGGCAGCAGCGTTTCCAGGCCCGGGCCGCCGGACGAGTTCTTGAAGACGTTGGGGTTTTGCTTGCGCTCCAGGCCCCAGCTGACGTGATCCGACGACACGAAGGTGCATTCGTCGTTGGCGATGTGGGTCCACAGCAGCTCGACCTCGGCCTTGGGGCGGATCGGCGGATAGTGCTTGGTCTTGGCGCCGAAGCGGCGGGTGTGTTCCTCGTGGTTCAGCATCAGGTATTGCACGCAGGTCTCGATGCTGGCGCGGTGGCCGTTGCGGCGGAACATGTTGCAGATCTCGAAGCCGCGCGAGGTCGATACGTGCACCGCGTGGGCGCGGGCGCCGGTCTCGGCGCCGATCTCGTAGATCAGCGCGGTGGCCAGGTTCTCGATCAGCGGCGTGTGGGCGCGCATGAAGGCGTCCCAGCCGGTGTCGTCGGCCTCGATCAGGCGCGCGATGTTCTTGCGCGTCATCTCCTGCATCTGGTTGTGCACGCCGCACACCAGGCCGGACGGCGCGATCAGGCGGAAGGCCTCGTACAGGTCGTCTTCCTCGATGCGCGGGAAGCGGCCGGGCGTGGCTTCGAAGGTGGAGAACTTGAAGGCACAGACGCCGCCCTCGATCAGGCCGGCGGCGGCGGCCAGGCCGTGTTCCTTGTTCAGGGTGCCGAACAGCCCCACGTCGACGTGGCAGTCGCGCTCGACCTCGGCGATCTTGGCGTCCAGGTGCGGGCGCGAGGCGACCGGCTCGGGATCGTCGTAGGGCATGTCGACCATGACCGTGACGCCGCCGGCGGCGGCGGCGCGCGAGGCCCAGCCCAGGCCTTCCTGGTTGGCCTGGCTGCCGGAGTGCACCTGGCCGTCGACCACGCCGGGGATGATCCACTGCCCGCTGGCGTCGACGCTGTCACGCGCCGCGGGGGCCGCGCCGGTGCCGCGCGCGGCGATCTTGCCGCCCTGCACGGCCAGCCAGCCGTTTTCCACGATGCCGTGCGGATCGACGATATTGCCGCGCACCACCCAATCGAAATCGCTCATGACCACTTCCATCCAATGAAGAACTGAAGGGCAGTGTAGTAAGCACGATTCAAAACGTCTTATGCTTATATGTGCATGGGAATTAACATCAGGTTAAGCATATGAAATTGAATCTGCGCCAGATCGAGGTCTTCCGCGCCATCATGTTGAGCGGCTCGATCAGCGGCGCCTCCAAGCTGCTGTTCGTGTCGCAACCCGCCGTCAGCCGGCTGATCGCCTACACCGAGCAGCGCCTGGGCCTGATGCTGTTCGAGCGCATCAAGGGGCGGCTCTACCCCACGCCGGAAGCGCGGCGGCTGTTCGTCGAAGTGACCGCGCTCTACCAGAACGTGCAGCGCGTCAACGAGGTGGCCGACAACCTGGCGGAGAACCGCGAGGGCCAGTTGCGCCTGTCCTGTAGCCCGAGCCTGGGCCAGTCGCTGCTGCCGCGCGCCATCGCCCGCTTTCGTCAACTACACCCGGAAATCCGCATCGTGCTGCAGACGCTGATCCCGGCGGTGATGGAGCAGTCGCTGCTGACCCAGCAGGTCGAACTGGGCGTGGCCTACATGCCGGTGAACCATCCCAGCCTGGCGACCCGGCCGCTGTACGAGAACCGCATCGTGGCGGTGCTGCCCGCCGGCCATCCGCTGGCCGGACGCCGCCAGGTCACCGCCGCCGAGTTGGCGCGCGAGCCGCTGATCGGCTACAGCGCCGACATTCCCTTCGGCATGCTGGTGCACAAGCTGTTCGGCGCCGAGGACGCGCAGCCCGAGCCGCGTATCGAGGTGCAGCAGGCGCACGTGGCCTGCGCCCTGGTGCAGGCCGGCGCCGGCGTGGCGCTGGTGGACGAGATCACCGTGGCCGGCCCGATCTGGTCGGACGTGGTGACGGTGCCGATCGCCGATACGGTCAACGCGCCGGTCAATGTGTTCCACCTGCAATTGCAGCCGCTGTCGCGCCTGGCGCAGGCCTTCATCGACGTGCTGGTGACGCTGGACCAGCACGCCGGCGCCTGATCTTTTCCCCCGCCGGCGCCTGGGGATATCCCTAGGTCCGTTCTGCCCCCGGATTGCCCCTCTCTCGGGGCGCACCCCGCTATTAACCCAATGTTATGAACAAGGCATAAAAGGTAATACGACATTAACGGGATTGGTTCCTATGATGCCCTCGTCTATCCAGCGCGCATGCCGTTGGAGCCGCTAAACGCAATCGGGAAAGGAAGGGCGCAGCAATGGGAAGAATCTTGACGATGCAGGATGTCGAGGCCGCGGTCAGGGGCGGTTCGGTGTTTGCCTGTGGCGGGGGCGGCTGGGCCGAGCATGGCCGCGAACTGGGATCGCTGGCCGTGACCATCGGCCGGCCCGAACTGGTGTCGATGGACGAAGTGCCCGATGACGCCTGGATCGCCACCGCCGCCGCCATCGGCGCGCCCGGCGGCCTGACCGACTGGCAGATGCTGGGCATCGACTACGTCAAGGCGGCCGAGCGCCTGCAGGATGCGCTGGGCGAGCGCCTGTATGGCCTCATCATCGGCCAGAACGGCATGTCCAGCACGCTCAACGGCTGGCTGCCGTCGGCGGTGCTGGGCACCAAGGTGGTGGACGCGGTGGGCGACATCCGCGCCCATCCCACCGGCGACATGGGCTCGCTGGGCCTGGCCGGCAGCCCCGAGCCGATGATCCAGTGCGCCGTGGGCGGCAACCGCGCCAACAACGCCTATATGGAACTGACCGTGCACGGCGCCACCGGCAAGGTGTCGCCCGTGCTGCGCAAGGCCGCCGACATGGCCGGCGGCTTCATCGCCAGCTGCCGCAATCCGATCCGCGCCTCGTACGTGCGGCGCCACGCCGCGCTGGGCGGCATCAGCCGCGCGCTGGCGCTGGGCGAAGCCATCCTGGCGGCGCAGCCCAAGGGCGGCAGCGCCGTGATCGACGCCATCTGCAAGGCCACGCAGGGCGAGATCATCGGCTCCGGCAAGGTGGTGCGCAACACGCTCAAGTACACCGAGGAAGCCTTCGACATCGGCACGGTCGAGATCGGCGAGGGCGCGGGCAAGCGCGTCATCCACGTCATGAACGAGCACATGGCCGTGACCGACGCGCAGGGCGAGCGCATCGCCTGCTATCCGGACGTCATCACCACGCTGGACGCCGACGGCAATCCGGTCAGCGCCGGCAAGTTGCGCGAGGGCCTGCAGGTGTCCATCCTGCACGTGTCCAAGCAGCACATCCCGCTGTCCTCCAGCGTCACCGACGCCTCGGTCTATCCGATCGTCGAGAAGGCGCTGGGCATGGACTTCACCGGCAACGCGCTGGGTCGCTGAGGGGGCGCTGATGAAACGTGAATTCAAGGTGCCGGGCGGCACCACGCTGCGTTGCAAGGGCTGGCGCCAGGAAGCGCTGCTGCGCCTCCTGGAGAACGTGCTGGCGGTGGGCGAGGCCCCCGCCAACCTGGTGGTCTACGCGGCGCTGGGCCGCGCCGCGCGCGACTGGCCGTCGCACGACGCCATCGTGCGCGCGCTGATGACGCTGGAAGAGGACCAGACCCTGATCGTGCAGTCCGGCAAGCCCATCGGCGTGCTGCGCACCCATCCGCAGGCGCCGATCGTGATCATGGCCAACTGCAACATGGTGGGGCAGTGGGCGCATGCCGAGAATTTCTACCGCATGCAGGACGACAACCTGATCTGCTGGGGCGGCCTGACCGCCGGCGACTGGCAGTACATCGGCTCGCAGGGCGTGATCCAGGGCACTTACGAGATCTTCTCGCGCATCGCCGAGCGCCATTTCGACAACGACCTGCGCGGCCGCTTCATCCTGACCGCGGGCATGGGCGGCATGGGCGGCGCCCAGCCGCTGGCGGGCCGCATGGCCAACGCCGCCATCCTGACGGTCGAGATCGATCCGGAACGCATCGAGAAACGCATCAAGGCCGGCTTCCTGGAATGCCGCGCCGACACGCTGGACGAGGCGCTGGCGCTGATCCGCGACGCGCAGGCGGCGCGCCGCCCGCTGTCGGTGGGCCTGCTCGGCAACGCCGCCGACGTGTATCCCGAGATCCTGGCGCGCGGCATCGTGCCCGACATCGTCACCGACCAGACCTCGGCGCATGACCTGGTCTACGGCTACGTGCCCGCCGGCCACACGCTGGAGCAGGTCGCGCGCATGCGCCGCGAGGACATGGCAGGCCTGATGGACGCCAGCCGCCGCTCGATCGTGCGCCACGTCACCGCGATGCTGGGTTTCAAGGACCGCGGCGCGGTGGTGTTCGACAACGGCAACCTGATCCGCACCCATGCGAAGCAGGGCGGCGTCGAGCGCGCCTTCGAGATCCCCGTCTTCACCGAGGCCTTCCTGCGCCCGTTGTTCGCGCGCGCCATCGGCCCGTTCCGCTGGATCGCGCTGTCCAACGATCCCGAGGACATCCGCAAGATCGACGACTTCCTGCTGCGGCGCTTCCCCGACAACCTGATCGTGTCCAACTGGATCCGGCTGGCGCGCGAGTCGGTGCCGTTCGAGGGCCTGCCCGCGCGCATCGCCTGGCTCGGCCACGGCGAGCGCACGGAATTGGCGCTGGAAGTGAACCGCATGGTGCGCGAGGGCATCCTGGCCGCGCCGGTGGCGTTCACCCGCGACCACCTGGACGCCGGCGCCATGGCGCATCCGAACATCATGACCGAGAACATGCGCGACGGCTCCGACGCCATCGCCGACTGGCCGCTGCTGAACGCGATGATCAATTGTTCGTCCAGCGCCGACCTGGTGGCGATCCACTCGGGCGGCGGCGGCTACAGCGGCTACATGACCAGCGCCGGCGTGACGGTGGTGGCGGACGGCACCGACGCGGCGGCGCAGCGCCTGTCGCTGTCGCTGACCAACGACACCGCCAGCGGCGTACTGCGCTATGCCGACGCCGGCTACGAAGAAGCGCTGGACGAAGTCGGCAAGAAGGGTATCGACCGCATCGACACGATGGCGGCGCGGGTTTGAACGGCAGGACATAACAGCCCCGGACACGGGGCGAATCAACGGGAACTTCAATGAAAAACATCGCAATCAACCCGGGCGCGGGGATGGTGGGGGGCAATGCCGCCCACGCAGGCGCCGATGAGCACAAGGGCGCCAAGAAGGCGGTCATCGCCGCTTCGATCGGCAACGCCCTGGAGTGGTACGACTTTTCGGTCTACGCGCTGTTCGCGGTGTATATCGGGCAGAACTTCTTCCACAACGAAGATCCGACGGTGCAGCTGATGGCCTCGTTCCTGGCCTTCGGGCTGGGTTTCGTGGTGCGGCCGCTGGGCGCGCTGATGTTGGGCGCGTATGGCGACCGCGCCGGCCGCAAGGCGGCGCTGACGCTGACCATCATGCTGATGGCGCTGGGCACGCTGCTCATCGCCATCGCGCCGCCGTACGCCGCCATCGGCGTGGGCGCGCCGCTGCTGATCGTGTGCGGCCGCATGCTGCAGGGCTTCTCGGCCGGCGGCGA
>Ga0189292_10354_pt1 | contig 16191 bp, 14 predicted proteins | sample UW1oraminimetaG_FD_130317 | JGI IMG/M metagenome (GOLD analysis project Ga0189292, IMG submission 130317) | Marine microbial communities from the Costa Rica Dome - UW179A-orange mini metaG | ecosystem: Environmental > Aquatic > Marine > Oceanic > Photic zone | place: Costa Rica: the Eastern...
CCGCGCCGCAGCCGCCAGCAGCCGCAGGTTGAAGCGCGCGGCGCGCGTGCGCAGCCGTCCATGGGGCGTGGCCACCACGAACGGCCGCGCGGCGTCGATGGCGTTCACGAGGATCTCGCCGCGCAGCAGCGTCAGGCGGCGTTCGTCCGGCCCGTCGTCGAAGTCGACGGCGCTGCCGGTGTTCAGCCACAGCGCGCTGCCATCGGCCAGCCGCCATTCGCGGACCTGGCCGACGGCGCTGCGGTAGTCGGCCGCCAGCGCCAGCAGTTCGTCGCGCAGCGGGGTATGCCGCCAGGCCAGCCAGCCGCCCAACAACCCGCCGGACAGCAGCGCCAGCGTGCGCAGATGGCGGCGGCGGGGCGGCGCCAGCGCCGCCTGCAGGCCGGCCGAGGCCGCGCGCGGTTCGCTGGCGCGCAGCGGCGCGAAGCGCTGGCTGACGGATTCGATATAGCCCCAGGCGGCCTGGTGGCGCGGGCTGCGGTCGAGCCAGGCGCGCCACTGCTGCCAGTCGGCGCTGTCGGCGGCGTCATCGTGCAGCCGCACGTACCAGTCGGCGGCCTGTTCCAGGCTGCGGTGGTCGGCGGCGCCGAGCGGGGCGCCGGGCAGCGCGGGCGAGGCCATGGCTAGGACGCCGCCGGCGCGCGCGAGGGCGCGGCCGGAAAATGCCGGGGCTGCGCCGCGGCCTGGTATGAGGCCTCCAGCAGCGCGCAGTGCAGCAGGGCCCGCGCCAGATAGCTCTTGATGGTGCGTTCCGAAACCCCCAGCTCGGCGGCGATGTCGCGGTACTTCATGCCGTCGACCTGCGCCAGGATGAAGGCCCGCGCAACCTTGGGCGGCAGTTGTTGCAGCATCTGCGCGGCCTGCAGCAGGGTCTCGACGATGATGGCCTGCTGCTCCGCCGACGGCGCGGTGGCGCCGGCGCAGGTGCCGAGCGTATCGAGCCAGGCGCGCTCGACTTCCTGGCGCCGCCACAGATCGATGCACATGCCGTTGCCCATGCTGCGCAGGTAGGCGCGCGCGCCCTGGGGGCTGTCGAAGGCGCGGGGCGCGGCCAGCAGGCGGGCGAAGGCGTCATGCGCCAGGTCGGCGGCGTCGAAGGCATTGCCGAGCCGGCGCAGCAGCCAGCTGCGCAGCCAGCCGTGGTGCGCCTGGTACAGGCTGTGGATGTCCGGGGAGCGAGGATCGGGGCTCATGGCGGGGGAGAGGGGCGGATACCCCCGCGATTATAACAATAACGATTATCAGTTACGCGGCCTTCCTGACCGTTCGGCGCCCGCCCGGCGCCGAACGGCCGCCGGTCAGCTGCCCCGGCGCGAAGTCAGCCACTGCGACGGCAGCAGCGCGTGGTTGACGATGCGCACTTCGCCGATGCTGCCGAAGAAGCCGTCGGCGCGCGCGCCGTCCCACGAACCGGCGCCGATCACCCACGGCATGTTGGCGGCCAGCGTCGCCAGGCCCGGCGCGTCCGAGGTGTTGCGCAGCACCGGCGCACCCTCGACGTACAGGATGGTCTCGTGGGTGGTGTTGTCGTTGACGATGGCCACGTGCATCCATTTGTCGGCGATGATCTCGCCGGACCAGTTGGTCTTGGCGTCGCGGGCGCCGGTGCGCTCGGGCACCACTTCCCACTGGATCTCGCGCAAGCTGGAGATGGCGAACAGCAGCGGCGGCGATTCGGGGTCGCCGCCATTGAAGCCGGGCAGGTCGCCGCGCTTGCCGTCGCGCGTCATGATGTTCATCCACGCATGCTTCTGCGCGGTCCAGTCGCGGTCGATCTTGATGAAGGCCTCGACGGTATAGCCGTTGGGCACCGTCTCGGCGTTCAACACCGCCGTGGTGGCGGTGGTGAAGTAGCTCATGCGCGGGGTGTTCTTGTCGGTGTTCAGGAAGCGCACCGAACCGGGCGCGGCCGACAGGTAGTGGTGGTCGTTGGACCAGACCACGTCGCCCAGCTGCGCGCCGACCACGCCGTCGATGTTCAGCGCCGCGCGGCTGACCGGGTTGTTGCCGGTGCGGTCCTGGATCACCTGGCCCACCGGCACCGGCTGGCCATCGGCGCCGCCGAAGAAGCGCCAGTGCGCCAGCGTGCCGGACACCTGCGGGTAGTCCTCGCTGTCGGCCGCGGGCTTCTGCGTGGTGATGGCCGGGTCGGTGTAGTTGGCCAGGATCAGGGCGCGCGCCTGTTCGACCAGCGACGTGTGCGTGGGCGCGGCGGCCTTGAAGTCCTTGTTGAAGCGGGCAAAGCGCTTGGCGAAGTCCATCTTGATGGTGAACTCCTCGTTGGCGCCGGTCAGCACCGCCTGGTCGAAGGCATTGAGCGTGGCCTTGGGCTTCTGCGGCACCCACGGCGAGAACGACAGTACGCGGATCTCGTTGTCGCTCAGGTCGAACTCGTACAGGCGCATCAGGCCGTTGCCGCCCTGGTAGGCCATCTGGTAGTCCACCACCATTTCCTCGACCGGATTGCCGAAGGCGTTCATCTTGGTCAGGTGGGCCGCGCCGTGGTAGTGGCCGTTCAGCGTCATGAAGATCTGGTCGTTGTCGCGGATCAGCTTGTCCCACAGCATCAGGCCATAGGGCACTTCCAGCGGGCTGATGCCGTCCTTGTCGATGTTGAGCAGCTGGTGGTTGACCAGGATCACCGGCAGCGTCGGGTTGGCGCGGATCACCTGGTTGGCCCAGGCCAGCCCGGCGTCGGAAATGCGCCACGACAGCGACAGCACCATGAACTTCTGGCCCTCGGCCTGGAAGATGTGGTACTCGTGGAAGCCGCTGGGATCGCGCCCGCCGAAGGTGGCCTGCTTGCTGGCGCGGTCGGTACCGAAAGTCTGCAGATAGGGTTCCGCGGCCAGGTTGCGCTGCGCGTCGGTGGCGCTGCCCTGGCTGCTGGGGTCGACGTAGTCGCGGTCCAGGATGACGTCGTGGTTGCCCGCCAGGATCGAATACGGCACCTTGGCGTCTTCCAGGATCTTCATGGCCTTGCTGGCCACGGTCCACTGGTCGGGCTTGCCCTGCTGGTCGACCACGTCGCCCAGGTGGATCAGGAACGGAATGTCGAGCGACTTGGCGTGGTCGGCGACCCACTGCGTCTGGGCCTTGTAGGGCTCGCTGCCGTACTTGCGCATGAACTGCTGGTTCTCGGCGTCGGTGGCATAGCGCGAGTAGAACTGCGTGTCCGGCAACACCGCCACGGCGAAGCTGGAAATGTTCTTGGGCGGCGGCGCGGGCGTCGCGGGCGCGGACGTGTCGTCGTCCTCGCTGTCGCTGGCGCAGGCCGACAGCAGCAGCGAGCCGCCCACGGGCATCAGCGTGGCGCCGAGGCCGGCCTTGAGCAGGCTGCGCCGGCGCGGGTCCGCCGCCATCGGCAGGTTGTTGGAAGTCTCGGCAAGCTCATGATTGCCGTCATGTTTGTCGTGCGCCATCTATACCGCCCATCGGTCAAAAAAGGGGGAAGGTTAGAAACGCCGAATGACGGATGTGTTAACCCTGCGTGAAGATTCTGCGTCGCGTCGCGGCGACGCGCGCCGGCGGGCGGCTTATAGCCATATAGCGCCAGGTTGGTTCGCCTGGCCGCCAGGGCGCGCTATCTTTTTCGTTTCGGCGAAAACAGGGTTCTTGTCATGCCAGCGCAACGTCAACTCAAGCTGGGCGCGTTCATGCGCCCCGTCAGCATCCACACCGGCGCCTGGCGCTACCCCGGCGCCCAGCGCGACGCCAATTTCAACTTCGAGCACCTCAAGCGCTACGCCCAGGCGCTGGAACGGGCGCGCTTCGACGCGTTCTTCATGGCGGACCACCTGGCGCTGCTGAACATGCCGATCGAGGCGCTCAAGCGCAGCCATACCGCCACTTCGTTCGAGCCGTTCACGCTGCTGTCCGCGCTGAGCCAGGTGACCGAGCGGCTGGGGCTGGTGGCGACCGCGTCGACCACCTTCGACGAACCGTTCCACGTGGCGCGGCGCTTCGCCTCGCTCGACCATCTGAGCCAGGGGCGCGCCGGCTGGAACATCGTGACCACCTCCAATCCCGATGCCGCGCTCAATTTCGGCCGCACCGAACAGCCCGACCATGCCCGGCGCTATGCCCGCGCCCGCGAGTTCTACGACGTGGTCACGGGCCTGTGGGACAGCTGGGCCGACGACGCCTTCATCCGCGACGCCGACAGCGGCATCTATTTCGATCCGGCGCGCCTGCGCACGCTGGATCACCGCGGCGAACACCTGTCGGTGCGCGGACCGCTGCACATCGCGCGGCCGGTGCAGGGGTGGCCGGTGATCGTGCAGGCCGGCGCCTCCGAGCCCGGCCGGCAGCTGGCGGCGGAGACCGCCGAGGTGGTGTTCGCCGCGTCCGGCACGATCGAGGATGGCCAGCGCTTCTACGCCGACGTCAAGGGGCGCATGGACGCCTTGGGGCGCGACCGCGACCATCTCAAGATCCTGCCCGGCGTGCTGGTGGTGGTGGGCGACACCGAGGGCGAGGCGCGAGCCATCCGGGCGCGCCTGGACAGCCTGGTGCACTACGAAAGCGCGATCGCCTCGCTGTCGGTCGCGCTGGGCTGCGACGCCTCGCGCTTCGATCCGGACGCGCCGCTGCCGTCGTTGCCCGAGACCAACGCCAGCAAGAGCAGCCAGGAGCGCGTGCTGCGCCTGGCCGAGCGCGAATCGCTCACGGTGCGCCAGCTGGCGCAGCGCCTGGGCGGCTATGGCGGGTTGGCGATGGTCGGCACCGCCGCGAGCATCGCCGATCAGATGCAGGAATGGCTGGAGACCGAGGCATCCGACGGCTTCAACGTCATGTTCCCGTGGCTGCCCGGCGGCCTGGACGCTTTCGTCGGCCAGGTCGTGCCGGAACTGCAGCGGCGCGGCATCTTCCGGCGCGAGTACGAGGGCCGCACCCTGCGCGAAAACCTGGGGTTGCCGCGTCCGGCCAACCGCCATTTCACGCCGTGACGGACGCCGAGATCAGTGCGTCGGCGCGGGACGGGCTTCGCCCCGGCGCCGCTCCATATAGGTCTTCACCACCAGCGTCAGCAGCGCCATGCAGGCCAGCAGCGCCGCCGCGGTGAAGGCCGCGACGGTCTTGTAGTCGTCGTTGAGCTGTTCGATCAGCAGCGGCAGCGTCAGCGTCTTGCCGCGGATCGCGCCGGCCACGACCGACACCGCGCCGAACTCGCCGACCGCGCGCGCATTGGTGATGACCGCGCCGTACAGCAGCCCCCACTTGATGTTGGGCAGCGTCACGCGGCGGAAGATCTGCCAGCCGTTGGCGCCCAGCGTCAGCGCCGCCAGCTCCTCTTCCTGGCCTTGCGCCTGCATCAGCGGGATCAGCAGGCGCGCCACGAACGGCGAGGTCACGAACACCGTCACCATCAGGATGCCGGGCCAGGCGAACATCAGCTGCACGCCGTGGCCGCTGAGCCAGCGGCCGAAGAGGCCTTCCAGGCCGTACACCACCAGGTAGCACAGCCCGGCCACCACCGGCGAGGTGGCATAGGGAATGTCGACCAGCGCCACCAGCAGGCGGCGGCCGCGGAAGTCGTAGCGCGTCACGCACCAGGCCAGCAGCACGCCGAACACCAGGTTGATGGGCACGCTGACCACCGCGGCCAGCAAGGTCAGGCCGATGGCCGCGCGCATGTCGCTGGCGCCCAGGTTCTGCAGCAGGGCGTCGAAGCCGCCGGCGATCACCCGGGCGAAGATCAGGGCCAGCGGCAAGGCCAGCAACAGCAGGGCGGCGAGCAGGCCGGCGCCGATCAGCAGGCGGCGCGGCCAGGGGGAAGGGCGCGTCATGGCTCAGATCCCCGGCACGCGCTGCCACGGCAGCAGGCGGCCCTGCAGCACCTGCAGGGCGAACAGCAGCAGCAGGGAGGCCGCCAGCACCACGGTGGCGATGGCGGCGGCGGCGGGGTAGTTGTATTCGGCCAGGCGGCTGAAGATCATCAACGACGTCACCTCGGTCTTGTAGGGAATGTTGCCGGCGATCATGACCACCGCGCCGAACTCGCCCAGGCTGCGGATGAAGGCCTGCGAGCCGCCGGTGAACAGGGCCGGCACCAGCGCCGGCAGCAGGATGCGCCAGGCGGTCTGGCCCGGGCTGGCGCCGAGCGTGCGGGCGGCTTCCTCGTACTCGGCCCCGATGTCGGCCAGCACCGGCTGCACCGAGCGCACCACGAACGGCAGGCTGGTGAAGATCATGGCGATCACCAGGCCCGGGAATGCATACGAAATCTTGATGCCCAGCGGCGCGAACCATTGGCCGACCCAGCCGCCCGGCGCCAGCAGCACGGAGAGGGTCAGGCCGGCCACGGCCGTGGGCAGCGCGAACGGCAGGTCGATGGCGGCGTCCAGCAGGGCTCGCCCGGGGAAGCGGTAGCGCACCAGGATCCAGGCCAGCAACAGGCCGATGACCAGCACCACGGCGGTCGAGTAGAACGCCGCCAGCAGCGTGACGCGGTAGCTGGCCAGCACGCGCGGATCGGTGACGGCCTGCCAGTACTGGCCCCAGCTCATCTGGCTGCTGTAGAGCGGCAAGGCCGACAGCGGCAGCAGGATCACGAGCGTGATGAACAGGCTGCTGACGCCGAAACTGAGGCCGAAGCCGGGCAGGACGGGATGCTGCCGGAAGAACGTGGACATGCGGACCTGAACGTAAAAGCGCCAGCCACCCTCGCGGGCGGCCGGCTGACGAGACGGAAGGCGGGGATCGACGCGGCGCGTCAGCGGCCGGCGCCCAGCAGTTGGTCGAGCACGCCGTTGGCGGCGAAGTGGGTCTTGGTGATCTGGTCCCACGAACCCAGCACGTCCTGCGGATTGATCAGCCGGATCGACGGAAAGCGGCTGGCCGCGGCCTTGACCGCCTCCGGGTCATGCACCCGGTAGTTGAAGTCGGTCAGCAGCTTCTGGATGGCGGGCGAGTACTGGAACTGCAGATAGGCCTCGGCGACCTTGCGCGTGCCTTTCTCGTCGGCCACCTTGTCGACCACCGCCACCGGGAACTCGGCCAGCACGCTGACCGGCGGCACCACCACCTCGAAGCCCTGCGCCTTGAACTCGTCGCCCTTGGCGATGTTGTTGACCTCGGATTCGAAGGTCAGCAGCGCGTCGCCCTGGTTGTTCTGGGCGAACGCCACGGTCGCGCCGCGTCCGCCGGTGGGGAAGCTTTCGACGTTCTTGAGCAGTTTGCCGACGAAGGCGCGGGTCTGCGCGTCATCGCCCTTGAACTTCTCGTTGGCGTAGAGCCAGGCGCCCAGGTACGAATAGCGCGCGTTGCCCGAGGTCTTGGGGTTCGGGAACACCAGCTTGACGTCGTCGCGCACCAGGTCGTCCCAGGTCTTGATGTTCTTGGGATTGCCCTTGCGCACCAGGAAGGCGATGGTGCTGTAGTAGGGCGAGCTGTTGTTGCCGAATTTCTTCTGCCAGTCGGCGGCGAGCAGCTTGTTCTGCGCCAGGATGTCGACGTCGGGCACCTGGTTGAAGGTCACCACGTCGGCCTTCAGGCCCTGGATGATCGACTGCGCCTGGCGCGAGGTGCCGGCGAACGACTGCTCGATCGTGACATCCTGCCCGGTCCTGGCCTTCCAGTCGGCCTGGAATTTCGGATTGATGGCGGCGAACAGCTCGCGCGCGATGTCATAGGAGGTGTTGAGCAGGGCCTGGGGCGCTTGCTGGGCTTGGGCGGCGCTGGCGGCCAGGGCCGTCAGCGTCAGGGCCGAGGCGAGCAGTCGTTTGAGCAAAGGGCTTCTCCGGATGAAAGACGCTACGCGGGAAACCCGCGGCCGGGGCGGAAGGCCCCGATACCGCATGATGCTTACGCCGGCCGGCGTTTGGAAATATTCAATTACCTTTAACTCATAGCCGCACGTTGTATCCGATGCGTCGCGTCCGCGCTTTCCGCTATGTGGCGGGGTCGCCGAGCGCGCGGGCGCGGCGCGGACCGCGCCGGCCTCACGGGAACGCCATCAGCGCGTCGCTTTCGGCGGGATCGGGCTCGATCAGCTCGACCCGTTCGGGCGCCATCTCCTTGACCAGCCGGATCAGCATGCGGGCGAACTCGCGCGCCTGCTCCGACGGCGCAAAGGCGCTGGGCAGCAGGAAGCCGTAGGGCATGGTCAGCCGCGGCTCGAAGTCGCGCAGCACGATGCCCGGCACGTTGGCCGCCAGGATCGGATCGGCCAGCGCAATGCCCATGCCCAGCGCCGCCAATTGGCAGGCCGATTGCCCGGACGAGGTTTCCATCACCAGCCGCAGCGGCAGCCGGCGCTTGGCCATCAGGTCGTCGATATGCTGGCGCAACAAGGTGAACGGACGCAGCGCGATGAAGGGCTCATCCTGGATGTCGTCGGCGCTGACCACCGCCTTGGCCGCCAGCCGATGGCCTTCGGGCATGGCGATCACCAGCCGTACCCGGGCGAAGGTGCGCGAGATGATGCCGGGAAAGTCGATCGGCAGCGCCGCCACGCCCAGGTCGAACTGCTGTCCGGACATCCACAAGCCGACGTCGACCCGCGAGCGCACCTCCAGCGATACCCGCGTGTGCGGATGGCTGCGCGCGAACTCGGCGATGGCGCGCGGCGTGACGCTGTAGGCGAAGTAGGGCTGGGTCAGGATGCGCAGCCAGGCGTCCTGCTTGTTGCGGATCGAGTCGGCGATGCGCGAGACCTCCTCGAAGCCGGCCAGGATGTGGCGCGTGCCTTCGTAGAAGCGCAGGCATTCCTGCGTCGGGATCAGGCCGCGGCCCTGGCGCAGGAACAGCGGAAAGCCGACTTCGTCCTCCAGCGCCGAGATCAGCCGGCTGATCTGCGGCTGGGTCCGGTGGATGCGGTGCGCGGCCTCGGTGACGCTGCCGGTCTCGAGCACGGCGCGCAGCGCCTGCAGGCGGTTCAGGCGCATAGGGATAAACCCGGATGGGCGGCGCGGGGCGCCATCGCGCGACCGGCGCCGCGCCAGAGGGAAAAGCGGGTGGGCGGCCGCGACACATTACAAAAGTGCATGAATCAATACTCCAAACGAAATTGACGCATGAATTCACGCAATCTTAGGATCATCCCACCTTCAATGAAAGAGGCGCGGCGTGAATATCCTCGACAAACCGGTTTCCGTGGGCGGACCCGCGGCACTTTTTCCCGATGACCGCAACGGCATCGAACAGCTCGACTGGAGCAACATCGGCGACGCGTTCCCGATCAAGCAGCGGCGGGCCTACCTGAACAACGCGTCGATCGGGGCGCTGAGCGTGCCGGTGGTGGCGGCGGTGAACCGCTTCATGGAGGACGTGCGCGACAACGGCCGCAACGCCTATCCCGAGTGGTGCCGTTACGCCGAGGAGACCATCAAGGCCCGCATCGGCCGCCTGATCGGCGCCCACCGCGACGAGATCGCCTACGTCAAGAACACCACCGAGGGGCTGGTGCACGTGGCCAACGGCTTTCCCTGGCGCGACGGCGACAACCTGATCCTGCCGGACATCGAATACCCGTCCAACGTCTACTGCTGGATGAAGCTGGCCGCGCGCGGCGTGACCATCCGCTGGGTCAAGAACCGCAACGGCCGCATCCTGGCGGACGACATCCGCAAGCTGATGGACGACCGCACCCGCCTGGTGTCGCTGAGCGCGGTGCAGTTCTCCAACGGCTTCCGGCAGGACCTGGAGGCCACCGCCAACCTGTGCCACGAGCGCGGTGTCTACCTGAACCTGGACGCGATCCAGTGGGCCGGTTCGCTCGAACTGGACGTCGAGAAGCTGGGCATCCACTTCCTCTCGGTGGGCGGCCACAAGTGGATGCTGGCGCCGATCGGCACCGGCTATTTCTACTGCCGCAAGAGCGTGCTGGGCCTGCTGGATCCGCCCAGCGTGGGCTACCACAGCGTCGACAGCACCGAGGACCACATGCACTACCTGCTGGAGTACCGGGCCAACGCCGGGCGCTTCGAGGAGGCCCTGGCCAACTTCACCGGCATCTGGGGCCTGGACGCCGCCGTGCGCATCCAGCTGGCGCTGACGCCGGCCCGGATCGAATCGCATATCCTGGAGCTGACCGATTACGCCAGCGCCGCGCTGCAACGCAAGGGCTACCAGATCGTCAGTTCGCGCGCGCCGGGCGAGGCCTCGGGCAACCTGTCGTTCAAGCACCCGGGCCAGGACGCGCAGGAACTGGCGCAACGCCTGCGGGACGCGGGCGTGGACCTGGCGGTGCGCGGCGGCAACCTGCGCATTTCGCCGAGCTATTACAACGATTCCACTGAAATCGACCGCCTGGTCGAGGCGCTGCCGTCCTGACGGCGCGCCCGGCGAGCGGATAATCCAGAGCACAAGGGGTACAACATGACGTTCAAGCAGACCTGGCGCCGGATGGCGCAACTGGTGGGCGCGTGCGCGCTGGCGGCCGCCGCCGCGGGCGCGCAGGCGGCCGACACGCCCAAGCCGGGCGGCACGCTGCGCTATGGCACGGTGTCCGAAATCGTGTCGCTCGATCCGCACGTCTACGGCGGCAGCGCCTGGAAGGTGCTGATCGAGGCGCTCTACAGCCCGCTCGCGGGCTACGACAAGAGCGGCGCCATCGTGCCGCGCCTGGCGCAAAGCTGGGACCAGCCCGACGCCCGCACCATCGTGTTCCACCTGCGGCCCGACGTGGCCTTCCAGGACGGCACGCCGGTGACCGCCGACGACGTCAAGTTCTCGCTCGACCGTATCCTGGACCCGGCCACCGGCGCCACGCTGCGCTCGAACCTGCTGGGCGCCACCGTCACCGTGGTCGACCCCGCCACCGTCAAGGTCGAGAAGCCGTCGCCCGACGCCACCATGCTGAGCGTGCTGGCCCTGCCCGAGGCGGCCATCGTGTCGCGCAAGTGGGTCGAGAGCGGCGCCAACCTGAAGCTGTCGGCCAACGGCACCGGCCCGTTCCAGTTGAAGAGCTACGAACCCGCCGTGCGCGCCAGCCTGGTGCGCAACCCGCGCTATTTCGTGGCCGGGCAGCCGTACCTGGACGGCGTCGACTTCCGCATGATCAAGAGCGACGACGCGCGCGTCAACGCGCTGCGCAGCCAGTCGCTGGACATGATCGACTTCGTGCCGTGGAAGGACATCGACGTGTTGCGCCGCAATGCCGGCACCAAGATCGACACCGCCGGCGGCGCCTTCATGAGCGTCTGGTTCAACACCAGCAAGAAGCCGTTCGACGATGCCCGCGTGCGCCGCGCCGTGTCCTATGCCATCGACCGCGAAGCCGTATCCAAGGCCGCCTTCTTCGGCTACGGCAAGCCCATCTACGGCGCGCCGACGCCCGAGGATTCGCCGTACTACGACAAGTCGCTGGACGGCACCTACAAGCGCGACACCGCCAAGGCCCGCGCGCTGCTGGCCGAGGCCGGCTACGCCAACGGCGTGGACGCGTCGATGGTGGTGTTCCAGGGCCTGGGCATCTACACCACGATGGCGCAGGTGGTGCAGGCCAACCTGAAAGAGGTCGGCATCAACCTGAAGCTGGAGCCGGTCGAGTGGGCCACGCTGGTCGAGCGCAAGAACCGCGGCGACTACGACTCGATGATCTACGGCGTGTCGGTCAAGCTGCCCGACCCGGACGCCTACGCCTATTACCTGGGCGGCGATTCCAGCTACTGGGCCAAGCCGATCGGCTACCGCGATCCCGAGCTGGAAAAGCTGCTGGCCGAGGGCCGCGCGCTGACCGATCCCAAGGCGCGCCAGCCGATCTACCAGCAGGCCGAAAAGCGCATCCAGGAGACCAGTCCGTGGGTGTTCGTGAGCTGGCGCGAGCAGGCCCAGGGCTACCTGCGCAAGGTGCACGGCTACACGCAGCTGGGCGGCGCGCTGAGCGAAAGCAGCCCGGGCATCTCGCTGCCCACCATGTGGATCAACTGAGGCCGGCATGCTGCCTTTCCTGTTCAGACGCCTGGCGTCGGCCATCGTCACCCTGGCGCTGGCGACGGGCGTGGTCTTCATCGCCATCCACCTGCTGCCAGGCGATCCGGTCGCCATCATGCTGGGCGACCAGGCCGGCAGCGATCCGGTGGCCGTGGCGCGGGTGCGCGCCCAGTTGGGCCTGGACCTGCCGCTGGGCACGCAGTTCACGCACTGGGCCGGCGCGCTGGCGCGCGGCGACCTGGGCGTGTCGCTGCGCACCGGCGAGCCGGTGGCCGACGAGCTGGCGCGACGCATTCCGCGCAGCCTGGAACTGATCGGCGCCGGCCTGCTGGTGGCCGTGCTGCTGGGGGTGCCGCTGGGCGTGGTGGCGGCGCGCTCGCGCGGCCGGCTGGCGGGCGCCGCGGCCTCGGTGGTGGCGGTGGCCGGCTTCTCGGCGCCGGTGTTCGTGCTGGGCATCCTGCTGGTGCTGCTGTTCAGCCTGGCGCTGGGCTGGCTGCCGTCGTCGGGCTTCGTGGCATTCTCGGACGATCCCGTGCAACACCTGCTGGCGCTGATCCTGCCATCGCTGACCATCGGCCTGAACTTCATGGGCGTGGTGGCGCGCATGACCCGCGCCAGCCTGTCAGACGTCATGGGCCGCGACTACGTCAAGCTGGCCCGCGCCAAGGGCCTGCCGCGCGGCAAGGCGATCCTGCGGCACGCGCTGCCCAACGCGCTGGTGCCGGTCATCGCCATCGTCGGCGTGCGCGCCGGCAACCTGCTGGGCGGCACCGTCATCATCGAGGCCCTGTTCGACTGGCCGGGCCTGAGTTCGCTGCTGGTGAGCGCCGCCTTTTCGCGCGACTATCCGGTGATCCAGGGCTCGCTGCTGGCCATCTTCGCCTTGTTCATCCTGATCAGCCTGGTCATCGACCTGGCCCAGGGTTTCGTCGACCCCCGCATCCGCAGGCCCTCCGCATGATCGCATTCCTTCGAGCTTCCAAGGCCGGCGCGCCGGTGCAGCTGGCGCTGGGCTTCCTGACGGTGGTGGTGCTGGCCGCCGTCTTCGGGCCGGCGCTGGGGCTGGCCGATCCCTACCGCATCGACGCCGCCAATCTGCTGTCGTCGCCATCGTGGCGGCACTGGCTGGGCACCGACGAGCTGGGCCGCGACCTGCTGGCCCGCGCGGTGTACGGCGCCCGTGTGTCGCTGTCGGTGGCCGCGGCCGCCGTGATCCTGGCCGGCGTGCTGGGCGTGGCGGTCGGCGTCGGCGTGGCCTTCCTGGGCCGCCGCGCCGAAGCGGCCGCCATCCGCGTGGTGGACGTGTTCGTGTCGCTGCCGGAGATCTTCGTGGCGCTGGTGGTGCTGGCCTTCATCGGCGGCAACCTGCCGACGCTGGTCGGCACCATCGGCGTGCTGTACGCGCCGCAGTTCGCCCGGGTCGCCTGGGGCGTGGCGCGCGGCATCCGGGCGCGCGAGCACGTGCTGGCCGCCAGTTCGCTGGGCGCGGGCACCGGCTGGATCATTTGGCATGAGGTGCTGCCCAACATGCGCTCCATCATCGCGGTGCAGGCCTCGTTCACCTTTTCCTTCGCGATGCTGCTGGAGGCGGGCCTGAGCTTTCTCGGCCTGGGCGTGCGTCCGCCGGTGCCGTCGTGGGGGCAGATGGTCGGCTCGCTCAAGGATTACCTGTTCACCAATCCGTGGCCGGTGCTGGTGCCGGCGCTGGCGCTGTTCTTCACGGTGCTGGCCGTCAACGTGCTGGGCGACTGGCTGCAGGACGCGCTCAATCCGGAGTTGCAACGATGAGCCCCGAAACGGATGTGCTGCTTTCCGTCAGGAACCTGACCGTCGATTTCGACACGCCCCAGGGGCCGTTCGCCGCCGTCAAGGGCGTGGACCTGACCCTGCGGCGCGGCGAGGTGGTGTGCCTGGTGGGCGAATCCGGCTCGGGCAAGTCGGTCACCGGCTTTTCCCTGATGGGGTTGGTGGACGCGCCCGGGCGGGTCGCCGCCGACGAGCTGCGTTTCGCGGGCCGCGACCTGCTGCGCGCCTCCGAGCGCGAACGCGACGCGCTGCGCGGCAAGGATATCGCCATGGTGTTCCAGGAGCCGATGACCGCGCTCAACCCCGGCCGCAACGTCGGCAGCCAGATCGCCGAAGTCATGCGCATCCATGACGATATCGGCCGCCAGGCCGCCTGGGAGCGGGCGGTGGCGCTGCTGGAGCGGGTCGGCATCCGCGAGCCGGCGCAGCGCGCCAAGGCCTATCCGCACGAGCTGTCCGGGGGCATGCGGCAGCGGGTCATGATCGCCATCGCCTGCGCCTTGTCGCCCCGGCTGATCATCGCCGACGAGCCGACCACCGCGCTGGACGTGACCGTGCAGGCGCAGGTGCTGGAGCTGCTGTTCTCGATCCAGGCCGAGACCGGCGCCGCCGTGCTGTTCATCACGCACGACCTGGGCGTGGTGGCCGAGATCGCCGACCGCGTGGTGGTGATGCGCGCGGGCGAAGTGGTGGAGGAGGGCGACGTGGGCCAGATCTTCGGCCGGCCCGCGCATCCTTACACCCAGGCGCTGCTGGCCGCCGTGCCGGACGTCGACGCGCCTCGCGACCGCGGCCGCCGCCTGACGCCGCGTGCGCGGGCCGCCGCACAAGGAACCCCGTCATGAGCGAATTCATTCTGCGCGCCGAAGGCGTCACCAAGGACTATGTCGCCGCCCGCGGCCTGCTGGGCCAGCCGATGCGGCTGGTGCGGGCGGTCAAGGGCGTCAGCCTGGCGGTGGCAACGGGCACCACGCTGGCGCTGGTGGGCGAATCGGGCTCCGGCAAAAGCACGCTGGGCCGCTGCATCGCCGGCCTGCTGCGGCCGACCTCGGGCCGCATCGAGCTGGCCGGCCACGACGTGAGCCAGTTGGCGGGCGGCCGGCTGATGGCGTTCCGGCGCCAGGTGCAGACGATCTTCCAGGACCCGTATTCCAGCCTCAATCCGCGCCGCCGGGTCGGCGACGCCATCATGGACGGCATGGTGATCCACAAGCTCTACTCGCCCGACGAACGCCGCGACCGCATGCAGGCGCTGCTGGCGCGGGTGGGGCTGCGGCCCGAGCACGCGCAGCGCTTCCCGCACCAGTTCTCGGGCGGCCAGCGCCAGCGCATCGCGATCGCCCGCGCCCTGGCGCTGGAGCCGCGCTTCATCATCGCCGACGAGGCGGTGTCGGCGCTCGACGTCTCGGTCAAGGCGCAGGTGCTGGATCTGCTGGCCGACCTGCAGGCCGAGCAGGGGCTGACCTACCTGTTCATCTCGCACGACCTGGGCGTGGTGCGCCACTTCGCCGACCGGGTGGCCATCATGGCCGCGGGCGAATTGGTGGAAGAGGGCGAGTGCGACCGCATCTTCGAGGCGCCGGCGCAGGACTACACGCGCAGACTGATCGCCGCCGTGCCACGGCCCGATCCGTCGCGCCGCCGCCTGCGCCAGGCGGCCTGATCCGGGGCGCGGGCTTGATGCGGATCAAGCCCGCGCATCGGCCGCGGCCGTTGGCGCGCTTCCGAGCGTCCTACAAGGCTCCGCGCGCCTTTTTGACCGGATCCTGCGTGCTACCATCGGCGCCTTCGAGGGGATGCGAATGCAGACGGGCGCCAATACCGGGAGACGATGGACCGCGTTAGCCGCGGCGTTCCTGTTCGTGTTCCAGGCGCTGATCGCCTCCGCCGCCTTGCCCGGTCCCGGCGCCGCGCCGGGCGCCACCACCATCATCTGCACGGCCAGCGGCCCGCGCGTGATCACGCTGGACGCCGAGGGCGGCGTCACGCAGGACGCGCAGCAACACAGCGGCGCCTTGCCGCATTGCTGCTTCGCCGGCTGTGCCATGCTCGGCGCCGCCGCGTTTTTAGGGCTGCCGCCGCTGGCCTGGCGCCTGCCCCTGGTGCGGCAGGCGCTGCCGGCGCCCACCGTCGACATCCACTTCTCCAGCGCGCAGGCGCGATTGCCACGGCAGTCGCGCGCGCCGCCCGTCCTGGCCTGAACCCCACCCGTTTCCGTTGTTGCTGGCGCGCCTTGCTTGCGGCCCGCGCGGTCGCGCGCGTCCAGCCCGTTCAGATCCAGAGACTCTCATGCACAAGAACAAGGACATCCTGCGGGCGACCTGCCTGGCCACCGCCCTGGCCGCGTCGTTTCCCGCCTGGCCGCAGGCCACCGGCGCCGACGCCATCATCACCACCGATCCGGTGGTGATCACCGGCGTCGCCCCGAGCGCGCCGCTGACCTTCACGACCGACCCGAAGATCCCTCGCCAGCCGCTGCCGGCCAGCGACGGCACCGACTACCTCAAG
>Ga0189292_10355_pt1 | contig 16182 bp, 13 predicted proteins | sample UW1oraminimetaG_FD_130317 | JGI IMG/M metagenome (GOLD analysis project Ga0189292, IMG submission 130317) | Marine microbial communities from the Costa Rica Dome - UW179A-orange mini metaG | ecosystem: Environmental > Aquatic > Marine > Oceanic > Photic zone | place: Costa Rica: the Eastern...
AAGCCGGCGGTGAGGAAGAAGCCCACGGCGTTGTGGCCGTACCACCATTGCACCATCGCATCGGTCGCACCGGCATACAGCGAATAGGACTTCATCGCGGTAACCGGGATTTCCAGGTTGTTGACGACATGCAGGATCGCCACGGTCAGGATGAAGGCACCGAAGAACCAGTTACCGACGTAGATGTGCTTGACCTTGCGCTTAGCCAGCGTCCCGAAAAAGACGACCGCATAGGCCACCCAGACGATGGTGATCAGGATGTCGATCGGCCACTCCAGTTCCGCATACTCCTTGGAGCTGGTGAAACCCAGCGGCAGGGATATTGCGGCGAGCAGGATGACCAACTGCCAACCCCAGAAGGTGAACGCGGCCAGCTTCGGCGCGAACAGGGTGGTCTGGCAGGTGCGCTGAACCGAGTAGTAGGACGTTGCGAACAGTGCACAGCCGCCAAAGGCGAAAATCACCGCGTTGGTGTGCAATGGACGTAGTCGACCGAAACTGGTCCACGGGAGGTCGAAGTTCAGAAATGGCCAGGCCAATTGTGCTGCGATGAAAACGCCGAGCCCCATCCCGACGATTCCCCACACCACCGTCATGATGGCGAATTGGCGGACCACCTTGTAACTGTAGGCGGTACTGGTTGCTGTGTTCATGTATGGGCTTCCATCCACGGGTAATGAGCAGTTTTTTTCTTTCTAATAGAAAGCGAGGCAAGGATGGGGAAAGGGCAATCTGCCGGTATTGACACGGATCAATACACACAAAGTGACAAAGGACATCTCGTCAGCTGGAACCAACCGCAGGGAGATACCTGGGCCAGCCTGATCCTGGCCCATGGTGCGGGTGCGCCAATGGACAGTCCGTTCATGAACGAAATGGCTGAGCGCCTTGCGGGGCGTGGTATTGCGGTGTGTCGCTTCGAGTTCTCCTACATGGCTGCGCGTCGTACGGAAGGCCGTAAGCGGCCGCCCAGCCCACAGGCGCATCTGCTTGCGCAATGGCGCGAGATCCATGCTCTGGTGCGACAGCAGGCCACAGGGCTTTTGGCCGTTGGCGGCAAGTCGATGGGCGGCCGCATGGCCAGCCTTTTGGCCGATGAAAGAGGGGTGGATGCGCTGGTCTGCCTGGGCTATCCGTTCCATCCTGCTGGCAAGCAGGACAAGCCTCGGGTTGCCCATCTCGCAGCGCTGCAAACGCCGACGCTGGTCGTACAAGGCGAGCGCGATGCACTGGGCAGTCGCGAGACGGTTGAGCAGTACAGGTTGTCACCAGCGATCAATGTGCACTGGCTCGCGGCGGCAGATCACGACCTAAAGCCGTTGAAGCGCTCGGGGCTGACCCATGATCAGCACCTGAATAGCGCTGCCGATACAGTGGCGGCTTTCCTGCGTGGTTTGAAGAGCCAATGAGACCGCTGCAATCCGCGTGCGGCGCCTGCCAAAACCGCCCGCGGATTATGCTCAGCGGTTAAACCGCTCGACCAGCGAGTACTGACCCTCTGCAGTCGCGGCGAGCTCTTCGCTGAGCAGCGCTGAGCTGCGCGCATCCCCCGAGGTTTGGTCGGCCAGGCGGGCGATGGTGCTGACGTTATGGCTGATTTCGTCGGCGACCGCGCTTTGCTGCTCCGTAGCCGATGCGATCTGGGTGGTCATGTCGATGATATTGCCCATCGCCTCATTGATGCCGGCGAGGGCCTGATCGGCTTCGGCTACCTGATCGACCCCGCGCGTGGCATGCAGGTGTCCATCCTCGGTTGTTTGCACCGCATGACGAGCCTGCAGCTGCAACTTCTCGATCAACTGGTGGATCTCGCCGGTGGCAGAGGCGGTGCGCTGAGCCAACTGACGTACCTCGTCGGCCACCACAGCGAAGCCGCGACCGCTTTCGCCCGCGCGCGCGGCCTCAATGGCTGCGTTGAGCGCCAGCAGGTTGGTCTGGTCGGCAATGCTCTTGATCACGTCGACCACACCGCCAATCGCGTCGCTGTCGTTCGCCAGTTGATTGACCGCTTCACCCGTCTTGGCTACCGAGTCGGACAGCTGTTGAATTGCCTTGCGCGTTTCGGCAGTGACTTCACGACCATGAACGGTCAGTCGGCTCGCTTCTCTGGTGGCCTCGGCTGCCAGCGCGACGTTACTAGCCACTTCCTGAGTGGTGGCGGCCATTTCGTTGATGGCTGTTGCAACTTGCTCGGTCTCTTGATGCTGCTGCATCAGGCCATTGGCGCAGTTCTGTGCCAGAGAATCGGCCTGCTTGGCTTGCCCTTGAAGATGCACAGCGGTGTCCTGCAGGCGTGTTAGGCAGGTCTTCAGGTGTGCCTGCTGGCTGAGCATCGCCATTTCCAGCTGGGCCTCGACGCCACGGCTGTCGGTATACATGCAGGCAATGAGCGGATCACTGGTGGTCTGGCTGGCCAGCTGCATCAGACGTTTCAGCCCTCTCTGCTGCCACTGTAGCCCCGCCAGGCCCAGCGGCACGGACAGCAGCGCTGCCGCAAAGAATGCCAGCGGATGATCGAATCCAGCGCCGACGAAAAAGCCGATCTGGCTGATGACAATGAACGGTATCCACTTGCTCAGGATCGGTAGCCAGGTGTCGCGGCGGGGCACCCCGCTTTTACCGGAGTTGATGCGCGCATAGAGCGCTTCCGCCCGCTGGACCTGCTCGCGGGTCGGCTTGGTCCGCACGGACTCGTAGCCCGTGACTTGCCGTTGTTGATCGAGAATGGGGGTGACGTAAGCATTGACCCAGTAATGATCGCCAGTCTTGCGGCGGTTTTTGACGATACCCATCCAAGGCTTGCCCTGCTTGAGGGTCGACCACATGTGCTCGAACACGGCCGGAGGCACATCGGGATGACGAACAAGGTTATGCGGGGCGCGAATCAGTTCTTCGCGATCAAAACCACTGACCTCGGCGAAGATGCTGTTGCAGTAGGTAATCTGGCCCTTCAGGTCGGTGGTTGAGACGAGTCGTTTCTGGTCTGGGAAGGCGTATTCACGTTGAGTTACGGGCTGGTTATTACGCATCGACAATCACGCCTGGCAAAAGGTGTTTGTAAGGTAGCGAGCCTGGCTTCTGGTTTTTTTAAGTCTCAGGCTGACTTATGGGTCGGCCGCAGCGAGGCGTTCTTGAGGAAAACCTGATTCGTGGATCAGCTTCGGGATACAGACGACCAGCGGCGGACGATGCTTAATCTGTTTGCAACGTCGTTGATTCATTTTTGAATGGTATTCGGGGGCTTCGCGCTATGGGCGATGCAAATGATGGAGCCGGATATAGGGCATGGACGCTAAGGGCAGCTGGAGAACAGGTGTTGAGGGATCAACAGGCGCCGGTGCGAAGGGACACGCACCGGCGCTTTCTGTTTTCTCAGCTTGCGATGAGTTGACGCAACACGTAATGCAGAATGCCGCCGGCCTTGAAGTACTGCACCTCGTTGAGTGTGTCGATGCGGCTCAGCACCTGAAACGAGGCACGCGAGCCATCGGCGCGCTCCACATCCACAGTCAGCATTTGACGTGGCTTGATATCGGCGTCGAGTCCGCGAATCGACAGTTTTTCCGTGCCGTTCAGTCCCAGTGACTGACGCGTCTGATCGTCGACGAACTGCAAGGCCAGCACGCCCATGCCAATCAGGTTGGAGCGATGGATGCGCTCGAAGCTCTCGGCGATCACCGCTTTCACCCCCAGCAGGTTGGTGCCCTTGGCTGCCCAGTCACGACTGGAGCCGGTGCCATATTCCTTGCCGGCGATTACCACCAGCGGTACGCCCTCGGCCTGATAACGCATGGCGGCATCATAGATCGACAGACGCTCACCGCTCGGCTGATACAGGGTATTGCCGCCTTCTTCGCCGCCGAGCATTTCGTTGCGGATACGAATATTGGCGAAGGTGCCGCGCATCATGACTTCGTGGTTACCGCGCCGCGAGCCGTAGGAGTTGAAGTCGTCCGGCGCCACGCCAAGTGACTGCAGGTAGGTGCCAGCCGGTGAGCTGGCCTTGATATTGCCCGCCGGCGAGATGTGGTCGGTGGTGATCGAGTCGCCGAACACGGCCAGTACCCGTGCGTCTTCTACATCGGTCGGTGGCGCCGGTGGCTGGCCGATATCCTCGAAGTAGGGCGGGTTCTGCACGTAACTGGAGCCGGCGTCCCACGCATAGGTATCCCCGGCACTGACCGGGATTTTCTGCCAGTGCTCGTCGCCGGTGAACACGTCGGCGTAACGGCTGCGGAACATTTCGCCATCGATGCTCGCCACTGCTTCGGCTATCTCGGCGCTGCTAGGCCAGATGTCCTTCAGGTAGACCGGTTGGCCCTGCGCGTCGCAGCCTAGCGGTTCGCGGTCCATGTCGATACGTGTGGTGCCGGCCAGTGCAAAGGCGACTACCAGCGGTGGTGAGGCCAGCCAGTTGGCTTTGACCAACGGGTGTACGCGGCCTTCGAAGTTACGGTTGCCGGACAGTACGGAAGAAACGATCAGATCGTTATCGGTGATCGCCTGGCCAATGGCATCCGGCAGTGGGCCTGAGTTGCCGATGCAGGTGGTGCAGCCGTAGCCCACCAGGTTGAAGCCGAGTTCGTCGAGATAGCGGGTCAGACCGGCGCGCTCAAGGTAGTCGGTCACGACCTTCGAGCCGGGAGCTAGTGAAGTCTTCACCCACGGCTTGCGTTGGAGCCCGCGCTCCAGCGCTTTCTTGGCAACCAGGCCGGCGGCCATCAGCACGTTCGGGTTCGAGGTATTTGTGCAGGAGGTAATGGCGGCGATCACCACCGCGCCGTGCTTGAGCTGGAACTGTTCACCGCCGACCGCAAATTCAGCATCAGCCTGCTGTTTGCGCCCGCTGGTTTCCAGCAGCAGGTCGAAATTCGCGCCGATGTCGCCGAGCGTAACGCGGTCCTGCGGGCGCTTGGGCCCAGCTACCGACGGTCGCACCTGGCTCAGATCGAGCTCGAGGGTAGCAGTGAACTCGGGGTCGGGCGAATTGCTGTCACGCCACATGCCTTGTGCCTTGCTGTAGGCCTCGACCAGTGCGATGCGCTCTTCGTTACGGCCAGTCAGGCGCAGGTAGTCGATGGTCACTTGGTCGACCGGGAAGAAGCCGCACGTGGCGCCGTATTCCGGGGCCATGTTGCCGATGGTGGCGCGGTCGGCCAGTGGCAGGTGATCCAGTCCAGGGCCATAGAACTCGACGAACTTGCCTACCACGCCATGCTTGCGCAGCATCTGCGTTACGGTCAGCACGAGGTCGGTGGCGGTGAAACCCTCGTTGAGCCTGCCGGTCAGGCGGAAGCCGATGACTTCCGGGATCAGCATCGACACGGGCTGGCCAAGCATCGCCGCTTCGGCCTCGATGCCACCCACGCCCCAGCCCAGCACGCCGAGGCCATTGATCATGGTGGTGTGCGAATCGGTGCCGACCAGGGTGTCGGGGTAGGCGACGGTCTCGCCGTTCTCTTCGCGGGTCCAGACCACCTGGCCGAGGTACTCCAGGTTGACCTGGTGGCAGATGCCGGTACCCGGCGGCACTACGCTGAAGTTGTCGAAGGCCTGCTGGCCCCAGCGCAGGAACTCGTAGCGCTCACCGTTGCGCTGCATCTCGATCTCGACGTTCTGCTCGAATGCCCGATCAGTACCGAAGCGGTCGACCATTACCGAGTGGTCGATTACAAGATCCACGGGGGAAAGTGGATTGATCTTCTGTGGATCGCCCCCGGCCTTGGCGACGGCATCACGCATGGCCGCCAGATCGACAACGGCTGGCACGCCGGTGAAGTCCTGCATCAATACGCGGGCAGGGCGGTACTGGATTTCCTGTTCAGAGCTGCGGGTCTGCAGCCAACTCACCAACGACTTCAGATCGTCGGCGCGCACGGTCAGGTTATCCTCCCAGCGCAGCAGGTTTTCCAGCAGCACCTTGAGAGAAGTTGGCAGGCGGCTGATGTCGCCCAATTGAGCTGCCGCATCGGGCAGGCTGTAGTAGTGATAAGTCTTGCCGGCAACTTCGAGGCTGCGACGGCAATTCAGGCTATCCAGGGAAGGCATTCCTCATCTCCTTGTGCCCACACGGTAAGGGCTGGCTGATGAATGAGCGGTGAAGCCGGAAGGGCTTCGCTACTGCACTGGACCGGGTCATGCGGGCGAGGGTTCCCGCGGTCGGCTATGATGCGCGGCTTTGGCGCATGCCCGATCGCTGACAGGATTCGAAGATGAACACATTGCTGCTGCATTGCCGACCCGGCTTCGAGGGCGAGGTCTGCTCGGAAATCAGCGAACACGCCGCCGTGCTCGAAGTCGCCGGCTACGCCAAGGCGCGTCCGGAGAGCGCCTGCGCCGAGTTCGTATGCAGCGAAAGCGGGGGCGCCGAGCGCTTGATGCGCAAGCTACGGTTTGCTGAGCTTATCTTTCCCCGGCAATGGGCACGCGGTGAATACCTGCAACTTCCTGAAACGGATCGCATCAGCGTATTGCTGGAGTACCTGGGGAATTACCCGGTCTGCAGCGGGCTGTGGCTGGAAGTGCTGGATACCAACGACGGCAAGGAGCTATCCAACTTTTGCCGCAAATTCGAGGCACCACTACGCAAGGCGCTGATCAAGGCCTGTCGCCTCGACGAGCAGGGCAGAGGCCCGCGTCTGCTGCTGACCTTCAAGAGCGGCCGAGAGGTGTTCGCCGGCATCGCCGAGACCAATAACAGCGCGCTGTGGCCCATGGGCATACCCCGACTGAAGTTCCCCCGCCAGGCACCGAGCCGTTCCACGCTCAAGCTGGAAGAGGCGTGGCACCACTTCATTCCGCGTGACCAGTGGGACACACGATTGGCGGCGGGCATGACCGGGGTCGATCTCGGTGCGGCTCCCGGCGGCTGGACCTGGCAGCTGGTCAACCGGCACATAAAGGTCAGCGCAGTGGACAACGGCCCGATGAATCCCGAGCTGATGGATTCCGGTCTGGTGGAGCATTTCCGTGCGGATGGTTTCACGTTTCGCCCGCGCAAACCGGTGAACTGGATGGTCTGCGATATCGTAGAAAAGCCGGCGCGCAATGCGGCTTTGCTGGAAACCTGGATCGGCGAAGGCCTGTGCCGCGAAGCGGTGGTAAACCTCAAGCTGCCGATGAAGCAGCGTTATGCGGAGGTGAAACGGTTGCTTGAGCGCATCGCCGATGGGCTGGCTGCGCGTGGCGTCAAGGCGAGTATTGGCTGCAAGCAGCTGTATCACGATCGGGAGGAGGTGACCTGTCATCTGCGACGCCTCTGACGCCGAACGGATGACCTGTCCGTGCGCTTGCGCGACAATGCCGACCTGTTTTCCGGAGCCCAAGATGACTCAATCAGCTGAAATGTCTGTCGATGCCGTACTCGATGCCAGCGGCCTGAATTGCCCCGAGCCGGTGATGATGCTGCACAACAAAGTGCGTGATCTTGCCGGTGGCGCGTTGCTCAAGGTTATCGCTACCGACCCCTCGACCCAGCGCGATATTCCCAAGTTCTGCATTTTCCTTGGCCACGACCTGGTCGAACAGCAGGAAACTGCGGGCACTTACCTCTACTGGATTCGCAAGAAGAGCGGGTGACCGGCGGAAGTTGCGATCCGGTCGTTAGCCTTAGCTCAACTCCTTCCGCACGTCGCCCGTTTGCTGGCGCCGCCACATGCGGGTCAGCCAGCGCCAGGCGATCCAGCCGCCGCCAATCAGGTAGATCAGCCCGCCCGGCACCCACATTATCAGCCCGGCCAGTTGCTGGTCCTCGACCGAGCGACCTTCGCCGTAGAACGAGACGGTGCCGAAGGTGAGCAGGGCGCCCAGCAGACCGGTGTGCATCAGCGTCAGCAATACGGCCATCAGCGCCTGCGGTACCTGCTTTGGATTGGCGCGTAGTGCCGACCACCAGAATAGCCAACCGGTGAACAGGAAACAGGCGTGCTCGAAGGCATGCCACCAGAGGTTGTCCAGCGCCAGCACGTAGAGTTTCGGTGTGTGCCAGATCCAGATGATCGCTCCGTGCAGCAATGCGAGCAGGGTCGGATAGCGTCCTGCACGCAGGATGCCGGTCCACACCGGTTGGGCGAAACGCCCGGTGATCCCACGCCATTGCGGCAGCGGGCGAGCCAGCGCCCATAACGGAGCGATCACAATGATGAACAGCATGTGCTGGGTCATGTGCCAGCTGGTGCTGTTTTCCGCCCAGTCGTCGATGGGGCCGAAGACGGCTAGCACGACCAACAGCATGGCACTGTGAAAGCAGAGGGCTTCGCTGCGCCGTGGCGGTACCTTGCGGGCGCCTAGTACATACAGCAGCCAGGCAGCTGCGACCAGAATCGCAGTGAGCAGCAAAGGCGCGCGCTCGAGAATGTGGGCGTCGAACAAGCCATGGGCATGAGCCGGTGCGGGAGTGAGAATTGCCGCCAGCGCCAAGGTCGGTGAGAAGCGGATCTGCAGCGGGCTTACAGGCATGGCGGAATCTGCAATAGCGGGATACCAACAAACAGCGTCGCCAGCGCCGCGATGAAGTGAATGCCCGCAGTGAGCTTGGTGACGAACAACTGTCGTTCGTTCAACTCATGCGGCGGTCGCGACAGGCGCCAGAAGTAACGCGCCAGCCAGAACAAAAGTGCCAGCGTCAGCAGCGTGAGCACGCCTAGGCTGCCGTTCAGCCAGTTCCACACGCCTTGAGCAGGATCCGGCGCGCTGTGCTTGCAGATCACCGCCTGGCCACCATACATCGCCACGAACCACAGGCTCCAGATGATCAGCCCGATCGGGATCTGTACCGGGTGGAAGGGTGAAGTGCGTGCATAGCCCATCAGGCACCTCCCCAGGTCGCCGGGAACAACACGACTGCCGCATAGCTGACCCACAGCACACCCAAGTTGTAGTACCAGAGCTGCTCGACCACGATGGGCTCGTACGGCGCTTTATCACCTACGTACCCTAGACTGACCCGCCAGGCCTGCAGGGCGGTCAGCACGGCGGCCAGCGTGCAGTGAATCAGGTTGTAGGCCAGCATCACGAAAATCACGGCATCGTGCGCGGTTTCGGTCGGCGCCAGGCCGGCCGACAGCATCATCCAGAGCAGCATCGCCGATTGAACGAAGGCCACGATCGCCAACACGGCAAGTTGCCCCATCAGCCCGCAATGCGTACCGGCGCGCAGGCGCTTGATCAGCCGATGCAGCCAAAACGTGCCGGCACTCAGCAACAGTGCGCTAGCGAACATCAGCCAACCATTCAGGTCGCTGTCCGGCACTTTCCATTGCGGCGAAACGGTCCACAGATAGAACCAGCCGAATAGCAGCGACAGATACAGCGCACCGTTGGCCAGCAGTGTTACGCCCATACCCCACAGGCCCGGGCCGTCAAAGGTACGTGAGTGCAGCGGTGGCTCTCCAGGCTGTGTATGAGCGTCCGGTGCGGCGGCCGGATGAGCGCCGTTTTCCCAGGACCAGCGCAGCAGCACGATCAATGTGGCGACGGTCGCGATGATCGCGAGGATATAGGCCTTGTTCAGCAGGCTCAGGCAAAGCGCAGCGAGGAACACCGAGGCGATGAACGGCAGCCAGCTATTGCCTGGGAGGTGGATGATCTCGCGCACCTTGCCTGTCAGCGGATCACTGCCCCAGGTCTCCCGTCGGCCATGGTCGATTACCGTCAACGCATGTTCGCCGCGGGCGATGCTGTCGGGCAGGTCCGGGTCTTTCCACAGCGGATGACGGTCCGTCACATCAGGCAGGCTGACGAAGTTGTAGGCGCTGGGCGGCAGACTGGTGGCCCACTCGAGTGTATCGGCGTTCCAGGGATTTTTCGGTGCGCGGACGCCGAAGCGGAAGTGCAGGATGATGTCCAGCAGAATGGTGGCGACACCCACCGCCATGATGAAGCTGCCGACGGAGGAAACCAGGTTGGGCATGTCCCAGCCCAGGCCCGTGTCATAGGTGTAGACCCTGCGCGGCATGCCGATCAGACCGGTCCAGTGCATGATCAGGAAGGTCACGTTGAAACCGATGAAGAACAGCCAGAAGCCCCAGCGCCCGAGCTTTTCCGATGGCATGCGTCCTGAGAAGTGCGGCAACCAGTAATACAAGCCGGCCATCAGTGGAAAGACCATGCCGCCCACCAGCACGTAGTGCATGTGTGCGACCACGAAGTGGGTGTCGTGTACCTGCCAATCGAACGGCACGAGTGCCAGCATCACACCGGTCAGGCCGCCGGCGACGAAGACGATGAGAAAGCCCACCAGCCAGAGCATTGGCACCTTGTACACCGGCTTGCCCAGCCAAAGCGTCGCCAGCCAAGCGAAGATCTGCACCCCGGTGGGAATTGCAACCAACATGCTGGCCGCCGAGAAGAACGCCGTGGCTAGCTGTGGTATGCCGACCGTGAACATGTGGTGTACCCACAGCCCGAAACTGATGAAGCCTGTGGTCAGTACGCCGAGCACGACCCAGCGATAGCCCACCAGCGGGCGCTGGCAAAACACCGGAATCAGCGTGGAAACGATGCCGGCGCCGGGCAGGAAGATGATGTACACCTCCGGGTGGCCGAACAGCCAGAACAGGTGCTGCCAGAGCACCGGATCGCCACCGCGGGCGACATCGAAGAACGGCATACCCGCTGCGCGTTCCAGTTCCAGCAGGATGGAGCCAAGGATCAGTGGCGGAAAGCCGACCACGATCATCATCGCCATCACCAGGATGTACCACGCATACAGCGGCATCTTGTGCAGCGCCATGCCGTTGGTGCGCGTGCGCAGGATCGATACCACCAGCTCGACACCGGCGGATACCGCAGAAATCTCGACGAAGGTGATTCCCAGCAGCCAGAAATCCGAGTTTACCCCAGGCGTATGGGCCGAGCTGGATAGTGGCGTGTACATGAACCAGCCGGCCTTGGGCGCGACGTCTAGAAAGATGCTCGACAGCAGGATCAGCCCGCCGAACAGGTAGCAGTAGTAGCCAAGGGCAGAAAGCCTCGGAAAGACCAGGTCGCGGGCGCCGATCATCTTCGGGATCAGGTAGACCGCCAGCCCCTCCATCATGGGTACCGCGAAGAGAAACATCATCACCGTGCCGTGCATGGTGAAGACCTGGTTGTAGACGTCCGGCTCCATCAGCTCATAGCCGGGCAAGGCGAGCTGGGTGCGAATCAGCATCGCCAGCAGTCCGCCCACCAGAAAGAAGAAGGCGCCGGTGACCAGAAAGCGCAAGCCGATGCTGGTGTGATTGACGATGGTCAGCGCGCGCCAGCCGCGCGGGTTGCCCCACACCTTGTCGAATTCGTCTTGCATCTGTTCGAGATTGGCTGCGGGCGCGCCACTCTTTTGAGTCGGATTCATGGAGCTAGGGTCTCCAGCCAGTCGGCAAGCTGGCCGAGGGTTTCTTCGGGAATGTCGTCGTGGCGGGGCATCGCGTTGCCGTGTTTGAGGCTCTGGTGATCGCTCAGCCAGCGCCGCAGGCCTTCACTGTCGTTGGCGATCACACCTGCACCCAATGTGGGGCGGGTCGTGAGATCGCTCAGGTCTGGGGCGCGGTTGCCCTCACTGACGCCACTCACGCGGTGGCATTGGCTGCAGCGCTCATTGAAAATCTGGCCGGCGGGGCCTGTCGGTGGTTGGTGTTGGAGGTCTGTACGGCTTTCGATCCAGCCCGCAAACGCCTCGGATTCCAAAGCCTCCACGTGCAGAATCATATGGGCGTGCTGGCTGCCGCAGAATTCCGAGCACTGCCCGCGGAACACGCCGGTCTGCGATGCCTGCAGGCGTAGGGTGTTCGTCCGGCCGGGAACCATGTCCAGCTTGCCGCCCAGGCGCGGCACCCAGAACGAGTGAATCACGTCGGCGCTGGTGACTTCGACGTCTACCGGTCGGTCGACCGGCAGAATGAACTGGTTGGCCGTTACCACGCCGCTTTCCGGGTAGCGCACCTCCCACCACCATTGATGGCCGATGACCTGGATGCGCAATGGTTGCTCGCCTTCGACCGGCAACGGCAGCATGCCGCGTCCGGTAGGAATGCCGAACGCCAGCAGCGCGATGATGCTGATGGTGGGCAGGATGATGCCGCCGCCGATAATCCAGCGCCGGTTGATGCGTTTGGCTTCTTCTGCTGTGTGGGTCTGCGGGCGTCGCAGCATGGCGTAGATCCACAGTGCGCTCACCACCACCAGCACCAGTACGGAAAAGCCGAACATCGCCCACCAGACGTTCGCTACATCTCGCGCCATCGGCCCAGCCGGCGAAAGTGCCGACTGCGGGCCATCGCAGCCAACGAGTAAAGGAACTGCCAGCGCCAGTGTGGTCCATTTGAAAGGGTTGCCGCCTCGTTGGGCGGCCGGTTTCAATTCAGTGCCTGGGAGGGCCGGATGGCCACAGAACGCGAGTCCATTAGTAGTAACGCCGCGATTGCCGGCCATCCGCTGCATCCGATGATGATCCATTTTCCGGTCGCCGCGCTGATAGCCCTGGTGCCGGCGGACCTTGCCTATTTGTGGACGCTGGACGAATTCTGGTGGCGCGCCGGCCTCTGGCTCTCTGGCGTAGGCGCGATCGGCGGCTGGATAGCCAGTATCGCCGGCGTGATCGACCTGGTCTCGGTGCAACAGATTCGCCGAAAAATCACTGCCTGGTGCCACGCGATCCTTGCAGTGATGATGCTCTCGCTGGCTTCGCTGAACTGGCTGTTGCGCTACCAGGGCATGGATCGTGGAGACGGCGATGTCATGTGGGGGCTGTATCTTTCGCTGCTGACTGCCGTGTTGATCTCGCTCGCAGCCTTCCTCGGCGGACGGCTGGTCTACGAGCATGCTGTTGGTGTGGATATCGAGGGTGACGGTCCGTGACTGAGCGCTGAGCCGATTGGAAGAGGCGGTGATCCATGCTCGCCCGTGGGCCGGGCGAGGAAGGGAAAAATAGTCGAATCGAGCCGTACGGTCAGTCATGCGGAGCGGTCGTTCCTTGATTCAGAAGGGCTTGGCGAGCACCAGCCAAAGCGTCAGTGCAATTAAAACGGGAACGAGCACACCCAGCCCCATGCACTGGTATATGACGCCCCGGTCCGGCTCACGTTCGATGCGCAACACCAGAACGCCGCACAGTGCATGGCAGAGCGCCATGGCCGTTACCACCGTCAGCTTCACGATCAGCCAGCCGGCCAGCGTGCCGTCGCGCAGGAAAAGCGCCGTTCCGGAGCCGATTGCGATGAGCGCCGCAGGGGTGCTGATGAGGGTGAAAACCATGCGGGTAAGGTGGGCATGGTCTCGGTAGAACAGCTGATCGCTACGCTTGGTGCCAGCCGCGATCATTGCCGGCAGATAGAGCAGCGAGCCGCACCAGCAGAGTAGGGCGGCAAAGTGCAGCAGTTTGAGCAAAGGCATGCCGGTCTCCATCCTGCCTGATGCGAATCTGAGGATGTGACAGTCCTGCTCCCGGGCAGTTCGTCATAGCGCGGACGAAGCGCCGAGGGCGACGGAGGTGCTGAGGCCGGCGAGTATCTGGCGTCGGCGCATGAGGAGGGTGCTAGCTTTGCTCTCGACGCTCGAACAATTGACTGCCGCAGCGGCTGCAGAAGGCGGCATTGGGTTCGTGGGTAAGCTTGTCGCAGGTCGGACAGCTGTGCCGCAAACTGTCCTGGCGCATGGCGTTAGCCAATTCCGCGGTGAAGATGCCGGTCGGCACCGCGATGATTGAGTAACCGGTGATCATCACCACCGTCGCCAATGCTTTGCCTAGAGGCGTATGCGGGACCATGTCGCCGAACCCGACGGTGGTCAGGGTGACCACCGCCCAGTAGATGCTCATCGGAATGCTGGTAAAGCCGTTGCTAGGCCCTTCGATTACGTACATCAGCGTGCCGTAGACGATGATCAGTGTGGTAACGCTAAGCAAGAAAACGATGATTTTCTGCCGACTGCCCTGCAGTGCTACTAGCAGGAAGTTGGCTTGGCTCAGGTACGGAGTGAGCTTGAGTACGCGAAATATTCGCAGCATGCGGACGATGCGCACCACCAGCAAGTACTGCGCGTCAGGCAGCATCAGGGCAATGAAAGCGGGCAGCACCGACAGCAAATCGATGGCACCGTAAAAGCTGAAAATGTACTTGCGTGGCTCGGGGTGCGTGTAAATCCGCACTACGTATTCCAGGGCAAATATTGCCGTGAAGGCCCACTCTAGATTGGTCAGCAACTGGCCATGCCGCTCATTGAACGAGGCGATGCTGTCGAGCATCACCACCACCAGGCTGGTCATGATGATCACCAAAAGCCAGGTGTCGAAGCGCTTGCCGGCCGGTGTATTGGTGAAAAAAATGATGACGTATAGCCGCTCTCGCCAGTCCATCGCTTTCAAGGAGTCGTTATCCATTCGCCGTGGTCTCTCACATGAGTGGCAGATCGCTGTTGAAGCGGCCCATTAAAACACTGCGATCGCCTCGCTGCATGTCGCGCTATGGTGCCGGCTGCTCACCGTTGGTAACGTCGCTTTGCCTGATTGGCGCTTAGCGCATAGTCTGAATACAGGCGCAGCCAGCAGTTGGAGAGTGCAATGCCCGATTCCCAGTTGGTCGACCCGTTCGGCCGGCGTATCACCTACCTGAGGTTGTCGGTAACCGATCGCTGTGATTTCCGCTGCACTTATTGCATGAGCGAAGACATGGTCTTCGCTCCCCGCGCGCAGATCCTTACCCTCGAAGAGCTTTATGCGGTAGCCGATGCCTTCATCAGTCTGGGCGTTAAACGTATCCGCGTAACCGGCGGCGAGCCGCTGGTGCGCAAGGGCCTGACCGGACTGTTGGCGCGATTAGGCGCACGTAGCGAACTGGAAGACCTGGCCATTACCACCAACGGCTCACAGCTGCCGGTACTGGCAGCTGCTTTGCATGATGCTGGCGTGAATCGGCTGAACATCAGCCTGGATTCACTCAAGCGTGAACGGTTCGCCGAACTGACGCGCCGCGACATGCTCCATCAGGTCGTCCAAGGCATCGATGCGGCAATCGATGCCGGTTTCAGTCGGATCAAGCTAAACAGCGTGATCCAGAAAGGCCGGAATGATGACGAGGTGCTGGATTTGGTGAATTTCGCCGTCGAGCGAGGGCTGGACATCAGCTTCATCGAAGAAATGCCGCTGGGTAACGTTTCCAGCCACGAGCGTGAAATTACCTTTTGCTCCAGCGAAGAGGTGCGCGAGCGTATAGAAGCAGGCCATCAGCTGGTGCGCAGCAGCCACACCACCGGCGGACCTTCACGCTATTGGCAGGTCGCGGGAACCGACACTCAGGTCGGCTTCATTTCGCCGCACAGCAATAACTTCTGTGGCAGCTGCAACCGCGTACGTGTGACCGCGGAGGGCAAGCTGGTGCTCTGCCTGGGGCATGAGGGTGCGCTTGACCTTAAAAGCCTGATGCGCCGTTATCCCGGTGACAGCGAGAGGCTGCGCAATGCTCTGGTGAACGCGTTGCAGCTCAAGCCGGAGAAGCACCACTTCCGCACCGATGAGCAGGTTCAGGTGGTGCGTTTCATGAGCATGACGGGCGGTTAGTGTTCCGAGGGAGTTGCCCGTCAATCAAAAACCTCTTTAATTCCTCCGGCATCCTGCCGCTTTTGGCTGCTGCGTCCGCGGTTCTGTGCGCCGCCACGCTGCGAGCAGAGCCAGGCTGCGTGATAAACTCCCTGGCTTCTTGTCAGTACCCATTCGATGCCAGGATTTCCGATGTTCACGGCGACTACGCTTATTCGTTTCCACGCTGACTGCCACGGATAGGCTGCATGCGACTGAAAAGCATCAAACTTGCCGGCTTCAAATCTTTCGTCGATCCCACCACGGTCAGCTTTCCAAGCAACATGGCAGCCGTAGTCGGACCCAATGGCTGCGGCAAATCCAACATCATCGATGCCGTGCGCTGGGTTATGGGCGAAAGCTCAGCTAAGAACCTGCGCGGCGAGTCGATGACGGACGTCATCTTCAATGGCTCCAACACGCGCAAGCCGGTCACCCAGGCAAGCATCGAGCTGATCTTCGACAACTCCGACGGTACGCTGACTGGCGAGTACGCGGCCTTTGCCGAAATTTCCATCCGCCGCCGCGTCACCCGCGACTCGCAGAACACCTACTTTCTCAACGGCGTGAAATGCCGTCGACGCGACATCACCGATATCTTCCTTGGTACCGGCCTCGGGCCACGCAGCTAT
>Ga0189292_10356_pt1 | contig 16167 bp, 11 predicted proteins | sample UW1oraminimetaG_FD_130317 | JGI IMG/M metagenome (GOLD analysis project Ga0189292, IMG submission 130317) | Marine microbial communities from the Costa Rica Dome - UW179A-orange mini metaG | ecosystem: Environmental > Aquatic > Marine > Oceanic > Photic zone | place: Costa Rica: the Eastern...
CGCTAATCAGCAAAATCAGGGTAGAAATCGGCCCAAGAAACGCAGAATAAGGCCGGTAGGTTGAAAAAACCGGGTTGAAAAAGGGGGACGGTGAGAATTGGCTAATTGTTCAGCGTCTCCTTAGGTAAAGCGGAGGCCGGCGATGATGGGCGCAGTGCCATTACCGGGCAACTGCCTCCGGTCTTCCATTGCGGCACAAAGCGCAAACGGTTTCGCATATCTGTAAAAAACCGGCTGATCGCTTGGAGTCACTCGCTCTGCTGAGTGCTCCACGAAGGGGGGGAGCACCTGCGGATGCGATGCTGAGCCACACCAATTGAGTCATTCCTCCCACATGGAGCGGCGGTTATGTCCGTCTGCCGCTTCGCAACCGGGTACGACATAGTCACCCGCTGGCTGCGAGCTCGGAGCTACTCCAGAAGCAACCTGCCATCCGCCCCGCTTAAGGCTGGCCAGCCATGATCCTCTCGACCTCACCCTCGGCCTGCAGATGCTCGAAGGCAGCCTGAGTGCGCAGCACGGTGTCGTCATCGGTTTGCGGGCTATAGGCCATGTAGAGCTGCGTCGAGGTGTTGGGGCTGAAGACTTTTTCGACAGAGGCTGGGTCCACGCCGGCTTCTTCGCACAGGGCGAGCATGTCCTGTTCGGGCATTGGCACCAGGTCGACCTGACCGTTGAGCAGGCGCTTGAAGTTGTCGCTGTTGTGAGCGGCGACGACGACCTTGGTAAAACCATTGGCCTGCAAGTACTGGTGACGAACATCCTCACGCATCACCCCGACGCGATACGCCTTTGCCGACTCCAGATCCGGCACCAGGATGTGGTCTCGTTCGCGCAGTTTGTAGAAGTGGTATTCGATGCGCATGATCTCGCCCACCCAGCGAAACAATGCCTCACGCTCGCTTGTACGCGCGATCAGGTAGATCAGCACGCCAGGTTCGCTCAGGGCCATGTCATAGGCGCGTGCCCAGGGGTAAAGGCTGATCTGGTAGTCGTTCAACCCCGCCCGCTGCAGCGTCGCCTCGACCACCCGGCTGGCCGTACCGGCAACCTTGCCGTCTTGCAGGTAGCTGTAGGCGGTGTCTTCGGTGACCACACGCAGTGGGCCGGCCTGTGCCGTCATGCCGAACAGTCCCAGGAAAAAAGCGATCCAGGCAAACGGGTGCATCGTGCAGTCCTCGCAGGCAGTCAGTCGGAGACACAGTTGCGTCCGTGGGTCTTGCCCCGATAGAGGGCCTCGTCCGCACGACGCAGCAGTTGATCGAATTGGTCCATGCTGTCGGGCTCTAGCGTGGCCAGGCCAATGCTCAGCGTCACGTAGGGCGAGACATCGGAGTCCTCGTGAAGCAATTCCCGCTCGCTCAGGCGCTGCTGCAAGCGCGCAGCCGCACGCCTTGCGGCTGCCGCATCTACGCCTGGCAGTAGCACCACGAACTCTTCACCACCAAGCCGCGCCACCACTTCTCCCGCACGGGCGAATACGGACTTGAGCGTGTCGGCGACCAGTCGCAGGCATTGGTCGCCCTGGGCGTGGCCATAGAGGTCGTTATAGCGCTTGAAGAAATCCACATCGCACATCAGCACTGCCAGCGGCTGCCCTTGCCGTAGCGCGCGGCGAAATTCGGTTTCCTTGACCTCGTCGAAGTGGCGGCGGTTGGCCAGGCCGGTAAGCGGGTCGCTGCGTGAGAGCTCTTCGAGCAGGACGTTGGCGGCGCGCAATTCGGCAGTGCGTTCCTCCACGAGCTCCGCCAGGCGGTCGCGGTGCGCAGCCAAGGCAAGCTCGTCCTGATGCTGGCGCTGGAGATACGCCGAAAGTTTGGCTTGCAGACTGTTGACACCGGACTCCAGCAAGCTCAACTCATCGAGCTGTTTGGGCGAGCGATGCAGGTGCAGACTGCGATCGAGGTTGTCCGGGGTCAGCCGGGTCAGGTGACGGGCAATGCGCCGCACATGAAGGGTAACCGTGCGGTTGAACATCCACATGATCAGCCCGGCCAACAACAGTGACTGAATCACCTGAGTGAGGACGATGTCGTAGACCTCGGCAAGCATGCGTTCCCAGAGCAGGCCCTCATTGCCCTCCAGGAATAGCTCCCCCACCGTTTCACTGGCGCCAGCATAGGGCTCGTAGGTCAGGCGCTGCTGCAGCCTCGGCGCCCGGTGCTCGAGCGGCTGCTGCGCCCGCTCGCGCTGGACGATTTCCGACTCGCGCCCGGCGCGGATAATCTCGAGTTCAACACGACCGATAGGTGCTGCTTCCACGACGCTGTCGAGCTGCGTGTGCAAGGCGGCGCTGTCCATTTCCCAGATTGCCTTGGCCAGATTGCTGCGAAACACCTGGTCGATCAGCACCAGCTCGGCATTCATTTCCGCCAGATTGCTTTGCCAGGCCGACCACGTCCGCAGTCCTACGGTCACCAGGGTGAAGAGCAGGCAAAAGCCCAGGGTGGCGATCACCAAACGACGACCAAGCGAGCCGGTCTGTCGCTGCAGGGACGCAGCGCCTTCAGGGTCGGGCAAGTTGGCGTTCATTTCAGCCATTTGGCGGCGATGCTGTCGTAGCGTCCATCAGCCCGTAGGCGCTCAAGCGCCTGACGAAAGCGCTCGACCACTTCATCCGACGTATTGCGACTGAAAGCCATGCACAGACCATTGGCACCGCCGAGGTCGTCCAGATTCAGCTGGGCTACTGCGGTTTCGGCAGAATTGCCGCTGGCGTGGCGCACCAAGTAATGGGCGTTGAGTTCATTGGAGATCCACAAGTCCACGCGCCCTGCCTTGAGCTTTTCGTAGTTGTGTTCATACCGGTTGCTCGACTGCAGATTGCGTCCGATGGCAAAACCCTTGTCGATCAGATACTGCTCGCCGACATCCTCCTTCACGGTAGCGATCTGGAACTTCCGTGCGTCGTCCAGGCTCGTCAGATTGAACTGCTTGCCGGGCAGCGAGAACAGATACCAGCGCGTCGGCGCGATCACACCGACCCACTTGAACAACGCCTCGCGCTGCGGGGTACGAGCGATGGAATAGATCAGCACATTTTCGGAGTTGAGGGCGATGTCGTACGCGCGAGCCCAAGGCATCGACTGAATGCGCGCCTGCGCACCCGCTGCCTCGATAACCGCTTGGACCACTTCGGTGCCCATCCCGGTCAGCTTGCCGTCGACAGTCATGTTGTAGGGGGGCAATTCTTCGGTGACGACTGTGATTGCCGTGGCTCCAGCCATGGAGCTGTAACTCAGGGACACGATCACGGAAAGGATGGCGCTCAGACTTCGGAGGGAGCGTGAGCTCATAGGGTGACCTCAGCGGGTTGGGAACCCAGGCATACAACCGACATACCAGCCACCATCGTGCCGCCATTGAGTTTTGATCAATCACTCTTTTTTCGGCGCGCCATGCGCAGACTTGAAGGCGCCAGGCCTCTTATCTCGCCGCCCCGACGGGCGGCAATGCTTGCCACACATGCGGGTGAACCGATGGTAATGATCACCAGAGGGCAGTCTGAGGCCGCGTCTTTCCGAAGCTCCACTCTCAGTGACAGCAGGCGCTCGGCCGGTCACCAGCTTACGTATGTGAAAGCGCTCCCTCCGACATCATTTATTAAAAATCATTATCATTAGCTAGAAAGACACGGCGGATATCGCGCACCGCAACTTTTCACCAAGAGCTGCTCTGGAGCGAGCCCTGCACACTTCACCGACACGCCCGCCGGCCATTGCCTTCCAGTGCGGACAACCGCTCCCGGAGATCAAGATGTCCCTGTTTCACGCGTACGCCAGACGCTTCGCTCAACAGAGCGTGCTACGTCATCACTTAATGCCACAAAGCTCGCCTAGATGGACGTCAAGCGCAGGTCGAAACATGAAAACTGCACTGATGGTCTTGCTGGCAACCCTTGGTCTTTTCGCCACACCAGCCAACGCAGTGGACGACCCTGGCTGGCGACCGGTTGAGCTGCCCCAGGCCAGTCAGCGCGACATCCAATCCGAGCGTACTGGCAAGGTTTACCGCATCTTCGTTTCCGAACCACGCCATGAACCGCCGCCGGGCGGTTACCCAGTGCTCTATGTGCTCGATGGCAACGCGCTGTTTCCGAGCCTGGCGATCCAGGCGCAGGCTCTGGAGAATCGTCCCGGTCCAACGTTGCGCAATTCGGTGCTGGTGGTTGGTATCGGTTATCCCGGCAATGAACTGTACGATTTCGAGGCGCGCTCCGAGGACTACACGCCCAAAGCTGAAGACCGCCAGCGCCTGCCGAACCGCAAATCAGCACCTTCGGGCGGTGCCGATGACTTCCTGGCTTTCATCGAGGACGAACTCAAGCCGATGATTGCGCTGCGCTATTCGGTCAACTCGCAACGCCAGACGCTGTTCGGCCACTCCTATGGGGGTCTGTTCACGCTTTACACCTTGCTCACCCGGCCGCGAGCGTTTCAGGGCTATGTTGCCGCCAGCCCGTCAATCTAGTGGTACAAGGACTCTATCGACCGCACACTCGACACATTCGAACGCCAGACCAATAACCAGCCCATCGATGCCCGGCTGCTGGTCACTGCCGGCAGTGCCGAGCAGCCCGCAGCGGATACCTCCTTGAGCGACGCGCGCCAGCGGCGCATGGCCGAGCGACGCATGGTGGGCAATGCCCGGGATCTGGTCAGCCAACTCAAGGGGCTGACCAAGGCAGGACTGCGCAGCGAATTTCAACTCTTTCCTGGTGCCAACCATGGCACCAATGCAACCCACAGTTCGGTCGCGGCACTGGCGTTGGCAGCAGCCATCGGAAGAAATCCATCCCGCGATCAGGACGACTGAAGGTGGCGTAAGCGACGAGAACCGACCGGTCAGCCGGCCAAGGCCAGCGCAGCCAAATGCCCGGTGCTAGAGTCGGAGTTGCCTTTTCGACTACTGGAGAAACCATGCGCCCATTGTTCAACGCCCTGCTGCTGGCCCTGCCACTTTCGCTCTCGTCACTGGCCGTCGCCGCCGAATCGCCTGCCGGACGCTGGCAGACCATCGACGACGAAACCGGCAAGCCCAAGTCCATCGTCGAAATCGAACAAACCGCTGACGGCACGCTGAGCGGCAAGGTGGCCGAGATCCTCAAGTCGGATCATGGCCCCAATCCGGTATGCAGCGAATGCGAGGGTGAGCGCAAGGATCAACCCATCACCGGCATGACCATCCTCTGGGATCTCAAACCCGACGGTGAGCAGGTCTGGAGCAATGGCACCATTCTCGATCCGGCCAAGGGTAAGACCTACCGCGCCAAGGCAAAGCTGCTTGACGGGGGAGACAAGCTGGAGTTTCGCGGCTATCTCGGCATCGAAGCGCTGGGCCGCACCCAGACGTGGGTCCGCCAGTAAACGGTCCGACTGTCTGTAAGCCGGGCCGGCGCAGCGTCGACCCGGCTCGTCGAGCTCGCGGAAATGAGTGCACGCTGCGACTGGCTTACGGTCAAACCTCTCATGTACTCATTTCTCCATGGCGCTAAGGCGCGGGCCGGATTTGTAGCTGCGCTGTGCGCGGCGTTGCTGCTCGCCATCAGCCCGGCCGCCTCTGCTGCCAATGGGCTGACGGCAATCACCGACGAGGCCGAACGCCTAGATCAACTCGAAACCCTTATCGTCGCTCAACATGGTGAAGTAATCGCCGAGCGCGGTTACCGCGGCCATCGCACCACCTCACCGGCCAACATCAAATCCGCTTCCAAGGCAGTCATCTCCGCGTTGGTGGGTATCGCCATCGAGAAGGGCGTGATCGAGGGCACCGACCAGCACGTTGCCGAGCTGCTCAAAGCCGACCTGCCAAACGATTCCGACCCACGCCTGCAACAGGTGACCGTAGGCAACCTGCTCACCATGCAGGCCGGTCTCGGTTCGACTTCGGGGCGCAACTACGGCACATGGGTAGCCAGCCGGAATTGGGTAAGAGCAGCGCTGGCACGGCCGTTCGAGGCTGATCCGGGCACAGCGATGATCTACTCCACCGGCTCCAGCCACCTGCTGTCGGCAATACTCACCCGCCACTCCGGCCAGTCCACTCTGCAATTGGCGCGGCAATGGCTGGCGCCACTCGAAGGCTTCACGATCAGCGCCTGGACACGCGACCCGCAAGGCATCTACCTGGGTGGCAACGAGATGGCGATGACACCCCGCTCGCTGCTCTCCTTTGGCGAGCTTTACCGCCGTGGCGGCATCACGGCATCGGGCGAACGACTGCTCTCGGAGGAGTGGATCGAAGCGTCCTGGACGCCACGCACACGCTCGCGCTACACCGGCCACGGTTATGGCTATGGCTGGTTCGTCACCCAGGTGCAGGGCGAAGCGGTGCTTTACGGCTGGGGCTACGGCGGGCAGATGGTTTACGTGGTGCCTGGCTTGGACATGACCGTGGTGATGACCTCCAACACGCTACAGCCCTCCGGCGGCGCCATGGGCCACCGCAATGCCCTGCATCGCCTGCTCGGCGAGATCATCGGCGCGGTTCGTGGCGCAGAGCGCCCTCAAGCCGGGTGACCCGCTGCCCTAACGCCACGAATATGCGCGCTCGCTCCCAACGAGGCACGCTGGCATTAACCGAACCAATCAGTCGTGGCGCTGGCATCGCGCTACCGACGGACGGTGCGCCGGCGCAAGCCTTACTGCTCAAGTTGCCTTCCGACTGAGCCGATAACTGAGTAATCCATACATGCCGCTATGGATCCGTCAGTGTTTCGATACTGGCTCTCGATGGCCCTTGAAGCAGGTTCGTCTCCATGAATATCAAGCAAAAACTGACATGGGCTTTTCTGACCATTGCGTCGGTGCCGGTCATCGCCGTCGCCATCGTCGTCATACTCAACGTGAGGGGCGATGCCCAGCGGCAGTTCATCGACAGCAGCAGCCGTGAAATCCGGCAGGTCGAGAATGCCATGAACCTGTTTTTCGAAGGTATCGAACAGAACGTTGCCTACCTTGCGGCCCTGCCGGAGATTACCGAAGCCCGCGACCTGAAGAACTTCAGTTCGGCGGATGCAGCCTCTACGCCTTTGCCTGAGAGCAATCGAACCCTACTCAAATTGTTCGACCACTTCGCCAAGACCCATCCTTCGACAGCCTACCTATCCCTCGGGCACACCGATGGCTCCTACGCGGGCTGGCCGGAAGACCCGCGGATGAGCAATTACGACCCGAGGGTGCGCCCCTGGTACAAGGAGGCGATGGCGCAGCCTGGAAAGATCGTGCAGAGCAGCGTCTATTACTGGGCGCAGGACGATGTCGTCCTGATCAATAGCGGCCATACCGTCACCAACGCTCATGCTGGTCGAGAAAGGCGGCAACGTGCTGGCCGACCCCAGCAATCCCAAGCACAACTTCAAATCACTCTCAGAATTGGGCGGCGCCTACGCCGAGCTAGCCAATGCCAAAGGCCTGCTCGAGGTGGAAATCAACGGCACCACCTACATGGCCAACGTATGGTCGTCAGAGAAGCTCGGCTGGCAGTTCATCGGCCTGATCGAGCGCGATGAAGTCATGTCCGGCGCCAACAGCCTGACCCTGCAGATCGCCATCGTTGCAGCCGTATTGGCCATCGCATTTGCCATGATCGGCGCTGCCTTCGCAGGCCTGATCGTTCGCCCAATCCGCAGCGTGGCCGGTGGCCTGGAAGGCATCGCCCAGGGCGAAGGCGATCTCACTCGCAGCCTTGAGGTACGAGGCAAGGACGAAACGGCGATGCTCGCGCGCTGGTTCAATCAGTTCCTTAGCGCAATTCGCGACCTGGTACAGCGCATCGGCAGCGCCTCCACGGCATTGAGCGACGCCTCCGACAGTGCCACGCGCGTGGCCACCGACATGAATGACGCTGCAGAACGCCAACGCGGCGCAGTCGAGCTTGTTTCTACAGCGTTCAACGAGATGGTAGCGACGGCCAACGAGGTCGCACGCTCATGCAGCGAAGCGGCCACCTCGGCTGACGCGGGCCAGCGTCAGGTTCACGACGGGCAATTTCAGATCGACGAGGCGACCGGTAGCGTCTCTCAGCTGAGCGAGAACCTCCTGCGCTCGACTCATTCGATGCAGGAACTCGAGCAGGACAGCCGCAACATCAACACTATCCTGGACACCATTCGCTCCATTGCCGAACAGACCAACCTGCTCGCGCTGAACGCGGCCATCGAAGCCGCGCGTGCTGGCGAGCAAGGACGAGGGTTTGCCGTGGTGGCCGACGAAGTCCGCGCGCTGGCCAAGCGCACAGCGGACTCAACCGGCGAAATCGATGGCCTGCTCGGTGGTCTTGCCAGGCGCACTCAGGATGTCACCAAGCAAATGCAAAGCAGCCTGGAAATGTCGAAGGCGAGCGTGGAGCGCATCCAGAAAGCGCGCGATAGCTTCGAACACATCCGTGGCTCGGTGGACCACATCCGCGACCAGAACGCGCAGATTGCAACCGCAGCGGAAGAACAGCACCACGTCGCTGAAGACATCAATCGGCATATCACGCAGATCCATGAAGATGCCCTGCTGGTCGAGCAGCTGGCCGGGGCAGCACAGACCGATTCGCAACGCCTGTCCGACCTGTCCGGCGAGTTGCGCGGTCTGGTCGGACGCTTCCGTACCTGATAAACGTGCAGCTGCTCTTATCAGCCCTGGGCCAGCCGTTGCAGCTCAGCGCGGTCAAGGCAGCGGTAGCGAAACGAGGGACGGCCGATCTGGCCGTAGTGAAAGGACTCTTCCAGTAACTGCGCGTCGCTCAGGTGCTTGAGGTACTTGCGTACCGATACCCGTGACATGCCGGTGGCAGACAGCAGCGTTTCGCTGGTGAAACCGTCCTCATCCAGCGCCAGGATGGCCTGCGCAACCTGCGCCAGGGACGCCGGTGTCAGCCCCTTGGGCAGGTCGCCGGGGCGTCGCGCATCTGCCACAGGCGGCTGGCTGAACAGCCGGTCGATATCGCCCTGGCCAAGCTGATCCGGCAGATGGGACAAGGCTTCACGCTCGCGGCGGCAGGCATCGACCGCATCGCAAAAACGCTCGAAGCTGAACGGTTTGACCAGGTAATCCCGTGCGCCGAGGCGCTGGGCCGCACGCACGGTTTCGATCTCCGAGGCGGCGGTGATCAGCACCGCGTCGGTATTGCGATCCTCTGCGCGCAGGTAGCGCAGCACCTCCAGGCCGGAGCGGTTGCGCAGGTAAACATCGAGCAGCAGCAGATCCACCGCCTCGCGCTCAAGCACTTGCAGTGCGGCCGGCACGCTTTCGCATTGACCGACCAGCTGCACGCCATCGAGGCGGGCCAGATAATCGACGTTCAGACGCATGACCATCGGATCGTCTTCGACGATCAACACGCGCATGGCTGCTTTCATGATTCCACGTCTCCCAAGGCGGTCCGATAAGGCAGTTCAACCTCGAACAGGCTACCGCGGCCCGCCTCGGAATAGACCGCCAAGGTGCCGCCCCAGGCTTCGACCTGTTCCTGCACGGCGGCCAGACCGATGCCGCGCCGCTCACCCTTGGTCGATACGCCCCGCTCGAACAGACGCTCGCGCACGGCGGCTTCGATGCCCGCGCCGCTGTCCTGCACGTGCAGCGAGAGCAGCGCTTCATCGTAATCCAGCGTCAGGTTGACCCGTCGCTCGTCCCTTTCAGCCACGGCTTCGAAAGCATTCTCCAGCAGGTTGCCGAGGATGGTCACCAGCCCATGAATCTGCTCCGGCGCCGCGGCAGGCACTGGATGCTCGACATCCACCTGAAACAGGATGCCACGCTCACGGGCCTCGCTCTGCTTGCCGAGCAGAAAGCCGGCCAGCACCGGTTCGCCAATACCCTCGACCAGCACCGTCGCCGGTGCCAGCTGATGATCGGCCAGATCGCGCAGGTAGGCGCGCAGGGCATCCAGATCACCCATCTGCGCGAGGCCGAGCAGCACGTGCAGCTTGTTCTTGAATTCGTGGGTCGCCGCCCGCAGCGCCTCGGCGTAGCGGCTGACGCCGGTCAGTTGCTCGGCCAGTGCATTGACCTCGCTCTTGTCGCGGAAGGTTGCAATGGCGCCGATCACCCGACCCTGATGGCGGATCGGCGCACGGTTGGCGAGTATGGCCAGACCGTTGAGGCTGAACTCGCGATCCAGCTGCTCGGTCGCGCTGGCCAGCACCTCGGGCAAGCCGCTGGTGGGCAAATACTCGGAAATCGGCCGACCCAGTGGCGGCTTGCCCAACCCGGTGCTGGCCAGCAGGCGCTCTGCAGCGGGATTGACCAGCGTGATGCGCGCCTGCTCGTCCACCGCCAGTACACCCTCTCGCACCGAAGCCAGCATGGCCTGGCGCTCTTCCACCAGCCAGGTGATCTCGTAGGGCTCCAACCCCAGCAGCACACGCTTGATGTAGCGCGCCAGCAGGTGCGCGCCCAGGGCGGTCACCAGCATCAGCGCCAGCACACCGAGTACCACGCCACGTTGATGGGCTCTCAGCAGCTCGCCGAGCGAAGCCAGGGTGACGCCAACCGAGACGGCACCGATCACCCCGCCTTCGTCGTCCAGCACCGGAGCAAACCCTCGAATGCTGCTACCCAGGCTGCCATCCGCGCGCGATGCGTAGGTTTCACCGGCCAGTGCGCGACCTTCGTCATCGCCACGAAAGGCCTGCCCGATGCGCCCCGGCTCCGGGTGCGTCAGGCGCAGGGCGCGGTGATCCATCACCACCACGAAATCGACGCCCAGCCGCTGGCGCAAACCATCAATCTCGCGCTGCAGCGGGTTATCGACGGATAAATCCGGACTTGGATTGCCCAGCGCACCCTGCACATCAGCACGCGCTGCAATGCTTTGGGCCAGATTGGTCACCCGTGACGCCTGCCCCTCTTCCAGGGTGTCTTGCAGCTGCACGTTGAACAGCCAAAGGGCGAGCGCCAACGCCAGCACCACCATGACGGCGACCAGAAGCGAAATCAACGTGTTCAGGCGCAAGCGCAAAGTCATTCTCCAATCGTGATCGGCGCTGGAAACGCCGCGGTAAAGGGCCGGATCGAGCCAGCCCGGCCATCTTGGGTCAAGCCCGGCTCTGCTTTTTTTAGTTTTGTAATGGTTTTTTAACTTCGCCAAACATTGGCCGCGAAGCATCTCTGCTTAAGGTAGCCGCGCACGGTTGTCCGACCGCGCTTTCGCAACCAATCACCCGTACGTGCGCCACCTGGCCGCCACGTTCGAAGGAGTACAACAATGAATCGGACCACGCTGAGCGCTGCCGTGCCTGACGGTAGCCAGACCTCATCCCTGCTCTCCCAACGCATCTTCAATCTGCCGCTGCCGCTGTTTGCCATCGCCTTGCTCGTCATGGCCGCGGCCATCGCCACCGACACGCTGCCCACCGGCATGATCGGTGCGTTGCTGGTGATGATGCTCCTCGGCGAGTTGCTCGGTTTCGCCGGCGACCGGTTGCCGATCATCAAGACCTATCTCGGCGGCGGCGCCATCATGGCGCTGTTCGGTGCAGCATCCATGGTCTATTTCGGCTGGCTGCCCGCCGCAGTCGCCAATGACGTCGCCAGCTTCATGAAGGGCGGCGGCTTTCTCGACTTCTACATCGCAGCATTGATCACCGGCAGCATCCTGGGTATGGACGCCAAGGTGCTGGTCAAAGTCGGTTCGCGCTACGCGTTGCCGCTGCTCTGCTCGGTGCTGTTCGCCGCTCTGTTCGCGATGGCCGTCGGCGCCCTGCTCGGCTTCTCGCCTCAGGACGCAGTCGTGGTCATCGCCATGCCGATCATGGGTGGCGGCATGGGGGCTGGCGCGGTACCGATGAGCCAGATCTACGAGCAGCTGCTGGGCCAGCCGGCAAGCTACTACATTTCAATCCTGGTTCCGGCGCTGGCGCTCGGTAACGTCTTCGCGATCATCATCGCCGGCCTGCTCAACGGCCTGGGCAATCGCTATCCGTCCCTGACCGGTAACGGCCAGATGATGCCGGGCGTGGATGTCACCGAGAAGGAGAGCCCCATCACCCTGCCGGCCCTTGGCATCGGCCTGATTGCAGCACTGAGTTTCTTCGTCGCCGGCCAGATCCTCGGCAAATTCGTCCCGCTGCACCCGTATGCGCTGATGATCGTGCTGGTTGCGCTGCTCAAGGTATGCAACCTAGTGCCCGAGTCGATCAACGACGCCGCCTCGCAGTGGTTCCGCTTCGTTGCCCGCAACTGGACTTTCGCCCTGCTGTTCGGCATTGGCGTGGCCTTCACCGACCTTGGCCAGGTGATCGACGCCATCTCGCTGACCTATGTGCTGATCGTATTCGCCGTGGTTGCTGGCGCAGCCTTCGGCGCGGGCCTGGTGGGCAAGCTGGTGGGCTTCTACCCCATCGAGTCGGCGATCACCGCGGGGCTGTGCATGGCCAACATGGGCGGCACCGGCGACGTCGCGGTATTGTCCGCCGCGCGCCGCATGTCACTGATGCCCTTCGCGCAGATCTCCTCACGCCTGGGCGGTGCGCTGATTCTGCTGATCTCCAGCGTGGTGGTACCGCTGTTCTTTACCTGATCGGAATCAGGAACGAGAAAAGCCCCGGCCTTGCGTTCGGGGCTTTTTCGTTCAAACGCCGAAGCCATCAGCCACGAAAGTAGCCAACCTTGCGATTCAGCTCCTGAGCCAGCGTCGTCAGGTCCTGGCTGGAAGAGGCGACCTGATTCGACGCAGCCGAGCTGGCGACTGTCGAGTCGTGAATGCGCGTCACGCTCTGGTTGACCTCCTCGGCCACCGCACTTTGTTCCTCGGAGGCCGTCGCGATCTGTGCGTTCATCTCGTTGATCGAGCCCACTTCCTGGCGAATGTTGGCCAGCGCACCTTCCGCCTGCAGCGTCTGCTCGACGGTCTGCTGGGCCAATCGCTTGCTCGACTGCATGACGTCCACCGCTTTGCCCGCACCGGCCTGCAAGGAGGCGATCATCACGCTGATTTCGCTGGAAGACTGCTGCGTACGATTAGCCAGGGAGCGCACCTCGTCGGCCACTACCGCGAAGCCGCGACCGTGCTCGCCGGCCCGAGCCGCCTCGATAGCTGCGTTTAGGGCCAGCAGGTTGGTCTGCTCGGCGATGGCGGTGATCACCTGCAGGATCTTTTCGATATCGCCGCTCTCGGCCGATACCTGATTGACCGTCTCGGTAGCGCTCGCCAGAACCTTGGCCAGGTTCTGAATGGAAGCGGCTGTTTCACCCACGATGCGAGTTCCGGTCTCGACCTGCTCGTCGGCGCTCTTCGCTGCAGTGGCGGCGCGGGCGGCGAAGTTGGCCACCTCGCTTACGGTCGCTGCCATCTGGTTGATTGCCGTGGCCACCTGCTCGGCCTCTGCCGATTGACGCTGGATCTGCTGGTTGCTGTTCGCCGAAGAGACGCGTAGCTCGCCCGATGCCACACCAACCCCATCGGCGGCGGCGCGCACCTCGGCGATGATTGCGGTCAAGCGGCTGGCCATCTTCGCCGTGGCACCCATGACGCTATCCGGATAAGGCGTGACGATCACCTGTTTCAGGTCGCCATCAGCCAAGTTGCCAATCACCCGCACCACCTCGTCAGGCTCGGCCCCTAGCGTCGAGCGCAGCTTGCGGATGATCAGAACAGCGATTGCCGCACCGAGCAGTACAGCCACCCCCGTTACCGCGACGATCAGCATGAGAAAACCGCTGGCGGTGTCACGCACGATTGCCACGTCTTCGGTGATGCTCAACTCCTGGTGGTCAATGAACGCGTTTATCAGGCGCAGCCACTCGCTATATGCCCCGGCGACGTTCTCCAGCAGGAATTCATAGCCCCGGTCCGACCCTTCATTGAAGCGCAGTTCGACGACTTGACGGGTCAGGGCGTTGGTTTTCGTCTCAATCGCTTCGATCTGCATCATCAGCTGCTTTTCGACAGCATCGGCGGAGGGCTGCGCGAGCATCGCCTTCATCGGCACCGCCGAGTCGGCGTAGAGCTGCGCCAGTCGCTCGATTTCCGCCACCTGGTCACGGGCGAACGCCGGATCGGCAGCGCTGACGGCATCGCGGACGGCTATCGCACGGTCATGCACGCTGCCTCTGAAGTTGATCGCGTAACGTTGCTTCAGTCCGGCTTGAGCGCTGATCTGACTCATGGTCCGATCGATCACGCTGACATTCAACGCACTGACCACCGCAACGGCCACCATCAGCGCCAGAATCACGAAGAATCCCAGCCCTAGGCGCATGGATACCGACATTTGCTTGTTCATGGAGCATCTCCCCTAGCCAGGCTGCGAGGCTAGCCATTGCGGTCAGCCGTGAGTCACCCAACGCTTAGCGAAGCCGGGTCAAAACCTGTACAACACAATGTCACAGTGACATTATTTGTACAAGTTTTTCTTGCTGTGCTGTGGGTGTTAAGGCCACGTAGAATCAGGGCGACGGATGCCAGGCTTCTGATGCGAAGGCCCAACGGCACATCTTGCAGAGCTCTTGTATAAGTTTTCACCATACAAAAAGCAGCTGCGCGAGGGGCTCATGAGATCAGGACCAGGCTCAGCGTAAATGACAGCGAAGGCCAAGCGCTCGATCAACAACGATGACAATGTGCAGAAAGCAAAAAGGCGCCCGAAGGCGCCTTTCTGTTTGTCTCGCAACGGGATTTAGACCTTGCTGCGCTCGAAGCGCTTGCGGTCGTTCTCGTTGAGGTACTTCTTGCGCAGACGAATGGACTTCGGCGTCACTTCGACCAGTTCGTCGTCGGCGATGAACTCCAGCGCCTGCTCGAGGGTGAACTTGATCGGCGGAACCAGGGCGATGACTTCGTCCTTGCCGGAAGCGCGCATGTTGTCGAGCTTCTTGCCTTTGGTGGGGTTAAGCACCAGGTCGTTGTCACGGCTGTTGATGCCGCACAGCTGGCCTTCGTAGATCTCGTCGCCCGGCGCCAGGAACAGCTTGCCGCGTGCCTGCAGGGTTTCCAGCGAGTAGGTCAGCGCGGTACCGGTGGCCATCGAGACCAGCACGCCGTTCTGGCGGTTGGTCACTTCGCCGGCCTTGATCGGGCCGTAGTGGCTGAAGGTCGAGGTCAGGATGCCGCTACCCGAGGTCATGGTCAGGAAGTTGTTACGGAAGCCGATCAGACCACGCGCCGGGATGGTGTACTCCAGACGCACACGACCCTTGCCATCCGGGACCATGTTGCTCAGGTCGCCCTTACGCAGGCCCATCTGCTCCATCACCGGACCCTGGTGCTGCTCTTCGATATCGATGGTGACGTTCTCGTACGGCTCCTGCTTGTCGCCGGCCTCGTTCTCGATGATCACCACTTCCGGACGGCCTACGGCCAGCTCGAAGCCTTCACGACGCATGGTTTCGATCAGTACCGAAAGGTGCAGCTCGCCACGACCGGAAACCTTGAACTTCTCAGGGCTGTCGCCTGGCTCGACGCGCAGGGCAACGTTGTGCAGCAGCTCCTTCTCCAGACGATCCTTGATGTTGCGGCTGGTGACGAACTTGCCTTCCTTGCCGGCGAACGGCGAGTCGTTGACCTGGAAGGTCATGCTCACGGTCGGCTGGTCGACGGTCAGCGGCGGCAGCGCTTCGACATTGTTCTGGTCGCACAGGGTGTCGGAGATGTAGAGCTCGTCCATACCGGATACGCAGACGATGTCGCCCGCTTCGGCTTCCTGCACTTCAACGCGCTGCAGACCGGAGTGCCCCATGATCTTGAGGATACGACCGTTGCGCTTCTTGCCGTCGGCGCCGATGGCGGTGACCGGCGTGTTGGCCTTAATGGTGCCGCGGGCAATGCGGCCGATGCCGATCACGCCGAGGAAGCTGTTGTAGTCCAGCTGGGAAATCTGCATTTGGAACGGGCCGCTGGCGTCGACGACTGGCGCCGGCACGTGGTCGACGATGGCCTGGAACAGGGCATCCATGTCGTCGTCCATCTTCTCGTGGTCCATACCGGCAATGCCATTCAGGGCACTGGCGTAGACGATTGGGAAGTCCAGCTGCTCGTCGGTGGCACCGAGGTTGTCGAACAGGTCGAAGATCTGGTCGATTACCCAGTCCGGACGCGCGCCCGGACGGTCGATCTTGTTGACCACGACGATCGGACGCAGGCCGGCCTTGAACGCCTTCTGGGTCACGAAGCGGGTCTGCGGCATGGGGCCGTCCTGAGCGTCGACCACCAGCAGCACGGAGTCGACCATCGACA
>Ga0189292_10357_pt1 | contig 16061 bp, 17 predicted proteins | sample UW1oraminimetaG_FD_130317 | JGI IMG/M metagenome (GOLD analysis project Ga0189292, IMG submission 130317) | Marine microbial communities from the Costa Rica Dome - UW179A-orange mini metaG | ecosystem: Environmental > Aquatic > Marine > Oceanic > Photic zone | place: Costa Rica: the Eastern...
CAAGTCGCTTCGGACGAACCCAACGCGCTCGCCGGATAATCCCACGACTCCGGCGTGCCCTCGATCCGCATCGGCGGCCTGACGCGCCGGGCCGGGCCCCACGAGGTCTCCTCGATCGCCGCGGACCAGTCGGCTGCCGTTTCCGCGGCCAATGCCGGCCCGCCTTCCAGCATTCCGCGATGCGCCACCAGCAGCTTGGCGGTGCGGGCCAATGAGGCGCGGGCGCTGCCGCCCGCGCCCGTGGCCAGCCGCTCGGTCAAGCCGCGCAGGGCGGCCGTGGCCATCAGGTAGCCGGTGGCGTGGTCGATGGCCTGGCAGGGCAGCGGCACCGGCCGGTCGGCGCCCTTGGCGCGCATGCCGGCATCGGCGATGCCGGTGCTCATCTGCACCAGGCTGTCGAATCCGCGGCGTCCCTGCCACGGACCGCTCCAGCCATACGCGTCGAGCGACACGTCGATCAGCGCCGGGTTGAGCTGGCGGCGGCGTTCGGCGTCCAGGCCCAGGCGGGCCAGGGCGTCGGCGCGATAGCCGTGGATCATCACGTCGGCCTGGCTCAGCAGGCGTTCGAGCGTGGCCAGATCCGCAGCGGATTTCAGGTCCAGGCGTGCGCAGCGCTTGCCCAGCACGACTTCGGGCACGGTGCCGGGCTCCTCCCAGCCGGGCGGGTCGATGCGCAGCACGTCGGCGCCATAGCCGGCGAGGAAGCGGGTGGCGACGGGTCCGGCCAGGATGCGGGTCAGGTCCAGCACGCGCAGGCCTTGCAGCGGGCGTTGACGCGTCGGGCGCCAGTCCGGACGGGCGCTGGCGGGCGCGGCGGCGCGATGCAGCAGCGGTTCGGCGCCGACGCTGCGGCCTTGCGGGTGCCGGGCCCAGACGTCCAGGTCGCGCATGGCGGCGGCGCAGCCGTTGCGTTCGACCACGGCCGCTTCCAGTTCGTCGGCGCGCCAGCGCGAGACGGCCTGGGCGACCGCGTCGCGGTCGGCCGCCACGCCCAGGACCGCGAGGGCGGCGTCGCGATGGTGCGGCGCGTTGGTGTGCAGGCGGATCCAGCCGTCGCTGGCGCGGTAGTCGCCGGCCACGGCATCCCACAGTGGCGGGGCGTCCCGGCCGATGGGGCGCAGCGTGGTGCCGAACCAGATCGAGGCCAGGCGCCGGTCGACGCTGATGGCGCCGGGGGCGCCTGGGGCGCCCGACCCGGCGGCGGCGAATTCGGCCAGGGCCAGGCCGGCCGCGCCGATGGCGGCGGTGGCGAACTCGGTGACGGCGAAGGCCGAGGGCAGCGCCCCATGGCCGGTGACGCCGACCCGGGACAGATGGGCGGGATCGCCGCCGGCCGCCAGCCAGAATTGCCGCAGATAGTCGGCGGTGGCGGGGCAGGGGGCGGCGGGGTGGTCGGGGGCGGACATGGCGGACTTCCTTGAAGGCGGGCAATGTCGTCAGGATTATTCTTATGGAATTAATTGTCAATATTGATTAAGTTAATCAATATTTTCGATATCCGCGCTTGCGCTTCTACTCATGCCGAACTACCTGACTTCCGCCGCTGCGGCCGCCCGCCTGGGGGTGTCGCGCCAGACCCTGTACGCCTACGTGAGCCGCGGGCTGCTGCATGCCGAAGCCGGCGCCACGCCGCGTGAAAGCCGTTATCTGGCCGAGGATGTCGAGCGCCTGGCGGCGCAGCGCACGCGCGGCCGCAAGCCGAAGGAGGTGGCCAAGGCGACGCTGAACTGGGGGCTGCCGGTGCTGGAGTCCGCCATCACGCTGATCGAGGACGGGCAGCTGTTCTATCGCGGGCAGAACGCGGTGGCGCTGGCCGGGGCGCGCTCGGTGGAGGCGGTGGCGGCGCACCTGTGGCAATGCGACGAGGCGATGGCGTTCGGCGCTGCCGCGCCGGCGCTGCCGCCGGACATGGCGGCCTTGTTCGCGCGGTATCGCGGCCAGCGCGCCGAGGCCGCGCTGTTGCCCTTGTTCACGGCGGCCAGCGACGATGACGCGACCGCGTTGTGGCAGCGCTCGACGCAGCGCCAGGCGCAGGGGTGCGGCGCCCTGGTGCGCACGCTGGCGGCCTGCCTGTTGCAGGCCGCGCCGGACGATGCGCCGATCCACGCGCAATGCGCCCGCGCCTGGGGCGTGGACGCGGCCGGCGCGGACCTGATCCGGATGGCGTTGGTGCTGTGCGCCGACCATGAATTGAACGCCTCCAGTTTCACCGCGCGCTGCATCGCGTCCACCGGCGCCAGCCTGCGCGCGGGAATCGTCGGCGGCCTGGCGGCGCTGACGGGCGGGCGCCACGGCGGCACCACGGCGCGTGGCGAGGCGATGTGGGACGAGCTCGAGCGCGGCGATGCCGACGCGGAGGGCGGCCGGCGGCTGGCGCGCGGCCTGCGCGAGCGGCTGGCGCGGGGGGAAGACCTGCCGGGTTTCGGCCATCACCTCTATCCCGCCGGCGATCCGCGCGCCAGCGCCTTGCTGGCGAGGATATTGCCGCAGCGTCCCGACTGGCAGGCGCTGGTCGAACAGGCCTTCGATCTGGTCGGGCAGCGGCCGTCGGTGGATTTCGCGCTGGTGGCGGTGCGCCGCCATCTTGGCCTGCCACCGGGAGCGGCGTTCGGGCTGTTCGCGCTGGGGCGCTCCATCGGCTGGCTGGCGCACGGGCTGGAGCAGCGCGGCAGCCAGGACCTGATCCGGCCGCGCGCGGCTTATACCGGCGTGCATCCCGACGCGGCTTGACCGAGGCCGCCGGCGCTGACGAGGCGTGCTGTCGTGTCAGCGTCGCCGGACGCAACCCGGCCCGGCGCGCGCCGCGGGCGTCAGGCCTGGGACAGGGTGACCTGGCCGAACGTCATCCAGACGTGGGCGGTTTCCGAGGCCTGGGCGCGGTAGGAGCCGCTGGCCTCGCCCAGCCGCATGGCGACGGCGGTGAATTCCCAGGCCTGGGCGTCGTCGCAGGGCACCTTGCGGTGGGTGTACGCCTCCAGGCCATGGGCCTGGCCGAAGGCCAGCGCCAGCTGGGCGTGTTCGGCCAGCTCGGCCGGCACCGACGGGTGGTCCCAGCCCCACAGGAAGCTGCCGTCCTCGCTGTTGGAGGTACCGACGATCTGCACCGGCGCGTGGGCGGTGATGCCGCCGGGCAGCTGGAACACGATCAGGCCGCTGTCCATGTCCACGGACCATTGCTCGGCCTCGTCCAGGTGCCAGGTGGCGCAGTGCGCCGAGGTGGCGGCCCGCATGCCTTCCAGGCTCTGGGCGATGTAGGCGGAAACGTCGAAGGGCTGGGTGGTGTCGGACATGCGGGGCTTCGCGGGTGATGGAAAGTCGATAGCGTACCCGCAAAGCGAGGCGGCCCGGGGCCTCACCCGCCGGGCGGTCGGCCCAGCACGTAGACGCGGGTGTCGCGGCCGTAGTGCGTTTCGATGGCGCGGAAGGCGAAGCCCAGCTTGTCCAGCACGCGCTGCGAGCCCAGGTTGTCAGGCCACGTGACGGCCAGCAGCTCCGCGCTGTCGAGCGCGCGCCAGGCGTAGTCGCAGAGCTGGCGCGCGGCCTGGGTGGCGTAGCCGCGGCCCCAGGCCGATCGTTGCAGGCGGTAGGCCAGTTGCAACGCGCCGGTGTCCTCCAGCCGTGTCAGGCTGATCCAGCCCACCGCCACGCCGTCGGGATCGACCACCGCCCAGTGGCCGATGTCATCCGGCGGCGTCTTCAACCAGTCCAGCAATTCCTGGCGGCGCGCCTGCGTGGCGGGCTTGACGCCGGTGCTGTGGCGCATGACCTCGGGGTCGGCTTCGAGCGCCAGGATCATGGGCACGTCGTCTTCACGCAGGCGACGCAAGGTGACGGTCGGGGAGGGCGACATCGCGGCGGGGGCGTTCAATATGTCAGCGGGGCGCCGGTCACGACCTCATACAGGAACCGGTCCAGCCGTTCGGTCTGGCCGTCGGGCCGGTCGAAGAAGGGCGCTTTCTCCAGGGCCGGCAGCGTCGTTTCCAGGTAGGCGTGGATCAACGGGAAGCGCGGGCCGTGCTCGGCCTCGCCGGCCTGCATCTTGATGGCCAGCAAGGCGTTGATCTCGTCGCGCAGCGCGGGGTCGGTGACCATGGCATCGGCCAGGTCGGCAAAGCGCATCGGGGGGATGCCGCGGCCGCTGTCGATCCATTGCGCGGCCAGCACGGGACGCAGCACGTACAGGTATTTCTTGAGCCGCACGGTGTCGCCCTGCAGCGACTCGCGAAAGTTGCGGCCGGCCATGGCGACATAATGCCAACGGCCCTTGATGTGCGAGAAATACTCGCTGCGGAAGTGCCGCAGCCAGGCGCTGGCGGCGTCGTCCTGGCGGTACAGCACGGGGGAGTCCAGCCATTCGAACAGGGTGGGGTTGGAGCCGCGCAGCAGTTGCAGCGCCTTGCGCAATTCCCAGCCGGACACGTCCAGTTCGTCGTCGATCGGCAGCTCGATCACGTCGCGCTGCGGCGCCACCCGCAGGTACCAGTCCAGCTTGTGCACATACAGGAAGCGCACGTCGTAGTCGCTGTCGGGCGAGGCGAAGCCCCAGCCGCGGCTGCCGGACTCGCAGGCGAGCAGGACGCGGACGTCGTGGCGCTGTTCGATGTGTTCCAGGGTCGCCATGACGCGTTCGCGGATGGCCGGATCGATGGGATGGGCGTGCAGGATCGAGGTCATGCTTTGGATGCTAGCACTTCGCCAGGCGGGTGCGCGAGGCGCGCGAATGCGTGGCGCGTTGTCGTTGCCGGCGCGTTTGCCCATTATGATTAGCTGCCTTATCATATGCTGCCATATCAACTGCCGGACCCGCCATGCCAACTGCCATTCCCGCCATGCTGGAACCCAAGCACCATGCGCTGCTGGACGAGGCCGCCCGCCGCGGGCTGGCCTCGTCCGACGGCATCCAGCTGTGCTTTCAGGTGCTGGCCCTGGCCGGCGCCATCGACCGCGACTGCGCCGCGCGCCTGGCGCCGCGGCAGTTGTCGGAAGGCAAGTTCGTGCTGCTGTTCCTGCTGCACGGACAGGCGGGTGGGCTGTCGCCGCACGAACTGGCGGCGCGCGCGGGCGTGACCCGCGCCACGGTGACCGGTCTGCTCGACGGACTGGAGCGCGATGGGTTCGCGCTGCGCCAGCCGGGCCAGGACGACCGGCGCCGGATCACGGTGACGCTCACGCCCAAGGGCAGGACGGTGGCGGCGCGGCTGTTCAAGGAACATGCACAGTGGATCGGCGCGCTGTTCGACACCTTGTCGCAGGCCGAGCGGCGCCAGCTCGGCGACCTGCTGGCGAAGGTGTGGCGCGGCACCGACAGCGGACGTGCCGCACTGGCGGGAGAGACACCGTGACGGCCGCCCGCCGCGGCGTCAAGGACATCGGCGCGGGCCGCCTGGCGCAACTGAACGCGGGCGCGCCGGCCGCGCACCTGACCGAGTGCCTGGCGGTGGACTTTGCCTTGCTGATGCAGGCGCTGGCGCCCGAGGTCGGCGCCGATGGCATCGCCGCGATGCGGGCCGCGGCGGCGCTGGGCATTTCCAAGCGCATGGCGGTGGCGGCGCGTATCCTGCATGAAGGGCTGGGTCCGGCCGGCTTCACGCGGATGGCGGCGCAGGCGTCGGACACCGCGCGGGGCTGGGCCTGCTTCATGATCGGGGCGGCGCCGGACCTGTCGCTGGCGCAGCGCCTGGCGCGCATCCGGCCGCTGGCCGACGATGCGCATTTCGGGGTGCGCGAATGGGCCTGGCTGGCCGTGCGGCCGGCGCTGGCGGCCGACCTGGACGCGGCAATCACGCAGCTGCAAGCGTGGACGACGCTGCCGTCCGAGCGCTTGCGCCGCTTTGCCAGCGAGTCGTTGCGGCCGCGCGGCGTCTGGTGCGCGCACATCGCCGCGCTCAAGGCGGACCCGGGGCGGGCGTTGCCGCTGCTGGAGCCGATGCGCGCCGATGCGGCGGTCTACGTGCAGGATTCGGTGGCGAACTGGTTGAACGACGCCAGCAAGGACCAGCCGGACTGGGTCAGGCGGGTGTGTGCGCGTTGGCTGACGCACAGCCCGGTCGCGGCGACGCAGCGCATCTGCCAGCGGGCGCTGCGCACCATCGGGGCGTAACGCGCCGCTGCCGTTTGCGATCACCAGCCGGCCGCGTGCCGCTCAACCCCGCGCTTCGGCCGCCAGCGCGGCCTGCACGGCGGGGCGGGATTCGATCCGGCGCTGGAATGCCTCCAGGGCAGGCCAGCGCGCCAGGTCCACGTCAAGCTGCGGCGCCCAGCGCAGCACCGCGTACAGGTAGATATCGGCCAAGCCATAGCGGTCCTGCACCAGGGCCTGTCGCTCGCGCAACGCGGTGGCGACATGTTCCAGGCGTTTTTCCAGCCGCGCCTGCCACCACGCGCGCGCCGCCTCGGGCAGGTCGCGATTGAACAGCGGGCCGAAGCCGCCGTGGATTTCCGCCGAGATGAAGTTCAGCCATTCGTGCAATTGGCTGCGGGCCCAGCTGCCGGCTGGCGGGGCCAGCCCGGCTTCGGGCCGCAGGTCGGCCAGGTACTGGCTGATGGCGGGGCCTTCGGTCAGCACCTGGCCGCCGTCGATTTCCAGCGCGGCCACATAGCCCTTGGGATTGATGGCCAGGAAGTCGCGGCCGTCGGCGGTGCGCTTGCTGCGGTTGTCTACCCGGACCAGGTCGAACGGCAGGTCGAGTTCGCGCAACACGATATGGGGCGACAGCGAGCAGGTGCCGGGAGCGTAATAGAGTTTCATGCGGAATGTCCGGGGATGTCCTGATTGGGACGGGGAGGCCCAGGATCAACCGATTCCGAATATTCGTAAAATTACTTCTTCAGAAATGAGAAATAAGTATTTGTGATGGTTGATTCACACCCACGATGTCAGCCATCCGTCGCCGGCACGGCGATAGACCATTGGCGGGGTCCGAAGTGGGTGTCGAAACGGGACAGGAACGATTGGCCCAGCAAGCCGTCGATGCCAGGACCGAACGTGGATTCGGCGCCGGCCTGGACCACGACCGGAACCTGGCTGGCGGCGACCTGACGGATCTGGATGCGTTTGGCCATGCCGGTGTGCACATCGGTGTTGCCGTTGGCCGTCTGTACCGCGATCCTGCGGCCCCCGAGATAGTCGATGCCCGCACGCTCGGCAAAGGCGCGGGTGATGGCAACCACGCTGGCGCCGGTGTCGACGATGAACGTGCCTTTCTTGCCATTGACTTCGACCGAGGCCAGGATGACCTGATCGGGTTTGCGGGCGAACGTATCCTTGCCCGAGGCATAGGAGGCGGGGCAGTCCCGCTGGCGCTCGTACTCAGCGACGAGCCGCTTGCCCTGCGGGTTTTGCGTGCGCGAGGGATCCAGCGACATCCACATGCGCACCGTGCTTGCCGCTTCGCAATGGCGCCCGAGCCTGGCCTGCGCTTGGGCGGTCTCGGTGAACACGCCGGAGGCCAGCCGTCGTGGATTGGGCGACAGGGCAATCACTTCCAGGTAGTCGGCCAGCGCCTGTTCGTATTGCTGAGTCTGGCTGTATGCCTGCGCCCGCGTATAGCGCATGCGCGTGTCGGCGGGATGGTCTGCGATCAGGCGGTTGGAAATGGCGATGGCCTGGGGGTAGTCCCGGATCACGAGCAGATCGCCCACGGCGGACAGCAGGAAGCCGTCGGCATTGCCGCATTCGTCGGCGAACGTGATCAACGCCTGGGCCGCCTCCTTGCGGTAACCCATGGCCTTGAGCTGCGGCGCCAGGGCACCCATGGCCTGACTGTTGCACGGCGTGGTGGCCAGCTGCCGCAGGGCCCGCTGGATCTCGGCCTTGGCCAGGTCGCCGCGCGCGATGCCTTGCATGCCCAGCCGTTCGAGCGGGGCGCGCAGCGGGTCCGGCGCATTCGTGGATTGCGCCGTCGGGGCGACGGGGGTGGAGGAATCACAACCCGTTGCGATCACGGCCGAGGCGATGAGGGCGAAGCGCACCGCTTGGCGCAAGGCGGACCGGTCGAGCGGCATTTCCAGTGTTCCATTGATGATCGGGCAAGAGCGGAAGTTTAGGGAAACGTCATAGCGTTTTGATGACTTCGTGCGGACGCAGGCCAAAAGACAGACCCGTGGCGACGTTGCGGTCGGCGCGGCGGTCATCACGGTAGATTCAGGGGGGCGGGCGAGTGTCGGTAGAATTTCCGGTTTCGAGACGATCCGTTATCTTTTCCCTGCCATGATGAACCTGATCCATTGGCGCTTGCTGCTGGCGGTGGTGGACGCCGGCAACATCACCCATGCCGCCAAGCAGGTGGGCATGACGCAGTCGGGCGCCAGCCAGGCCATCGCGCAGCTGGAACACCATCTGGGCGCGCCGCTGTTCACCCGTGAACGGCGCCAGAGCGTACCCACCGCGCTGGGGCTGCGGGTGGCGCACGAGGCGCGCGCCATGCTGGCCGCGCACGGCCGCATCCAGGCCTTGGGGCGCGAGGCGTCCGGCGCGCCGGGCGGGGTGTTGCGGCTGGCCAGTTTCCCGATGGTGTTCTCGACTATCCTGCCGCCGGTGTTGCGGCGCTTTCGCCAATTGCATCCGGCCATCGAGGTGGTGCCGCTGGAAGCCAGCGACAGCGAGATCGAGACCTTGCTGGCGGCGGGCACGGTGGACGTGGGGGTGGTGCTCAATCCGCCCGCGCGCCGCGGCGCCTGTCCGCTGGGCGAGGACGACTGGGTCGCGGTGCTGCCGGCCTCGCATCCGCTGGCGCGCGGCGCGTCGGTGGCGCTGGCGCAACTGGCGGCGCAGCCGTTCGTGCTGGCCACGGGCGGTTGCAACGTGCACGCGGCCAGTGTCGCGGCCGACGCCGGCCTGGCGCTGGCCGACGTGCGCGCCACGGTCATGGAATGGTCCAGCGCCTATGCGCTGGTGCGCGACAACGTCGGCGTGGCCCTGGTGCCCGAACTGACGTTGCCTGAGAACCGCCGTGGCCTGCGGGTGCTGCCCCTGGCGACGCCGGTGCGGCGGCGTTTCGCGCTGGCGGCGTCGCCGCAGGCCGCCGGCTTGCCGGCGGCGCTGGCCCTGTTCGAGATGTTGCGGCAGGATGACAGCCGGGCCTGAAGCCCGGGCGCCGGCCTGCGAGCGCCGTCATCGCGGCGACATCGGGCCGGCCTACGATCGGCGTCTTTTGGCAGAGGCGACATGATCATCCGCAACGCAGAAGCCGGCGACAGCGCCGATATCGTTGAACTGCTGGCCCAACTGGGCTATCCCGGCACCGCGGGCTTCGTGCCGGACAAGATCGAGCGCCTGCTGGGGCACCGCGACGCCGAACTGCTGGTGGCCGAGGACGGCGACCGGCTGCTCGGTTTCATCGGCCTGCATTTCATGGTGCAGCTGGCGCTGCCGGGCGATTTCTGCCGCATCACTTATTTCTGCGTCAGCGACGCGGCCCGCGGCAGCGGGGTGGGGCGGGCGCTGGAAGAGGCCGCCGCGGCCCTGGCGCTGGCCCGTGGCTGTGACCGCATCGAGGTGCATTGCCACGAGCGCCGCGTCGACGCGCACCGCTTCTATTACCGCCAGGGCTACGAAGAGTCGCCCAAGTACCTGATGAAGTCCTGCCGGCCCTGAGCGTTGGCGGCCGGCCATGGCGCCGGCGCGCCGCTGTCGTGTAGTCTTGCCCGTTCCAACGACAAGTCCAAAGGACGGGCATGGAAGAGACAACGCAAGACAAGCCGCTCGACTGGGCGGCGTTGGTCGATGAACTGAACCGGCTGCTGCGGCTGAAGACCACGGTCATCGGCATGAAGCTGTTCGAGGACGAGGCGGCGCTGGCCGGCGTGAAGGGGCTGCGGCGCCCCAAGGCCACGCACACCACCGACCAGATCGTCGGCATGGCGGCGCGGCTGGGCTGGACGGTGGGCATCACCGGCGACGACCTGGTCGGATCGCAATGCCGTGCCGTGATCGGCCTGGGACCGCAGGACGAGGCCTGGCGCAGCGGCAAGGAATATGTCGGCGTGTGGCATGCCACCGAGGCCGACGCGCGCGCCCGCCAGGAAGCCCTGTCCTGTGTGCCGGCGGGCAAGTACCGCGCCCTGGCGGTGTCGCCGCTGGCCTCGGGCCGGCTCGACCCGCCCGACATCTGCCTGATCTATGCGACGCCAGGGCAGATGATCATTCTGATCAACGGCCTGCAATGGAAAAACTACCGGCGCTTCGACTGGAGCGTGGTCGGCGAGACCGCCTGTGCCGACTCCTGGGGGCGGGCGCTGGCCACCGGCGAGCCCAGCCTGTCCTTGCCCTGTTACGCCGAGCGCCGCTACGGCGGCGTGCCCGACGAGGAAATGCTGATGGCGTTGCCGCCGCGCTATCTGCCCATGGCCATCGAAGGGATGAAGGCGTTGTCGGCCAATGGCCTGCGCTATCCGATTCCCCCGTATGGCATCCAGAACGACGTGCGCGCCGGCATGGGCGTGAGCTACGCGCAGCCGCCACGGGCTTGAGGCGGCCGAGCCAGCGCCGCCGCCAGCGCGCGCGCGGCCGGTCCCAGCGGCTGGTCGATGCGGTGCGCCAGGTAGACCTCGGTGGTCACCTGGCTGCCGCGCCCCAGGCTGGCGGTGGGCAGGCGCAGCAGCCGGCCCTCGGCCAGGTCGCGCTCGACCAGCCACAGCGGCAGCCGGCCCCAGCCGACGCCGGCCAGGATCAGCGCGTGCTTGGTGTCCTGGCCGCTGACGCGGCAGGTCTGCGGCGACAGCACCGCGAAGTCGCGGCCGGCGCTGAGGCTGGACGGATCGCTCTGCACCACCTGGATATGGTCGGCCAGGTCCGGGGCGGTCAGCGGCGGGCCGTCGGCGACGCGCGCGGCCAGGGCATGGCCGGCGCCCACCACCGCCACCATCTGCACCGAGGACAGCGCCTGGATCGCGATGCGCGGATGGCGGAAATGCTCGCCGGCGATGATGCCCAGCTGGTGGCTGCCGTCCAGCAGCGCGGCAATCGGTCCGCCCAGCGGCAGCACCGCGACGCGGCTGGCCACCGAGGGATAGATGGCGCGCAGGCGGTTCAGCGCGGCGCCGACCTGCGCGATGGGATAGAGGGTGTCCACCACCAGCGACAGTTCCAGTTCCACGCCTTCGCCCAGGCCCTGGGCGCGGGCGCGCAGGGCGTCGACCCGCAGCAGGATGTCGCGGGCGTTGGCCAGCAGCGCCTGGCCTGCCGGCGTCATGACCGGGCGATGGCCGCCACGGTCGAACAGGCGCACGCCCAGCTGGGTTTCCATGTTGGCGATGGCATGGCTGACGGCCGACTGCACCCGCGACAGCTGCTTGGCGGCGGCGCGGAAACTGCCGGTGTCGGCCACGGCGGCGAACACGCGTAGCTGGTCCAGGGTGAGGGCGTCTATCATCGTGCGTCCTGATCTATTTTTCAGATCGGTTCCATCAAAAGATTATCACTTATCAGAATCGGTTCCGGCCGGCATGCTGGCGGCATTGCAAGCGAGGAGAGGCGAGGATGGACAAGGTGGAAAGCGCGGCGCAGGCCGGCCAGCCGGCGGCGACGCGTTGGGGAGCGGTGCTGGCGATCGTGGGCGCCGGGGTGGTGGCGTCGCTGCAGGTGGGCAAGGTGATCATCGCGGCGCCGCTGTTGCGCCGCGACCTGGGGCTGGACCTGGCGTCGATCGGCACGCTGACGGCGGTGTTCTCGATCCTGGGCGTGCTGGGCGGCATCGCGGCGGGCGGCGTGATCGCGCGCTTCGGCGCGCGCCGCATGCTGCTGTGGGGCCTGGCGACGGTGGCCGCGGGCACGGCGGCGGGCGCGCTGGCGCCGGGCTATGGCGTGCTGCTGGCCTCGCGCGTGGTCGAGGGCCTGGGCTTCCTGCTGATCACGGTGGCCGGCCCGGCGGCGCTGCAGCGCCTGGTGCTGCCGTCCAGCCGCGACCTGGCCTTCGCGCTGTGGAGCTGCTACATGCCGGCGGGCATGGCCATCGCCATGCTGGCCTCGCAGGCCTTTGGCGACTGGCACGCCTACTGGTGGTGCGCCGGCGCGGCCGCCGTGATCGCGCTGGGCTGCATCGCCGCGCTGGCGCCGCCCACGCCGGCCGGCGCCGGCCTGTCATGGCACGGGCTGCGGCAGGACACGACGGACACGCTGGGCGCGGCCGGTCCCATGCTGCTGGCGGCTTCGTTCACGCTCTACAGCCTGATGTTCTTCGCGCTGTTCACCTTCCTGCCGGTGCTGCTGATGGACAAGCTCGGGCTGCCGCTGGCCACCGCGGGGCTGTACAGCGCCGCGGCCAGCGCCGCCAACATCATCGGCAATCTGGGCGCGGGCGTGCTGCTGTCGCGCGGCTGGCGGCGCTCGACGCTGATCGCCTGCGCCAGCGTGGCGATGGGCGTGGTGGCGCTGCTGATCTTCCGCTCGGTGTTTCCGGCGATGCCGACCTTCCTGCTGTGCGTGCTGTTCTCGGCGGTGGGCGGGCTCATCCCGGCGACGCTGCTGGGCACCGCGCCGCTGGTGGCGCCGCGGCCGGCGTTGACGGCGGCCACGGTCGGGCTGGTGATGATGGGCAGCAACCTGGGGCAGGTGATCGGGCCCGTCACGGTGGGCGGGGTGATCGACCGCTATGGCTGGGCGCAGGCGTCGCTGATCGTGGCGGCCGCGGCGCTGGGCGGCCTGGCCGTCGCCTGGCGGTTGCGTCGACTGAACGGCGCGCGCCTGTAGCCGCCGCCGGGACCGGTGCGTCGATTGTCATGCGGACGGCCTATCATGGGGGCTCGCATCCCGTGGAGTCCCTATGCCTACGCCTGCCCCGCGCCTTGTCATCTTCGATTGTGACGGCGTCCTGATCGACAGCGAAATCATCGCCGCCCGCGCCCAGTCGCGCGCGCTGGCCGAACACGGCATCGCCATCACGCCGCAGGAAGCCGCGCGGCGTTTCGCCGGCATCCCCGACGCCGACATGTGGCAGACCCTGCAGGAAGAGAACGCGCGGCCGCTGCCGCCGGACTTCCCGCGCGAGTACGCCGACCGCTTGCAGGACACCTTCCGGCGGGAGCTGCGGGCGTTGCCTGGGGTGCTTGAGACCCTGGCGGCCTTGCGCCTGCGCGGCATCGAGTATTGCGTGGCCTCCAGCAGCACGCCGCCCAAGCTGGAGGCGGCGCTCAAGCTGGTGGGGCTGTGGGACGCGTTCGCGCCGCATGTGTTCAGCACGGCGCAGGTGGCGCATGGCAAGCCGGCGCCGGATGTGTTCCTGTTCGCCGCGCGGCAGATGCGCACGGCCATCCTGGAATGCGTGGTGGTCGAGGACAGCGTGCCGGGCGTGCGTGCCGCGCGGGCCGCGCGCATGCGGGCGGTGGGCTATATCGGCGCCTCGCACAACGGGCCGGACCAGCGCCAGCGCCTGCTGGACGAAGGCGCCTTCGAGGTCATCAGCGACCTGCAGCGCCTGTCGGAGATCATCTAGCCCGCGTCAGCGGCTCTTGGCGATCACGCCGGTCATGTACTCGTTCAGGTCGCGGAAGTCCTTGACCGTCCAGGCGTGCGGCGGCACCTTTACGCCATTTTCGCGCAGGGTCTTGGGAATCAGGTCGCCGTTGGGGCGCAGGATGACCGAGGACACGATGACGCCCGGATAGTCGGTCAGCCGCTTCCTGAACGCGGCGGTGGTGAGATCCGGGGTGGGCGGATTGCTCTTCCTGGCCAGGGGCCCGGTGCCCTTGATGTCCGCGCCGTGGCACATGGCGCAGCGTTGCTGGAAGAGATTCTTGCCGTTGAGGTTTTCGGCGTGGGCAAGCGGCGCTTGAAGCAGCGCGGAGAGGCCCAGCGCGGCGAAGCATGCTGTTCTTGTTTTCATGTACTCGTGTCGTCTCGATCGGCGTCCAGGGCGGGCGCTCCGGCGGCGCCAGGGCATGCCCGCTTCCTGCGTCGGCAGTCCAGCCAATTCGGATCCTGGGCGGCGCGAAAAAATGCGCCTCGCATTCTAGAGCCTGGCGGCGTCGGGCCGCTGAACGCAGGCCGCCGAGCCCGGGTCGCCGACCATCGGCCGCCAACCATCGGCCGCCCGGCGTCGGCCGGTTGGCGGTCGACATGCCTCTAAGCGGGCAGCGGCTCGGGCTTGACCCGCACCGCGCTCAGCACGCCGATCATCAGCAGCGCGATGCCGGCCAGCGTCAGCGGCTGCGGCATGCTGCCGCGCAGGATGAAGGCGTAGGCCAGCGCCGCCAGCGTTTCGAACACGATCAGCTGCCCGACCAGCGCCGTCGGCAGGCGCTGGCTGGCTTCGTTCCAGCACAGCGTGCCGAGCCATGACGAGAACAGGCCGATGATGATCATCAGGCCCAGGAACACGTCGGGGCGCGGTCCCAGTGGCATGGCGAAGTCGCTGCCGGTGGCGGCCATGCCGGCCCACAGCAGGCCGTAGCCGGCCAGCGCCAGCGGCAGGGTGGCCACGCCCTGGGCGGTGGCCCAGGTGCGCGGGCTGCGGCCGGGATGGTTGCGCAACCAGTCGGCGTTGCGCAGCGGATACCAGGTCCAGCAGGCGACCGCGGCCAGCGCCAGCACCGCGCCGATGGCGTAGCGCGACAGGTCGGCGTCGGCCTCCTGGCGCAGCGCCTGCAGTTCCACCTGGTTGACGCAGCCGATGCCCAGCGCGATCAGCACCAGCGAGGGCGCCAGCCGCTTCCACGGCAGGCGGCCGTCGCGGCGCGCGTTGCGCAGGTTGGCGCAGATGGCGATCACCACCGGCAGGGTGCCGATGATCATGGTCGGCACCGGGCCGCCGGCGCGCTGGATGGCGCTGGCCAGGCACAGGTAGTACAGCAGGTTGCCGATGGCCGCCAGCTTGAGCGCCTCGATCCAGTCGGCGCGGCCGAGCTGGCGCAGCGCCTTGCGGTCCAGCCAGGCGAGCGGAATGGCGATCAGGCCGAACGCCAGGTAGCGCGCCACCGATTGCAGGGCGGCGGGGTATTCGGGCAGCAGCAAGGGGCCGACGAATACCAGCCCCCACATCAGTCCGGCCGCCAGGGCGTAAGAGGTTCCTGCCCACATAGCTGTGTTCCCATCGCGAAATTCAACAGATGGGCCAGTCTAGCGACGGCCGCGGCGGCCGGTCTTGTACCAGATTGCTGCGGCGCCGGAGCGGCGGTTCAGGCGCGCACTTGCTTCTGGTAGCGCGCCGGCGTGACGCCGTAGCGGCGGGTGAAGGCGCGGGTCAGGTGGGCCTGGTCGGTCAGGCCGGCGGCCAGCGCGGTCTGCGCTGGCGTCTCGCCCGCGGCCAGCAGCCGCTTGGCCTCGAACAGGCGCAGCGCCATCAATGTCTGCTGCGGCGTGGCGTGGTACTGCGCCTGGAAGCTGCGCAGGAAGTGGAACGGGCTGAGTCCGGCGACTTCGGCCAGTTCTTCGAGGGTGAGACGGCGCGCCAGGTGGGCGCGCAGGTAGTCGATGACGTGGGTGAAGCGCGCCGCGGCTTCGGGGCGCGGCGGCCGCGGCACGCGGGCATGGCGGCGGAACTCGGCCAGCAGCGCGTGCAGGGCGCTGTCGAACGCCAGCGGTTCACGCGCCTGCCACAGCGCGTCCAGCAGGGCGGTGACGCGTTGCGCGCTGGCGCTGTCGTGGCTGACCGCGCAGTCGAACCACCAATCGGCCTCGCCGGCCACCTGTTCGACCACGGCGGGGTCGATGTAGGCCATGCGGTAGCGCCAGCCGCCCTCGGTCTCGGCGCGGCCGGTGTGCAGTTCGTCGGGGTTCATCCGCACCACCGAGCCGGGCGGCGCCAGGTGCTCGGCGCCACGGTAGCGGAAGCGTTCCACCCCAGTCTCGATGGCGCCCAGGCCGAAGGCCTCGTGGGTGTGCGGCTCGAAGGCGTGGCGGATGATGTGGGCGCGGTATAGCTCGATGCCCGGCCGGTGCGCCGGGCGCCGGAATTCGGCGCGGTCATTGGGGTGGTCGAAGGCCTGCGGCACGCCCGCGATCAGCGGTTCGGGGCGCGCGTCGGGGGCGACAGGGACGCCGCCGGCGGAGGGCAGGAAAGAGGCCATGACAGAATTTAAGCACGTTCGGCGGCGCCGCGCCGGCCTATCCCGCCGCCCGCATGGCG
>Ga0189292_10359_pt1 | contig 15913 bp, 18 predicted proteins | sample UW1oraminimetaG_FD_130317 | JGI IMG/M metagenome (GOLD analysis project Ga0189292, IMG submission 130317) | Marine microbial communities from the Costa Rica Dome - UW179A-orange mini metaG | ecosystem: Environmental > Aquatic > Marine > Oceanic > Photic zone | place: Costa Rica: the Eastern...
AGTAGCGGTCGAAACCGGCAACCATCAACAGTTGCTTGAACAGCTGCGGCGATTGCGGCAGAGCAAAGAAATTACCGGCATGGGTACGGCTCGGCACCAGATAGTCACGGGCGCCTTCAGGAGTCGGGCGACCCAGAATCGGGGTTTCGACATCGAGGAAGCCGTTTTCATCCAGGTAGCGCCGAATGCTGGCAGTGATACGCGAGCGGAGCTTGAGCTTTTCTGCCATTTCCGGGCGACGCAGATCGATGAAGCGGTAACGCAGTCGCGTCTCCTCGCCCACGTCGCTGTATTCGTTGAGCGGGAATGGCGGAGTTTCCGCATCGTTCAGCACTTCCAACTCGTATCCCAGCACTTCGATGGCACCGGAAGCGATGTTCGAATTCACCGCACCAGCCGGGCGCAGACGCACCTTGCCGGTGATCTTTACCACGTACTCACTGCGCACCTTGTCGGCCGTCGCGAAGGTTTCCGCGCGATCCGGATCGAAGACCACCTGGGCCAGGCCTTCACGATCGCGGACGTCGAGGAAGATCACCCCGCCGTGGTCACGACGGCGATGTACCCAGCCGCAAAGAGTGATTTCCTGGCCGTCCAGGCTTTCGTTCAGTTGGCCGCAATAGTGGCTGCGCATCATGGTGGAGTTCGCTTCTCGTATCTTGAATTCGATGGGGCGCTAGAGCCAGGACAGGCTGACAGCACCGTGGCTGCTCTGCGCAAGCGGCATGTGCCGCGCGCGATACCGCATATGACGCCAGGCGCTGCAGCTCGCGCAGTGGCCGCCGGGCATAAGCGCGGGATTATATCTACATAATCACCGTGGCGCAGCCGTTGGCCCCTGGCGATTGGAAATCAGGCGTGGCGATGGAACCCCTCCCCGAGCAAAGCCTTCCAACGATGAGTATCCGACCAGAAACGCATCGCTTCACAACGCCGCGCATTTTTCTGGCATAACTAATGGCTGAATCATCCACCAGGAGAAAATCATGGAAATCAACATTGGTATCGCTGAACAGGATCGGGCAGCCATCGCCGAGGGTCTGTCTCGCCTGCTCGCCGACACCTATACGCTGTACCTGAAGACCCACAACTTCCACTGGAACGTTACTGGCCCGATGTTCAACACGCTGCACACCATGTTCGAGACGCAGTACACCGAACTCGCCATCGCAGTGGACGACATCGCCGAGCGTATCCGGACCCTGGGCTTCCCGGCGCCAGGTACCTACGCTGCCTATGCTCGCCTAAGCTCGATCAAGGAGGAAGAAGGCGTGCCTTCTGCCGATGAGATGATCAAGCTATTGGTCGAAGGCCAGGAAGCCGTCGTTCGTACGGCTCGCGGCATTTTCCCGCTGCTGGACAAAGTCAGCGACGAGCCTACCGCCGACCTGCTGACTCAGCGCATGCAGATCCACGAAAAAACTGCCTGGATGCTGCGCAGCCTGCTTTCGGCCTGAGGCTTTCTCCTGAACCGGGCGCCCTTGTGCGCCCTGGTTCAACATCAACAATCCGCACACAGCAGAGCCGGCCACCACTCTTTCTTACTGCTCCGAGCCGGTGGAGCGGAACACGCCCATTTGAGCGCCCCACTCCTTTCCTGTTAAATACGCCGCGCTGCAGCCCAGACCCACGCGGTTCTTCGAACAGTGTTCAGCCCTGACCGACGAACGTTTTCCACGGGCACCCTGGCCTGCGCTTTTCCTGTCGTGTTATCAACCGTGAGTCATACAACAATGCTTAAGATTGTCCATGTCTTGGCGGGCATCGTTGCCCTGCTGCTGTCATTTGTTCCCAGCCTGCAAGGTGCAGTACCGCTCCTGTTGCAGCCCGAAGCCTTGTGCCTGCTGATGCTCGGCCTCCTTAGTGTTCAGTTCGCCCCTTCCGCCCAATTGATCGACAGCCGGACTCGTCCAGTGATCATAGGGGCATCCGCATTGCTCCTGGTTGCCATCGCGTTGCAGGCTATCGTTCTGCTTGCAGCGGTGCCGCAGATCGCCGGCCAACCAGCTACGCTGGCCAGCCTGCTGCTTGCCTTTATTGCCGTGCTGCTTCATCTGGCAACTCCCCGGAGCCGCAGCAAACAGCCAAAAGCCGCCCGCACGAATACCACTACCACACCACCCGCCGCGGGCCGCGAAGCAGGCACAGTGAAGTGGTTCAATACATCCAAGGGGTTTGGCTTCATCTCCAGGGACAGTGGCGATGATGTGTTCGTACACTTCCGCGCCATCCGGGGCGAGGGGCATCGCATTCTGGTCGAAGGCCAGCGCGTGGAGTTCACCATCATGATGCGCGACAAGGGTCTGCAGGCAGAAGACGTAGTACCGACCGACGGGCGATAAGCCAATCGCTATCGAAGCGAGCCAGGACCGAACTGCCCTGGCCCGCTTCGAACGCATCAATAATGCGGCGGCGGCCCCTCTTCCTCGCCGGCATCGAAGGTAACCTGCATTTCCTCCTGTCGCCTTGCCAGAGCCCCTACCTGAAGCTGCAACCGATCCATGATCCGCTGTTGCTCAACGAGCACATCGTTCAAAGCCTGAATCGTGTCATCCTGAAATGCCAGGCGCGCTTCCAGATCCATCACTCGCGACTCCAGATCCATAGTCATTCTCCAAAACGAAAGTGATCGGTCAGCACCAACCTGAGCTTGTCCCTGATGGCGGCTACCTGCTCCTGGCTATAGGGCTTCGCTGGATGTTTGCCCCATACCGGCGCCGGCCATGCAGCGTCGTCACGACGCCTTGCGATGACATGCATGTGCAACTGCCCGACCATATTGCCGAGCGTGGCGATGTTCATCTTGTCCGCGCCAAAAGTGTCCTTCACTGTCTCGGCGAGCGAGGTAGCTTCCTGCCATAGAGCCTGCTGATCTGCAGCATCTAGCTGAAACAACTCGCTCACCTCCTCGCGCCGCGGCACCAGGATGAACCAGGGGTACTGCGCGTCATTCATCAATAGCAGCCGGCAGAGAGAGAAGTCGCCAAGCAGCAACGTATCCTGCACCAGACGTGAATCGAGAGCGAACATGAAACTTCCCCTTTAGAACAGTTCAGCGCTGGTTGCGCAAAAGAAAAGGATACCCCAAGCAGCAACAGCAGCAAGGTGCTGAACGTGTGCACAAGGATGGTGCCCAGGCACGATGCAGCTGCAATATCTCAGTGCACCGATTACCCCCAAACTGGTGGTAGCAGCCAGTAACGGTCACCTGTTCGATTTGAGTACGATTCTTGCTATTCCGGATTAGGGATCGCGGCCAGTGGCTTCAAAACGCCGCAATCGGCGTTGTGCTGCTTGCTCTAGCGCCGTACTAGAGCTAAACAGTAAATTCTCTGGATGGCTTTTCGCGAGAGCGGCCATAATTGGCTAAAGCCTGATGCGGGACTAAGAAGTTGCACCCTTTCCGCCCACTGCGGACAGGTAAGCACCGTTTTTAAACCAAAGGAGCAATCACAATGAAAGTGATGAAGTGGAGCGTAATCGCCCTAGCCGTATCGGCGGGCACCTCCCAGATGGCGCTGGCCAGCCAGCAATCGGAATCCAAAGGATTCGTCGAGGATGCGAGCCTTGATCTGTTGCTGCGTAACACGTATTTCAATCGTGACTACAAAGACGGCGCCGGCGACGTGCGGAGCTGGGGCCAAGGCTTCATCACCACGTTTGAGTCGGGCTTCACCCAAGGCACTATTGGCGTAGGTGTGGATGCCTATGGCCTGCTGGGCGTTCGCCTCGATGGCGGCCGCGGCTATAACTATGACGCAATGTTCGAACGCGACTCCAATGGCGACCCGGAGCGCGACCTGTCCCAGGCTGGTGCAGCTATCAAAGCTCGCTTCTCCAACACCGTCATCAAGTACGGCAACCAGATGCCGATGATGCCGGTACTCGCCTATGACGATTCTCGCCTGTTGCCTGAGTCATTTACTGGCACCTTGATCACCAGTAATGAGATCGAAGGCCTTGAGCTGAATGCCGGCCGCTTCACCGCAGATAGCTCCATGCCATCCTCCAGCCGCGATGACGTAGGCCTGAAGAGCATTAATGTCGTCGGCGGCACCTATGCCTTCAACCAGAACCTGAGCGCGTCGCTTTACTACGCAGACAACGAAGATGTTGCCAAGAAGAAGTACGCTAACGTCAATTACGTTATGCCCTTTAGTGACGACCAATCACTGAGCTTTGACTTCAATATCTACCGCTCTGACTACGACAAGGATTATGTCGAAGTCGCTGACGCGACTCGCGATGACGACGGTAATATCACCCAGCTTGCTGAACGCGAGTCCCATGACAACACCATCTGGAGCCTGGCTGCCAAGTACTCGGTTGGCGCCCACGCGTTCATTCTCGCTCATCAGCGCGTAAGCGGTGATCGTGGTTACAACTACGATATCGGCGATGGTGGGAGCTCTATTTGGGTTGCCAACTCGTTCTACTCCGACTTCAATCTGAAGGACGAGCGTTCGTGGCAGGCTAGCTACGAGCTGGACTTCAGCAGCTTCGGTGCGCCGGGACTGTTCTGGAAAACCGCCTATGTATACGGCGATAACATTGACACAGGCGCTGGCGAAGGTAAGGAGCGCGAGTTCTTCAACCAGGTTCAGTACGTCGTACAAAGCGGCCCGGCAAAAGATCTGTCGTTGAAGCTGCGCAACTCGATCTATCGCTCCAACAATGCCCTCAGCGATGCAAGCCCGGATCTGAACGAGATCCGCGCATTCGTCGAATACCCGCTGAGCATCCTGTAACCCAGATACTCGGAACATTCGATGCAAAAAAAGGAGCCCGGCGAAAGCCGGGCTCTTCGTTTGTGATCCCTGCCAAGCGGCGCTGTCGATCCTATACGCCGCACCACGCGCACCGTACAATGCGTGGCCAAATTCCAGCCTCTGCAAGGACATAACGGCCACATGCGCACCAGTCAGTTCCTGCTCTCGACCCTCAAAGAAACCCCATCCGACGCGGTTGTCATCAGCCACCAGTTGATGCTGCGCGCCGGGATGATCCGCAAGCTGGCGTCCGGTCTGTACACCTGGCTACCGATGGGGCTACGTGCGCTGCGCAAAGCCGAGGCCATCGTTCGCGAGGAAATGAACAAGGCTGGCGCCCTGGAAGTGCTGATGCCAGCGATCCAGCCGGCAGAGTTGTGGCAGGAATCCGGCCGCTGGGAGCAGTATGGCCCTGAGCTGCTGCGCCTGAAGGACCGCCATAACCGCGAATTCTGCGTTGGGCCCACCCACGAAGAGGTCATCACCGACTTGGCGCGCAATGAGCTTCACAGCTACAAGCAGCTGCCGATCAGCTTCTACCAGATCCAGACCAAATTCCGCGACGAGATCCGCCCGCGCTTCGGCCTTATGCGTGGCCGCGAATTCCTGATGAAGGACGCTTACTCCTTCCACCTGTCCCAGGAATCGTTGCAAGAAACCTACGACCGTATGCATGAGGCGTACTGCAACGTCTTCACGCGTCTTGGCCTCGACTTCCGACCCGTGCAAGCGGACACCGGCTCCATCGGCGGTACCGGTTCCCACGAGTTTCACGTACTGGCCGAGTCCGGTGAAGACGACATCGCTTTCAGCGACACCTCTGATTACGCCGCCAACATCGAGAAGGCAGAAGCCATTCCACGGGAAACCGAGCGCGCAGCGGCGAGCGAAGAGCTGCGCCTGGTGGATACGCCGGACGCCAAGACCATCATCGAGCTCGTCGAGCAGTTCGGACTGGCCATCGAAAAAACGGTGAAAACACTGGTGGTACATGGCGTTGAAAAGGGCCAATTGATAGCTCTGATCGTGCGCGGTGACCACGAACTCAACGAAATCAAGGCCGCCAACCTCGAGCAGGTCGCCAGCCCGCTGGTATTCGCCTCGGAAGCGGAAATCCGCGCGGCAATCGGTGCCGGCCCTGGCTCGCTGGGCCCACTGAACTTGTCGCTCCCTTGCGTGATAGATCGCTCGGTGGCACTGATGAGCGATTTCGGTGCCGGCGCGAATATTGATGACAAGCATTACTTCGGCTTGAACTGGGAGCGTGACCTGCCGCTGCCGCAGGTGGCTGATCTGCGCAACGTAGTGGCTGGTGATCCGAGCCCGGACGGTCAGGGCAACCTGGTAATCAAGCGCGGCATAGAGGTCGGCCACATTTTCCAGCTGGGCACCAAGTACAGCGAGGCCATGAATTGCCAAGTAATGGGCGAGAACGGTAAGCCAGCCACGCTCATCATGGGCTGCTATGGCATCGGTGTATCACGTGTGGTTGCCGCCGCGATCGAGCAGAACTACGACGACCGCGGCATTCTCTGGCCGGACGCCCTCGCGCCTTTCCAGATCGCCCTGGTACCGATGAAGTACGAAAACGAAGCGGTTCGCGAGGCGACTGACCGACTGTATGCCGAGCTCACCGCAGCCGGCTACGAAGTGCTGCTCGACGACCGTGACAAAAAGACCAGTCCAGGCGTCAAATTCGCCGACATGGAGCTGGTCGGCATTCCGCATCGGGTCGTTATCAGCGACCGCGGGCTGGCCGATGGCACCTTGGAATACAAGCACCGCCGCGACGCTCAAGCTCAGCCGATCGCAGCCGCTGAAATTCTCTCCTTCATCAACTCGCGCGCTCATCGCTGATCGGAAAACATGCTCAACCGACATATTGTCGTTTCAACCAGCGCTGCACTTTGTGCGGCGCTGCTTCTGGGTGGCTGCGCCAACCACTTGCCGCAACGCAGCGAGCATGAGGCGCGCACCGAACGCAAACTGCTTGACCACAGCCTGCGCATCGAGCTCGGCGAACCTCAGGTGCTCGAGCTGCCACAGCGCCGCATCCGCGTGCAGGAGCAGAAGACGTTCGAGGTCACCGACTTCGAAGTCACGCGTCGTTATGACCGTTACACGCCCTATCAGCCCTGGCGCGAGCTTTACGAGATCCCCATGGGTGTCGTGGCAGTGGTGGCCGGTGTCGGCGCCAACGTGCTCAACGTGGTGATGCTCGGCAATATTCCCGAAAGTGCAACTCGCGGCTGGATCAGCTATGGCTTCGCGGGCATCAATCCATTCATGAACGTCGAATCCAATGGGCGCTCGCAACAGAATCTGGCCAGCCTCAACGAGCAACGCCGCGATGCGCGACTCGAGTACACCAGCCTGCCCTGGGCCGAGCGTCCGGTGATGGTCGTTGCCGGTCCGCATACACACGAGCTGTCCACGGACCGTCATGGCGTACTTCGGCTGAATCTCCTGGACGGCCCCTTCGCGGATCAGGGCATCGCCCAAGTGGGCAAGCTGCAGCTGTCGGTCGAAGATACTCAGGACGGCACTCGCGCCGACGCCACGCTGCTGGTCAGCCACAAGCTGCGCGGCAAGCTACAGGAAGCCCATGACCTGATCTTTGACGACCTAGAGGGTGACGAGGTGGCGCAATGGGTGCATCGCGTTCGACGCCTATCCGAACTGGGCCTGGAAGAAGAAGCCAGCGAGCTCGAGCAAAGCCTGATAGAGCTGACGCGCAACGACCCTGAGTTACAGCAGGAGTTCTTGCAGAGCCTGATCGACAGCAGCGGCGACGGCAACTGACGTCCGATGAAGGCGCGTTATCTTCTTTTCGCGATGCTGCTGGTCAGCATACTTCCAGCAGCAGCCAATATCCGTCAGGCACCCGAACCAGAACTACGCGATTTGATGCAGCGCACCGTTGCCGAAGCGGACAGCTTTCATGACCGCTTCGATGCAGAAGTGTGGCTAGTCGACATGTCCGCACGACTCAAGCGCTACATTCCCGACGCAGGGGAAAGACTATCGCTGCTCAGGTTGGTGCATCGCGAGGCCACTAAGGCCGGCCTGAAGCCAGAGCTGGTATTGGCACTGATCCACGCCGAAAGCCACTTCGACCGCTTTGCCATTTCCAGTGTTGGTGCGCAGGGCATGATGCAGGTGATGCCGTTCTGGAAAGCCGAACTGGGCCGGCCGCAGGACAACCTCACCGATAATGCCACCAATCTCCGCTATGGCTGCACCATCCTCAGCTATTACCTGAAGAAGGAAAAAGGTGACATTAACCGGGCACTGGCGCGCTATAACGGCAGCCTGGGCAAAAACCGGTACCCAGCCAAGGTGATCGGCTTCTGGCAGGACTTCTGGTACGTCAGACCTTAAGGCCGGTTAGCACCCAGCCCTATTCGCCTCTTAACCGGGAGAGATGAGCGAGTATTCCCTCGGCGGTCTGCTCACCGACCAATCGCTCCCGCACAGCGCCCTTCTCGTCCACCAGATAGGTAACCGGCAGCACCTCGCTACGCTGCAACTGCAGGCGCTCGGCAGGGTCATCGGTAAGCACGCGAAAGCGAATCCCAAGCGCTTCTGACGCCTGGACGAGATCCTCGCCGCGCAATTCGTCGAAGTTCACACCAAGCACTTCCAGCCCCTCCTCCGCGTCAGCCAGCGCATTGAGCTCCGGTATTTCGGTCCGACAGGGGCCACACCATTCGGCCCAATAGTTGATCAGTAACCACCGCCCCTGCAGGTGGTCGGTAGTGATTTCGCGCCCATGCTGATCCACGCCCCAGTCCTTTTCACAGCCGGAAAGGAAAAGACAGGCGAAAACAAATAGTGATGATGCGAGCGATTTAACCATGGTCGTTGATCCCCTACACATGGGCAGGAGCATACCGCGTCCACTTCACAAGGGCACGAACGGCAACAGCTGTATCCTGACGAAGTTACCGCCGGCGCCAAGTAACTGTCGCGTTTTTACCGTTCTGCGAGTCCGGTCACGCGGTGCGGCGTTCAAGTGCACAGTTTTGCCGTAGCGGCACTGCCTATAATTCCGCACCAACCAACGCAAACCAGTAGCGAAGCCATGTCCCAACTCCACGACAAACTGATCGGTACCGTACCCGCGCGCATCGTCGAGCAAGCAGCCATCGCACTCACGACCTATGACGGCCGCGTCGCTGAATTCAACGTTGCAAGTTGGTTGCAGCTGCAGGGGCGCGCTGGTTTATCGGTGTCGCTCGTCGCCAAGTACCGCGATGGCCAACAACAGCGGGAAGCAGCTATTGATCACGGGCGAACCGACGGTGCCGGCAAGATTCTGCTATCAGGAGTCGCTCGGCTGCCGGTCCGCCACAAGATCGAAGATCTTCAGGTGCACTTGCGTGCCACTGCGGCAGTGACAGCAATTACGGTCGAAGAGCTGTTCGTACATCCGGTCGAGCCTGTGGTCACAGAGAAGCAAACCGCGCAGGCCTGAGTCAGCCGCTCACCTTCATCGGTTTTACCGGCACGCTCTCCAAAACGACTCGCGGGGCATCCCCCGGCGTTTCCGATCGGTCCACCAGCGATTCAGGCCACTGGGCGAACTGCAGACCTGTAAGCCGATTCAATGCCTCAAGCGCAGCATCTGGCGCTCGCTGGTGCAGATATAGAATGGTGCTGCGCTTACCGTTCATCACGCCGTCCTTCTCAACCAACCAAGCTATAGCCAGAAGCGTGCCATTGCCGGATAACGGATGGCACGCCCGCCTACGCTCGTCCTCAGCCATTAGCACGATCGAGCGACCGTCGAAAGCACGGCCACGAGCAGCGCAATCTCTCCCTTACTGACCTTTTTTGTCACCGCTTACCTGCAGCCAGTCCGCCAGGCTGCCACCAAACAGATTGGCCTGCTCCTGCTGCAACAGCTCCAGGGAACGACGCAGCGTCGGATACCAGGGCTCATCGAGCCGCTCAGGCAGCGCCACCCGCGCTGACAGCGGCCAGGGATTGCAGCGCAGCAGCTGGTCCAGGCTGTAGTGATTGAGGTCACGACAAAGCACCCACCCCCCGCCGCCGGTTCGGCAGACCAATTGCTCCTGCTCGAAAAAGCCGAGGATGTCATCCCATTCATCTTCCGGCAGACGCAGACCTACCTTATGCAGATCACGCAGATGCAGCTCGCGGCCCTCCTGCTGACGCTGGTGCAGGTTGCGCAACAGCATCAGCATGACCACCAGACGCGGCAGCGGACGACGGCGCCATTGCTGCGACGATGACAGGCCGCAAACCAGTTCGGCACCGAACAGCACGATCATCCACGACAGATAGACCCATAATAGAAACAGCGGAACCGCTGCAAATGCGCCGTAAATCAGCTGATAGCTTGGGAAATAACTGACATACAGGCCGAACAGTTGCTTCGCCGCCTCGAACAACACGGCGGTGAATACCCCTCCAACTACGGCGTGGCGTAGCGGAACGCGCGTGTTGGGCACCGCTGCGTATATGAGCGTGAAAGCCGCCACGCTCAATAACAGCGGCATGAGCTTTATCAGCGTGCCGACACCAATGAGCGCATATGGCCCCGAAATCAGGGAAAGCGAGGCGATGTAGGTGCTGGTGGCGAAACCTGCGCCAAGCAACAGTGGGCCCAAGCTGAGAATCGCCCAATACAGCAGAAAGCTGGACACGCCCCTTCGCGGCTGTCGTACGCGCCAGATGGTGTTGAAGGCCTTCTCTATGGTCAGCAGCATCATCAATGCCGTGGCCATCAGAAAGCCGACACCGAACCAGGTGAGCTGCCGCGCTTGGGTAGTAAAGGCGAGCAGATACTCCTGGATGGTCGCGCCAGTGGAAGGAATGAAATTGTTGAAGATATAAAACTGAATCTGCTCACCGACCCCCTTGAACGCAGGGATCGCCGAAAGCATGGCGAACGTGACGGTCATCATCGGCACCACGGCGAACAGCGTGGTATAGGTCAAGGCTGCCGCACTGTGAGGCCCCCGATCGGTCAGGAAACGCCTGACCAGGAAACGGCCGAACTCCAACATGTTGTCGATGCGCTGATGCATCCCTTCTCCTTTAAGGGCCGTCGTAAAAATCTGGCGCGACTGCCTTGGCACTCATACGACCTGGCCCAGGCAGCTATACCTGCACCCGATCACCCAAGCAGCACATTCGGCAGGCGCCTCGTTGAGGGTTAGAATGGCCACCTCAACCGGCGAGACGCAACTACAAATGACCGAACTCACGCTGTACCACAATCCTCGCTGCTCCAAATCGCGCGGTGCGCTGGAGCTGCTGGAGGCCCAAGGCCTTACGCCTGAAATCGTGCACTACCTGGAAACGCCGCCCACCGCAGCCGAACTCTGCGCATTGCTGGACAAACTGGAACTCGCTCCCCGGCAACTGCTGCGCACCGGCGAGGACGAGTACAAAGCCCTCAACCTGGCCAATCCAGAGCTGAGCGATGCTGCACTCATCGATGCAATGGTCGAGCACCCGCGCCTCATCGAGCGCCCGATTCTTGTCTCGGGCCACAAAGCAGTGATTGGTCGTCCACCGGAAAAGATCCTGGAGATTCTGCCGTGAGCGCGCCTTATATCCTTGTGCTTTATTACAGCCGCCATGGCGCCACTGCAGAGATGGCCAGGCAAATCGCCCGCGGTGTGGAAATGACCGGCATGGAGGCGCGCCTGCGCACCGTACCCGCCGTTTCCACCGAATGCGAAGCGGTCGCTCCGTCCATTCCCGACTCCGGCGCCTTATATGCGACCCTCGACGACCTGAAGAATTGCACCGGCCTCGCCCTTGGCAGCCCGACGCGCTTCGGCAATATGGCGGCGCCACTGAAGTACTTCCTCGACGGCACCAGCAGCCTGTGGCTCACCGGTGAGCTGGTTGGCAAGCCCGCAGGCGTATTCACCTCGACGTCCAGTCTGCATGGCGGCCAAGAAAGCACGCTGTTATCGATGCTGCTACCGCTGCTGCATCACGGAATGCTGGTGCTCGGCCTGCCCTACAGCGAGAACGCCTTGCTGGAAACCCGTGGCGGCGGCACTCCTTACGGCCCCAGCCATCATGCAGGTGCGGATGGCAAGCGTTCCCTGGACGAGCACGAAATAGCCCTCTGTCGCGCGCTTGGGCAACGCCTGGCTTGCACTTCGCAGCAGCTGGAGAATCACCGTGGCTAAGAAGCGGAAACCGCTGCCATCCCTGGAATGGCTAGAACCCCGCGTCAAGCTCAGCCGCGCGATAAGCCTGGCCAGCTTCCTTGGCCTGGCCATGCTACTGATCGTCTGGAATCTGGTCTTTGCCGATCTGCACGGCGCGCGCACCTGGGTCGTGCTCAGCATCCAGCTCGTGCCGCTGTTGTTGGTAGCACCGGGCATCATCACCGGCAGCCCGCGCGCGCACGCCTGGACGTGCTTCATCGTCAACCTGTACTTCATTCAGGGTGTGCTAGCGGCCATTGACCCTGCACGGATGATCTATGGGCTGATGGAGGCGGCGATCAGTCTGACGCTTTTCGTCGCGGCGCTGCTCTATACCCGCTGGTGCTATCAGTACGAACGCAAGACAGCAGGCGAAAGCTAAAGGGATCGCACCGGGCTGGGTGCCAATCGGCACTACCAGCCCAGGGTTTCCTTGAGGAAGGGAATGGTCAGCTTGCGCTGCGCCTGCAGCGAAGCCTGATCCAACTGGTCGAGCAGTTCGAAGAGCGCAGTCATGCTGCGTGCGCCGCGCGTCAGGATGAAACGACCGACATCGTCCGGTAGATTCAAACCACGGCGCGAAGCACGCAGCTGCAGGGCACGTAACTTGTCCTCGTCGGACAGCTGCTGCAGCTGGAATACCAGCGCCAGACTCAAGCGCGACTTGAGATCGGGGAGCTCAATGGCCAGCTCCCGCGGCGAGGCGTCCGCCGCCAGCAGCAACCGCCGCCCGGCATCGCGCAAACGATTGAACAAATGGAACAGTGCTTCTTCCCAGACTGCGTCACCGGCGATGGCGTCGAGATCGTCCAGGCACACCAGTTCGCTTTGCTCGAGGTTGTCCAGCAACGCCGGGCCATATTCAGCGACCTCGGCCAGCGGCAGATAGACCGCCAGCTCCCCGCGCTCTTCTACTCGCAGGCAAGCGGCCTGCAGCAGATGACTACGCCCGACGCCGGCCTGCCCCCATAAATAGATAAGCTCGTCGGACCAGCCAGCGGCAGGCGAACACAGTCGCTCAACATAGCCGAGCGCCGCGGCGTTTGCGCCCGGGTAGAAGTTGGCGAAGGTGGCGTCGTCGCGCAGACGGACGCCAAGGGGAAGCTGGATGGGTTTCATGGCTGGCTGGGTGGTTCGGCCGGTGCACCGGCGGGCTCGGCGTAAAGGTCCGAGAGTTTATAGAGATCGTGCGCATGACGCAGCAGAACCATGATCACCGCCGCCACCGGCAGTGCCAGCAGCACGCCAGTAAAGCCAAACAACTGACCGCCCGCGAGCACCGCGAAAATCACCGCTACCGGATGCAGGCCGATACGATCGCCCACCAGCAGCGGCGTCAGCAGCATGCCCTCGAGCATCTGCCCTACCGTGAAGACGGCTGCCACACCCAGCAGCGGATAGGGCGCCAGCCCGAACTGGAAGAACGCAGCTACCACTGCAGCGCCAATACCGACCACGAAGCCCATGTAGGGCACGATGCTGGCGAGGCCGGCCAGCACGCCGATTAACAGGCCCAACTCGAGCCCCACTAAGGTCAGCCCGGAAGCATAGATGATCGCCAACGCCAGCATGACCAGCAACTGGCCACGCAGGAACGCGCCGATCACCTCATGGCATTCGTTCATCAGGCGCACCACCATGCCTTCACGCCGACGCGGCAGCAGGCTGCGCAACTTGAGCATGATCAAATCCCAGTCACGCATCAGATAGAAGCTCACCACAGGTATCAGCAGCAAGTTGCCGAGCCACACCAGCAACGCAAGACCGGAAGCCGTGGCGCGGCTCAGTAACATCCCGAGAACATCGGTCGTGCTACCCAGGTGTGCCGTGAACGCACCCTTGAGCTGATCAAGACGCCAGAAATTATCCTCAAGACCAAACTGAGCCTGCACCCATGGCAGTGCCTGATGCTGCAACCAGTCCAGCGCCAGCGGCGCGAGTTGGTAAAGCCGCACCAGCTGCTTGCCCAGCATTGGCACCAGGACCACAAACATCACTAATAGCAGCAGACTGAACAGCGTGAATACCGCGACCACACCCCAGGTACGCGAAAGCCCCCAGCGCTCCAGCCGATCAACAAGCGGATCGCCCAAGTACGCCAGCAGAATTCCGATCAGAAAAGGCGTGAGTATCGGCGTCAGTAGGTACACCAGCCAGGCACACAACAGCAGCCCTGCCAGCCAGAGCCAGCGGTTCGAATTATTCATGGTCATATTGATGCCTTCCTTGCAGGGCAGTCGCCGGAGGAACTAGATAAGAAACTGCAGTGGCGCCATCACCAGCCGTAACGCAGCACCGTGCCGGTCTCGGGCGTTGCGGGAGCATCGGCAGGTTCATCTGCCGTCCCGTCTTCGGACAAAGGCTGCCGGGCATCCAGCGGCTGCTCATCCTCGCTGACTTCATGCAATCGCGCCAGCGACAGCTGCGCACGTAGCTGCTCAGGACTGGCGTTAACGCGATAGACGAGACGATCACTTTCAACGCGCAGCAGACTACCGCCAAATGGTTCGAGCAGTCGGTCCAGTTCGGCAAAGCGCGCAAAGTCGGCACCGATGATTTCCAGCGTTATGTCCGAAGCAGCACCAGGGGCAACCACATAGCGCGGTGCCAGGTACTGACTGACTGCCAGCATGACCGCATCAGCCAACGCCTCGGAAGTGTCGGCTTTGACCTTGCCGTCGTGCTGTCCGTCCTCAAGCCAGACCTTCCATTGCGCCTGCCAACTGGAATCGGCTTCGCTCGCATGCACCGCCAACAGCACGTCCGCGTCGTAGCGCTCGGATGCGTCGCTCAAGACTTGTCGATCGCTCGCGGCGAACGCCTCCGGCGTCGCCAACAGCTGTTCAGAGAGGTCAGCCAGCGGTAGGCGCAGTGGCAGTCCGCGATGCTGAGCGGCGGCCCGCAACGGCGCCGCACTGTCCTGGCCGTCGCCCACCAGTTGCGTACCCTCTACCCGCTCGCTCAACCACCAACCCAGCACCGTCGGCCTGTTCGCCCCCCATAGCGAAACACCAGCGCCGCGCAGGCTGCGCTCAGTAGTACCGGGGTCGAATTCGACCACGATGTGCTCGCCCTCATAGCCGTACTTGCTGATCAGCTGCTGCGGATCCTCGCGCAGTGCAACCACGGCCTTGCTTTTACCTACTTCCGCATCGCCAGTCAGACGCAGGAGCAGCGTGTCGAACGCGCGCTGCAATGCGCCGGCTCGCTCCTCGGCTTGCTGGCCGGAAACAGGCTCGCGCACCTGATACAGGCTCCGGAAAAGCTCTGCCTGACTGGGCAAGGTCACACCCAGTGCGAGGCACAGAACAAGTAAGCGGTAGATAGAGCGCATGATCGATTCTCGCAGGCCACCTGTAACCGGGGCATGAAGTGTGGGGAAATGGTCGCTACACCTTAAACAGCCGGCCAGGGCGCAGCAACTGCCTGTCTCACAGTTGACACGACCGAAGCTGACGTTCGCCGTCGTGCATCACTGCGCTCGGGATGGCCGCTATGCGGCAAGCCTGATAAAATCGCGCGCTTTCCGCAGACCGGTTCCGGCGCTTGTCCGAGCCCGGCATTCAAAACCTAGGCAAAAGCGACGCAGGAGCTGCAACCCCGGCGTTTCGCAAGCGATACCGGTGTTACTACCACCCGCTGGTGATCGTTTTTCACAGGCCCTGAATGCAGCACCTTACCGGTCGACAACCGCACTCCTTTCACAGGTCCGGATTCTATGAGCAAGCAACCCTCCCTCAGCTACAAGGACGCAGGTGTCGACATTGATGCAGGCGAAGCGCTGGTCGAACGCATCAAAAGCGTGGCCAAGCGCACCGCACGACCTGAGGTAATGGGCGGGCTGGGCGGCTTCGGCGCCCTGTGCGAAATCCCTGCTGGCTACAAGCAGCCGGTACTGGTTTCCGGCACTGACGGCGTCGGCACCAAGCTGCGCCTGGCGCTGAA
>Ga0189292_10360_pt1 | contig 15910 bp, 15 predicted proteins | sample UW1oraminimetaG_FD_130317 | JGI IMG/M metagenome (GOLD analysis project Ga0189292, IMG submission 130317) | Marine microbial communities from the Costa Rica Dome - UW179A-orange mini metaG | ecosystem: Environmental > Aquatic > Marine > Oceanic > Photic zone | place: Costa Rica: the Eastern...
CAGTAGAGCACCGCGGTCGTCATGATCGCCTGTAAGGCGTTGCCGCATGGCATTGCTGCGCAGCTCAGGACTGAACAGTTCGGTATCTACCCCTCGCTGCCAGAGATCCGTGTGCTGAATGCCCTTGTCACTCAGCTCCTGAACCATGGCGGTGGAGGTGCACAGATTCAAAAGCGCCTGGTTATGGGCGGCTTTCAGGAGTTCCCACAGCAGTGGTTCGAGCATGCCCATGCCGTAGTGCTCGAGGTACTTGGGTAGATGGGTGTGATAGCTGGCAACCAGAGGGATGGATTTGGTCTTGGCCAGCCAGATTCCCCCGAGCCCCAGCACCGCTGGATTGACAACGTGAATGAGATCAGGTTGGAAGTTGTCGATCGCCTCGGATACAGCCGGCCGCGGCAGAGCCAGCTTCAGCTCGGGATAGAGCGGCAGAGGCATCGCGGGCACACCGATCAGGCGTGCCCCCATGTACTCCTCTGGACAGCCTTCTGGGCAGAACACCATCACCTCATCGCCGGCGTCCACAAGATGCTTCACCGTTTTGGTGAGGCGGGTCACGATGCCGTCGACCTTGGGCAGGAAGGTTTCGGTGAAGAAGGCGATTTTCAAAGGAAGGGCCTGATTCAGGAGGCGGAGACGATGGCTTGTGCCTGGGTTTTGGTCCAGGCAGAGGTGCAGAGGATGCGGTTGCGATCGCAGCGATCGGCGTATCGAGTGGCGATTTCCACCACTTCTTTCAACAGACCGTCATCAAGGGTTGTGGGGTTGAGCCCCAGTTCAATGAAACAACGATTGTCCACGATCAGGTCGTTTTCAACAGCTTCATTGCGAGGGTTGGGCAGGTTGTTCACCTTGGCTCCGGTGAGGGCGGCCACTTTCTTGGCCAGTTCGCCCACCTGATGGCTTTCGGTCATTTGGTTGAAGATCTTGACCCGTTCGCCTTGGTCGGGGGGATTGTCTAGGGCCAGCTGGACGCAGCGCACGGAGTCGCGGATGTGGATGAAAGCGCGGGTCTGGCCTCCTGTGCCGTGCACGGTGAGTGGATAGCCAATGGCCGCTTGCATCAGGAAGCGGTTAAGCACTGTTCCGTAGTCGCCGTCGTAATCGAAACGGTTGGTTAGCCGTGGGTCTCGATCCGTCGCCTCTGTGTTCGTGCCCCAGACGATGCCCTGATGCAGGTCCGTGATGCGGACCTTGTCGTTCTTGTTGTAGTAGAGGAAAAGGAGCTGATCCAGCGTCTTGGTCATGTGATAGACGCTGCCAGGGCTGGCTGGGTGAAGGATCTCTTCTTCAAAGCGACTGCCATCGGGCTGGGGGACCTCCACTTTCAGATAGCCCTCAGGGATGGTGGCGCCTCTGTGGGAGCCGTAGCCATAGACGCCCATCGTGCCCAGGTGGACCACATGAATGTCTTGGCCGGATTCGACGATGGCGGCCAGCAGGTTGTGGGTGCCATTGACGTTGTTGTCGACGGTGTAGCACTTGGTGGCGCTGCTTTTCATCGAATAGGGAGCTGCGCGCTGCTCCGCAAAGTGCACCACAGCTTCAGGCTTTTCCTGATTAAGCAGGTTCACCAGCCGCTCATATTCATGCGCGATATCCATATGGACGAAGCGCATGGGCTTGCCGCCTGTCTCCTCCCAGGCTTTGAGGCGATCACCGATGTTCGCAATGGGTGTGAGCGATTCAACTTCCAGATCGATGTCGATTTTGCGCCGGCTCAGGTTGTCCACGATCACAACATCGTGGCCTTGATCCGCCAGATTCACGGCGCAGGGCCAGCCGCAGAAGCCGTCACCACCGAGAACGAGAACTTTCACCCCAAACTCCTGCTGAAGCGTGCGAGCCGCCAATGAGGTGCAAGCTACTACAGGGTTTTCAGCTGATCGCCACGGTCAGGGCCATCAGTGCCACCACCAGCACTGAGCCGCTGATAATCAACACTCTGGAGGCACTGCTGCGGCTGGTTTCCTTAGCCATCACCTCCATGCGCGGCTCCTTGGCGAAGGCATTCAGACGTCCACCGTCTTCGGTTGTGACCTGCATGGGTCCTTTGTGACTGGACGGACCTTATGAGTGCAATTGCTTAACGACCTCTTTTATGACGCTTGCTTCATGTCACTTCACCACTCTTTACTTGACCAGGCCTGTGGTGGGAGAGCTGGCACTGGCTTGTTCGAGTTTCGGGAGTCGTCCTGAAAGGTAAGCAGTTCGCCCCGCTTGAACGGCCTGACCCATCGCTTCAGCCATTGATGCAGGGTCGCCCGCCAGGGCAATGGCGCTGTTCACTAAGACGGCATCAGCACCCATTTCTAGGGCTGCGGCGGCTTCACTTGGCACCCCGATCCCTGCATCAACCACAACTGGAACACCAGCGTTTTCGATGATCAGAGCAATGTTGGATGCGTTGCGCAGCCCCTGCCCGGATCCGATCGGTGAGCCCAGAGGCATCACAGTTGCACAGCCCACCTCCTCCAGCCGTTGCGCAAGTAGCGGATCGGCATTGATGTAAGGGAGCACTGTGAATCCTTCCTTCACAAGCTGTTCGGCAGCCTCAAGAGTTCCGAAGGGGTCGGGTAAAAGGTGACGGCTGTCGGGAATCACCTCCAGCTTCACAAAGGTGTTGTCTTCTTGACCTGCCAGCTTGGCCAGCTCGCGGCCCAACCTGGCGACACGCACGGCTTCATCAGCATTGGCACAGCCTGCGGTGTTGGGCAGCATCCAGATCCGTGTCCAGTCGATGGCCTCCATTAGGCCTGCGTGTCCTGCTGCCACGGTCTGAACCCGTCTTACGGCCACAGTCACCATGTCGCAATCGGAGCGAACGAGGCTTTGCTGCATCGCTTCCAGATTCGGATATTTGCCCGTGCCGGTGAACAACCTGCTGTTGAATTGCCGACCACCGATCAGAAGTGGGTCAGTGCTGGACGGGGTCGAAGCCATTGAAGGAGCTGCGGACTGGTGTGGAACCGGATGGGAAGTCGAACAGGCCAGGGTTGAGGGACCTACCCTGCGGCCATCATCCGTTCTCGTCATGCCCATCACTATGGACATGAACGCGCCGATCGAGATTCCGGCGACGTTCGAACCGTCCTTGCCTCTTGATTCCTCCGCCTTGGAAGATCCACTTGAGCTTGAAGGTTCGGTTCAGCGTTTTGATCCGATTGCCCGGGCTGCCAATATCGCAACGTCGATGCCGAGAGAGTGGTGCGGCAGTTACATGTCGTTCACAAGCGGCAACAGCGTGAATGTGAAACTCACCTTGGCGAGCGTTCAGCCCATCGGACAGATGGTTGATCTGAGGGGAAGTATGCAGATCGGCGAGATCAGCACGCCGGTGCAGGGCAACCTCAATGCCTCATCTGACCAAGTTGATTTATTGCCTCTTTCTAGCCAGCTCACGGATGAACTCGAGCCGGGTGGCAGTTACTTGGGTCTTCAAGGGATGACTCTCTCAAGTTGGCAGGCTCCACGCATCACCAATCGCGGTGGCAGCCTCAGTTTGGCTCCAAGCTGCCCTGGTTCAGAAGCCCCTGCCGTCAGGGCTCTCTGGTGAGTTCTTCTGAGATTCAATCAATGAGCTGGTGGTTCGACCTCCTGCTGACCGCTCTAAACGTTTGAGTCGGCTTTTTGCTGTTTTGTTCGAGGGCTCAAGTGTTAGTACTTTGCGGTAGAGCTCCGCTGCCTCTTCTCTATTAAGAAGTCGCTCCTGAGCAAAGGCGAGATTGTTGAGGGCCACGGGATAGTCCTGCTTTGCCTGCAAAGCGAATTTGTAATGACGCACAGCTCCAGCAAAATCCTTCTGAGCAGCCAGGGAAAATCCCAGCGCGTTCTGGATGAGGGCCCGTGCTTCCTGAGGTTCTTGGTTGAGGCGTTTCACGGCCTGACGCAATGTGGCTGTGGCCTTCGGGTACAGACGTTTGCGTAATTGGACACAGGCGAGCTCATAAAGATCACCGGCATCCTTAGAGGATCCAGCTTCGGACTGCTCGAGACGAATGAGCTCTAATTCATCCCGACGCACTCGCAGAAGCTGACGACCTGCAATGACGGCAGCAATTGTGAGCAATCCGATCAGTCCAAGCAGGTAGGTCTGCGGCAGAAAGGAATTCATGAAAGCCGGTTGAGCTCCCGTGAAGGGACGCTATTCAACCCTGAGTTGCATTCACCACATTGGCGAAGCTGGAGGGGTCCACCACTGCCATTTGTGCCAGCATTTTGCGGTTTAGACGCACATCCGCTTTTTTGAGGCCACCGATCAAACGGCTGTAACTGACCCCATTCAAGCGAGCTGCAGCGTTGATTCTGGCAATCCACAAACGACGAAAATCACGCTTGCGCCGGCGCCTGTCGCGGTAGGCGTTGCACAAAGCCTTCATGACCCGCTGATTGGCGGTGCGGAAGAGGGTTCCGTTGCTGCCGCGAAAGCCACGTGCCAGGCGAAGGATCTTGTTGCGACGCTTACGGGCGACGTTGCCTCTTTTAACGCGTGCCATGGGTCTTGAGAAAGGGAATTAAGGAAGATGTGATCAGATCCGTCACTGCTCGGAAAGCGAGCCAGGACTCAGGCGTAGGGCATCATCAGGGCCACACGCTCTTCGTCGGTGCGATCAACGACAGCTTTGGTTTTCAGGTGTCGCTTCAATTTCGGACTTTTGTGATCCAGGAGGTGATTGTGGAATGCGCGACGTCGCAGGAATTTGCCTGTGCCTGTTGCTTTGAACCGCTTGGCGGCTGCTTTGCGGGTCTTGAGCTTGGGCATTTCTCTGGCGGCGCGTCGCACAAACGACAAACATAGAACCTCACCCCCCCTTCAGCCAAACCCTTTGCCCAGGAACATGCTCAGATCAGCTGTCGAGTCCGCTGCAATGTCCCGTTCCGCTCCAGATGCAGTGTTCAGGCTTCTCCCCTGGATCTGGCTTCCGGTCATGACGGCCTTGGGCTGTCAGGCCGAGGTCATTGAGCAGCAGGTCATCGAGCCGCCTTCGCCCCAGTCTGAGCTTGTTGCGGTTCCGACGCATCGACGCGTTCCCTTGCCGCCGTTGGCCAGGAATTCCGTTCTCTGGGTATCACTCGACGATCATCTCGGGGCAGGAACAGGGTCTGATCGATCGGCTGCTCAATTGACGTTGATCAGCGCGGGAGCTGCTCCTCTACAACTGCGAGATCGGACCGGGAAGCTTGTGTTGTCGGCTGACCAGCTGCGCTTCAGCTGGCGACGGGTTGCTCTTCCGGAACCTCTCGATGTGGCCCGGCGTGTTGCGGGACCCTTCGCGAGTTTCGAGTCAGCGGATCAGATCGCCCAGCGATGGCGTGCTCAGGGGGTGAAGGCTCAGGTGGCCCATCCAGGCGAATGGGAGGTTTGGGCACCTGCTGATGCGCTTGATCTTGCAGGTGTGACATTGAGCGATGTCAGTGAGCGCATTAGCAGTGTTGTGATGCCCGTACTCGAGGGGCCCACAGGTGGTCGCACCCTCGAGGGGCCTCTGCAGGTGCAGGCTTCCGACGGCATGCGTTGGAAGGGTGGTGTTTTGCCTGGACCGTTCCGTCTTCAGGCGGATGCCTATGGCAGCTGGACGTTGCTGGAGAAGCTTCCGCTCGAGCGTTATCTCGAGGGTGTGGTGCCCCATGAGATCGGAGCCGGATCTCCAGCGGCTGCGTTGCAGGCCCAGGCCGTGCTGGCCCGCACCTGGGCTTTGGCTAACAGTCATCGCTTTGCTCTGGATGGGTATCACCTCTGCAGTGATACCCAATGCCAGGTGTACAGCGATCCACGGATGGCCAGCCCATCCGTGCGACAGGCCATCCGTGCCACATCCGGTGAGGTTTTGTTGTGGGATGGACAGCCGATTCATGCGGTGTATCACGCCACCAATGGCGGAGTCAGTGCGCATGCTGAGGAGGCTTGGGATATGGAGCCACTGCCCTACGTAAGGGCGCAGCCGGATGGTGCGACCGCCTGGGGTCAGTCGATTTCCATGCCTCTGCTTAGTAACCAGGATGTGCAGTCTCTGCTGAACGGCGGGGATGGTGCTTATGGAGCAGGTCATCCCCGTTTTCGCTGGAGTCGCGTTTACACCGCCGGACAGCTTGGTCAGGCACTTGCCGCTGCCGGTCAGGGGAATGCTGCTCCGACATCGATGAGCGTGAAGAGGCGCGGCCCCAGCGGTCGGGTCCTCTCCCTTGAAATTGACCGCGATCGTGGAGCGGCGCCTGTGGTGTTGAAACTGGACGCTATCCGGCGCACCCTTCGCCGTTTGCCCAGCACCTTATTCGTTGTTGAAGCTGAGGGGGCGGGGGCCTGGCGCTTCCGAGGCGGAGGGTTTGGCCATGGAGTGGGGCTGTCCCAAGCAGGTGCAATCGATTTGGCCGATCGCGGTTGGAGTGCTGAGCGGATCCTTCAGCACTATTACCCCGGAACCCAGCTGGGGCCCTTCACAGTGCCCGCCGAGTCCGTACCTGCTGAGGCCCCCTAAAGTCCATATGTTTAGTTGTGGTCGGAGAGCTGTGGCCGCAGGGACTGGAGATCACCGACGCGGCAAGACGGTCTTCTTCCTGGCGGCCTGTGGCTGGGCCGGCGCAGCGCCCCATTGGCTGGATCCATCCCGGAGCTTGATCCCTGCCTTCACTCTTGCAATGCTGCTAGGGGGGTATGCCCTGCGCACTTTGATGCGAGGTCATGCTCAGCAGTTCACCCAGAACAACGGCAGCGATTCCGACGATTCTGCGGCCATAGCAGAGGAGTTATTCCCCACAGTGGATGTGGTGGTTGCTGCCCGCGATGAAGAATCGGTTGTCACCCGGCTCGTAGAACGCCTCAGTGCGTTGCGCTACCCCGATGGTCGTCTGAGCTTGTGTGTGGTGGATGACGGCAGCGAAGATCGCACTCCCGACCGCCTCGCAGAGCTTCAGATTCGTTTCCCGTCCTTACGAGTGATCAGCCGGCCTCGCAATGCCGGTGGAGGAAAGTCCGGTGCTCTCAATGCCGCTCTGGCTCAGACCAAGGGTGAATGGCTGCTGATTCTTGATGCGGATGCACAGCTGGGTGCGGATCAGCTGGAACGGTTGATGCCCTTCGCAACCACTGGAGACTGGTCAGCTGTCCAGATGCGCAAAGCGGTTACCAATGCAAGCAGCAACTGGCTAACCCGTGCTCAGGCCATGGAGATGGCCTTTGATGCCCAGGTTCAGGATGGACGGCTTGCCGGTGGTGGAGTGGCTGAACTTCGTGGCAATGGTGAACTGTTGCGTCGCGATCTGTTGGAGGCCTGCGGTGGTTTCAACGAGGACACCGTCACGGACGATCTGGATCTGAGTTTTCGTTTGATCTTGCAGGGAGCTCGGATCGGCATCCTCTGGGATCCACCTGTACAGGAAGAGGCCGTTGAGTCGCTTCAGGCACTCTGGAAGCAGCGTCAGCGTTGGGCCGAAGGAGGCCTGCAACGCTTTCTCGACTACTGGCCTGGCTTGATTTCGTCGCGTCTGACCCCTGCCCAGCGCAGGGATGTGGCTTGCTTTTTCTTGCTTCAGTACGCCCTTCCCGTGGTCTCCTGGGCGGATCTGCTCACGAGTGTGATCAGCCGCACTACGCCGGCTTACTGGCCTTTGTCGATCGTGGCCTTCAGCGTGTCCGGTGTTGCCTACTGGCGAGGCTGTCGACGCCCTAGCGAAGGACCTGATCTTCCTTCCCCAGGTTTGTTCAATCTATTGCTTGGTATCGCCTATCTCAGTCACTGGTTCCTCGTGATCCCCTGGGTCACCCTGCGCATGGCATTTCTTCCCAAACGACTGGTCTGGGCCAAGACCACTCACAGCGGAGAGGAAGAGGAAGAGACACTTCAGGCTTCAGAGCCTGGGATTTAGCTGTTGAGGTCCACATCCAGAACCTGACCGTTGAAGAAGTCAGCGAAGCGTTTCACCTTTTCATCCATGGCTGAAGGCTCAGGGCGGACTGGCGGGGCCGTTGTTGCTTGAGAAGAAACTGTCGTATTGCCTGTCTGAACCGAGGCAGCCTGGCTTCTCGCAATCGAGGGAGCTGGAGTTGCAGGCGTTGGCTGGGCAGGAGCCGTTGCTGATGGGGGTGCTGGAGAGGCTGCATTGTTCGGAACCAAAGCGGCCGACTTAGAGGCTGAAGGCAGCTGAACGCCATTGCTGGGAGCTGATGGCGGCGCTGGTGCGGGTTTGGGTGCAGGTGCGCTCGGCATGGCAGCCATTGGTGCCGCGCCTCCATGGTTTTCGAGCACCAGTTGACGGTTGCCGCCCATGGCACTTGCAATCGCTTTCTCCAGCAAGGCTGCGCGGCTCTGCACCATGCCCATCCAGTTTCCGGAGACCTGCACCACAGCGCGCTGGTTGTCGATCCGTGTCAGTCGGGCTTGCTGCGAGAGCAACATTCGCGTGGAGGGAAGCTCCAGGCTGGCCAGGATTTGCTGCCAGAGCTCGCCGAGGTCTTGGCTTGCAGCAGGAGTCGTTTCAGTGTCTTGAGCCGGCGGTTCCGATGCAGTAATGGACTGGGTTGGTAGCGAAGGGGTGGTGGATGTGTCGGGAAGGCTCACCGCTGGCAGGGCTGTTGCTTCAGCCGCTTTTGAAGCAACAGCTGGACCCGGGGCAGCAGCTGGTGGTGGAACAGCTGATGAGGAGAGAGGAGCTGCAGAGCTTGAGCGCGTTGCTGCCGGTGCTGGGATAGCTGTGACTGTCGCGGCGGTTGGTTCAGCCAGCAGACCGAGCAGCAGCACCTCCAGCCAGAGGCGAGGCTGCATACTCTGACGCAGCTGTTGTTCAGCACCGCGTAATTGACCCTGCCATTGCAGCAGTCGCGTCCGGCCAATGGATTTGGCAAGGGGAGGCAGTTGATCGCGGAACTGCGGAGAGACACCCGTGAGTTCTGGCCGATCTGGAGCAGCGGCCATCAGCACGAGATCCCGCAGGATCCCTGCCATTCCCTGCAGCACCGATCCGGCATCTCGGCCGCGGTCAAGCAGTTGTCGGCTGGCTTCCAGCAGTGTCACTGGCTCGCTGGTGCTCATGGCTTGCACCAGCTCCAGTAACTCTTGTTCAGGTACTGCTCCCAACAGATCCCACACCGCACCGGCTTCGATCGGTCCGGGCAGCAGGCTGAGCTGATCCAGCAAGCTTTCTGCATCGCGCAGGCCGCCCTGGGCTCGTTGCGCCACCACATGCAGGGCTTCCGGTTGGATCGGAATCGATTCCTCTGAAGCAATCCACCGGAGGTGCTGCTCGAGTGCATCGAGGGGGATGCGCCGAAAGTCAAACCGCTGGCAGCGGCTGAGAATGGTTGGCAAAACCCGCTGTGGGTCGGTTGTGGCCAGCACAAACACCACCTGTGGAGGCGGTTCCTCCAAGGTCTTGAGCAGCGCGTTGAATGCGGCTGTGGACAGCATGTGGCATTCGTCGACCACATAGACCTTCCAGCGCGCCTGCACAGGTGCGAACCTTGAGCGCTCGATCAGGTCGCGGATGTTGTCGACGCCGGTGTTGGAGGCGGCATCAATCTCAATCACATCCAGTGCAGTGCCTGCGGCGATTGAGTTGCACAGTTCGCAGTTGCCACAGGGTTCCGGCGTCGGCCCGTCGTTGCTCAGGCAGTTGAGTGACCGGGCAAGGATGCGGGCACTGGAGGTCTTACCCGTTCCGCGAGGTCCGCTGAAGAGATAAGCCGGTGCGATGCGTCCGGTGCGCAGTGCATGTCCGAGGGTGGCCGCAATCGCTTCCTGACCCACCAGCTGATTAAGCCGTTGGGGCCGGTACTTGTGATGCAGTGGCTGGTACGGCTGGCTCATGCACTGCCGGCAGGATGCTGAGGCTACCGAGGTTCTGGTCCTGAAACTGTGTCTTCTTCTCGAGAGGTCTCATCCAACAGTGAATGCAGCTTGTCTTCCATGTCTTCGACGGCCGCAAGTTCATCGGCGATGCTCCGGCCCGTGAGCAGCAGCTGCCGACTGCGTCGATCGACCCGTTCATCGGCCCCCTGACCAGGCATGCCCTGCATCCAGATCTCCGCCTGCTCGAGGGTGCTATCCAATTTCTGCATCAGGCGTATTCGCAGTTTCTGCAGTTCTGCCAGGGCTCGCCGGGCGCGTTGGCGTGACTGCTCATCAATCAATCCCTTACGCAGCAACACACCCAGCCCGGTGAGCAGAGCCGCAGGCATCAGTTGGCCGAATGCGAGTGCACCGAGGCTGCCTGTATGGAGCCAGTCCTCCACTTGACCGCTCCTGTGCCGGCCTGTTTTGCACCAGTTGGCGAAGTGCTCGCAGTTGTTGAACAGAAGGTTGTAATTCTGTTCGCCAATCCTGCTCATGGCCCTTCTCAGGGTCACCCCCGCTGGTGATGCCTGTTCATGGTTAACCATGCTCAACTCCTGACCGCGGCTGAAATCCTCCAGGGAGCTGCGCAGGATTTCCCGACCCTCGAGGTAATGGGCGACCGTGCCATCGCCCAGATCGATCCCATGGTGCAGAAACAAACCGTGCTGACGAGGAACCCTCAGATGGTCAGCGGTGGCCATGGCCGTGATGAAGGGCTCGCTCGAGTCTGTCGCTTAGTTCCCCCTCAGGAAGAGGGGGGCTTCCGAACCGCAGTGGTTGGGTCTGGATACGTCTTTCTCAGCACCATCAAGGGTGCGCCATTCCGATCAGGCTGATTCCTGCTGGCGATCCTGGCCGGGCAGAGACAGCACCTTGCCGCCTGTGTGTTCCTCCACCATGGCGCGGGTGATGGTGAAGTCCGGCACGTTTTTGCGAGAGGGCAGCTCGTACATGAGATCGAGCATCAGCTCTTCAACAATGCCGCGCAAGGCTCTTGCACCGGTCTTGCGACGATGGGCCTCCTGAGCGATGGCTTCGATGGCTCCTGCTTCGAAGTCAAGTTTCACGTTGTCCATGCTCAACAGCGTTCGGAACTGCTTAACCAGGGCATCCCTGGGTTCGGTGAGGATGGACTCGAGGGCATGTTCGTCCAGTGGATCCAGGACAGCGCTCACGGGCATCCGGCCGATGAACTCGGGGATCAGTCCGTACTTCACTAGATCATCCGGCTCGAGGTGACGCAGCACCTGTGATGCTTGGAGATCGCGCGTGGCCTTGCCGCGCCCGCGGCTGTCGCTGGGCACGAAGCCAATGGCGTTCCGACCCATGCGTTTCTGCACCACATCGTCCAAACCCACGAAGGCACCACCACAGATGAACAGGATCTGGCTGGTGTCGATCTGGATGCAGTCCTGATAAGGATGCTTGCGGCCGCCCTGGGGCGGAACGTTGGCCACAGTGCCTTCAAGCATCTTGAGCAGTGCCTGCTGCACACCTTCACCGGAGACATCCCTGGTGATCGAGGGGTTTTCGCTCTTGCGGGCGATTTTGTCGATTTCGTCGATGTAGATGATCCCCCGTTGAGCAAGATCCACATCCATGTCGGCCTTCTGCAGCAGCCTCAGCAGGATGTTCTCCACGTCTTCACCGACGTAGCCCGCTTCCGTAAGGGTGGTGGCGTCGGCCACGGCGAAGGGCACATCCAGCATCTCCGCAAGGGTTTGGGCAAGCAGCGTTTTGCCACAGCCCGTTGGGCCGATCAAAAGAATGTTGGATTTGTGCAACCTGGTGGCGGTCTGTTCGGTTTCCCCTTTGCCGTCTCCCTGCCAGGCCAGGCGCTTGTAGTGGTTGTAAACCGCCACCGACATCACTTTCTTGGCAGCGTCCTGTCCCACGACTTGCTGGTCCAGGAAACCCTTGATTTCCTGGGGTTTGGGAATGGAGGCGAGGGTTGGTGCAGGTTTGGTGGTCTTGCGGGGCTGGTTTGAGCCGCTCTTTCTCGTTGGCTCATTGCCCTGCCGACCACCACCCTGAGCGTCGATCAGTTCCTCATCCAGGATCTCATTGCAGAGATCGATGCACTCATCGCAGATGTAGACGCCAGGGCCGGCAATCAGCTTGCGAACTTGCTCCTGGGACTTTCCGCAGAAGGAGCACTTCAGATGGGCGTCGAACTTGGCCATCGGGCGCTTCGCAGGTCAGTCGGAACACAGATCTGGATCGGAAAATCTCAACCCAGATACTGAGGATCGCGACAGATCGGGCTGATGTCAGCCCTCCGTAACGATTTCTCCGTCTCCGAAACTGTCCACGACGCGATCGATCAGGCCGTAATCGACGGCTTCAGCGGGAGACATGAAGTTGTCACGGTCAGTGTCTTCAGCAATCTTGTCCAGTGGCTGTCCGGTGTGATCGGCCATGAGACCGTTGAGGGTTTGCTTAAGGAACAGGATCTCCTTGGCCTGGATTTCAATGTCCACTGCTTGTCCCTGGGCACCACCAAGGGGTTGGTGGATCATGATTCGAGCATTGGGAAGAGCCAGTCGCTTCCCCTTGGCACCTCCTGACAGCAGGAAGGCTCCCATGGACGCTGCCAGGCCGTAGCAGATGGTGACGATGTCGGGTGCCACCTGCTGCATGGTGTCGTAGATCGCCAGACCGGCGGTCACTGATCCGCCTGGGGAGTTGATGTAGATCTGAATATCCTTCTCGGGATCTTCCGCCTCCAGGAACAGCAGCTGAGCCACAAGGGCATCTGCCACCTGATCGTCCACACCAGTGCCTAGAAAGATGATCCGCTCCCGCAGCAATCTGGAATAGATGTCGAAGGCGCGGTCACCTCGACCGGACTGTTCAACCACTGTGGGCAGCACCCCTGGAGCTGCCTGAGGATGCTGCGAGACAGGCTGAATCCCCCGCCAGCGGTTCTGAATCGGATGGTGACTGCGGTCGTCGATCACTCGGCGGCTGGCGGGCTTTGCATGCAATCTATGGCTGCAGATCAGGCTTCGGTGCCATAACCGTCAGTCTTGGCGCTTTTTGCCTTGGTTGTTTTTTTCTTTGTAGCGGCTTTCCCGCTCTTGGCTGCGGCCTTCTTGGCTGCTCCCTTGTCGTCTTTCCCAGAGTCTTCTGGAACCTTGTCTGTGATGGTGCTGTTCTCTTCCAGCCAGCCGAGGAGCTTCTCTTGAAGCAAATCGTCCAGCACAGCCTGACGCAGACGTTGGGGGTCGATGTCGCGCTCTCCGGATAGCTGTTGCTTCACATCCTCGAGTTTGGCGTCAATGTCGCTGTCCTCGACAGTGAGCTTTTCACTCTCTGCCAGGGCTGTTAGAGCAAGGCTTCGGCGTAGGCGCTCCTCGGCTTCAGGGCGTGAGGAGTCCATCAGGTTGCGGACCAGTTCGGGAGTGAACAGCGATTTCACATCCATTCCCTGCTGAGCGAATTGTCCAGCGGTCTGTTCCACCAGATTGCGAACCTCCTGCTGGATCAGGCTTTCAGGAAGTTCAACGTCCAGCTGTTCCACCAGTGCGGCCAGCAGGGCGTCGTGGCGGTTGCTGCGTGCGCGGCGTTCGGCGTCATCCTTGAGACGTTGTTCAAGGTCGCTGCGCAGATCAGCCAAGGATTCCTGTTCGCTGGCTTGCTTCGCGAACTCATCGTTCAGTTCAGGCAGCTCGCGAGTCTTGAGGTCTTTCAGCTCGATATCAAAGCTGGCCTTGCGTCCACGTGCATCCTCCTTGGGATAGTCCTCGGGAAATGTGCAGTCCACGGTCTTGCTGTCTCCGACCGCCATGCCCACCACGCCCTCAATGAAGCCGGGGATCATGCGGCCATGCTCGAGATCAACATCCATGGAATCGGCACTGCCGCCCTCGATCTCACTGCCGTCATCGCTAAAGATGCCCTTAAAACCCACAACAGCAATATCTCCCTTCTCCGCCTTGCGTCCTTCAACGGGAACCACGGTGGCTAGTTGTCGGCGTGAGTCCTCGAGCATCTCCTCCACGCGTGCCGGGTCGTAGCTAACGCCCTCGGCTTCGGCCTTCAATCCCTTCGTGCTCTTCAGTTTTGGTGTTGGGGCCACGTCGGTTTCCAAGGTCAGCGTGAGGCCTTCTCCCGGCTTGAAGCTCTCCAGCAGTTCATCGAAGCCGCCGCTCAGTTCGGGCTGGCCGAGAGCCTCAATCGTTTCCTGTTCGAGGGCATCGCGCCAAACGCTGTCAACCAGTGTTTCCAGTGCTGTGGCGCGGATCCGCAGAGCACCCAGCTGCTGCACCAGAACGGTGCGGGGCACTTTGCCCTTGCGGAAGCCCGGCAGATTGACACTGCGGCTCAGCCGTTTGATTGCTTCCTCATAACTGGCCTCACAGCGTTCTGCAGGAATAGCGACCTCCACTGCCAGTCGGCTACCGGGACGGGAGGAGGTGGAAACCTTCAGGCTGGCGGCACTCATCGGCTGGGTCGCAGGTACAAGCAGCCCAACACATTAATTAAGTGCCTGACCATCACCTCCGCGTAAGCTGCTTTGTAGGAAAAGCCACACCCTGTCTTCAAGTGTTCAGGGTCGTTGCAGCTGGTGGATGCACCACCTGCCCGTCTTTATTGAGTCTCCGTCCATTTGACCCCTGTTAACCAGTTACCGAATCGACCTCTGACGGTGGCCGTCCTCGGTGCCAGTGGTGCGGTGGGGCAGGAGTTGCTCCAGCTGCTTCAGGAACGCAATTTCCCAGTAGCTGAGCTGCGTTTACTGGCCTCTGCCCGTTCAGCAGGGCAAGTCTGTCGATGGAACGGACAGACGATCACGGTTCAGGAAGTCTCTGAGTCCTCATTTAAGGAGGTTGATCTGGTGCTGGCATCCGCTGGCGGCTCGGTGTCGCGCCAATGGCGCGAAGCGATTGTTTCCGCCGGTGCCGTGATGGTGGATAACTCCAGTGCCTTCCGCATGGAGGAAGGAGTTCCCCTGGTGGTTCCTGAGGTGAATCCGGAGGCTGCTGCTGAGCACAAGGGGGTGATCGCCAACCCCAACTGCACCACGATCATCCTCACGCTGGCTTTGGCCCCTCTTGCTGCCAAGCGTCCGATGCACAGGGTGGTCGTGAGCACCTATCAGTCAGCCAGTGGCGCCGGGGCCAGGGCCATGGAGGAACTGAAGGATCTCTCCCGTGTGGTGCTCGATGGCGGCACCCCCAAAAGTGAGGTGCTTCCCCACTCATTGGCCTTCAATCTCTTTCTGCACAACTCACCGCTGCAGTCCAACAGTTACTGCGAAGAGGAAATGAAGATGGTCCATGAAACTCGCAAGATCATGGGTTTGCCGAAGCTTCGCTTCACCGCAACCTGTGTGCGAGTGCCTGTCCTTCGTGCCCATTCAGAGGCGGTCAATGTGGAATTCACTGAGCCCTTTTCCGTGACGGAAGCCAGGGAGTTGCTCGCTGCTGCGCCGGGTGTGGAACTGCTTGAAGACCCTGCCAGCAATCGTTTTCCCATGCCCACGGACGTGACTGGCCGTGATCCCGTTGTTGTGGGGAGGATCCGACAGGACATCAGTGAAGAGAAAGCGCTCGAATTCTGGTTGTGCGGAGATCAGATCCGTAAAGGTGCGGCGCTCAACGCCATCCAGATCGCCGAACTGCTGTTGCCCGCCGCCTGAACGTTATGAGCACCGCTGCAGAACTCTCTCCAACTCCTTTCGGTCGTTTGCTGACGGCCATGGTCACCCCTTTCGATGCAGAAGGCGGGGTGGATCTGGCGCTTGCAGGTCGTCTGGCCCGTTACCTGGTGGATGAGGGATCGGAAGGTCTTGTGGTGTGTGGAACTACCGGTGAGTCCCCCACGCTCAGCTGGAGTGAGCAACTGAAGATGTTCGAGGCCGTGCGGCAGGCCGTTGGTCCTGGTGTGCATGTGTTGGCAGGAACCGGCAGTAATTGCACCCGGGAGGCGGTTGAGGCCACCCGCGAGGCTGCGGCAGCTGGTGCCAATGGTGCTCTAGTGGTGGTTCCCTACTACAACAAACCCCCTCAGGACGGGATGGAGGCTCATTTCCGTGCCATCGCGGAGGCTGCTTCTGACCTGCCGCTGATGCTCTACAA
>Ga0189292_10362_pt1 | contig 15835 bp, 14 predicted proteins | sample UW1oraminimetaG_FD_130317 | JGI IMG/M metagenome (GOLD analysis project Ga0189292, IMG submission 130317) | Marine microbial communities from the Costa Rica Dome - UW179A-orange mini metaG | ecosystem: Environmental > Aquatic > Marine > Oceanic > Photic zone | place: Costa Rica: the Eastern...
ACTGCAGGTGCAGATCCGTCATTTGGACAGTGGTCAGTACTGGAGACCGGATGGAACGTTTGGTGATGTGATGAATCATCAGGCCACTGTTGTTGATAGCAGCGGCCATTGGCGTCTGATGCACACACCGCAAGCAGCAGGTGAGTATGAGATGGTTGTTGTCTACACCGACGCAGAGAGAAAGACTGGTGCCCGCAGCACGACGTTCAACGTACTAGGTGATACGTATGTGAATCCATTTGCCGTATCAGCAGATCCTGAGATCAATGGTTCCATTGATTCAGTGCTTGAGCAGTCTCATGACTCTTTAGATCTTGATCCTTCGTCTATCGAACCTCAAGATTTCTCGAGCGAAGTTATTGATGAACAAGTGCCAAGTGAAGGTATCGAGAAGTCAGTTCCCAAATCACTTGCTGGGCTCGATTCGGGTGAAACGCTGCTGCTTATCGGGCAAACCTTTCAGCAAGAATATCAAGACTTTATTACTGGTGTCGGCTTGACTCCAGCAGGCTCGTCCCATTATGCAACTTTTTATCTGGGTCAGGTTGAGCAGGGAGATGATTCCCCAAATTTGCAGTTCCTTGACTATGTTTCTGACAATAATCTGGGTGATTATGCATTAGTTGCTCTTAGCTTTAAGGACAACACAATGGCGGGTGGCTATGGGCAAATGATTGATGATAAGCAGCCAGACTTTAATCCTAATGCTGTTTATGATGCACTCGTTGATGTTGTGTCTGGTGACTGGGACGCTCAGATTGATCAGTTTGCGCAGAGTATGGCTGATCGTCCTGAAACACAATTTTTGCTACGTGTAGGCTATGAGGTTAGCCTTTTGTTATTTGGTTATCAGGGTGATGGCTACGTTGTTGACTGGATTAATCAGCAGGCCTCTTCGGGTGTGAATGTTTTTGATGACCCAAGTCAGATTGAAGATCTCAATACTGACGCCTATATCAATGCATATAACTATGTTGCTCAAAGAATTGGCGAAAGAGCGTCTAATGTAGAGTTTGGGTATCACCCTGTTAGGGGGTTCAACGATACCCAATTCTTGTATCCCGGAGTTGATAATGTTGATTGGGTAGGTTTTTCTGTCTTTAATAACGATGTAGGTATGGAGGTCAATGGAGTCTTTAATTCAGTTGAATCAACCATCGATTCAAATCTCGATCAAAGCATACAATTTGCTCAATCAAAGGGTCACGATATTGTGATTGCTGAGGCTGCAGCTCAATTTCCAGCCACAAGTGATCCTCGACAATTCATTGAGTATTTATCAAGGCTTGATGGTTTGATTGAAAGCTATGACGTTCGCGCTCTAGCGTATATTAATTCGGATTGGCCGTCCAAAGGATGGGGGCCAGAGTGGGGAGACTCTCGTGTCGAGGTGGATGACGATGTCAGGGAGTATTTTCTGTCAACTTTCGGAGAAGATTCTCGCTATCTTTATTCGAGTAACTCAGGTGCAGAACAAGATGATCAACACTTGTCGATGTCTTTGGGTTTCGATGTGCAGCCTTTGTCAGGGCTTGAGTAGCTAGGTTTGCGGAAATCCCAATAGCTATGCGCCGTGATCAGTTGCTGCTGATTTGCTGGGTAAAATATATCTGGAAGTTGTTGATGAGATCTTTTTTTAAAGCTTGTTGAAATTAATCTGAGGTTTGCTAGCAGATACCTTCTTTGGCATGGTCATCGGGAGAGCGCATTTTTCTTTGTTGTGTGTTGCTTGACGTTCTGAATGGCTGACACGGCGCGACCTCTGTCTCAATCGTGGCTAACAAGAAACATGACGATGTCTCAATACAGCCCCACCGCTTATTCCTATCAGCGATGAGTGATGCTCCAAAAGGATCGTCTGGTGGAAGACCCGCACATGATGCGGCCCAGCGCCATCTCAAGGCCTGCCATCTGCGCGCCAAGCGCGCCCGGCAGGGTTGGCGGCCTTGGATGTTGTTCGGCATCGCATCACTTTTCTACTTCTACGAATTCTTTGCAAGGGTTGCTCCCGGAGTGCTGCACTCGGAGCTGACAAAGGTTTCCGGCGCCAGTGAAGGTGTGTTCGGTTTCTCCATGAGTCTGTATTTTCTGGCCTATGCGCCTGCGCAGCTTCTCGTTGGCCGTCTGCTGGATCGCCATGGTGTTCGAGCTGTTGCGGCCCCGGCATCGCTGCTCGTTGCACTCGGATGCCTGCTTTTCGCCACATCAGACAACATCATCCTGATGGGTCTGGGACGGTTTCTACAGGGGCTTGGCAGTTCCGTGGCCTATCTGGGTGTGATCTATCTCTCCCTAATCTGGCTACCGCCTCAGCGTCACGGCATGATTCCCGGAATGGTTACCGGCATCGGCACGCTGGGGGCGGCGACAGCGCAGTTTCCCCTGCTGTTGATTTCAGATCACTTCGGGTGGAGGGTGCCGCTGTTGATCTGCACGGCGGCTGGAGTGATTATCGCTTGGCTGATCTGGAGCTTTCTTCCGAAACGACCGAACTGGTTTATGGAGCTGATGCGAGAGGATGGCTTTGATCCGGACAGTCCCGAGCCGATGGGATTTCAGATCAACAGAATTCTGCACAAACGCAGCCTCTGGATTCTTTCGCTTGCTGCCGCAGGTATTTATCTGCCGGTTTCTGTGATCGGTGATCTCTGGGGTGTGTCCTTCTTCAGCATCGAGACTGGTCTTCCCGATAATCAAGCCAGCCTGATCACCACCCTGGTGTTCATCGGCTTCGCGATCGGCGGTGTGGTCGCTGGCCACTGGTCTGACCGTATTGGTCGCCGCAAGGTCTTGTTCACATCAGGTGCCGTCAGTGCAGCCTGCTTTGCCTTACTGCTCTGTTTCTCAAGCCGTCTTCCGGTCAGCCTTGTGGCTGTGTTGGTGGCCGCTCTGGGACTCACCTCTGGCTGTCAGGTGCTGGCCTTTGTGATGGTTGCCGACACAGCAAAGCGGCATACGCGAGCGATCACGCTTGCCTTCGTCAATTTTATCGTGATGTTTTTCCCGGTGATTGTGCAGCCGGCCGTGGGTCTGTTTTCCCAATGGGGGCTGCCGGCGGGAACACGACCCTCATCCCTGCAGGAGCTGCAGGGATATGCCGTTGTGGTGGTAGGGATGCTGGCCGCGGCAGGCCTGAGTCTTCTTGTGCAAGACACCAAGCCGCGAGATGAGGAAGGCATTCTGTTGAGTCATTGAAAACAGGCAGGTCCCAGCAGTGAAGGAGACGCCATCAACTGTTGATGTGCTCGTTGTCGGCGGTAATGGGCGCGTCGGAGCTTCAACAGTGCGCTGGCTCAACCGGCTCTCCCGCCGTTACGCAGAAAGTACTCCTTTCAGGCTTGCCATCGGCGGTCGCAGCAGGGCCAATTTTGAGGTTGTTCGCAATCGACTCGATCTCCCGGAGCTCGTCTTCAGGCCAGTGGATCTCGAGGCTGGTTTTGAGGCGCTTGTCGCCGTCGTTCGTGGGGTCAAGTTGGTTGTGCATACGGCGGGACCGTTCCAGGGGCGAACGCAACCTGATCTGCTGCGGGCCTGCATCGATGCAGGGGTTCCGTATTGCGATGTCTGTGATGAGTTCAGCCTCAGTCGACATGCCAAGGACCTCTTTGGAGATGCTGTGGCGGCAGGGATTCCTGCCGTGGTGTCTTGCGGAATCTGGCCTGGAGTCAGTGCACTGATGGCGGCTGAGGCGGTGCAAAAGCTTGGCGGCCCGGAGAAGTGTGAACGCGTGGAGTTCAGCTTCTTCACGGCTGGAACCGGTGGGGCTGGGCCCACCATCGTGAGTGCCACCTTTCTGCTTTTGGCCAGCAGGGTGTTGACCTATGTGGATGACAGGCTCACGTTCAAGGAGCCATGGACCGAGCGTCGCGTTGTTGACTTCGGTGCAGGCGTGGGCAGCCATGCCTGCTTTTTGCTCGACAATCCCGATGTGCCAACCACCGTTGAAGCATTGGCCGTAGCCAACTGCGCTTCGCGTTTTGGCACTGCACCGGGGATCTGGAACAGTCTTTTCGCTGCCATGAAACTGCTTCCGAGCGATGTGCTCGTCAATCGCGCTGCGATGCAGGGTCTGGCTCTGTTTTCGATGCCGATCATCCGGGTGGTCGACAAGCTTGTCGGAGCCACCAATGCCATGCGTGTTGATGCGGTCAGCAACGGTGATTGCGATTCAGGTCTGCCCGCCAAGGTCACGTTGCGTTGCGTGCATGCGGATCTCGAAGATTGCGTCGGTCAGGCCACAGCAGCATTCGCGATCGAGATGCTGCGCGGATGCCCAGGCCTCTCTGCTGCTGAGCAGACCATTCCTGCAGGCGTCTGGTATCCGGCCGAGCTGCAGGCGAAGGCACGCAGCAACATCCTCCAGGTGGCCAGTGAGAAGGCTCTGCTCTGGGAGATCTGAGCGGTCAGTTCCACGGTTGCGGTCAGCAGTTCCTCGAGATGCGGTATTGGCATGCCGCGAAGGTCCCCGCCACTGCAGTAGCAGCCGAGATCACCGAAGCCGTTGTTGTCGGCGAGCATCAAAACAATGTTTGGCAGGTCATTGTCGGCCTTCCAGGAAAGGTTCCCAACGGCGCCTTTCATGTTCAGAGCGAGAGGCGTTTGTTGTTCCGATAGCTCGTTTCATTGTTTCGCTTCTCACAGCGAAGCTCATCTCACACAGTTGGGACCAAGGCTCCTGAATCAAACCAGCGCGAAGCAGTTGGCGCCGTGTGGCGCCTAGCTTTAACAACCTTTGACCTCAGTCCAATGATTCCGGGTCAGGCCCCGATGCTGCGTGATCGCAGGCCTGAGGTGATGGATCAGCCTGGTCTGGATCCCGCCGAACATGACCGGGCACTTCGTGGTCTGCGCAGAATCAATGCAGTCAGTCGCTGTGTTCCTGGACTGTTTCGCCATCTGGAGGCGCTGGCGCTTGAGTCTCCTGCAGAGCCTCTGAGTGTGCTTGAACTGGCCTGTGGAGGGGCCGATACAGCCATCGAGCTGGCCGCAATGGCTCAACGACGACAGCTGAACTGGTCGATCCAGGCCTGCGATCTGAATCCAGAAGCGATTCGCATCGCCCGTCGCAACGTCGCCAGGCACAACAGCAGTGTTGGTCTGTTCGTTGCTGATGCGCTGGCCCCTCCTGAGTCAGAACCATTTGATGTCGTTTACTGCACCCTTTTCGTTCACCACCTTGACCCTGCCGATGTGGTGCGACTGCTGGCCGTGATGGCTGCCCGTGCACGTCGTCTTGTGCTGGTGGATGATCTGATCCGCAGTCGCCTGGGGTACGCGCTGGCCTGGGCTGGTACTCGCTTGCTGAGCCGATCCTGGGTAGTCCATTACGACGGTCCGCTGTCGGTTCAGGCGGCATTCACGCCCTCGGAAATTCTCGAGCTCGCTGCCCAGGCCGGATTGCACAATCCCTTGTTGGAACGCAACTGGCCTGAGCGATACCGGCTTTGCTGGAGACCCAACTGAAATGCAAAAGAGCTGGGATGTTGTTGTGATCGGCGCGGGAGTCGCTGGTGGGCTGGCCGCCTATGACTGCGCGCGTCGAGGTCTGACAGTTCTGCTCGTTGAGAAGCGTTCTTTCCCGCGTTGGAAGGTTTGCGGTTGTTGCTTCAACGCCAATGCCTTGGCTGCCTTAACTGCGGTTGGGCTGCCGGACCTCATCGGTGATCAGGGAGGTGTGCCTCTCGATCAAGTGCGTCTTGGCTGGAACGGCAGCTCGCTCAATCTGGCTTTGCCCGGTGGCTGGGCCCTTTCTCGGGAGCGTTTTGACCAGGCTTTGGTCCATGCGGCTGAGGCCGCAGGAGCCACGCTGAGGTTCCAGACCAGTGCCGTTCTTGAGCAGACTTCCGCCAGTGAGCGAGTGGTGCGACTGCGTCCTTCCGGCGGTGCGCCAGCCGAGCGGGTTCGGGCCCGTGTTGTTCTGGTCGCGGCCGGTTTGCAGCATCAGGTCTTGGCGTCGAGCGATCATTCGAGGCTCCGGATCGCCGAGAGATCAAGGGTCGGAGCCGGTTGTTTCATCAACGACGACGATGATGTTTACGCATCCGGTGTGATCCACATGGCTATCGGCCGGCATGGATACGTTGGCCTGGTGAGACGTGAGGATGGAGCGCTCAACCTGGCAGCTGCTTTCGATCCCGCTGCCCTCAGGTCTGCAGGTGGAGCGGCTTGTGCGGCAGATCTGGTTCTACGTCGGGCCGGTTTCGCTGTTCCGCGAGCGCTGGAGATATCACGCTGGCAGTTGACCCCAGAGCTCACACGCCGAGCTGATGTGTTTGCCGGTGAGCGCTTTTTGCTGCTGGGCGATTCCTCCGGTTATGTGGAACCCTTCACCGGTGAAGGCATGGCCTGGGCTCTCGCTGCCGGAGCGGCGGTGGCTCCTTTTGTGGAGGAGGCCCAGGGAGCATGGAGCGGTGCTCTTGAGCGGCGTTGGCAACAGAGATTGGAGGAGCTGACGGTGAGTCGTCAGCGTCTTTGTCGACTGTTGTCGACATTGTTGCGTCAACCGCTTGCCACCGCTGCCGTATTCAGGTTGGGATGCCACTGGCCAGAAATACCTGAGCGTGTCATCAGCGCTCTCAATCGGGATGTTCCCCATACGGCTTGCTCTGATCCATGCCTCTGACACTCCATGGCATCGGTACTGCAGTGCCCACTCAGAGGCTGAGTCAAGCGGAAGCTGTGGAGGTGGCGCATCGGATCAATGCCGAAAGTCCCGATCAGGCCAAGCTGATGGCCCGGATCTATCAGAAAACCAAGGTGCTCAACCGTGGAAGTGTGCTGCTCGGCAATGATGCAGACCATGCCACCAGCCAGAAACGTCTCAGTTTTTACGGACCCGATAGTCCTGGCACCGCAGAGCGGATGCAAGCCTTCGACGATCATGCCGGCTGGCTTGCCCTGGAGGCCGTCCGTGAGGCGTTAGATGATTCCGGCTTGCCGCCATCAACGATTACTCATCTTGTGACGGTGAGCTGCACTGGCTTTCAATCCCCTGGGGTCGATCTGTTCTTGATGGACAAACTTGGTTTGTCCGCTGCGGTGCAGCGAACCCATATCGGATTCATGGGCTGTCATGGAGCGCTCAATGGCCTACGAGTCGCCCATGCTTACGCCGAGATGGATCCCAACGCCGTGGTTCTGCTCTGCGCCGTGGAGCTTTGCAGCCTGCATATGTCGTATGGCTGGCATCCCGAACAAGTGGTGGCCAATGCGTTGTTCGCCGATGGAGCGGCAGCCGTTGTCGGCTCAGCTGGTCCGCCATCCTCTGATCGGAACCTTGTGTTGCAGAGCAGCGGTTCGATGGTGATTCCCGATAGTGCTGATCTCATGCACTGGGAGATTGGTGATCACGGCTTTTCCATGGGATTGTCGCCGTTAGTGCCCGAAACGGTGGGGTCAGTACTGCAGCCCTGGTTGCAGGATTGGCTGCAGAATCGGGCCGTTGATCTCTCGGAGATACGCAGCTGGGCCGTGCACCCAGGTGGTCCGAGAATTCTCTCGACCTGTGCTGAAGCGTTGGCACTCGACACAAAGCTTCTGGAGGAATCCAGAGTCGTTCTCCAGGACCATGGCAACATGTCGTCGGCGACGATCCTGTTCATCCTTGAACGCTTGCGTCAGCGATCGGTTGCTGGCCCTTGTCTTGCGCTGGCTTTTGGCCCGGGGCTGAGTGCAGAGGTGGCACTTCTCGATCTTCACCATGCTGCGTAAATGTCTTCAGCGCCTGATCCGTCGGAGGGTCAAGGCCCTGTTGTGTTCCACGGAAAGCCTGGAACAGTGGAGAACACCATCAGCAAAAGCCCCTGCGCAACAAGAATGGTGCTGCAACCGACCAACGTCCAACGCTGGGACGCTGTGGACAACCAGTTGGAGTACAGGCGACTCAGCCATGGCACCAGCAGGTAGCCAGTGAGCAACACGGTGATCAGGTTGCTGATCACCATGTTGAGGGGTAAAGGTAGTTTGCCGAGCGTTGATCCCCCGAGCCACATCAGCAACATCACAGAGGGATATAACGCCAGCCAGACAAGCAGGTTCACCTTCCAGATGGGTGTTCGCGATGTTTCTTTGGCCTGAATCCACTGGTCAAAGGAGTTTGAATCCAGGCGGAAGCGATATCGATAGCCGATCAGTTTTTCTGCTTGATTGAGCAACTCTCTTCGCTGTGAGCTGTCCAGCCAGAGCAGGCACTGCTCCAGTTGCTCAAAGCGAACATGCGTGGTGACCTTCAGTTGTGAACCAGTGCCTGAATTCTCGTAAACAACATCCTGTCCGAGGTAACCGTTAAAAGCCTGTGCAGCATGATTCATACGCTCCTGAATGTTCTGATAGTCCTCACGCTGTGAGGCTTCGATTGAGCTGTGAATCGTGTAAACAAATCGACTTTCCGTTTGCTCAGACATGTTGACTCTGGCTTTTGAGGCTCAATAGCGTGCCCCGTCGGGCAGCTCGCGAAACTCATCCCACACGTTGCAAGCCTCGCATTTGAGGATCTGTGTGAGTTTGACCTCACGCTGATCCTTCGGTCTCTGCATGTCGTGATTGATGGCTTCATCGGAAAACAGATCGTTGTAATCCGACCAGGAGGCCGCGTAGAACACGTTACGAATGCCGGCCCAGTAGGCCGTGGCGTAACACATCGGACAGCATTCACAGCTGGTGTACATCACACAGCCAGACAGATCCCATGTCCCTAGTTTCTTGCAGGCCGCTCGGATCGCGTTCACTTCAGCATGAGCGCTCGGGTCAAGATCCCTGATCACGCTGTTGCCGGCCGAGGCCACGATTTCGCCATTCTTGGCAACCACAGCACCAAAGGGGCCCCCGGATTTATTGACGACCCCGGCTTCACGCATCTGATGAATCGCTTCACGCATTAGGGCTTCATCATGTTTTGCTGCCATGGCCAGGAGGAGCACTCTGTTGAATCTTGACGATGACCATCGCCAACGACAACGAAAGGCACCAAAACGAAAAGTTTTCGGCAGCCAATCATCAAACACCAGTTTCAATCGCAGCAGCTATCAAGGCGAAGCCGATCACTGCACTGCCAGCTTGACCGTGAACGGGTTCTGATCATGGAACGGGGGATGCCCTTCTTGAATGGTGTCATTCACCTGGCTGCCATGGCTGCAATCACAGCCATGAATCACTGATGGGAAAGAAGAGTGGCAAAGTGAAGCTGGAGCTCAGGTCTTTGGCGCAAGCAACGGCACACTCCATCGGTCCTTGAACCAAAGTCATCCGGACTTGGACAACGCACTCAAAACAGCATGGTGAGTTGCAGAAGACCACTGACCGAATCATCTTCTGCGTCACGGTCACCAACAAGAGGCAGCACAGTGACTGTTGGCTGAAAATAAAGCGAATCGGCGAGGGCGATTTGTGCATATCCCTGCAACATCAGCTCATTGGGATTGAACTCAGCTTCCAAAAATGGTTCGCTTCTATTGATCTTTGCCCATGAGACACCGACACCGATGCTGTCGTTCGGACGGCTTCCCAGAGGCCCCATCGCCGTGAACCCCGCCGTGACGGACGCACCCATCTGATTGCTGATGGACGGCGACCATCCAGCACTGAGAAAACCACTGATCCCACTGCTGTCCTGCTGAGGCCGAAAACTAGACAATCGCTGATTCAGCAGGGCATACACCCCCCATGCACCCAATTCGGTGAAGCAATTCGTGGTGCTGCCGCTTTGGCAGACCACAGATTCGCCCCCCTGCGACCAGGCACCTAACCCAAAGGATCCTGGTTTGCGAGCTTTACCAGCGACCCATCCACTCCCGGCTTCAGCGATGCTGAACAGCGGACCACTGAGAGATGGGGCATCTAGACCGGTCTGGACCGATGCATCACGGAGGCCTCCGCGACCGTCGTAGACACCGGCACTGAAGTAAGCACGGCCATCCAAAACATCAGGCTGTGCAGTGATTGTCAGTCCGAGAGCTGAGTTGGTGTAGCCCGGCAACCGACCCAAGAGCGTCGGCATGGAATAGATGGGTGTGAAGGCCAAGCTGGTGAGATTGTCAACCTGATAACGCGCCACATCGGTCTTATCAGGTCGGTTGATGTTGGCGAAGGTGATGCTGGTTGACTGCTTTCCAGCAATCACACGAAGCCGTCCATCCAAGAAATCCTTGCGAATGGCGAACTCAAACAGCTCCGAACGGTTTAGCGGAGGAGACGTAGTCAGGCTATTGGCTCCCTGCATACTTCCAGTGACCTGCCCAGCACCGGTTGTGGCATTCACCTGCAGTCCCTGAATCCAGATCCAGGTGTGATCGAGACCGATGGCTTTCCCCAGATCCAAACTTGCTTCCAGCAGCAGTTGTTGAACACCATTAACGGCGTTTTGATTCGAAACGCCTCCCGACCACTGGGATGTGCCATTTCCAACCCAAACACCACCGATGCGCAGAGCGCCATCAGCAGGAAGGCCCAGCAAACGCCCCAGTTCACCGGTGCCAGGAGCTGTCTGAGAAGCAGCCGGATTACTCGTTGGTGGGGACGACTGGGCCATCACTGGTGCAACGCCTACCCAAACGCATGCGATCAAGCCGCGAATCACTGTTGAACCAAGAGCATAGACAGCGTGCACCTAGCTCATGTCGATAAAGAACTGACAGGGCCAGCACAACATCTGCAGCACAAAACGGCAAGGTTGTATGACATCTCGTACTCAAGAAGCCATCGATTGAGGACAATCAGCGCGACTGTTCATTGGACGAACCGACAAAAGCGATGATCCGATTTGTATTGGCCGCACTGGTATTCGTCTGCGTCACACTGACTCCGGTCCTTCCTGTTTGGGCCGTTTCAGCTTCCGACCTGGAGTATCAACTCAGCAGCAAGGAAGGAATCTCTCGATTGCTGCCGTCTTTTCGTGATAAGAGGGGCCACTTCAAGGTGCCTGATCCCACAAAGGATCCGCAGGCGTTTCTGACGGCTCAGCAGACATTGACAATTCTCATTGATCAGGCCGAGAGTCTTGCCTTGAATCGATTAAGCCCCAACGACCTTCAACGACGGCTGAGTGAAACGCCCACGCACCTACCTCCACAATGGAAACGCGCTGAAATCGCCATACGGACGGACGGACGGACACAAAGCTGCGCCGATGAAGACATGGACTGCTCGGCCTACGGTTCAGGGTCATTTCTTAACACCCTGGAACCAGTGGAAGGCCTCAAGCAGGCTTTTTACACAAGCGTGAATAACCAAGGGGATGCAGAAGCACTGGTCTATCTCCAGCCAACAGCAGTTGCCAGCGTGAGCCGGATTCTCTTGGCAGCCTCAAACTCGGCAGGCGTCTGGATTCCAGCGGCCTATGCCCTGGGCCCAGCAGGCGGCGACGCCTTCTTGATTGTCAACAACTGCCTTGACCTTGCCGAAGCCAACAACGGCATCCTCAAACCGGCAGCGATGCTTGTCGCTGCACTGCAGTGGGTTGAGTAGGTGAAGAGCAGCAAACTCAAACTGTTGCCATGCTTTGGAGAGCTTTCGGTTATGGCTCGACTTCATGGCTGCAACACAACGCCCAGGACAACTTGTTAGCCCAGACCCTCGCCTGATTGATCGTCTTCTCAGTGTGATGGAAGATGAGATTGTGCCTCTGACATCACGGGAAGTTGTCAAAGGTAACAAGTTGTTCGGCGCAGCGATGTTGAATAAAAAAGACCTCTCAACCATTATCGCAGGCACTAATCAAGAAACACTTAATCCATTGTTTCATGCAGAAGTTCAAACAATCAACAGCTATTATAACTTAAAAAGCGAGCAGCATGTTGCCCCCAAGGAGGTTCTTTTCTTGGCCACGCATGAACCCTGTACACTCTGCTCGTCGGCGATTACATGGGCGGGATTTGACAATTTCTACTACTTTTTTAGTCACGAAGATTCCCGTGATTCATTCCAGATCGGGCATGATCTTAATATCCTCAAAGAGGTCTTTAAGCATGATCCAGGAGAGTATGCACGCGCAAACAATTACTGGACGGGCTATAGCATCTGCGACCTAATCGATAATTGCGATAGCAGCGACAAATATTCGTTCAATCAACGCGCCACATCGCTTCGTGGAACCTACCAGAAACTCTCCAGCCAGTACCAAAAAAGCAAAGGGCAATCATGTGACCCCGCTTATATTCCTCTGAACTAATCGAGACCGCTATCACATCGAACCATCGTGAAGAGTGGCTTAGAGTCGTTTAATTAATCATGAAACAGGTCGAATTGGACGAGCCATTCAGGAGAACAATCGGAATGCAATTGTAATTGCAGGAATCATAACTCTCAGGACTCCTCAGGGATCACATGCAAGCCGGTGACGGTGCATCGAGTGTCGGCAAGATCTGATCTGGATCCCAGCGGCGTTTGATCTCTTGCAAAAGCGCAAGATCCTCGGCATAGGCCAGCTGCAATTGACGTCCGTAGCGAATTGTTCCGGGATGGCGTTCCACCAAATAGACGTGGCAACAGATTGGGGCTAAGGCATCAAAAAGGGCATCAGACCATTGCCTCACCAAAGGCCCAGCCTGCCTGTCGTCAGGATGCCAGAGACCCGAAATCACAATTGACCATTCGGCATCTCGCCCCCTGTAAGTGGAGCTGTGCATCGCTTGATCGCGCACCGCTCCACCGATGTGTTGCAAATCAATTCGACAGAGAGGATTCGGAGCTCGTTGAATCGCTTTGTTTAGAGAGCAGGCTAGTGATTCCGTCTGGCCAGATTTCACGCTGATGGCATGAATCCAGGAACGAAGTCGCCGTCGCCGATTGGTATCTGCTGCCGGCTCGACCGGAAAGGTTCCGTCATGCAGGGGCATGTTGAAATCCGGTAAGTCCTCCAGGCCCATCACGCGATCCCACCAGACACCCAAGGAATCTGCTTCGGGTGGGGAATCGTCGCTATCTCTTGCGACGTTGACGACGTAGCTCAGCACAGCAGGCTCTTTGCTTTCGGGAGGGGTCCCCAACACAAATGAGCACGACCTGGATCGAGGCATGACTTCCGCCTCCTGCAGATAGCTTTGCAATCCCTCAAGAGCATGCAGGGAACGCATCACATCCAACGATTGTCGTGCGTGGGTCCGAAGCGTGGCCTCCGTGATCACAGCGAGAAAGGGCGCAGCTCCCCGCAGCAACCTCCAGGACGTAGGGTCCTGCGCTTCCCCCTGCAAGACAAACGGCGTGCCATCGGCGCGAACACCCCGCAACGCCACGATGCTGTCGAGGGTGAGACCGAGACTTCGGCTGAGATGGCCGATGCCGCCCATCAAGAGCAGACCAAAGCCGGGCGTTGCATGAGTGCCCACAGGGAGCATGCATTGATGGGGTGACAAATCCCGAAGCAGTGCTCCCATACCCACGCCTCCCTGCACCCGCACCTGATCTTCCTCAAGCTCAATGGCTGTGAAGTGCGCAGAAAGATCCAGCACCAGTGCTCCATCGGCCGCACAGAAGCGGCTATGGCCTCCGCTGCGTACCATCAGGGGCACACCGGCTTGGCGTGCCTGCAGAACAGCAGCAACCACATCCTGTTCGCAGCGAGGCCGAAGAATCATCAGCGGATCCGAAGCCGCAGCGTCACCGTTAAACAAGTCAGCGAGTGCTTGCTCATAGTCAGCATGCCCTGGATGCAAAGCCATTGACGTCTTCTAAAACGGAGGCGAGTGCTGAAGCCGTTCGTTCATGCTGAATGGCGTCTGAACCGTACGCACCAACAAGCGACAAAGCGCAACAGCGCTTTGGGCTAACAGAAACCAATTCAGCTGCTCGGCGCGGAAGTCAGAATGATGTCAATCGACGTATGGCGCGAGGGGTGCATCGCCAACGACTCATTCTCCTGAGCTGATCTCGCGAGCTGGTGAGCGAATCAACAGACTCAATACGGCTGCTATGGCCACTGGAACGATGAAGAAGCTCATGGACTGCTGGTAGTTCAGGAATGTGAGCCGTGACACCTCAGAGAGGTCCTCTCCGACGAGAGACATCAACAAACCTCCGCCTACAAACACAAATGTGAGTAGGAGCGGGGAGGCCACAGCGACTGCCTTTTCGGGAAGTTCCTGACGAACAAATGACAATCCCAGGGGCGCGGCCCCAAGTCCAAATCCAAGGACGAACATGGCCAGAAACGCCAGGGAGATGCTTAACGAGACACTGAATAACAAGACCATGGTGAGCAAGGCAAGCGCCGAAAACACCCTGGACGGAGTCGTCAGCCCCGACCGAGTAGCCCAGAGGCCACTGATCACTCCGCCAAGCGTGAGTCCAGACACGAGCATGGAGTTCATCGAAGCAGCACGGCCTGAGGTTGCGTCAAAAAGATCGATCTGAAAGCGGATATTCCAGAGATCCTCGAGAGCCAGGAAACAGGAGAAGAGACCGACGAAGTACAACGTCCCAACCCAGAAACGTGGCGACCTGGTGCACAGCACAAGAGACCGTCCAATATCGACCCAAGAAGGGACCATTTGTCTCGGCGATGCTGGACCCTGCGGCTGAGGCGACAACAGCAAAAGCATCAGCAAAGAGAGACTCAGTAAAACAACTGTGCTCAATCCAAACAAACGACTCGGATTGCTAATCCATGGCAGAAAAGCGAAGACGCCGGTTAAAGCTCCCACACCATTGGCACAGCTTTGGCTGATATTGAGCATCAGTGGAAAGCGGCGCGAATAAACCATCGAAACCACCTCGACAACACCAACAAAAGCTGATCCAAAACCAATTCCAAAGAGACACCTGGCCAGAAGCAACTGAGGAAAAGAGTCAGCAAATGCCATCACCCAGGCCCCAGAAGCGGCAATCCAAGCTGAAGCCACCATCAGCAGACGCATCGGAACGCGGATCAGCAGAATTCCTAGGAAAAATTGAGAGATGGAATAAGCAAAGAAATACACTCCACCAGCCAAACCAATCTGGGCCTCATTCAGTCCTAACTTTGAAGACAATCCACCAGCTGCGATTGCGTAACCAACAACACAAACTAAATTCATGCAGAAGAAGGTCTGCACAACGAGCCATTTCAATAAACCTGATCGGCCGATTTCCATGGCAAACACATTGTGATAGAACAGTAGCCACCAAAAGCAGCGATGGCATTAATCACTTCACAGGGGACCATTCAGCATGAAGGCAGCAAGGATAGTCGGCAAAGCGAATACCTTTTGAAGATGATGCAAAATTGTCAGTCCAAAGATATTCATGGCTTTCAATAACAATGATATGTTTCATGCACTGACAGTCAAAATAATCGATCAAAATAAATAAAACTCTCTATCTTCCTTCCTTGTGTTTAGGCATAGAAGTCTGCCAAGTACTCCCGGTATGGAGCACCTTTGACCCTTGGCGTTATCCGCATCGAGAGAGGTGACTACGTGCCCTGTCGTGTGGCTGAATGGCGAGTGGTTTTCTCAGAGCCAGCCGTGGAAGTGTTGCTGGGTGATAGAAGTATGGCTGCCACAAAGGCTCCCTATGAGTACTGAGGGTAGAGACCCCATCAGTCTTCTTCAGGGCCTTCAAGCCCCCTTTTTGTTGTCTCTTTGTCAACTCAGGAACTTGAAACCATACCCTTGTTTTCCTTAAGAACACCTCAGGGATACCGATTTCAATTGTTTACACCGATAACAAGAACTGACCCCTGAACCCACTGATGCAGCTGGGATATCAGGCATTCACTGTCAATTAAACTTCTCAAATGAGAGAAGGCCGCCCTTCCCGGTGGAAAGACGGCCTAACTCGCTCGTTTGTGCATTGTTCAACCCGTTACTTGTGGCAAAAGGAAGGGGTCGAAGCTTCTGGCTAGAGGCACCCTGGGGCCATTGGC
>Ga0189292_10364_pt1 | contig 15771 bp, 14 predicted proteins | sample UW1oraminimetaG_FD_130317 | JGI IMG/M metagenome (GOLD analysis project Ga0189292, IMG submission 130317) | Marine microbial communities from the Costa Rica Dome - UW179A-orange mini metaG | ecosystem: Environmental > Aquatic > Marine > Oceanic > Photic zone | place: Costa Rica: the Eastern...
CAAGCGTCTGCGTGAGCTGGAAGTGCAGTCCCAGGACGGCACTTTCGACAAGCTGACCAAGAAAGAAGCCCTGATGCGCACCCGCGATCTGGAAAAGCTTGATCGCAGCCTGGGTGGTATCAAGGATATGGGCGGCCTGCCGGACGCCATGTTCGTAGTCGACGTCGATCACGAGCGCATCGCCATCTCCGAAGCCAACAAGCTGGGTATCCCGGTTATCGGCATTGTCGACACCAACAGCAGCCCGGAAGGTGTCGACTACATCATTCCTGGTAATGATGACGCCATCCGTGCCGTGCAACTCTACCTCGGCTCCATGGCTGATGCTGTTCTGCGCGGTCGCCAGAATGGTGCCGGTGGCGCTGACGAGTTCGTCGAGGAAGTCGCTGCCGAAGCGGCTCAGGGCTGAGTCCGGCGCACTGCAGCGTGATACCCGATGAACAAAAAGGGGGCTAGGCCCCCTTTTTGTCTCTTGCGAATTGATCGCCCGAGTCTTGGGCGAGTGGTTTAGAAACCAAATCGAGAGGATTCCCAACATGGCAGAAATCACTGCAGCCTTGGTCAAAGAACTGCGCGAGCGCACCGGTCAGGGCATGATGGAGTGCAAGAAGGCTCTGGTTGCCGCTGAAGGCGACATCGAGAAGGCCATCGACGATATGCGTGCTTCCGGCGCCATCAAGGCCGCCAAGAAGTCGGGCAACATCGCTGCCGAAGGTTCGATCGCTGTTCGCGTCGAAGGTGGTCGTGGTCTGATTATCGAAGTTAACTCGCAGACCGACTTCCTTGCCCTGCAGGACGATTTCAAAGCCTTCGTCAAGGAAAGCCTGGACGAAGCTTTCGAGCAGAAGCTGAATGACGTCGCTCCACTGGTCGCTTCTCGCGAATCCGCTCGCGAGGCGCTGGTCGCCAAGTGCGGCGAGAACGTGAACATCCGTCGCCTGACCGCTGTGGAAGGCGAGGTTGTCGGTGCATATCTGCACGGCCATCGCATTGGCGTCCTGGTCACCCTCAAGGGTGGTGATGCCGAGCTGGCCAAGGATATCGCCATGCACGTGGCAGCCAGCAATCCGGCCGTTCTGAGCCCGACCGATGTTTCCGAAGAGCTGATCGCCAAGGAAAAGGAAATTTTCCTGCAGCTCAACGCTGACAAGATCGCCGGCAAGCCGGAGAACATTGTTGAGAACATGGTAAAAGGCCGCATCAACAAGTTCCTCGCCGAGGCTAGCCTGGTTGAGCAGGCGTTCGTCAAGAACCCTGAAGTCAAGGTTGGCGAGCTGGCCAAGAAAGCCGGTGCTGAGATCGTATCCTTCGTTCGTTACGAAGTGGGCGAGGGTATCGAGAAGGCCGAGGTCGACTTTGCTGCTGAAGTTGCCGCTCAGGTAGCTGCGACCAAGAAGTAATTCCATTTCGATGGTTTTGACAAGAGGCTGCCCGCTCACGCGTGCGGCCTCTTTGTCGAATTGGGCAGCGGAATTGTTTTTTTTGTCACGATATAGTCATCGCCCGGCACAAAGCCGTGCTTGCGCTGTCATAGCGCAGATATTTTTAGTCTGATTCGCTCAGGCTCCAGTCACAGTACGCCGCAGGAGATAACACGCCAATGGCTCAGCAGATGAGTGCACGCAATCCTCGCTATAAACGCATTCTGCTCAAATTAAGCGGCGAAGCCCTGATGGGCTCCGAAGATTTCGGCATCGATCCCAAGGTTCTCGACCGTATGGCTCTGGAAGTCGGCCAACTGGTTGGCATCGGCGTCGAAGTCGGGCTGGTTATCGGTGGTGGCAACCTGTTCCGTGGTGCTGCGCTTTCGGCGGCGGGTATGGATCGGGTGACCGGCGACCATATGGGCATGCTGGCCACGGTGATGAACTCGCTGGCGATGCGCGATGCGCTTGAGCGCTCGAATATCCCGGCACTGGTGATGTCGGCGATCTCCATGGTGGGTGTCACGGATCACTACGATCGCCGCAAGGCGATGCGCCATCTCAAGACCGGTGAAGTAGTCATCTTCTCGGCGGGTACCGGCAACCCGTTCTTTACCACCGACTCCGCTGCCTGCCTGCGAGCAATCGAGATTCAGGCCGATGTCGTGCTCAAGGCCACCAAGGTCGACGGCGTCTATACCGCGGATCCGTTCAAGGACCCCAACGCTGAGAAGTTCGCCGAGCTGACCTACGACGAAGTGCTCGATCGCAAGCTTGGTGTGATGGATCTGACAGCCATTTGCCTGTGCCGCGATCACAATATGCCGCTGCGGGTTTTCAACATGAACAAGCCCGGCGCCCTGCTCAATATCGTGCTGGGCGGCGCCGAAGGAACACTGATCGAGGAATCGAACGAATGATCAACGAGATCAAGCAAGACGCGCAGGAGCGCATGAAGAAAACTCTGGAATCTCTGGACCATGCCTTCGCCAAGATTCGTACTGGCCGTGCCCATCCCAGCATTCTCGATAGCGTGATGGTCTCGTACTACGGTGTTGATACGCCGCTGCGTCAGGTGGCCAACGTGATTGCCGAAGACTCCCGCACGCTGGCTCTGACCGTCTTCGACAAGGGCATGATCCAGGCGGTAGAGAAGGCGATCATGACTTCGGATCTCGGGTTGAATCCAGCCACCGCGGGTACCACCATTCGTGTGCCAATGCCGGCTTTGACCGAGGAAACCCGCAAGGGCTACACCAAGCAGGCTCGTGCTGAGGCCGAGAATGCCCGTGTCGCGGTTCGTAACATTCGTCGCGATGCCATTGCGCAGCTGAAGGATCTGGTCAAGGAAAAGGAAATCAGCGAGGACGAGGAGCGTCGTGGCCAGGATGATGTCCAGAAGCTAACCGACAAGCACGTTGCCGAGATCGACAAGGCTCTCGAAGCCAAAGAAGGCGACCTGATGGCCGTATAAGGCGGCATCAGATCGTGGTGGTCGCGCCCTTGGATCGGTGAAGGCTGTCCCTTGGCGCGGCAGCACGAGATGCCATCGAGCTGTTGCTTGCAGCTTTTTCTTTTGGTTCGCAGCGTGTTTTAGCGCAAGTAGAGTTGTTCATGGAAAAGGTCAGGCAGTTCGCCGGGCGGAACGTACCCCGTCACGTGGCGATCATCATGGATGGCAACAACCGCTGGGCGAAGAGGCGATTGCTCCCCGGCGTGGCCGGGCACAAGGCCGGGGTCGACGCGGTTCGTGCCGTGATTGAGGTCTGCGCCGATTCCGGTGTCGAGGTGTTGACGCTCTTTGCGTTCTCCAGCGAGAACTGGCAGCGTCCCGCCGATGAGGTCGGAGCGCTGATGGAGCTGTTTCTCTCCGCGCTACGGCGCGAGGCGCGCAAGCTCGACGAAAACGGCATTCGGTTGCGTATCATTGGCGACCGCTCACGTTTTCATCCCGAATTGCAGGCAGCGATGCTGGACGTCGAGGAGATGACCGCTACCAATCATCGCTTCGTACTCCAGGTTGCGGCGAATTACGGCGGCCAGTGGGACATTCTTCAGGCGGCCCAGCATCTGGCATCTGAAGCCCAGGCGGGGCGTCTCAATCCTGCCGAGATTACGCCCGCCCTGTTCCAGAGCTATCTGGCGACCGGCGACATGCCGTTGCCGGACCTGTGCATCCGCACCGGCGGTGAGCGGCGTATCAGCAATTTTCTGCTCTGGCAGCTTGCCTACGCAGAACTATATTTCTCTGACCTGTACTGGCCGGACTTCAAGCACGTCGCCATGCGCAAGGCACTAGCGGACTTCGCCACGAGACAGCGGCGGTTCGGCAAGACTGGCGAGCAGGTCGAAAGCGAGGTAAAGGCCGAATGCTGAAGCAGAGAATCATCACCGCAGCAATCCTTTTACCCGTCGCAATCATTGGTTTCTTCCTCCTTCACGGGCTTGCCTTCGCAATTTTTATCGGGCTGGTCGTATCGCTCGGTGCATGGGAGTGGGCGCGATTGGCCGGCTTTTCCAGTCAGCCGGTGCGAGTTGGTTACGCCGTGCTGGTCGTGGTGATGCTGGGTGCGCTCTATCAGCTGCCGGTCTTGGCACCGTGGCTGTTGGCGCTTGCTGTGCTCTGGTGGCTCGCTGCAACCTACCTTGTGTTGACGTATCCCCAGAGCAGCCGGCTCTGGGGTGGTTCGGTTGGCAGTCTGGTGATCGGCTTGCTGATCCTGCTTCCTTCGTGGCAAGCACTGATCATGCTCAAGCAGTGGGAGTTGGGTAATTGGTTGATCCTGGCAGTGATGATTCTGGTCTGGGCTGCGGATATCGGCGCGTACTTCTCGGGCAAGACCTTTGGTAAGCGCAAGCTCGCGCCACAGGTAAGCCCAGGCAAGAGCTGGGAAGGGCTAATCGGTGGCCTTCTTACCAGTTTGGCGATCACCTTGGCTGTGGGTATCTATCGCGGCTGGTCGGCTCGAGAGCTGATTCTTGCGCTGTTGGGGGCGGCTGTCGTGGTTTTGATCTCGGTGATCGGCGATCTGACCGAAAGCATGTTCAAGCGCAGTTCTGGCATTAAAGACAGCAGCCAGTTGCTGCCTGGGCACGGTGGCGTCATGGATCGCATTGATAGCCTGACCGCGGCCATTCCTGTCTTTGCAGTGCTGTTGTGGCTTGCCGGTTGGGGCGCGTTGTGACCCGACCCTTGCAGATAACGGTGTTGGGAGCGACCGGCTCGATTGGTTTGAGCACTCTTGATGTCGTTTCCCGTCATCCGGATCGCTATCGTGTTTTCGCCTTGACTGGCTTTAGTCGGATTGCCGAGCTGCGCGCACTTTGTGTCCAGCACCGTCCGCGCTACGCTGTTGTCAGTGATGAGGCGCAATCAATAATGCTGCAGGACCAGCTGCAGCGTGACGGCCTGACCACTCGGGTACTGAGTGGCGAGGGTGGGCTCAGCGAAGTGGCGGCTCACCCTGAAGTTGATGTGGTGATGGCGGCCATCGTCGGCGCGGCCGGGCTGAAGCCCACGCTTGCTGCAGTGCGGTCCGACAAGCGTGTGCTACTGGCGAACAAGGAAGCGTTGGTCATGTCAGGCGCCCTGTTCATGCAGGCCCTGCGTGACAGCGCGGCAGTGCTGCTACCCATCGACAGCGAACATAACGCGATTTTTCAGTGTCTGCCTGCCAACTATTCGCAGGGGCTGGGGGCGGTCGGCGTGCGCCGAGTGCTGCTCACTGCCTCCGGCGGCCCATTTCGTGACCTGGCGCCCGAGTTGCTAGCGGATGTCACGCCTGAGCAGGCCTGTGCGCACCCAAACTGGTCTATGGGCCGCAAGATTTCCGTGGACTCGGCGAGCATGATGAACAAGGGGCTTGAGCTGATCGAGGCCTGTTGGTTGTTCGATGCGCGGCCGCATCAGGTGGAGGTGGTAATTCATCCGCAGAGTGTTATCCACTCCATGGTGGATTATGTAGATGGTTCAGTGCTCGCTCAGCTAGGCAATCCTGACATGCGCACGCCGATCGCCCATGCGCTGGCGTGGCCGGAGCGCATCGACTCTGGTGTTTCAGCGCTGGATCTGCTGCAAATCGGGCGATTGGATTTTCAGGCCCCTGATGACCTGCGTTTCCCTTGCCTGCAGCTTGCCCGGCTCGCTGCGCAGAGCGGCGGCACGGCACCGGCGATGCTGAACGCCGCGAACGAAGTTGCGGTCGATGCGTTTCTCAATCGGCGCATCCGCTTCACCGAGATCGCGAGTATCATCGACGACGTATTGAATCGTGAGGCATCGGTTCCAACCGATTGCCTCGAAGATGTATTGACGGCAGACAGGCAGGCGCGTGAAGTTGCCGTGTCCTGGCTTAACCGTAACGGGCGATAGGGTTTGCCGGTCGCGAGGCTTGCAGCGAAACGTCAACAGACCCACCCCCGGAGGAAATTATGAGCGCGCTCTACATGATCATCGGCACCCTCGTTGCGCTCGGGGTACTGGTTACCTTTCATGAATTCGGTCATTTCTGGGTTGCGCGGCGTTGTGGCGTGAAGGTCCTGCGTTTCTCGGTCGGTTTTGGCACTCCGCTGGTGCGTTGGCATGACCGCCAGGGGACCGAGTTCGTCATCGCTGCGATACCGCTAGGCGGTTACGTCAAGATGCTCGACGAGCGTGAGGGCGATGTTCCGCCTGCATTGCTCGAAAGTGCGTTCAATCGGAAGACGGTTCGCCAGCGTTTCGCGATTGTTTCCGCCGGTCCTGCGGCCAATTTCCTGCTGGCGCTGGTGTTCTTCTGGCTGCTGGCGATGCTGGGCAGTGAGCAGATTCGTCCCGTGGTTGGCGCGGTCGAGCCGGGAAGTCTTGCCGCACAGGCAGGATTGGCGGTCGATCAGGAAATCGTCGCGGTCAACGGCAAACCGGTCAGCGGCTGGTCCGAAGTCAATCTCCAGCTGGTACGCCGCCTGGGCGAAAGCGGACAGTTGGATCTGACGGTGCGCGACATCGGCAGTTCGGGCGAAAGGCATCTGCAGATTCCCTTGCAGAGCTGGCTCAAAGGGGTGGAAGAACCAGACCCAATCACATCACTCGGCATCAGGCCGTGGCGCCCGCAGATAGCGCCTGTTATCGCTCAGCTGGATCCAGAAGGGCCTGCACAAGCGGCAGGTATACAGCTCGGTGACCGCCTGCTCGGCCTTGATCAGCAGCCGCTCGGCGATTGGCAGCAGGTGATCGATGCGGTCAAGATTCTGCCTGGCGAGCGCGTAAACTTGCAGGTCGAGCGGGACGGTCAGCGCCTGGACGTTCCTCTTACCCTCGCTGCGCGCGGTGAGGGTGATGCGCGGCGCGGATATCTCGGGGCGGGCGTTGAAGCCGGCGCGTGGCCGGCGGAGATGTTGCGTGAGGTCAGCTTCGGGCCAGTCGAGGCGGTGGTAGAAGGGGCGAAGCGCACCTGGACCATGAGTCTGCTGACCCTCGACTCGTTAAAGAAAATGCTCTTCGGGGAGCTCTCGGTAAAAAACTTGAGCGGCCCGATAACCATTGCTAAAGTGGCGGGCGCTTCTGCCCAGTCCGGCCTGGGGGATTTCCTCAATTTCCTCGCCTACCTGAGCATAAGTCTGGGGGTTCTCAATCTATTGCCTATCCCGGTGCTCGATGGTGGACATCTGCTCTTCTATCTCGTCGAGTGGGTCCGCGGTCGTCCTTTGTCGGAACGGGTGCAGGGGTGGGGAGTACAGATCGGCATCAGCCTGGTGGTAGGGGTGATGCTGCTTGCGCTGGTCAATGACATTGGCCGTCTGTAACGCCGAATCCGTAGTGTCGCCGTGCCGAATCGCCGGTTCATTTATCAGGTTTGAATAAGAAAGGACTTCATGAAACGTCTGCTGCTACCTGCGGTTATTTCCGCATTGATGATTGCCGAAGTTCACGCTGAGTCCTTCACTATCTCCGATATCCGGGTCAACGGCCTGCAGCGGGTTTCTGCTGGCAGCGTATTCGGCGCGCTACCTCTGAACGTGGGCGAGCCCGCCGATGACACTCGTCTGGTCGATGCCACGCGCGCGCTCTTCCGAACCGGTTTTTTCCAAGATATCCAGCTTGGGCGTGATGGCGATGTGCTGGTCATCAGCGTGGTCGAACGTCCGTCCATTTCCGGTATCGAAATCGAAGGCAACAAGGCGATCAAGACCGAGGACCTGCTATCGGGCCTGCAACAGTCTGGCCTGGCAGAAGGGGAAATTTTCCAGCAGGCCACACTCGAAGGCGTGCGTAACGAACTGCAGCGTCAGTACGTTGCTCAAGGTCGCTACTCCGCCACCATCGAGACCGAAGTCATTGCGCAGCCGCGTAATCGGGTGGCGCTGAAGATCAAGATCAACGAAGGCTCGGTTGCCGCTATCAAGCACGTCAACGTTGTGGGGAATTCGGTATTTCCTGATGAAGATTTAGTCGATCTGTTTGAGCTGAAGACCACCAACTGGCTGTCCTTCTTCCGCAATGACGACAAGTACGCGCGCGAAAAACTATCCGGTGACCTTGAGCGTCTGCGCTCCTATTACCTGGATCGCGGCTACATCAACATGGATATCACTTCGACCCAGGTATCCATCACGCCGAACAAGAAAGATGTCTACGTCACGGTGAACATCGACGAAGGCGAGCGTTATACCGTTCGCGACGTCAAGCTCAGCGGAGATCTCAAGGTTCCGCAGGAGGAGATCGAGGCGCTGCTGCTGGCCAAGGAAGGGCAGGTGTTTTCGCGCAAGGTCATGACGTCCACGTCCGAGCTGATCACCCGCCGGCTGGGTAACGAAGGCTATACCTTCGCCAACGTCAACGGCGTTCCGGAAGCACATGACGAAGACAACACGGTTTCCATCACCTTCGTTGTCGATCCGGGTAAGCGCGCCTACGTTAACCGCGTAAATTTCCGCGGTAACACCAAGACCGAGGACGAAGTGCTTCGTCGTGAGATGCGCCAGATGGAAGGTGGGTGGGCGTCGACTTACTTGATCGATCAGTCCAAGACCCGCCTCGAGCGCCTCGGCTTCTTCAAGGAAGTGAACGTAGAAACGCCCCAGGTACCGGGTACCGATGATCAGATCGACGTCAACTACAGCGTTGAAGAGCAGCCCTCGGGGTCGATCATGGCCAGCATCGGCTTTGCGCAAAACGCAGGTCTGATCCTTGGTGGCTCCATCAGCCAGAACAACTTCCTCGGCACTGGTAACCGTGTGTCGCTCGGCCTGACTCGTAGTGAATACCAGTCGCGGTACAACTTCGGCTTCGTCGACCCCTACTGGACCGAAGATGGCGTGAGCCTCGGCTACAACGCGTTCTATCGCACCACCGATTACGATGAGCTCGATTATGACGTGTCCAGCTACTCGGTGGACAGCCTGGGTGGCGGCGTCAATATCGGTTATCCGATCAGCGAAACCTCGCGCCTGTCCTTCGGGCTTACCGTACAGCAGGACGACCTGGGCACTGGTCGCTACACCGTCGACGAGATCTACGACTTCATGGAGGAGGAAGGCGACAGCTTCCTCAACTTCAAGGCATCGGTGGGTTGGTCCGAATCGACGCTGAACCGGGGCGTGCTGGCGACTCGCGGTCATTCGCAGAGCCTGGTGTTCGAAACCACCATCCCGGGCAGCGACCTGTCGTTCTACAAGCTCGACTACAACGGCCAGTTGTTCGTGCCCATGACCCAGAACTACACCCTGCGCATGCATACGCGCCTGGGTTATGGCGACGCCTATGGCTCCACCTCGCGCCTGCCGTTCTATGAGCATTACTATGCCGGTGGCTTCAACTCGGTGCGTGGCTTCGAAGACAGCAGCCTCGGCCCGCGCAGTACGCCGAGCCAGGCTTATGATGCGAATGGCAATAAGCTCACCGGGGAAGGCCAGTGCGGTGTCGATAGACAGGGGCGGCCTACCTGTACCGATGATCAGGATCCGAGGCCCTTCGGTGGTAACGTGCTGGTCCAGGGTGGTCTCGAGGTGCTGTTCCCGATGCCGTTTGTGAAGGATCAGCGTTCGCTGCGCACCTCCGTGTTCTGGGATGTTGGTAATGTGTTTGATACCAATTGCCCGTCGGGCGCGGCTAATTGCAGCGACATCGACTTCGGCGACATGGCCAGTTCGGTCGGCGTCGGCTTGACCTGGATCACCGCGATGGGTCCGCTGAGCTTCAGCCTGGCTATGCCGGTGGTCAAGCCAGACGATGCCGATACTCAGGTATTCCAGTTCTCGCTGGGACAAACGTTCTAACATTGTGGCGTGATGCTTCAGTGTTTCTTTCAGGAGTGGTGTTTACCGTGCGTAAGTTGACTCAACTGTTTCTCGTCGTTGCCGCGCTGGTAGCGACCCCTGCTTTTGCCGAAATGAAGATCGCCGTCATGAATTACCAGATGGCGCTGCTGGAGTCCGATGCCGCCAAGCGCTACGCGGTTGACGCGGAGAAGAAGTTTGGCCCGCAGCTAAGCAAGTTGAAGACTCTGGAAAGCGATGCCAAGCGTATTCAGGATCGTCTGGTCAAGGACGGTGACAAGATGCAGCAAGCGGAACGCGAGCGCTTGGAGCTTGAATTCAAGCAGAAGGCGCGTGATTTCCAGTTCCAATCCAAGGAGCTGAACGAGTCGAAGGCGGTGGCTGATCGCGAAATGCTCAAGCAGCTCAAGCCGAAGCTCGACCAGGCCGTCGAAGAAGTGATCAAGAAAGGTAACTACGACCTGGTGTTCGAGCGTGGTGCCGTGGTGGATGTCAAACCTCAGTTCGATATCACCCGCCAGGTCATCGAGCGCATGAATCAGACGCGCTGATATGGCGGGCGCAGTCTTTACGCTCGGCCAGTTGGCCGAGGAGCTGGGTGGCAGCCTGCGAGGTAATGCTGCCCAGGTTATCAGCGGACTTGCCACATTGCAGGAGGCCGGCCCCTCGCAGCTGAGCTTTCTCGCCAATGCTCAATATCGCAAGTACCTAGCGGCCACTCAGGCCGCTGCGGTGCTGCTGTCTCCTGACGATGCCGATGGCTACGACGGTACAGCGATTATCGTCAGCGATCCCTACCTCTCGTACGCACGCGCATCGCATTTGTTCGAAACGCGTCCGGTGGCTCCACCCGGTATCCATCCAACGGCAGTGGTGGCTGAGGACGCTCAGATCCATCCGTCGGCGAGCGTCGGCGCCTGCGTGGTGATCGAGGCAGGGGCATGTATCGGAGCGGATGTGGTGATCGGCGCGCAATCGTTCATCGGTGCACGGAGTAGGATCGGTGACGGCGGGCGGCTAGCGCCGCGCGTCACGCTGTATCACGATGTGGTGATTGGCGAACGAGTGGTCATTCAGTCTGGTGCCGTGATTGGTGGTGAGGGATTCGGCTTCGCCAAGGAGCAGGGTGCTTGGCAGAAGATCGCTCAGATCGGTGGCGTGCGCATTGGTGACGACGTCGAGATTGGCTCCAACACCACCATCGACCGTGGTGCGCTTTCCGATACGCTGATTGGCAACGGTGTGAAGTTGGATAATCAGATCATGATTGCCCACAACGTTCAGGTGGGTGACAACACGGCAATGGCCGGTTGCGCAGGTATTTCTGGGAGCACCAAGATTGGGCGCAACTGCATGATTGCCGGCGGCGTCGGCATGGTTGGGCATATCGAGGTTTGCGACAACGTATTTGTGACTGGCATGACGATGGTCACGCGTTCCATTACTGAACCTGGTAGCTATTCCTCTGGCACGGCAATGCAAAATGCTGCCGATTGGAGAAAGAGCGCGGCGCGCATTCGTCAGCTGGACGACATGGCCCGCCGGCTGCAACAGCTGGAGAAAAGCCTCGCCGCCGTGACTCGGGCTCAGAATCCAGCTTCTGATGCCTGAGCTTATCGTCTGATTCGGTTTTTTTTCGGGGTTGCTGCCTGTCAGTGCTCGCGCGCGCTTTCAGCGCAGGCTGCCCTATACTTTTTTACAGGCTCTTCCCTGACATGATGGATATCAACGAAATTCGCGAATATTTGCCTCACCGCTACCCGTTCCTGCTGGTGGATCGCGTAACGGAACTGGACGTCGAGGCTAAGCGCGTTCGTGCATACAAGAACGTGACCATCAATGAGCCGTTCTTCAATGGGCACTTTCCACAGCATCCGATTATGCCGGGCGTGCTGATCATCGAGGCCATGGCGCAGGCTGCCGGCCTGCTTGGGTTCAAAATGATGGGTGTCAAGCCATCCGATGGCACGCTTTACTATTTCGTTGGCTCTGACAAGCTACGCTTTCGCCAGCCGGTCGTTCCCGGTGATCAGCTGATTCTGGAGGCCTCCTTCATCAGCGCCAAGCGCGGTATCTGGAAGTTCGATTGCCGTGCAAGCGTCGATGGCAAGCCGGTCTGCTCCGCTGAAATCATCTGCGCGGAACAGAAGATATGAGTTTGATCGACCCTCGCGCCATTATCGACCCTGCGGCCCGGCTGGCGGATGACGTCCAGATCGGCCCCTGGTCGATCATCGGCCCGGATGTCGAGATCGGCGAGGGTACGGTGATTGCGTCGCACGTGATTATCAAAGGGCCGACCCGCATAGGTCGGCACAACCGCATCTATCAGTTCTCCTCGATTGGCGAAGATACGCCGGACCTAAAGTACAAGGGTGAGCCTACACGCCTGGTGATTGGTGATCACAACGTGATTCGTGAGGGGGTCACCATCCATCGCGGCACCGTTCAGGATCGCTCCGAAACCACCCTCGGTGACCACAACCTCATCATGGCTTATGCGCACATAGGTCATGACAGCGTGATCGCCAACCATTGCATTCTGGTCAACAACACTGCATTGGCAGGCCATGTCCACGTCGGCGATTGGGCTATTCTTTCCGGCTACACCCTGGTGCATCAGTTCTGTCATATAGGTGCTCACAGCTTTTCCGGCATGGGCACGGCGATTGGCAAGGATGTACCGGCATTCGTGACGGTGTTCGGCAATCCTGCGGAAGCACGCAGCATGAATTTCGAAGGCATGCGTCGGCGCGGTTTCAGCGCGGAGGCGGTGCATGCCCTGCGCAGTGCTTACAAGATCGTCTATCGCAAGGGGCTTACGGTAGAGGCTGCGCTCACCGAGTTGGCCGAAAGCGCTGCGGCATTCCCGGAAGTCGCCATCTTCCGCGACTCTATCCAGGCTTCCACCCGTGGCATTACCCGCTGAAATGAGTCGGCCGCTGAAGGTGGCGCTGGTCGCTGGAGAGTCGTCCGGTGACATCCTTGGGGCTGGCTTGATGCAGGCACTGAAGGCCCAGTATGCGAATGTCGAGTTCGTGGGCGTCGGCGGTCCACGCATGCAGGCTGAAGGGCTGACACCGTATTTCCCGCTAGAGCGCCTAGCCGTAATTGGGCTGGTCGAGGTGCTTGGTCGGCTGCCGGAACTGCTCGCTCGACGCAGACGCCTGGTGCAGACGCTGAGCCAGCTTCGCCCCGACGTCTTCATCGGTATTGATGCGCCCGATTTCAACCTGGGGCTTGAGCTCAAACTGCGCCGCGCCGGTATCAAGACCGTGCATTACGTTAGCCCCTCGGTCTGGGCCTGGCGGCAGAAGCGGGTGCTGAAGATCCGTGACGCCTGCGATCTGATGCTTACGCTGTTTCCATTCGAAGCCAAGTTCTACGATGAGCACCAGGTGCCGGTGCGCTTTGTTGGTCACCCTCTCGCGGACACCATTGCGCTATGTGCTGACCGCGCTGCCGCAAGGCAAGCACTTGGGCTGCCAGTGGACGGGCTGGTCGTGGCGCTTATGCCGGGCAGTCGTGGAGGCGAGGTGGCTCGGCTCGGCGATCTGTTCCTTTCCGCTGCCGAGCGGCTGCGCGCCATGCGCCCCGGAATTCGATTCGTCATGCCCTGCGCCAGTCCAGAGCGGAGGCAGCAGCTGGAGCAGATGCTGGCCACGCGTGATCTGCCGCTGACCCTGCTCGATGGTCGATCCCATGAGGCCTTGGCCGCCTGTAACGCCGTGCTGATCGCGTCCGGCACAGCGACCCTCGAGGCGTTGTTGTTCAAGAGGCCGATGGTGGTGGCTTACAGTGTGGCGCCGATGACCTACCGGATTCTCCGGCGGCTGGTAAAGAGCCCTTATGTCGCGTTGCCCAATCTGCTGGCCCAGCGTCTGCTGGTACCCGAATTGCTGCAGGACGCGGCGACCCCGGAGGCGCTTGCCCAGACACTATCGCCGCTACTGGATGATGGTGATGTGCAGACCGAAGGCTTCGACAGCATTCATCGTACCTTGCGCTGCGATGCTTCGAGTCAGGCGGCCGACGCAGTGCTGCGTCTGATTGGAGTGCGCTGATGCAGTTCGGACTCGATTTCAACCTGGTCGAGGAGCTCGTTGCGGGCGTCGACGAAGTGGGGCGTGGGCCGCTTTGCGGTCCGGTGGTTACTGCAGCCGTGATCCTTGATCCGGCGCGTCCGATCAAAGGCCTCAACGATTCGAAAAAGCTGAGCGAGGCTCGTCGTGAGGCTCTGTTCGACGAGATTCAAGAGAAGGCCGTTGCTTGGTGCATCGCGCGCGCAGAGGTCGAGGAAATCGACCGACTGAACATCCTTCATGCCACGATGCTTGCCATGCAGCGTGCCGTTGAGGGGTTGAGTGTCACCCCAAGGCTGGCGTTGATCGATGGTAATCGCTGCCCACAGCTCAACGTACCCAGCGCGCCGGTGATTCAGGGCGATGGTCAGGTGCCGGCAATTGCCGCAGCGTCCATTCTGGCCAAGGTCAGTCGTGACCGTGAAATGCAGGCGCTGGACCTCTGTTACCCAGGCTACGGCCTTGCCGGTCACAAGGGCTACCCGACCCCAAGTCATCTGGAAGCGCTTCGGCGGCTGGGGCCGACGCCCATCCATCGCCGCTCCTTCGCCCCTGTCCGGGTGATGCTCGAGCAGGCGTGCATCGAGGTCGCGGTTCCGACCAGCGTGCTGCTGGTCTAGCCCGCGGGGAAGTATCCCGCAGCACTCCATCGCCCTCGTAACTCCCGCACCATTTCTCATAGCGTCAGGCTCGCTACGCTGTGCGATGCCGCTCCCCAAGTCCCCAGCCGATTCGTGCTTCCGGTACAATCTCGCGCTTGTCGTTTTGCCAGCTCAAGGTTTTTTCATGCCTGTTTCCTTCGTCCATTTACGTCTGCACACCGAGTACTCACTGGTCGATGGACTGGTTCGGGTCAAGCCGCTGATCAAGGCGGTTGCGGCGGGCGGGATGCCGGCGGTAGCAGTCACCGACATGAGCAACATGTGCTCGCTGGTCAAATTTTATAAAACCGCCCAAGGTGCGGGTATCAAGCCGATTTGTGGCGCCGATATCTGGATGGCTGGTTGTGATGAAGATGGTCCGCTCAGCCGTTTGACCTTGTTGGCAATGAATCCCAAGGGATACCGAAATCTCACCGAGCTGGTTTCCCGCGGCTGGACCGAAGGCCAGCGCAATGATCTGGTGATCATCGAACGCGACTGGGTCAAGCAGGCGGCCGAAGGCGTGATTGCGTTGTCCGGTGCCAAGGAAGGGGAGGTCGGTCAGGCTTTGCTCAATGGCGATGAAGCGCTGGCTGAGTCCCGTCTGGCTGAATGGCGCGAAGTGTTCGCCGACCGCTTCTATCTGGAAATTCAGCGCACCAGCCGCGTCAATGACGAAGAACACCTGCACGCCGCCGTCGCCCTCGCCGAGCGTAGCGGAACGCCGCTGGTCGCGACCAACGACGTGCGTTTTCTCAAGCAGGAGGATTTCGAGGCCCATGAGACCCGCGTCTGTATCGGTGAAGGTCGGACGCTGGACGATCCGCGGCGGCCGCGCACTTATTCCGATCAGCAGTATCTGAAGACGCCCGAGGAGATGGCGGAGCTGTTCTCGGATCTGCCCGAAGCGCTGGAAAACACTGTCGAGATCGCCAAACGCTGCAACATCGAGGTGCAGCTGGGCACCTACTTCCTGCCCAACTTCCCGGTGCCCGAGGGGATGACCATCGACGACTACCTGCGGCAGGTGTCGTTCGAGGGGCTTGATGAGCGTCTGGAAGTGTTGCTGCCCAAGGACACGCCTGACTATGAGGCTAAGAAGCAGGTCTACATTGATCGTCTCGAGTTCGAGTTGGGCACCATCATTCAGATGGGCTTCCCCGGCTACTTCCTGATCGTTATGGACTTCATCAAGTGGGCGAAGAACAACGGCGTACCGGTTGGGCCGGGCCGTGGTTCGGGTGCCGGCTCGCTGGTGGCCTACGTGCTAAAGATTACCGACCTCGACCCGTTGGCCTATGACCTGCTGTTCGAGCGCTTTCTCAACCCGGAACGTATTTCCATGCCCGACTTCGACGTCGACTTCTG
>Ga0189292_10365_pt1 | contig 15753 bp, 16 predicted proteins | sample UW1oraminimetaG_FD_130317 | JGI IMG/M metagenome (GOLD analysis project Ga0189292, IMG submission 130317) | Marine microbial communities from the Costa Rica Dome - UW179A-orange mini metaG | ecosystem: Environmental > Aquatic > Marine > Oceanic > Photic zone | place: Costa Rica: the Eastern...
ACGGCATGGGGCAGATCTTCCGCAAGGAAGGCCTGGTGTCGTCGCCGCTGGAAGAGCGCGCCCGGTATATCTACGCGCTGTCGCAGGAGCTCACCAACACCCTGTCGCAGATGGACGGCGTGCTGGCCGCTCGGGTGCACGTGGTGCTGCCCGAACGCGGCGGCGTGGGCGAGAACACCACGCCGTCGACCGCGGCGGTGTTCATCAAGCACCAGGCCGGCTACAACCTGGACGCGCTGCAGCCGCAGATCCGCAAGCTGGTCACGCACGCGATTCCCGGGCTGACCGAGGACCGCGTGTCGATCGCGCTGGTGTCGGCGCAGCCCGCCGCCGCGGCCTCTGCCGCCGGCCAGGCCACGCGGCAGGTGCTGGGCATCGAGGTGGGCGAGGGCTCGTCGGTCACGCTGCTGGCGTGGCTGGCGCTGCTGATCCTGCTGGTGCTGGCCCTGGCCGGCGCGTTGGCCTACGTGCTGTGGCGCTACGGCGTGCCGGGCCGCGCCCGGCCCGAGCGCCGCGAACCCGTGTCCGAGGCCCGCTGACGATGACACCCGCATCGGCGGCGCTGGACCGCAGGCTGGTTGAATTCAACCAGCTGCCCAGCCGCACGCTGCACCCGAGCCGCCACGCGGCCTATGCGCCGCCGGCCGCGCTGGCGGCGATTGCCGCCGCGCCCGGACTGGCGCCGGCATGGCACCGGCATTGGTCGCGCGAGATCCTGGACGCGCTGGGCCTGTGGCAACGCCCGGTGACCGATCCGGACCGCCCCGAACTGGCGCTGGCGCTGCTGGCGCCGGACGCGCTGGCGCAGTGCGCCCGCCGGCTGGGCGCGGTGCTGTGCGGTCCGCGGCTGCGCCGCGCCATCGCCGGCGAGGAGGTGCGGGCGCTGATCGCGCATCTGGGCGCGGACCTGCTGGATTTCACCCGCCGCACGGCCGCGGGCCTGCACGACGGCCTGGCCGACAGCGCGGCCTGGACGCTGGCCGAAACCACCGCCGCGGTGGACACGCTGGGCCTGGGCGCGCTGCGCGCGGCCCTGAGCGGCGCCGGTCCCGAACTCGCGCAACGCGCCGAACTGAAATTGCCCGACCTGCCCGCGCCGTCCGCGCCCCTGCCCGCACCGCAGGCGCTGGCGCTGGGCCTGTCGCTACTGAAGAAAACGGAGCCCGCATGGCTTTCCTCATTCCCCGCGATCCGCTGACGCCGCGCGCCGCGGCCGGCCGCATCGATCCCGCCGCGCGCGTGCTGCGCGGCGCCGAGCTGGGGGCGTGGGCCGACGCCGAACAGTTGCTGGCGCAGGCGCGGGCGCGGGCCGACGAGATCGTCGGCGGCGCCCAGGCGGCGTTCGAGGCCGAGCGTCAGCGCGGCTACGAAGAGGGCCGCGAAGCGGCGCTGCTGGACCAGGCCGAGAAGATGATCGAGACCGTCGGCCGCACGGTCGAGTACTTCGCCGGCGTCGAGAACGAAATGGTGGAACTGGTGATGTCGGCCGTGCGCAAGGTGGTCGATGGCTTCGACGACCGCGAGAAGGTCATGGTGGTGGTGCGTAACGCCCTGGCGGTGGTGCGCAACCAGAAGCAGATGACCCTGCGGCTGAATCCGGCCGAAGTCGATACGGTGCGTGAGCAGATCAACGACCTGCTGGCCGCCTATCCCGGCGTGGGCTATCTCGACATCCTGGCCGATGGCCGGCTGGCGCGCGGCGCCTGCATCCTCGAAAGCGAGATCGGCATGGTCGAGGCCAGCCTGGAAGGGCAGATCCAGGCGTTGCGCCAGGCCTTCCAGCGCACCTTGGGAAGCCGGGTATAGCGATGCGCCAGTTCGACTACATCTCCGAAATGATGGAGCTGGCGCTGCAGGACACGCCGACGCTGCGCATCAAGGGCCGCGTGACCCAGGTGATCGGCACCATCATCAAGGCGGTGGTGCCGTCGGTGAAGGTGGGCGAGGTCTGCATCCTGCGCAATCCGGGCGAGAACTTCGAGATGAAGGGCGAGGTGGTGGGCTTCGCGCGCGACGCCGCGCTGCTCACGCCGATTGGCGACATGTACGGCATCTCCACCGCCACCGAGGTCATCCCCACCGGCCGGGCCCACATGGTGCCCGTGGGCCCGGGGCTGCTGGGCCGGGTGCTGGACGGGCTGGGCCGGCCGCTGGACGAGGCCGAGCTGGGGCCGCTGGAGGCCAGCAAGTTCTACCCCGTGTTCGCCGAGGCGCCGGACCCGCTCAAGCGCCGCATCATCTCGCAGCCGCTGGAGCTGGGCGTGCGCGCGCTGGACAGCGTGCTGACCTGCGGCGAAGGCCAGCGCATGGGCATCTTCGCGGCCGCGGGCGGCGGCAAGTCGACCCTGATGGGCATGCTGGTCAAGGGTGCGGCGGTGGACGTGACCGTGGTGGCGCTGATCGGCGAGCGCGGTCGCGAGGTGCGCGAATTCCTGGAACACGAACTGGGCCGCGAGGGCCGGCGCAAGAGCGTGATCGTCTGCGCCACCAGCGACAAGTCGTCGATGGAGCGCGCCAAGGCCGCCTACGTGGCCACGGCCATCGCCGAGTATTTCCGCGATCAGGGCAAGCGCGTGCTGTTCCTGATGGACTCGGTGACGCGCTTTGCCCGCGCCCAGCGCGAGATCGGCCTGGCCGCCGGCGAACCGCCGACCCGCCGCGGCTATCCGCCATCGGTGTTCGCCACGCTGCCCAAGCTGATGGAGCGCGCCGGCATGAACGAGCATGGCTCCATCACCGCGCTGTACACGGTGCTGGTGGAAGGCGATGACATGACCGAGCCCATCGCCGACGAGACCCGCTCGATCCTCGACGGCCACATCGTGCTGTCGCGCAAGCTGGGCGCGGCCAACCACTACCCGGCCATCGACGTGCTGGCCTCGGCCAGCCGCGTCATGAACGCGGTCATCACGCCGGAGCACAAGCGCGCCGCCGGCCGTCTGCGCGAGCTGATGGCCAAGTACCAGGAGGTCGAGCTGCTGGTGAAGATTGGCGAATACAAGCGCGGCGGCGACGCGGTCACGGACGAGGCCATCGACAAGATCGCCGCGATCAACCAGTTCCTGCGCCAGCGCACCGACGAGCGCGCCACGCTGCCGGATGCCCTGGCGCAGATGAGCGCCATCGTGGGGACGGCATGAGCGTCTTTGACGAACTGCTCGCCATCAAGCGCTTTCGCGAAGGCCAGGCCGAGATCGCGGTGTCGCGCCAGCGGCTGCGTCACGCCGAGGCCGATGCCGCGCGCGAGGCCTCCGAGCGGGCGCTGGCGGACTTCCGCGATGAATCCGAGCGGCGCGAGCGGGCCATGTACCGCGACCTGTGCAGCCGCGTGGTGCGGGTGCGCGAGATCGAAGACGTGCTGCAGGGCGTGGCCGGCCTGCGCGAGGGCGAACGCCAGCACGAGCAGGCCGTGGAACAGGCGGCCGAGCGCCTGCGCGAGGAACACCAGGCGCTGGCCGAGCGCCGCGTCCAGCACCAGCAGGCGGTGCGCCTGACCGGCAAGTTCGTGGAACTGGCCAGCATCCACCTGGCCGAGCACCTGAAGGCGCTGGAGCACAAGGAAGACATGGAAATGGAAGAAGCCGCATCGCTGTCGCGCGACCGCGAGGACTGGGAACAGCACGAGGAGTTCGAGCCGGCATGAGCATCGACCGCCGCATCGGCCTGGATACCGCGATCGCGCAGGGCTCGGGCCTGGCCCAATCGGATGCGCAGGCGTCCGGCCGCCAGGCCAGCGACGCCGACAAGCAGGCCTTCGAGCAGGCCATGGCGCGCGGCAGGGACGAGCCGCCCGTCGCGCCGCCGGCCGCGCCCTCGCCGTTCTCGCTGTTCGGCGCGGCCCGGACCGATGCGCCCGCGCCTGCCGACGCGACGTCGCAGGCCCTGGCGCAGGCGCTGCAAGGCAGCGCCGAACAACTGCTGGTGGCCGACGGCAGCCAGGGCCGGCGCCAGGTGCGGGTGGAATTGAAGGACGACGTGCTGCCCGGCGTCAGCGTGTCGGTCTATGAAGACGGCGGCCGTGTCATCGCCGACTTCGTCTGCGCCAATGAAACCTCGCGTGAGCGCCTCGCCGCGATGGCGCGACCGCTGGCCGAGCAATTGGCCGACAGCCTGGCGCGGCCGACGCGCGTGCGCGTCGGCACCGATGACCCGGAAGACCCCTGCCTGGCGGAAACCGACGCCGATGCGCCGGTCCGTTGATCCCTGGAACCCATGACAGCCAGTACGCTTCTCTCTTCCTCCCCGCTATCGCTGCCGCGCCTGTCCGGCAACGAGGCCCGCGCCCGCACGCTGATCGCGCGCCATGGCGCCGATCTGGCGGTCACGCTCGCGCCGCTGGCCGGCGTCGACGCCGAGCCCGCGCAGTGGCGCCTGGGCTTCACGCCCGGCGTGGCCGAGGCCCTGCGCCAGGCGGCCACGCTGTCGGCCGACCTGGAATGGGCCGGCGCGCGGCTGCGGCTGGGCCTGCCGGCCAGCGCCGCCGATGCCTGGCTGGCGGCGCGCCTGCCGGACGTTGACGCTGGCGCGCTGCCGCCGGCCCTGGTGTCGACCGCCATCGAGACGCTGTTGGCCGAGGTGGTCGCGGGCCTGGCCGAGGTGTCGCCGGGCGGTCCGCTGCGGGTGGTTGGCCGCGATGGCCCGGCCCCGGCCCTGGCGCATGGCTGGACCGTGGCCGCGCGCCATCCCGCCAACGGCGCCGCGATCTACGCCACGCTGGACACCGACGGCCTCGGCCTGATGCTGCTGGCCGGCCTGGTCGGCCGCGCCGCGCCGGCGGCCAGCGAGATCGACCTCGATGCGGTGCCGGTGCGCATCCGCGCCTGCCTGGGCTGGACCCACCTGGCCGCGGCCGAACTGCGCGGCCTGTCGCCGCGCGACACCCTTTTCCTGGACCACTGCCTGGTCTCGCCCGACGGCGAACTGTGGCTGGGCGCGGACGGCCAAGGGCTGCGCGTGCGCCGCCAGGGCTCCTCATACCTCGTTACCCAAGGCTGGACTTCCCTCATGACCGAGACGCCGCAACCGCCGCTGGATGCCGAAGCGGGCGCCCAGACACCGCTCGATATCGACGCCATTCCCGTCCGACTGACCTTCGAACTGGGCGAACGCCTGATCACCCTGGGCGAGCTGCGGCAGCTGCAGCCCGGCGAAACCTTCGATCTGGAACGGCCGCTGGCCGACGGCCCGGTGCTGGTGCGCGCCAACGGCGCGCTGGTGGGCAGCGGCGAACTGGTCGAGATCGACGGCCGCATCGGCGTGACGCTGCACCGGCTGGGCAAGGCGGGCGCATGAACGGCGCGGATCCGATCAGCCTGGCGGTGGTGCTGGCGCTGCTGGCGCTGGTGCCGCTGGCCGCCGTCATGACCACCTCGTTCCTGAAGATCGCGGTGGTGCTGACGCTGGTGCGCAATGCCCTGGGCGTGCAGCAGGTGCCGCCCAACATGGCGTTGTACGGGCTGGCGCTGATCCTGTCGGCCTACGTCATGGGGCCGGTGGTGATGCAGATCGGCGACGAGCTGCGCGCGCCGCCCGCGGTGGTGGCGCCCGGGGCGGCGCAGCCGGACCGGCTCGAAGGCATTCTCGACGCGGTGGCGCGCGGCGCCGAGCCGATGCGCGGCTTCATGCTCAAGAACAGCCGCCCCGAGCAGCGCGATTTCTTCCTGCGCACCGCGCGCGGGCTGTGGGGCGAGCAGCAGGCCCGCAACCTCAAGGAAGACGACCTGCTGGTGCTGATCCCGTCGTTCCTGCTGTCGGAGCTGACCGCCGCGTTCCAGATCGGCTTCCTGCTGTACCTGCCGTTCGTCATCATCGACCTGATCGTCTCCAACATCCTGCTGGCGATGGGCATGATGATGGTGTCGCCGGTCACGATCTCCATGCCCCTGAAGCTGTTCCTGTTCGTCATGGTCGACGGCTGGACGCGGCTGATCCAGGGCCTGGTGCTGTCCTACACCTGAGGCCGCCATGGGAACCGTCGACCTCGTCTCGTACATGACCCAGGCGCTCTACCTGGTGCTGTGGCTGTCGCTGCCGCCGATCGCCGTCGCCGCGATCGTGGGCACGCTGTTTTCGCTGTTCCAGGCGCTGACGCAGATCCAGGAGCAGACGCTGTCGTTCGCCGTCAAGCTGATCGCGGTGTTCGCCACGATCCTGCTGACGGCGCGCTGGCTCAGCGCCGAGCTGTACAACTTCACGATCTCCGTGTTCGATCTCTTCTACAAGATCCACTAGGAGCGGCCGGCAACATGATCTCGGGCATCACCTACGTCGAAGCGAAAGTCTTCCTGGGCACGCTGGCGCTGACGCAGCCGCGGATCCTGGCGCTGTGCGCGATGCTGCCCCTGTTCAACCGCCAGCTGCTGCCCGGCATGCTGCGCTACGCCATCTGCGCCGCCATCGGCCTGGTGCTGGTGCCGGCGCTGGCGCCGCGCTATGCCGTGACCGACCTGGGCGCGATCGAGCTGGTGCTGCTGGTGGCCAAGGAAGTCTTCATCGGCCTGGTGATGGGGTTCCTGGTGGCGATCCCGTTCTGGATCTTCGAGGCGGTGGGCTTCGTGGTCGACAACCAGCGGGGCGCCAGCCTGGGCGCGACCATCAATCCGGCCACCGGCAACGACTCGTCGCCGCTCGGCATCCTGTTCAACCAGGCCTTCATGGTGTTCTTCCTGGTGGGCGGCGGCTTCATGCTGATGCTGACGATGCTGTACGACAGCTTCCGGCTGTGGGACCTGTGGGACTGGACGCCGACGCTGCGCCAGGAAAGCGTGCCGCTGATGCTGGACCAGCTGGGCCGCTTCCTGCGGCTGACGCTGCTGTTCGCCGCGCCCGCCATCATTTCGATGTTCCTGGCCGAGGTCGGGCTGGCGCTGGTGAGCCGCTTCGCGCCGCAGTTGCAGGTGTTCTTCCTGGCGATGCCGATCAAGAGCGCGCTGGCGCTGCTGGTGATGGTGCTCTACATGAACACGCTGTTCGAGTACGCCGCCGAGGCCACCGGCCAGATCGGCTCGGCCTTGCCCTTCCTCGACAACCAGTGGCGGGCGCCATGAGCGGCGAAAAGACCGAACAGCCTACCCACAAGAAGCTGCGCGACGCGCGCCAGAAGGGCGACGTCGCGCACAGCAAGGACTTCACCCAGACGCTGCTGGTGCTGGCGCTGTTCGGCTACATGCTGGGCAACGCCCACGGCATCATCGAGTCGCTGGGGCGGCTGGTGCTGATCCCGTCGACGCTGGTGGGGCAGCCGTTCGAGCAGGCGCTGCCGGTGGCGCTGGACGCGGCGTTGCGTGAAGCCGTCTACCTGGTGCTGCCGTTTGTGCTGATCGTGTTGATCGTGGGCATGTTCGCCGAGTTCCTGCAGGTGGGCGTGGTGCTGGCGTTCGAGAAGCTCAAGCCCTCGGCCAAGAAGCTCAACGTCATGAGCAATCTGAAGAACATCTTCTCCAAGAAGAACCTGGTCGAGCTGCTGAAATCCGTCATCAAGATCGCCTTCCTGTCGGTGCTGGTGACGCTGGTGGTGCGCGATGCGCTGCCCGAGCTGATGGCGGTGCCGCACAGCGGCCTGGCCGGGCTGGAGGCGGGCGTGGGCGGCATGATGCGCACGCTGATCGTGAACATCGCGGTGGCCTATGTGGTGATTTCCCTGGCCGACTTCGTCTGGCAGCGCATGCAGTACCGCAAGGGGCTGATGATGAGCAAGGAAGACATCAAGCAGGAATTCAAGGAGATGGAGGGCGACCCCCACATCAAGCACAAGCGCAAGCACCTGCACCAGGAAATGGTGATGCATGGCGCGGTTGCCAGCACGCGCAAGGCGTCGGTGCTGGTGACCAACCCCACCCACCTGGCGGTGGCGATCTACTACGAGCCCGACGAGACGCCGCTGCCGGTGGTGCTGGCCAAGGGCGAGGGCGCGCTGGCCGAGCAGATGATGGCGGCCGCGCGCGAGGCCGGCGTGCCGGTGATGCAGAACATTCCCCTGGCGCGCGCGCTGATGGCGTCCGCGCAGCCCGACCAATACATCCCCAGCGAACTGATAGAGCCCGTCGCCGAAGTCCTGCGGCTGGTCAGGAAGCTGGCGGGCAATCCGGACGATCCGACATGAACGCACTCCAGCATCCCCTGATATCCGCCTACGCGGCGCGCCACGGCCTGCCGCCGTCGACCCGCGCCGACGGCCGCCTCACCGTGGTGGTCGACCAGACCTACCGCGTGCATCTGCAGCCGGCGCGCGACGGCTGGCTGGCGATGAGCGCGCGCCTGTGCGCGCTGCCGGCCAGCGACGTCGACCGCGACCGGCTGGTGACCGAAATCGGCAAGCTGGCCGCGGGCATGCTGGCGCGCCACGCGGCCGCCTGCGTGGTCGATCCGCAGGGCCGCGCGCTGTGGCTGCAGCAATCGCTGCAGCCCGGCAGCGGCGAACTGGCGCTGGACGAAGCCATGGGCGCATTCACCAATGCGCTGTCCTTTTGGGCCGGCGCCGTGCGGCGGCTGGCATGAATACGCGTGACGGGCATGTCGCCCGAGGAGAGAGAGTGTTGAAGCGGATGATTCTGGCGACCGCGTTGTCGCTGGGCCTGGCGGCCGGCGCGCAGGCCGCGCCGAACTGGCCGAACGTGCCCTACAGCTACTATGCCCGCGACGAAAACTTGCAGACGCTGCTGCGCGAATTCGCCGGCGGCTTCAGCCTGTCATTGCAGCTCGGGCCCAATGTCACCGGCACGGTCAACGGCAAGTTCAATGCCAATACGCCGACCGAGTTCATGGACCGGCTGGGCGGCGTGTACGGCTTCAACTGGTTCGTCTATGCGGGCACGTTGTTCGTCAGCCGCACCAACGACATGAAGACGCGCTCGGTCAGCGCCATGGGCAGCTCCATCAGCGCGCTGCGCCAGGCGTTGCAGCAACTGGGCGTGCTGGATCCGCGCTTCGGCTGGGGCGAGCTGCCCGACCAGGGCATCGCGCTGGTGTCGGGTCCGCCGGGCTACGTCGACCTGGTGGAGCGCACCGTGGCCGCGCTGCCGATGGGCGCCGGCGGCCAGCAGGTGGCGGTGTTCCGGCTCAAGCACGCCTCGGTCAATGACCGCACCATCAGCTATCGCGACCAGAAGGTGGTGACGCCCGGCCTGTCCACGGTGCTGCGCAACCTGATCACGGGCGGCGGCGGCGGGGCCAACAATGAAACGCTGGCGGCCATCGCGGCGCCGCTGCGCGACAATCCGCCGGCCTTTCCGCAAGGCGGCGGCGAGGCGGGCGCGGCCGCGGGGCAGGGCGGGGGCCAGGCGCCCGCGTCCGGCGTCGCGGGCAAGTCGGGCCTGCGCCTGCGCGAGCCCACGGTGCAGGCCGATGCGCGCCTGAACGCCATCATCGTGCAGGACATCCCGGACCGCATCCCCATCTACCGCAGCCTGATCGAACAGCTCGACCTGCCCAGCACGCTGGTCGAGATCGAGGCGATGATCGTCGACGTCAACTCCGATCTCGTCAGCGAACTGGGCGTGACCTGGGGCGCGCGCGCCGGCTCCACCACCTTCGGCTACGGCAACCTGGGCCTGGGCCCCAGCGGCGGCCTGCCGCTGGAAAGCGGCGCGGCGCTGTCGCCCGGCACCATCGGCGTGAGCGTCGGCAACACGCTGGCGGCGCGCCTGCGCGCGCTGCAGACCAAGGGCCAGGCCAACATCCTGTCGCAGCCGTCGATCCTGACGGCCGACAACCTGGGCGCCATGATCGACCTGTCCGACACGTTCTACATCCAGACCCGCGGCGAGCGCGTGGCCACGGTGACGCCGGTGACCGTCGGCACTTCGCTGCGCGTGACGCCGCGCCATATCGAATCGAAGAACGGCGCGCGCGTCGAACTGACGGTGGATATCGAGGACGGCCGCATCCAGGAAGAGCGGCAGATCGACAACCTGCCCACGGTGCGCAAGAGCAACATCAGCACCCTGGCCATCGTCGGCAACGACCAGACGCTGCTGATCGGCGGCTACAACAGCAGCCAGAATTCCGAGCAGGTCGACAAGGTGCCGATCCTGGGCGACATCCCGGGGCTGGGGCTGCTGTTCTCCAACAAGTCCAAGACCGTGCAGCGGCGCGAGCGCCTGTTCCTGATCCGGCCCAAGGTGGTGGCGATCAATGGCGAAGTGGTGGCCACGCCCGGCGCGGCCGGCACCGGCCCGATGCTCAACGCCACCTGGGGCGGCGACCGCATGACGCCAGGGCAATACCTCGACCTGGCGCAGAGCCAGCGCACCCGCATCGTGTTCGGGCCGAACGTGGAATTGCGCCGCAGCAGCGGACCGGTGCGCGCCTCGGAATGGCTGGATGGCACGCCGACGGCCGCGCCGGTGCTGGAAGGCAAGTCGAACGCGCAGCAGGGGCCGGTGATTCAGGTCGAGCCGGTGGCGGCGCCGGGCACGGGCAGGGCGCCGTAGTGGCGGGCGGCTCAGTCGTCGAGCCGCAGGCCCTTCTGGGCCAGCTTGTCGCGCAGCGCCGCGCGCGCCCGCGACAGGCGGCTGCGCACGGTGCCGACCGGCACGGTCAGCAGGGCCGCGGCGTCTTCGTACGAGATTTCGTCGATGCCGACCATGAGCAGGATGTCGCGCATGTTCTCGGGCAGCTCGTCCAGCGATTCCTGCAACAGCGCCAGGGTCTGGCTCTGCTCGAGCGCGCGGTCGGGGGGCAGATCGCTGCTGGCGTGTTCGGCCAGCACGCTGTCGCTGACGAAATCGTGGCGCCGTTCCGGCGCGCGCGACAGGTAGTTGCGCACCAGGTTGAGCGCGATGCCGTAGAGCCAGGAGGATAGTTGCGATTCGCCGCGAAAGCTGCGGTACGAGCGGGCCGCTTCGACAAAGGCCTGTTGGGCCAGGTCTTCGGCCTCGGTGGTGTTGCCGATGTGCTTGATGATGAAGCGTTGCAGCCGGGTGGAGTGCTCTCGCACCAGGTCGCGCAGCAGGTATTCCTCGCCCGTGTCCCAACCCTGCCCTTCGTCAGCGCGAATGGGCGGCAACTCCGCTTCCTGGGAAGCGGCTGTGCAATCGCTGGGGTTGGTCATGGGAGGCGAAAAGAAACGTGTATGAAGCTACAAGTTACTACCGGCATGCCGCGAATTATCGCAGCTTACACGTGTCACAATATTTCGAAAATCGAAATATTGAGGCAAAAATCGCGTTTTCGTCGTCAGAAATGTAAAAACAAGTAAACCGTTTCTGGCGGGATTCCGCGGGTCGGAATACGCGGCGGGACGGTCTTAGCCGGCCTTGAGCAGGTCGCGCAGCCAGCCGGCGGCGGTGCCTAGGGAGACCGGGCTCTGGCCGGACTGGGCGGCTTGGTCGAAGCGGGCCTGCATGGCCTGGTCCAGCGCGCCGCGGCGGGCGGCGTCGAGACTGGCGGGCGCCACGCCGGCGTCGCTACAGGCTTGCTGGAAGGCGGGCGCGCCGTTGGTGGCGGACAGCGCCAGGCGCGTCAGGAAATCGACGCCGGACAGCGCGTCGCGCGAGGTCTGCGCCATGTCGAGCGCCAGCGCGACGGTGCGCGCGGACAGCGGCTTGCCGGGGTTGGGCTCCAGGCCGAGTTCGCGCGACACCGCGCTGGCGATGCCCTGGCCAAAACTGCGGGCCAGCGCCTGGGCGAACATTTCGGTCGTGTCGACATTGGGCGCCACCCATGCCACGCTGCGGCCGCCGGGCGTGGCGCCCATGCCCAGGACCTGCAGTTTTTCGCCCGCGACGTCGACATAGACGTCCTGCCCGCTCTCCGCCGCCTTGGCGAAGGCTTCGAGAGAGACGAACGGCGATGAAGGGGTAACCGATGAAATTGTCATGCAGCCAATAAATCCGGCGTGTCCGAGATCGGGCCCATAGGAGATTCAACAGCCCCTGTGATTGAGTAACCCGGTTGGCGCTTTAGTTCCATCGCCATGACACGTCAGCCGATTTTATGCCATCGCGCGGTTTCGGTCCGCGCCAAGGAAACAGGGGGTTACCGGGCCTCGTAGACTTCGTCGGCCGCCAGCAGGATATCCACGGGCGGATCGAAGCCGATCACGCGGGCAGTCTGCAGGTTCAAGGCGATCTTGGCTGGGTCGATCCAGACCTGGCTCAGTTCGCGCGCCTTGGCGCCGTTGAAGATGCGCGCCATGGTCTCGGCGTAGAACAGGCCGACGTACGAGTAGTCCGCCTGGGCCAGGCTCAGCAGCAATCCGTGCTTGACCTCTTCCGAGCCCAGCATCGAGAAGCTGGGCACGCGCGCCTGCCGCAGGATCTCGGCCACGGTGTCGATCGACACCGGCGTGACGCCGCGGTGCACCGTGACGTAGGCCGCGTCGATCTTCGGCGCCAGCTTGGCATAGCATTCGAGCGCGTTGCGGGTCGCCACCTCGGGCGCGATGCCGTTGGACGGCGCGTTGCAGGTCAGCACCTCGAAGCCCTGCTCGCGCGCCACCTGCTCGACCGCGTCGACCGCGCTGTAGGTGCGGCCCTCGGGGCTGTCTTCGTAGACCAGGCCGAGCCGCTTGAACGGCACGATTTCGTGGAACAGGCGCACCTGGCGCTGATAGCGTTCGGGCTGGACGCGTGCGTGCAGGTTGTCCAGGCCGCTGTCCTGCGCCGAGCGGGTGATGCGGGCGCCGACGGCGTCGCTGGTCGAGGCGACGATGGTGGGCACCGGCGCGCCCATGCCCGCCATGTCCTGGCCGGCCCAGGTGCCCATGGCGATGATCAGGTCGATGTCCTTCTTTTCCTCCAGCCGCTGCTTGATCGCGGCGCGCACCGCCGGCCGCTGCGCGGCGTCGAAGTTGCCGGGCTGCCACCAGGCGTCGCGCACGAATTCGAGCGTGTCGCTGCGGGCGTTGTCGGCCAGGTATTCCCACATCTGCTTGCCGTTCAGGCCGTCGGGAATGGCGGGCACGGTGATCCAGCCCAGCTTCTGCAGGCCGTCCACCGTGACGCGCAGCGTGCGTGGGTATTCGCTGTAGTCGCCGCTCTCGAAATAGCCGATGCGCCATTTTTTGCCGTCGGGACGCGGCACCGGCTTGGTGGGAAAGACCTGGGGCGCGGCGGCCGCGCCTGCCGTGGGTTGGCTGGCCGCGGGCGTCGCCGCCTGGGCCAGGCTCGCGGCGGGCGCCAGCAGGGCCAGGCTCAGCAATAGGGTGGGCAACGATGTCTTCATGGGCGGCGGATCACGATCAATGTGATGTCATCGGATTGTTCCGCGCCGTCGGCGAACGCCTGCACGTCTTCCAGCAGACGCTTGGCCAGGTTGGCGGCCGGCACGGGGGGATTGGACAGCACGGCCAGCAGGCGCGGATCGCCATACTGCGCATTCTGCGGATTGACGGCCTCGGTGATGCCGTCGGTGTAGCCGACCAGCATTTCGCCCGGCGCCAGCATCGTCGACAGGCAGCGGTAGGTCAGGTCTTCCTGCACGCCGCAGGCCGGGCCGCTGCGGCCCTCCAGCAGCCGAACCACGCCGTCGGCGCCCACCACCGCGGGCGGCAGGTGGCCGGCGTTGGCCCACTGCAGTTCGCCCGTGGTCATGTCGAGCACGCCGATCAGCAGCGTGACGAACATCATGTTCGGGTTGTTCTCGGACAGGCGGTTGTTGATCTTCTGCATGATCAGCGCCGGGTCGGTCTCGTCCTCGGCGGTGGCGCGGATCAGGGTGCGCGTGACCGCCATGAACAGCGCCGCCGGCACGCCCTTGTCCGACACGTCGCCGATCGCCAGGCATAGCCGGCCGTCGGGCAGCGTGAAGTAATCGTAGAGGTCGCCGCCCACTTCCTTGGCCGGCAGCATCATGGCGTTCAGGTCGATCTGCTCGCGGGTGATGGGCGACAGCGGCACCGGCAGCAGGCCGAGCTGGATCGCGCGGGCGATGTTCAGCTCGCTCTCGAAGCGTTCGCGCGCGGTGGTCTCGCGCATCAGGCGGGCGACGTTCTCGCGCAGCTTGCGGTCCATGAACAGGAACGAGGCCGCCAGCCGGCCCACTTCGTCCTTGTGTTTGTCGGGCAGGGCGGCGATGTGGGCGGGCACGGCCGATTCCGCGGTCAGGTCCTGTTCGGGCAGCAGGCGGGCGTAGTGGGTCAGCGTTTCCAGCGGCCGCACGATGCGCGCCGCCACCAGCCAGGCGCACACCAGCGCCACCAGCATCATGCCCACGAAGATCAGCGCCTGCCGGTTCAGCAGTTCCTGCGCCGGCGCGGTCAGGTCGCTCTCGGGCACCACCGCCACCACGGTCCAGCCCAGCGGCGCGAAGCGCGCGCTCTCGATCTGCCAGGGGCCGTCGCCGCCGTCGAAGCGCAGGCTGCGCAGCTTGCCGCCGCCGTCCTGCCGCGCCAGCAGGGCGCGCAGCGTTTCGCCGCCGCCGTCCTTGGCGTCCAGCAGGCCGGCGCGGGCCTCGGGCGGCGGCACGATCATGCGGCCGTCATCGGCCGCGATGAAGATAAAGCCCGATTGCGCCAGCGTCATCTTGGAGAGCGTGTCGCGCACCGAGTTTTCCAGCTGCGCGCGGCGCGTCTCGATCTGCTCGATCACGTCCTGGGCGCTGTCGGAAATGGCGAACACCCAGTTCCACGGGCGGAAATAGCCGAAGTAGGCGTAGCGCGTCTCGCCGTCGCCGCGCTGCGCCGACGGCGGCCAGCGGTAGATCGCGAAGCCGTAGCCGGACGTGCGGCTCTCTTCCAGCAGCGCCTGCGCCAGCGGCCGGTTCTTGAAGTCGGACAGCGACGACAGGTCGCGGTCGATCATGTCGGGATTGCCGCTGGCCAGCACCTGGAAGTCGGCGTCGTAGACGAAGGCGTAGCGGCGGTCGTCGAGCTTGAGGTGGTTGATCCAGGCGCGCGCCATGCCCTTGGCGGCGCCGGGCGTCATGATGCCGCGCTCGGCCAGGTCGGCGTAGGTGCCGAGCGCCGCGGCCACCACGGTGCCGCTCTGCATCAGCTGGCGCCGGCCGCTGCGCACGGTGGAGATCTTGTCGGCCAGCAACGCGCCCCAGCGGGCCTCGGCGTCGCGCAGCACCAGTTCCATGACGTTGCTGACGGCGTGGCGCTCGCTGTTCATCACCGTGCGGGTGACGTTGCGCTGCGAGGTCAGCATCACGAATGCCGCGACCGCCAGGAGCAGCGCTACGACCAGTAGAAAAATCTTGCTACGGAGCGAGCGCAACGACATGGGGGCGATAGGCGGCGGATGAGGTGAAGGCGTGAAATAGGATGCAATTTGCATTAATTGTAAATACCATTAGTGCCCGTGTGTAAATACTTTGCGACGGCGTGGCCCCATGCGTAGCGAACCAATACAAGTAGTGCTCGATGGGTTGCGTCGTCGCCCGGTACTGGAAGTCACTCTGGCCTGTCTGGCCGTGCTGCTGCTGGCGCAGGCGCTGATCGGCGCGCTCAGCCTGTCGGCGTTGAACCGGCTGGTGGTGGACACCACCGCCGACCGCGTCGAAGTGGTGGCGCGCCGCGTCGCCGGCAATATCGAGAACGGCCTGCGCCTGGGCAAGCCGCTGGAACAGTATTTCGGCCTGCGCGACACCTTGCATGATGGCGTCGCGCGCTCGCGCGGCGTGCAGGGCGCGGCGGTGCTGCTGGCCGACGGCCAGGCCGTGGCCGCCGAGGGCGAGCTGCCCGAAGACGCCACGCAGCTGGCGCGCACGCTCGACGCCGGCGGGCCGCTGGCCGCGGGCCTGGCGCGCCGCGGCTCGGGCGCGCTGGTCGCGGTGGACGACGACCGCGTGACGGTGGCCGTGCCGCTGGCC
>Ga0189292_10366_pt1 | contig 15699 bp, 18 predicted proteins | sample UW1oraminimetaG_FD_130317 | JGI IMG/M metagenome (GOLD analysis project Ga0189292, IMG submission 130317) | Marine microbial communities from the Costa Rica Dome - UW179A-orange mini metaG | ecosystem: Environmental > Aquatic > Marine > Oceanic > Photic zone | place: Costa Rica: the Eastern...
CACGCTACATCTTCCTCTTCCTCAAAAACCGACCAGTGACGTTTTGAGTGAAGAGCAATTATCCTCCTTATCAGAAGGGAGTTCGTCAGCTGCCTGTGCAGGAACCGCTGGAACGATGGGCTGTCCAGCAGGTTCAGCAAGCACCTCAGGTTCAGCTGGAAGCTACTGCGCGAAGCCCAAAAAGAATGGTTAAGAACATAATTGGATCTGGTGAGGATATTGCCCTGATTTGACGGAATAATTTTTGAGTGAGATTAGTTATTCTTGATATATAGCGCATAATAAGTAATAGCTATTTCAGACGTTATTGATTGTCTGCGTTCCAGGTGATTTGCTAGTATAATGGTTAGTATTGTTTAATTGGGCTGAGATTGTCTAGTATTCATAGGTAAAATTGACAATAATGATCTACTGTTTTCATCTTTATTAAAGCCTTTACAAAGGCTTGATGATTTTTTACACTTTGCATGATCTTTGCTAAGGTTGATAATTAAAATCGTTGCAAGTTATACTTTATTTTTTAACAGAGCACAAAGTATTGAGCTAAGTTGCCACCATACAATTTAATGGCAAAAGAACAATTGTTGATTATCAACATTCTGATGATTTGCATCTGCCATGGAGGTGCAAGCCGGCATAAGTTAAAACTCGCAATATATATGCACATTTATCAACCTATGGCTACCATTATATTAGAATATTAGTCTACTCTTGGTAGTAAGATTATTAAGGCCTACACGCAGGATCCGCTTAAGTCCTTTTAATGACTATTTGTTCGACGACGAGTCTATCGTTGTATCTACATTGGACTCATCGAATGTTGTCTACGACAAATTATTTATTGATATATATAAGCAACTAGAGTCTATAAACTCTATAGAGATTCATAGATTATCAGACAAAATAAATCAGGATTTATCCATCTTAATCTTCAAATGTGCAGAATGGATTAGTAAAAACTATTTTATTGTTGATTTCGAGAATGAGCAAATTCAGAATCAATATCTGTTTCACGTGAGACTCGGATTAAATCTAAGCGATCTTATATTTGATGATAATTCTTGTTGCCTAACAGTAGAAGATCTTACCAAGCAATCTTATCAATCCGATGATAATAAATTAGCAAATTTGTATAGTTGTTGTACTTCAAAGCATTTACAGGGCCTAAACGTTAGGACTTTTCTTATTAATGACAAGCCTACAATTGCCGATAAAGAGTACATATACCAAGAGATTGCGAAAAGTTGCATAGATCGCGATCTATTCCAAATAATTATTTCAACAAAGACAGGTATTATCATCTCCCAACTATTTAATAACGGATCTAGCCCTTGCTCAAATTGTTTGTTCAATACATTAGAAGAAACAGATGAAATACGACTTTATCAAAATACTGTAAGAAGTTCGAAATTATCAAACACCAGTTTATTTCTACGAAATTGGTGGAATGCAGAATCTTTTGCTGTGATGATTTATGCAAATCTATTAAAACGACTTCATTTATTAGATTCAACAATGCCAAAATTACCATTCGTTGAATATATTGATTATCTTGGCATTGATAGGCAACAATATCATGTACTGCGTAGACATCTCTCATGCCAAAACTATAATTGTCAATTTGATTTCGACCCAATTCAGAATCTTAAAGCAGATTTAAACGTTGAAGTTCATCTACAAAATTCTCAATCTGGTCTCCGTAGCCTATCCGCTAATATGTTCATCGATAACGCTGAGCACTTAGTAAGTCCGTTAACAGGTGTCGTTAAATTCCTAACGAAAGTAAAGCAAAGTGAGTCTGATATGTATCATGTTTATAATTCAGGGCATAATTGGGCTGTTCATCTGAATTCAATCAGTGATTTAAAAGCAGGATTACGTACTAATTCCCAAGGCAAAGGTGAAAGCGATGCACAAGCAAAGGCTGGAGCCATTGCTGAGGCGATTGAGCGATTTTCTCCATTACATAATAAGGAACAGACTGTTATTTTTAGCTCCCAGTCTGATCTTAGAATGCCTTCCGTATCATTACAAGCATGCTTAAAATTTTCAGATTTACAATATCAACAACGTGAATTATGGAATGATCAGAATTATCGGTTTGCTAATATTCCTTTCCCAACCAATGAGAACACTCAACTTGAGTGGTCAAAAGGCTACGATTTAATTAATGATAGAGAAATACTCCTTCCCTCTGGTTATCTTTTTTTTGGCTATGATTCTGATTATGAAGCCAATTTTTATTCCATTGGTTGTTCGAATGGTATATCCGTTGGTGCCAACTGTCAGGACTCAATCATTCAAGGTTTTTTAGAACTTATAGAGCGTGATGCAGTTGGAATTTGGTGGAATAATATGCTTCGGTGTCCTGGAATTCATCCTTCAAAGTTTCATACAAAATATATTGATGATCTTCACTCTTTTTACAAGACAATGAATAGAGAATTATATTTTCTAGATTTAACAACTGATATCCACATTCCTGTGATCGCTGCTATATGTTTTAGAACTGATAAAAATAAGAAGGATATATTGATGGCATTTGGTGCTCATTTTGATCCTGTAATTGCAGCGCAACGTGCTCTAGGCGAAATCAACCAGTTTTTTCCAGCTGTTTCAGATATTAAAGATGACACTGACTCAAATTATCTATATGATGATCCACAATCCCTTCAATGGTGGTCTTCCGCCAATTTTGAGAATCAACCCTATCTGGTGCCCTCATGCTATGGAGATCTCCCCTCTAATTATTTTGAAGGTGAAGGGCCATCAACATCTCGTGAACTGCTTGATCAGATAAAACAGCTCTGTATGAATCATAATTTCGATTTTTATGCCTATAACTACACTAAACCTAATATCAATATTTCATGTACAAAAACAATAGTTCCACAATTATCACATTTCTGGGCTAGATATGGTTGTGATCGATTGTTCGAAGTTCCGGTTCGTATGGGGTATCTTCAGCATCAAAATAAGGAGACTGACTTCAATCCAATTCCAATGTTCTTATGAAATTTTTTATTCAGTTTCCTGACTTTATCAACATTGACAATGTAATCAGACTTCGCTCTGGTGTTATTGATACCATTGTTCCTTCACAAATCATAGACGATCGGATCATTGCTCTTATCAGCCAACCAATTTCGACAGATTCTTTCGAAGAGCATATTAATGATCTCCTTCCACTGTTTGCCTTTTCATGTGGATTCGGAAGGGTAAAAATATTTACAGAATGTAAGGGCATTGTTTTTGAGTTAAAGCGTTCTTGCCGTATTTCTCTTAAAACAAAGAAGGTCTCTCTTTTTTATGATAATCATGAGTACATTATCCGAACAGATAGTACTACGGCAATATATATGGCACCTAGTTCTGCTTGGATACTTACTTCTAAAATTAAACTCATTCCAACTGTCGAAAAATTATTGAACTCCGATAACTCGTTCATCAATTTGATGAGATCTATTTGTGATGAGATCCCCCAACAGGCTAATACATCATCTCAAGTCTCAAATGATCAAGCATCTCGGCATATCCCTATTGATATTGTCGATCAATTACATATAGCTCATTCACGCAAGGGTTTCGACCACACACAGCCAATTGGAGCAACCTTCCCCTATGATGTTGATCCTCCTCATCTCTTCTATAAATCAAATAAATCAAAAGCGGATCCTATTTCACTCAATCAACTAGTCTTATCCTCTCTACCTGCTATTAGTTTTACATCAACAATCTCATCACGACGTTCGCGAAAGAGTCTCGATATCAATCGTTTTTTATCATTCGATGATCTTTCGAGATTTTTAGGCACTGTCTTTTACACTACAAGAATATTTTTGCGTTCAGATGAATATCCTAATAGCTATGATTCATGTTTAAGATTTTATCCAAATGGTGGTGGTGTTCACGAATTAGAGCCTTTTATTGTTGTCAATCGCGTTTCAGGACTCGATTCAGGTATCTATCATTATTCACCTTTCCACCACCAATTATCTTTACTTTCTGTTAGTCATTCTGATCTTAAATCGACGATTTCTGAAGCATATCACTCTTCTGGAAAAGAATCACTTCCTGCCGTTTTTATAATATTAGTCTCAAGACTCGAGAGGTTGTCCTGGAAATATGAGCGAATGGCATACCACGTTACCCTCAAGAATACTGGAGTGATTTTAGGTTTTATGTCACAAGTAGCTTCTTTGCTCAATTTATATGGGTGCCCAATGGGCAATAGTGACTCATTCCGGTTTAGTCAAATTATTGGAGAAGATCCACTCAAAATGCCTGCAGTCGGAGAATTTTGTCTGAGTCCCAGTGATTAGTTCAATGAATCAAATTGATTTTATTCAAAGACTTCATCAAGATCCATCGTTTGTACCGTTAAATTTTGAATTTGTCAGCTCTTTTGCAAAGGGATCTCCTACTTATTCAATATCGCTGCCCCAAAATAATACACATTATATTTTCTCACGCCAGCTTGCTGAACAGATGCTTAGCTCAACTTTATTATTACCAAACATTGGTGATATACTATTTGATATACCTCCAGAAATTGCCAGTTTTATTAAGAATTTTCCTGTTTTTTCGTCTGTCGAGATCCATCGTAAATTTCGAGGATTTATAGGGAAAAACTATTTAAAGCAATCTCATCTTTATTGTGGTGACATTGCAAGTCAATATATTCAAGATTCACTCCGACTATTGAAAACAGGCGAATCACTGTCTAATAATCTTAGTGATCTAACTATGAAGATTAACTCTAAAATACTTCATTTGAGTGATCCTGTTGAAGGTATATTTTCAAAGCTTACTCCGCAATTTGCTGCCGCTTTCAAGACATTCCCCTTTGATTTCACGCAAATTTCTATTGACCTTGTGGATGAGCTCTACAAGGTATGTCTAGATGATGATCCAAACATAGACGTAGAAACTGCCAAGCAAAGTATAGAATCCCTTTTTTTCATATTCTTTTCGGGTAGTGATACGATCACCAGCCTTTTTGAGGTTTATTTGTATCTCAGATCTAATCAGCAATTATATCCACATTTTGCATCCCTGGACTCTGGTCGAAAGGCTGATTATATCCTTACATATTTCCCGTATTTTAGGTTTATTGCCAGAGTTTCTACCTCAGATCTTGATTTTGATGATTTTACAGTTAAATCAGGCGATACTGTTATGATTTCTATCCAGGTTGTTAATTCTCTGATGAGTGCAAGCAACCATCGTACCCTTACGTTTGGATTTGGGGAGTATTCATGTATCGGAAAGTTTGTCTCTCCAATTGTATTGAGGGTTTTTATTGATATTGTTGAATCTGATTTCAAGCACCTAAAATTAGATTGTAAATGTTTTGCTTCTCATCCAATCCTTACCTATCTCGAAAATCCACAAATTATAATTTAATTTGATTTATGCTTGTGTCGACTCACGTCCGAAAAATTTTTTTTGATCAGTGCTCATAATTTTTTTTAACCAAGAGTTGATGTCATATGAGCTGGCTAATGTCTATCCTTACCCAATATCTCTAGACCATAATTAATTTCGGTTTGTTTTTGCTTTCCTCATCTCATTTTTCATTTGTATTGTTGGTTCATTAACAAGAGTTCATTGACCACTGACCACTTGCTGATTGGCTAGTGATTGGTTTCGATCCCTTCAGCTTTCCTTGGCTTCAATCAGGGGATTTTTTATTGTCATAGTTTCAGCAGAGTTGCTCATTCTTCGCGTCGTATCTAATTCTGTTAGGGAATCAGATGTCATTGATACAGTTTTTCCTGCACATGTAACGAATGACTTGCCCTTAAGGTATACCATGTTGGTGCTGACACACCTATGATTGCAATTTAAACTTGGTTTGATGAACAGTGCTGAGATGGAAAATGAGATTCGTACTCTGCTCGGAAATTCAGATATTGGTTTATTAGAAGGTCTGTTGGTGGACTCTGCAGACTGGGGGGTCAATATTAGAATGATGTTGAACAATGAATTTGTTGAAGTTGATCTGATTAAAAACTGGGATGGGTTTGAAATGATCTTGCTCGACGAGCAAAAACGAGACTCCATTCAAATTGATCAACTACAGGATATTCTTCAAATTCTTAAAAGCCACTATTGATTTCCTTGAAAAGTTGTTTTTACTTCCTTTTCGAAGCTAAATTTCATCGCCAGAATTGCTAGGTTTAACGTTAATGTGAACGCATTTGCGATCATCACCGGTTTGGCCTCAACCTGATATCCATAGATCACCCAACACAGACAGCCAGTGCTGAAAGTCAGTAAAAGAGCATAAGAAACGTCTTTCGCTGATTGGGTTTTCCAGGTTTTGATGACTTGTGGCAAGAATGCGATCGTTGAAAGCGTTGCCGCTGCGAAGCCGAACAATTCTGAAGAACTCAAATCGAATGGCATTTGTACGATGTCTTTTGATTATGGTTCTGCTTCTAATGCTAGCTGGCCACTTCAACTGTCTGATCGCACAATCCGAATGATCAATCACAGCGTTGGGTTTTACAGGACAGTAAAAACTGATGTTGTGACCTAATGAACCTTGAATCTTCAACTGTTCATTGCCAGCATTGAATTTTGTTGAAGTGATCCATGGCTTTAAAGCTCTTTGGTGGTCCAAGAACACGAGCCAGCATGCCCCGCTGGTTCATGGAAGAGAAAGCGATCGACTACGAGCTGGTGGAACTGGACCTTCAGTCGAAGCAGCATCACCAGCCAGATTTTCTTGGCATCAACCCATTTGGAAAGTTGCCCGCGCTGATCGACAGCGACGTGCTGCTTGAGGATGGATCTCCCCTGAAGTTGTTTGAAAGCGGAGCAATCCTGCTGCATCTGGCCGAGAATTATAGCGGCGAGATCATCACGCCTGCACAGCGAGCCCTGACCAGCCAGTGGGTGTTGTTTGCCAACTCAACGCTTTCCATTGCTCTGTTCGTTCCCTCCAATCGCGAGCGTGAATTCCCACGACTCATGGAGACGCTCAATCAGCAATTGGATCCTGAACGTCCTCTCGTTGGTGATTGTTGGGGAGCAGCGGACTGCGCTGTCCACGCTTACCTCAGTTACCTGCCGCTGTTTTTTCCTGAGATCGATCTCAGCCCTTATCCCGTCGTTCAGGCGGTGATCGAGTCCACAAGCCGACGTCCGGCTTACAGGTTTGTCATGGGGTATGCCTGAACTGTGATCAATGTCTTGGTCCGTGCTGATTGGCGATTCAGTCAATGCATGGGAGGGTGTGAACCAAGACTGCGGCAACCCTGGTTCGGATGGATCTTGCTTCATTGCATCGAGAACTCGTTGACAGTCCTGACCTGTTGATCGTTCAGGACCTTGATGGGGTCTGCATTCCACTGGTGAAGGATCCCCTAACCAGGACTATTTCTCCGGACTACGTCCACGCTGCAGCCCGATTACGAGGCAGCTTCGCTGTTCTCACGAATGGTGAGCACGAAGGTCGTCGTGGTGTGAACCGTCTGGTTGAAACGGCACTCGGTGACAGTGCAATAGCGCGAAGCCAAGGGCTCTATTTACCCGGTCTTGCTGCTGGTGGAGTGCAGCTCCAGGATGAATTCGGCAATGTCACGCATCCTGGAGTCAGTGAGTCTGAAATCAGCTTCCTGGCTTCCGTCCCGGAGCGAATGAGGGCTCTGATGAGTTCCATGCTTCCTGCCTTGATGCCGGAATTGAGCGATGAGCAGCTTGCCGTTGAGTTGGAGCTGGCGGTTCTAGACACTCAGCTCTCACCAACCATCAATCTCAACCACCTGTTCAGTCGAACCCCTGATGATGTTGAGCATCAGCGGCGATTGCAGTCAATGCTGGAGTCGCTCATGCAGCAACTGATGGCAATGGCTGTGGCCGAAGGGCTTCAGGACTCTTTCTTTCTGCACGTCGCTCCCAACCTCGGGCGCGACTCCCTTGGCCATGAACGGCTCAAGCCAGCCGAGCAGGGAAATGTCGGCAGCACCGATATCCAGTTCATGTTGCGGGGAGCTATCAAGGAAGCCGGGTTACTGGTCTTGATCAATCGCCATATCCAAGCGCGCACAGGCACCGCACCTCTCGGTGAAGAGTTCAACGTTCGAAATGCACCCCACGACCATGCGTCGCTGCTTGCCCTGTGTAAACAACGGATACCCCGTGATCAGATGCCACACCTGGTGGGCGTTGGTGACACCGTTACTTCAACAATCAACCCTTCGGGAGATGGCTGGTTGCGAGGAGGCAGCGACCGAGGCTTTCTCACTCTTCTTCAGGAACTGGGATGTAGCTTTGGACGTCCCAACCGGGTTGTGCTCGTCGACAGCAGTGCGGGAGAAGTGGACCGCCCTTCTCTGGCTGATGGCTCTCAAGCCGGGATCAGTGACCCAGAGGACCCTCTTAAATTTGATGTTTGTATTCCTGGTGGTCCAGAGGCCTATGTGAACTGGTTCACCGGTTTGTCGGAAGCTATGGCTATCTCAAAGCACTGAGTCGGCCTAAATCTGAACAAATCAAATCAAAGCGTTCGGTCTCCATGGCCTGTTCACTTCTTCTGATATCACCTTGCGGTTATTCATTAATGCATTGGTGAGCTTGTTTCTGCAGACTTGGTTGATCAGATCTTCTGCAATGCAAACACTGTTGTCGTTGCCAACGCTGCTGGCATCAGCTCTTGCAAATGCATTCGTTCAAGCGCAGCCTGTCCAGGCATCCATCTCCTGCGCAGTTCCGGTTACAGGGCAATATCTGATCGTGAGTCAGGGTCTGCGTGGTAACCAACCAATGGGCAGCCTTCAACTGGAAACGTGGTTGCCCAACGGTTCCGTCAGCGGCACCCGTTTTCTGCGGGTTGGTCGCAGCTATCGCGAAACGAAATACGAAGGTCGCTGGGAGTCAGATAGCCACTGTCGATTGACTGTGATCAGAGATCAACAAGGTTACGGAAGCAAGGTTTTGCTCACTGCACAGGGGCTGCCTCGCTTCGGACTCAGCAATCGAATTGGCGACGTTGTAAGGGAACAATGGATGGCGCAGCCTGATCTTCGCTGTGAACCAGAGAGCATGAACGGCAGCTTCCTGAGCCAACAAAGAGGTAGCAGTTTTGCTGCTTCGTCATGGAAGCCCAATGCCGTGATTCAGCGTGAGAGCTGGACCGGATGGCAGATGGTTGGTCTCGCGGTCTCCTCCTACGACGGCGCTGGTGAGGTGGCTGGTTATCAGGGCCAATTCACTCAGCACGACAACTGCATCGGTCGGATTCGTCAACAGGATGATCGGGGTGTGACCTACGCCTACGCAGCGATACTGCGCTCAGATGGCTCGGGCTACGCCTATCTGCAGACACAAGGTGATGACCTGACGGTTGCTTTGGTTGAAAAGTCGGAGTCTTAACTCTGTGGGTATTTCGCCAGAATCCCAGCAGGTCATGGCTCAGATCGCTTTCCGACGTTGACATCAACCTTTCCAGAAACGCTGAGGTTCCCTCCCGTTCGCCGAGGGAAATTGACCACTCTGCAGGTCAATCTCGGCTATCGCTGCAATCAGAGCTGCAGTCACTGTCATGTGAACGCAGGCCCCTGGAGGAGGGAAATGATGGCCGGGGAGCTGATTGATCTGATCCCTGAGGTGCTCGCCCGGCTAGATCTTCACTGTTTAGATCTCACCGGCGGTGCGCCGGAACTGCACCCTCAGTTTCGTGAGCTTGTTTCAGCGGCCAGGACTCTTGGCGTTGAGGTGATTGATCGCTGCAACCTTACGATCCTCAGCGAACCCGGATACGAGGATCTTGCTGAATTCTTAGCGACCATGGGAGTGAGGGTGGTTGCATCTCTGCCCTGTTACGAGCAAGAGAGGGTGGATCTGCAACGAGGCCAGGGCGTCTACGAGCGCAGCATTGCGGGTCTGAAACAGTTGAATCAGCTGGGGTATGCCCAACCAGGATCGCCGTTGCAGCTGGATCTGGTCTTCAATCCATCAGGTCCTTGTCTACCGCCCGCGCAGCAGCCCCTTGAAGCTCAATACCGGCAGGCATTGTCAGCAAGCCACGGAATTTCGTTTTCCCACCTGCTCACGATCACCAACATGCCGATCCAGCGCTTCGCACGCGATTTGCAGCATCAAGGTCAGCTCGAGCCGTATCAGCAGATTTTGCGAGAAGCCCATCGACCGGAAAATATCCATGCGGTGATGTGCCGAAGCCTGATCAGTGTGAGTTGGACTGGAGCCCTCTACGACTGCGATTTCAACCAACAGTTGGATCTTGCATCCAACGTTGGACCACAACATCTCACTGATCTACTTAGCGCAGCCGATGGGCTGATGGATCAACCGATCGCAGTCGCAGATCATTGTTTCGGGTGCACAGCTGGCAATGGATCTAGCTGTGGGGGTTCTCTCAGTTGAGCGTCACCTGAACCCCGGCTGGCGTGAATAGGAAAACGTGATCGCCAAGGCGATGTTCTTCTCCGTCGACGGCTCTGACACCACCTGAAACGAAATCGGCGGTGCGTTGTGCCTGGGCGTTGTCCATGGCACTGAGATCAAGGACCACCGTTTTCTGACTACGAACGGCCAGAACGGCTGACATCCCTTCCGTCACGTCCTGTGGACGGATCACAAGCAACTCCTGTGATCGCTCTTGAGTGAATTGATTCATTACTCTCAGCCTGGCGAGGCTGGAGGAAAGTCGCAGCAACCGTCACCATGCAGTGATGACTAAATCCTCCTCACCAGATTCTGCACCCGCTCACTGCGGCAGTAAGCCCAAACGTTTGGCTGTTGGAATCGCTCCTCTAGGAACGGTCTCCATCGGGATCGTCCCAATGGGCGTAATTTGTATTGGTATCGTTCCGATGGGAGTTGTTTCCATCGGTGTTGTCGCCATGGGAGTGATCAATCTCTCAATTGTGGGGATGGGTTTGCTGGCGATTGGTGCCAACACCATGGGGGTCTGGACGGTTGGACCGATGAGCATGGGCTTGGTGCAAATCGGTGGTCGCAGCAGCCATAACCACAGCAGCCATAACCACAGCCAACATGGCAGCAATGCGGCCGCCGAGTCTGGGGATGATCCTCGCTTCATGGCCTATCCCACAAAGGCTGAAGCCGAAAAACAGGCCAGATTGATCGGCTGCGAGGGGGTTCATCAGATGGGTAGTCACTGGATGGCTTGTGCCGAGCATTCAACGGGCCATCACGAATAAAAACCCGATTAGCGACACTCTCGGCAGATTCCCCGCACGTTCAGGCTGGAGTCGATCAGTTCAAAATCGAATTGCTTACAGGCATCACGACCAGCCTGAAGAACCGGCTCATTTTCAAATTCCTCCGTTCGTCCACACCTCACGCAGACAAGGTGATGGTGGTGAATGTGTTCGGCATCCGCCAGCTCAAAACGACTGCCACCGTCTCGGAGTTCCAGCTCCTGGAGAAAATCCATCTCCACCAACAAACGCAGGGTGCGATAGATGGTGGCGAGAGAGACCTTTGACTGATTGTCGACAAGCTGACGGTGGACCTCTTCTGCACTGAGATGGCTTCCACTGCCGATCTCTTCAAACAGGTCGAGAACCAATCGCCTCTGCGGCGTCATCCGACGCCCATCTTGATGAAGCCCCTTCTTAAGAGTTCCGGTCGCTTCAGCAGAAGAGGTTGCAGGCGACATGCAAACCGTATGCGGTATTTCTCAATAGTACGCACTATTGAGAGTCTCTACCAGTGCTTGTTGATGAGTTGTTTTCTCCTTTGGCTGGTCGTGGGTGTGACCCCTGATACGAAGCCCCCGCAAAAATGGCAGTTCATTGGGACCTTGCTCGGGTCCTGGAGGGATCGCTGAAACGACTGATTGCGATCGACACGACATCGTCCTTAACAAGGCTCAACAGTTTGCTAAGGAGCATGTAGGCAAACCCGATAGGCTGACTTGCCGTTTGAAGAACAGAGTGTCGGTCTCCTGGACGGTGCTAATGCGCTTCTTTGCGAGCGGTCTTTTCCTGCTGGCCCACGGGCTGTTGGTGCTTGAGCACATTGCTCTGGGTACAGCTCTGCATGGCGTTGCCGAAGTTTTTCTTGCTCCATGGGCACTGCGTCATCGCGCCTGGGACCTGATTGTGATTGGTCTGATTTTCTGTGTCTTTGACCTGTGGGGAACCCTGAGATTGATCAACGTGTTGGGTTGAGAGTCACGGATTCCATCCACCAACGGGCGACACGTCCAGCTTCATCGGGCTGACTGGCTGGCACAGTCACGACCACAAGCCTTTTGTTACTCCGTTGATAGTCATACCGGCAGTAACCGACACCAGTCCCTGAGCAGGACGCCAGTGAGGAAAGTTGGTTGCCCGCCAATTGCTGCTCAAAGTTGCGCACCTGTCCCTCAGGCGCAGGATTCCAACCTGTTGAAGTGAGCGTCTGGTCAACGTCTAAAATCGACTGCCCAGCCTGGAGATCAGGGAGTCGTTGTTCTGCTTTGAGGTCAACCCACATTCCTGACATCATCAGCCCGGAAAAAAACAACAGCCAGCGCATAACCGAGCCCGTTTCATTAGGCATAGCCATGGATCTGGTTCTGATGCCACACTTCAGCGTTGATTCCTCTGCGGCTCTTTAAAATAAAAAGTAGGGGCGACGAAGCGAGGCAGAACTGCAGTTGCAGACAGGATTTCTAGATGTAAAAAACAGGTCAACAAAGAATTGCGTTTTGTTAAAACCGTTATGCTTTTTTGCTTGAATTGTCGGGTAGAGACCCAAAAGCAATTGCTCAGAACAATCGAATGATCTCAACATGCTGCGAGAGTGAATTGAGTTCACTTAGCCGACCATCAGAAAATCCAGACTTATTGAATCTATTTCATCATCAATTCAAGTTATCGAATCGATGAATCTAAACTTTAATTACTATAAGCAGGGAGCTGATAGCCGTTGAAATAGAGAAGCAAATAATAAGAATATAGGATGATTTTTAATTGTCAGCTTGATTGATAATTCTCCCATAAAAAATAGCCTCCCAAGACGCCTGCTTTGTTTGAGTGCAGGATCACCTCATTGGAGAGTTCAACTTCTTTAAGAAGCTTGCTGTTGCCACCTCCCAAGTGCAGCAGATCCCAGTTCCATATATGTTTTGTCGTTGAGATTACTCTCTCGACACGCTTAATCCATTTGTCTTTACCAGTGGATTCAAGAGCCATTCTGCCAACATAATCCTCGTAAGTTTTACTCTTTTTAAAAAGGTGATGCGCAAGTTCGAGGTTGGGTACAAGGCTTCCATCCACAAAAAGGGCTGAACCCATCCCGGTACCAAGGGTCAACACCATTTCAACACCCTCTCCTGAAACACATCCATATCCCTGAACATCAGCATCATTAGCCACACGAGTCGGTTTGCTCAATTGATGCTCCAACAAAACAGCCAAATTGGTACCTGGCCAATTCACGTCCAAGTTGGCGGCTGTTTCAATAATTCCATTCCGTACAACCCCTGGAAAACCAACAGCCACACGATCAAATCCAGGGACTTCTGAGGTCAATTGTTCGATCACCTCAATGATCGCATCTGGTGTTCCAGGATGAGGGGTTTCACAACGTTTTCGATCGCAAAGCGGAGTACCCTTTGAATCAACAACAATCAGCTTCACTCCTGTTCCGCCAATGTCAATGCAGAGTGTGTCTGGTACTGCTTTCATCTTTAATTCCTGTATTAACAATAGTCTATGCAAGAAAAGTAAACTTTTCAAGTATGCAGAGCTGGTTTAATAAACCGACGCTTCAAGTCATCACTTGATAGACCGAATAAAACATAGTAATGCTTAAGAGAATTGTTCCTTCGGGGTCAAGTAAAACTATGTTGTAGACACTAGCATCTAAGTGAATTGATTGCAATTAAGTAATTGTGATTGAACGTCCGACTGCAGTAATTACTGGTAAGACAATACTCAAATACAATCTAAGCTGACATCAATCATGGAAAAAGTCATCAATAGAAGGACATAACAGCCCAGTAATGAATCGTATTCAGTTTATTCCAATCAATATTGTCAAGGGATTAAGAGTGTTTCATTATGATTGATGTTCGCAGTTTCTGTTAAGAAATTGAGTGCGACGAGCATCTGTCAAGTCAGACTTTCGTGCCTTATCACAGAGTTCATGAAGGCGTTGATTCAGCTGTTGCTGATCTTTGATGTCTTCTCTGATGCCGCGTACATAAAGAGATCCGGTCAACAGTGCCACCGATACAGCACAAAACACGGCGATGGTTTTTAAAAAATTATCCATCATTTGCCTAGACCAAAAGTCCAGTATCTTGAATCAGTCAACACTACAGAAGAAATAACGGATTGAAGCAAAAGACATCGATTTTGCTGCGAAATAGTCTCAATGCACTTAACGGCGAGAGTTGTGAACAGAGTCTCGAAACAGCTCCTCAAAGTTTTAGGCTGTATGTACCTGAGCGTGGACTCAACCAGAGATAGCTTTTGGCTGATATCTGGTAAGACATTTAATTGTCGTTCACTTGAGAATGAGATGGAACCTTGAGATCTAGGCTGATCCAAGTAGACGTTTCTATTATGTATTGCTAGAGATTACCTCTAACTCTGTAACAGAAGATTGAATAAAATTATTCAATATACCAATGAATCGATGCATTGAAACAACAGCGAATACCACGGCAGTTGAATTGCACAACCAGCCTAGAAAGAACAGCGAAAACCCAATTGGCCAATTCGCGGATACGTTATATTGGCTAAAGAATGCATCAAGTGCTGCATCCACAGCAGCAAAAAGAGTTGCAATGAACATAATTCCAGCAAGTTGAGCTGCTTTGATGCCCGCCCTTCGTTGTGTTGTACGTAAAAGAGCTCTACTGGTAACCATTTGAAGGTTGGCAATCATAAAGAATGCAACAAACAAAGTTAAATTTGATAATTGCCTAACAACAAACACCTCGCGAGATTCGATGGTTAAATAACCGATTCCAATGATTGGAAATAAAATCCGAAGTGCGGCGAAGGCAGCGTTAATAACAAGAGGCTTCAAAAGACAATTTAGCTTGTTTTAAATCACTAGCTACTTTTGATCAATGCAGTCTGATTGATGTAAGTGTCTTTATGTTCTACGGTCTGAAAACTTGATCTGATTTCGGTCTATGCGATGATGAATTCGATTACTGTGTTTCCTAGCGGTTGTAGTCATCAATTTCGGTTCTATTAGAACGATAAGAATGCAACATAATCTGTTGAACGATTGCGGGTGTGTTAGAAGCGTGCACAGAAAGTTCAAGAGCAGAAAAGCTGCTTTTCAAATCAATGCGTTTAATCCGGTGACCACAGAATACACATCTAAATCAAGTTTAAGAAGTATATGGATAAATTCAATCATGTCGGGATCACCATTATTATTACAATAAGGGAATACATCGTCTGATTCGACTGTAGTTGAAGATTGATTTATCCAATGGGAATAGTGTGAAAATCATCAGTAGAAACGATGTTGTTCTTGAAAAAAATAAAAATAATCAATTCAAAAGGCTGAGCCATTGATCGGTCCACTCACTCCTGGCCCTTGAGCTGTTGGAATGCCAGTATTCGCGCAACAATTGCACTTTCTCTATAGACAATCTCAGCCACCGTATAGTGTCTCAGGTTCTTCGGGACTTCAATCCTTGAGAACATCAGCAGTAAGTTGATAGTTGTATTCCTTGGCAATATCAAGAAA